>ENA-OQDA01000845-OQDA01000845.1-human-gut-metagenome-genome-assembly--contig:-NODE-845-length-11702-cov-2.842851_pt1 | contig 11702 bp, 8 predicted proteins | sample MGYA00242771_ERZ504603 | MGnify/ENA primary metagenome ERZ504603 (study PRJEB26092, sample SAMD00036328) | human gut metagenome | host: Homo sapiens | study: EMG produced TPA metagenomics assembly of...
AGGGGGCGCGGCCAAGGTGGCGGAGGCTGCGCAGTGACCGCAGGAGGCCACAGCATTGAGGACACGGAGCCCAAGTACGGCCTGTGCGTCAGCGGCCTGGTCCACCCCGGAGCGGTACTGACCAAGCCGGGGGCCAGGGAGGGGGATCTGCTGGTGCTCACCAAGCCCCTGGGTAGCGGCATCCTGACCACCGCCGCCAAGGCGGAGCTGCTGAGCGGGGCGGAGTACCGGGCGATGACGGATCTGATGGCGGCGCTCAACCGGGACGCGGCCCGGGCGGCCGTGCCCCTGCGGCCCAGCGCCTGCACCGATGTGACGGGCTTCGGCCTGATCGGCCACGCCAGGGAGATGGCGGAGGGGGCCGGGTGCACCATTGAGCTCTGGCCGGGGCGGGTGCCCATCGTGCCCCAGGCCCTGGAGCTGGCCCGGGACGGCATCATCCCGGCGGGGGCCTACCGCAATCTGGAGTTTGCCGGGCCGGAGGTGGAGACGGCGGGGACCTTCCCCCAGGCGGTGCTGGACTGCCTCTACGACCCCCAGACCTCCGGCGGCCTGCTCCTGGCCATTGCGGAGGAGCGGGGGGCGGAGCTGCTGCGCCGCCTGGCGGACGCGGGGGTGACCGCCGCCGCCGTCGGGCGGGTGCGCCCCCGGGGCCCGCGGCGCATTGTGCTCAAACCCTAGCCGGACAGGGCGGCGGGAGGCTTGTACCTCCCGCCGCCCTGTGTTATACTGTAGAAAAAAACAGGGGGGGCGGAAGCATGGAAACCATGATTATCGGCATCGCGGGGGGAACCGGGTCGGGCAAGACCACCCTCACCCTGCGGCTGAAGGAGCACTTTGGGGAGGACGTGTCGATCCTCTACCACGACAACTACTACAAGCAGCACGACGACATGCCCTATGAGGAGCGGTGCAGGCTCAACTACGACCACCCGGACGCCTTCGACACGGAGCTGTTGATCGCCGACCTCCAGGCGCTGCGGCGTGGGGAGGCTGTTCACAGTCCCACCTACGACTACACCGTGCACAACCGGGCGGCGGAGACGGTGGAGGTGCGGCCCGCCCGGGTGATTCTGGTGGAGGGGATTCTGATCTTCGTGGACCCCGCCCTGCGGGAGCTGATGGACATCAAGCTCTTTGTGGACACCGACGCGGATGTGCGCATCCTCCGCCGCATCATGCGGGATGTGAAAAAGCGGGGGCGCTCTCTGGACTCGGTGGTGCAGCAGTACCTCACCACCGTCAAGCCCATGCACGAGCAGTTTGTGGAGCCCTCCAAGCGCTACGCCGACCTCATTGTGCCGGAGGGCGGCAAAAACGCGGTGGCCCTGGATATGATCATCCAGCGGGTCAAGAGCCATATGGAGCAGGAATAAGAGCAGAGAGGGGCCGTGCCGCCGGTTTGGCGGCACGGCCCCTTGTTTGCGCGGAAAGCGCGGGGGGAGCGGACTCCGGCACAAGGACGCAGGGGCGGCCCCGCCGCTTCGCCCTATTCGTCCTCCTCCGCGGGATAGAGGCGGCGCAGGGCGAAGAGCCCGCAGCAGATGACGGCACAGGTGCCCAGCCAGAGCAGGGACAGCAGAGCAATCAGCAGCTCCACCCACCGCCAGTTCGCCAGATAGGGGAGCAGGCAGAAGGCCACCCGGAACACCGCGTCCGCGTTGCGGCACAGCCGCAGGCGGCGGCTCAGGGGGGAGCGGCCGCCCTCCCCTGACCGCCGGTCGGCCAGGGCGGCCAGATCGGTGAGCAGTTGGAAGTGGAAATAGAGGGCCACACAGGTGATCAGGGCGGAGAGGAGAAAGAAGCGGCCGGTGAACTCCGCGCCGGTGAGGAGAAAGGACAGCCAGTCCACCCCGGACACCGCGCCCAGCAGGATGCAGAAGGGCCTGAGCAGGGGCAGATCCCGCAGCTCTCCGGCCAGCAGGCCGATCGCGGAGAAAATCAGGAGGTAGCCAGCCCAGTCGGGGAGCACATCCAGGTTGTTCAGGCGGAAGTGCAGATGGATGAGGAGATAGGCCCAGGCGATGCGGCTCAGGGCGCTTCGGATGCCTGCGTGATTCATGGCGTCACCTCCGCGGGATAGGCGGTGCAGGTGTATCTCTGGTTTCCATAGACAAAATCCAGGGAGAGCGCGGAGAGCCCCTCCAGGCCGGAGTCGTCAGCCGCGGCGTGCCACAGACCGCTGACTCCGGGAAGGTCATAAGCGGTGAGCACAAAGCTGTCAAAAGCGGGAGAGCCATCGGAGGAAAGGGGAACGCAGAGCACGGCGAGGGTGGACAGAAAGTCGTACGGAACACCTCCGGATTTGCGCTCCACCCGCAGTTCGCTGCGCTTGCAGCAGGAGGTAAACGCGGCGTGAGGGGCGGGAACGGGGCTGGGACGGTCGCCGCCGCCGATGCGGAACGTCCTGCCGCCGGCCCAGCCGCCGTCTGAGAGCGACATGTACCCAACCCAGATGTCGGAGCAGGTGAGAAAGTAGGTGAGATCGACCTCTAGGCGCAGATCTACCGTTTCCGCCGCGTAGGTGATGTGGGGGATATGGTCGTCGGGGGCCGGGATCTCTCCCTCATCGGGGAGGCGCAGCGCCTCCAGCTCCCCCAGCGGCTCCACTGTCCAGAAGTCCCCGTCGGGCCGTACCGCCACCTGCTGGTACACGATGCCATAGGTGTTGTCCTCCGACAGAGGAGAGAAAAACAGCGTTCCGGTATAGCCCTCCGCCCCGTCAGGCAGGAGGTTCATTACCGACCACTCCGCCAGCCAGGAGGGGCGGTGCCAGTGGAAGCCCAGGGTCCAGAAAGGGGAGTCCTCCAGCTCCACCTCTTGGTAGGGGACCAGGGTGTCCTTCCAAACGGCCTCCCGCCCCTCCTCCGGCAGCACCATGGCATAGTACAGGGGGCTGTCGCTGAGCAGCGCCTTGGCATAGGTGTCCAAGGCTCCGGCCACGGTGGTGGGGCGGTTGAGCTGTGCCTGAGCCAGGGCAAGAGCGCCCCGGTCGGTTCCGCCGGGCACCTCCACCGCCCCGCCGGTACCCCCCAGGCAGGTGAGGGCCAGCACCACGGCCACACAGCCCGAGGCCAGGGCCATCCCGGCGGGGTAGCGCCTGAAGCGGGCGATAGCCTGGATGCGGGCCTTGATGTTGCGCCCGCCGTTGGCCATGGAGGAGGTGCCGGGGGCGCGGGCGTACCGGCCGTCGGCCATGGACAGGAGAATCACGCCGTAGGCGCGGCGCTCCTCCCCCTCCAGCCGCTCCAGCACCCGCTGGTCACAGAGGGCCTCGCAGTCGTTCTGTATCCGGTCGCAGCAGTACCAGATCAGTGGGTTGCACCAGTGCAGGCACCGCAGGGCGCACACCCCCACCCCGGCCCACACGTCGCCATGGCGGAGGTGGAGCAGCTCGTGGAGGAGCACCTTGTCGTCCACTGGCCGGCCGGGGCAGCGCCAGCACGGGCGCAGGGGCCGCAGACGAAGGCGCTCTCCAGCCCGGGCAGCACCACTACCAGCCGGGGGCCTTCAGGCCGTACCGTGCCGCTACGCCCTCCACCTGGGCCAGCACCTCCGGGGCGGGGGAGAGGCCCCGCCGGATGGCAGCGCGCAGGCGCGCGTAGGACAGGAAAAACCACAGGGCCAGCAGGAGCACCCCGGCGGCGTAGAGGTAAAACAGCGCGTCAGTGATGCTCCCCGGCGCGGGCAGGCCGCGGGGAAAGAGGGGCACCGGGGCCAGTACCTCCGTCACGCCGTAGGGGTCGGTGAGGGCGGAGGACAGGGGGAGTTCCACCTGGAGCCTGGCGGCCTCCAGCACCGCCCGCCCGCCGGGCACCAGGGTGCGGCCCAGCAGACCGGCGGGCAGGAGGGCGCGCAGGGCCAGGATGGCCCACACCCCGTACTGCCACCGGGGGGAGGAGCTTGTCCAGAAAGAGGCGCTTTGCGGCGAGCAGCACCAACGCCGCCACGGACAGGGCCAGGGTCTGAGCGAGAACAGACCAGAGGTTGACCACGCCTCACACCTCCATCTCGTCCAGCAGCTTCCGCAGCTCGTCCCCGCTCCTGAGGGGTGAGCTTCTCGTCCTTCAAAAAGGCGGCCACCAGTTTGCCCGCCGAGCCCTGGTAGGCCCGCTCCAGCAGGCCCCGGCGCTCCGCCGCGGCGCAGTCCTCCCGGCTCACCGCCGCCCGGTAGCGGTGGGGGAAGTCCTCCTTGCGGATGTCCACCAGGCCCTTGGCCTCCATGCGGGTGAGGTAGGTCAGCACCGTGCTGCGGCTCCAGCCCGTATCCGGACGCAGAGCGTCCACCACGGCCCCCAGGGCCAGCCCCTCCGGGGCCACCCAGAGGGCGTTCAGCACCCTCCACTCCTTGTCACTCAGCTTCATGTCACAGCCCTCCTACAGTTGTCGCATTCGTAATGATACTACACCTGTAGGAGCTACCTGTCAAGAGCGGTTGTCAATTTTGCCGAAATGGGAAAAAGGGCTTTGAGGGGGACGGCGGATGTGGTAAAATAACAGATTGAATGAATGACAGGAGAGGATGAGAAAGATGGACAAGCTCGGCTTTGACAATCAGAAGTATCTGGAGCTCCAGTCGGCCCACATCCGGGAGCGGATCCGCCAGTTCGGCAACAAGCTCTATCTGGAGTTCGGCGGCAAGCTCTTTGACGACCACCACGCATCCCGGGTGCTGCCCGGGTTCGAGCCGGACAGCAAGATCCGTATGCTCAAGGAGCTGCGGGACTCGGTGGAGGTGGTCATCGCCATCTGCGCCAGCGACATCGAGAAGAACAAGATCCGGGGCGATCTGGGCATCACCTACGACGTGGACGTGCTGCGGCTCATCGACGCCTTCCGGGGGGAGGGCCTGCTGGTGGGCAGCGTGGTGATCACCCAGTACGCCGGACAGCCCGCCGCCGACGCCTTCCGCCGCCGGATGGAGCACCTGGGGGTGCAGACCTGCCTCCACTACCCCATCGCAGGCTACCCCCACAACACCGGCCTGATTGTCAGCGACGGGGGCTACGGCAAAAACGACTATATCGAGACCAGCCGTCCCCTGGTGGTGGTGACGGCCCCCGGCCCCGGCAGCGGCAAGATGGCCGTCTGCCTCTCCCAGCTCTACCACGACTACAAGCGGGGGATCAAGGCGGGCTACGCCAAGTTCGAGACCTTCCCCATCTGGAACCTGCCCCTCCAGCACCCGGTGAACCTGGCCTATGAGGCGGCCACCGCCGATCTGGGGGATGTGAACATGATCGACCCCTTCCACCTGGCCGCCTACGGCGAAACTACGGTGAACTACAACCGGGACGTGGAGATCTTCCCCGTCCTCTCCGCCATGTTTGAGAGGATCATGGGGGAGTGCCCCTACAAGTCTCCCACCGACATGGGGGTGAACATGGCGGGCAAGTGCATCGTGGACGACGAGGCGGTCTGTGCCGCGGCCCGGCAGGAGATCGTCCGCCGCTACTACACCGCCCTGTGCGACCGCCGGGTGGGCGCCGCTGGCGACGAGCTGGTGAACAAGCTGGAGCTGCTCATGCAGCAGGCCCATGTGGATCCCTCCATCCGGCCCGTGGTGGCCGCCGCCGCCCAGGTGGCCGAGGAGACCGGCAACCCCGCCGGAGCCATTGAGTTGCCCAGCGGCGAGGTGGTCACCGGCAAGACCACCGACCTGATGGGCGCCTCCTCCGCCACCCTGCTCAACGCCCTCAAGCGCCTGGCGGGCATTGATCACCAGCACCACCTCATCTCCCGGGAGGCCATCGAGCCCATCCAGGCCGTGAAGGTCAACCACCTGGGCTCCGTCAACCCCCGGCTCCACTCCGATGAGACGCTGATCGCCCTGGCCATCTCCGCCACCACCAACCCGCTGGCCAAGCGGGCGCTGGATCAGCTCTCCGCCCTGCGGGGGTGCGAGGCCCACTCCACCGTCATCCTCTCCCCGGTGGACAGCAGCACCTACAGCCGCCTGGGCCTGCGCCTCACCTGCGAGCCCCAGTATGAGACCAACAAGCTTTACCACAAGTAGGAAGAATGGTTGAGCGCTGGCACTTCCGCAGATCCGGAGTGTGCCCGTCATCGAAAAGAACGGATTTCTCACCAGCTTTTAAACTGGTGAGAAATCTGTTCCTTCTGCTTTCAGGGGAAAGGAGAGCAAAATGAGAATATACCGTCTGTTGGGGCTGCTCTCGGTACTTGCCGAGGTAGAGCATATAACGGTTCAGGAGTTGGCAGTACGGTTTGAGGTATCCAGGCGGACGATCCTCCGAGATATTGACACACTGAACGAGGCGGGGTTCCCTGTTGCCTCCCGGCCGGGGAGAGGGGGCGGAGTCTCCATCCTGAAGGGATACCGGCAAGACAAAAGACTGCTTTCCAGGGAGGATATCGCTAGCCTGTTTACCGCCCTGGATGGATTAAAGGGCCTTGTCGGAGATGGCTCGGTTTCGGCACTGCTGGCCAGACTGGTTCCGGTCCCAGAGACTGACGCACGCTCCCGCAGCCGCTATCTGCTTGACTACACCCCGTGGTTTACGGACAGCATTACCTGGAAAAAGCTCTCTGAGCTGCACCGCGCAATTTGTAGCCGCATGGTGTGCAAAATGGATTATGTGTCAAAAACAGGGCGCCGGACCCGGTTGGTAGAACCCCATAAGCTGGTGTTCAAACAGTCTGACTGGTATTTGTATGCGTTCTGTCGGGAGCGAAGCGCGTTCCGCCTGTTTAAGCTCAGGCGTATCGTCTCCTGCGTCCCCTATGGGGAGCGCTTTTCCACGCGCCAAATGGACGAAACAACATTTGAACAGCGGTTTGGAGGGGGTGGACTGTCTGCCGTGAAAAAGGACGGATATTACCAGATTGTCCTGGAATATGAGCGCCGGGACGCATTTACCCTGACAGAGAAAATAGATGCCTGCCTGTTGGATGCGCCTGGTGGGGGGAGTGACACCGGCCGGATCTGTTTTTATGCCCCCGAACTTTCCTTTGCACGGGAGCTTGTCATGGGGCTGCTGGGCAAGGTCAGGGTGGTCGCGCCACCTGAGCTCCGTGAGGAGCTCAGAGATGAGCTGAAAAAGATAAACGACTTTTACAAAAGGTGACAGCTAAGCTGTCACCTTTTTTGTGTTAAGCTGTCTACAGAAAGGTGGTATGAAGGGATGAAACAAATCCTGGTATTTATTTTTGATGGCTATGCGGACTGGGAACCGGCCTATGTATGTGCGCAGTTAAATGCACCTGCAACTGGATATGCGGTGAAAACCATTGGGCTTGACCGGGCGCCCAAAGGGTGTCGTATGGGGGGCTTCCGTGTCACGCCCGATTTTACTGTCGCTGACTATCCGCGGGATGCCGGCCTGCTGCTGCTGACCGGCGGGACAGCGTGGCTGGAGCGGAAAAATGACGCTGTCTTGCCGGTTGTACGGGAACTGGTCAGATGCCATATCCCGGTGGCTGCAATTTGCAACGCGGTAAACTTCCTGGCGGAAAACGGTTTTTTAGACCAGCGCAGACATACTGGGAATACCCTGCCCTTCCTCAAATCCCAGGCTCCGCACTATAAAGGGGAGGCATATTTCGTTGAGGCGGAGGCGGTTTGTGACAACGGCATTCTTACCGCCAACGGATTCGGAGCGCTGGAGCTGGCAAAAGAGATACTGCGGCTGCTGAAATTTCGGTCAGAGCAGGAGCTAGCGGAATGGTATGCATGGAATAAATTCGGCCTGTATTCGCCAGGACACAAGGGGCGTACCCCAAGCGGACTGTGATCTGCCCGGTATCATCGGGTGGCCGGATGGGCAAAGCGGCGGGGGATAAGCTGCTTTTAAAGAAAGGGCCGGGCTGAAATCAGCCCGGCCCTTTTTACATATTGGGTTAGTCGGCCTCGTCCTGCATCACCGCGTCGTCGCAGAGTACGCTTTTTTCGGAACAGCCTGGCGGCCATTCCTCAAACGATCCCTTGCTCCTCCGCTCCCCAACCGACCCGCTGCACTGGGCTCGCTTGGGGACCTGGGGATATCTGATGGCCTTCTCCTGGACGCCCCACTCGCCGCCTGTCAGAAGAGCGCCCCGGCCGGTGGCCGGGGCGCTTTGTGGTTTCGGTTAGTCGGCTTCCTCCTGCATCGCCTTGGCGGCCTCGATAGCCTTCTCCTGGACGGCGGGAGGTGCGTCCTCGTAGCGGACGAAGCGGAAGGTGAAGGAACCGCGGCCCTGGGTCATGGAGCGCAGGTCGATGGCATAGCGGCCCATCTCGGCCATGGGCACCTCGGCCTCCACGATCTGGTTGCCCTCGCCGTCGGGATTCATGCCCATGACGCGGCCCCGGCGCTTGTTCAGATCACCGATGACGTCGCCCATGTAGCTGTCGGGGATGGTGACCTTCAGCTCGCCGATGGGCTCCAGCAGCACGGGGCTGGCCTGGGGCATGCCAGTCTTGTAGGCGATCTGCACGGCGGTCTTGAAGGCCATTTCGGAGGAGTCCACCGGGTGATAGGAGCCGTCGTACAGGGTGGCCTTCAGGTACACCACCGGGTAGCCGGCCAGCACGCCGTGCACCACGGCCTCCCGCATGCCCTTCTCCACGGCGGGGAAGTAGTTCTTGGGCACCGCGCCGCCCACGACCTCCTCGCAAAACTGGAGCTCCTCGGTGTCGCCCGGCTCAAAGCGCATCCACACGTCGCCGAACTGGCCGTGGCCGCCGGTCTGCTTCTTGTGGCGGCCCTGCACCTCCACCTTCTTGCGGATCTTCTCGCGGTAGGGCACCCGGGGCTCGGAGAGCTCGGCGTCCACGCCGAAGCGGCTCTTCAGCCGGGAGAGAATCACGTCCATCTGCATGTCGCCGGTGCCGGAGACCACCATCTGGCGGGTTTCGGCGTTGTTGACCCAGTTGAAGGTCAGATCCTCCTCGTTCAGGCGGATGAGGCCGGCGGCGATCTTGTCCTCCTGGCCCTTGGTCTTGGGGGTGATAGCCACGGAGTAGCAGGGCTCGGGGAAGGGGATGGGTTCCAGCTTGACCACCTTGCGGGGATCAGAGAGGGTGTCGCCGGTCTTGACCTTCTCCATCTTGCCGATGGCGCCGATGTCGCCGCACTCCAGCTCCTTGACCTCCTCGGCCTTCTTGCCCTTCATCACGTACAGGCGGCCCAGCTTCTCCGTGGCGCCGGTGCGGGAATTGACCAGCTGCATGTCGGGCTTGAGGTTGCCGGAGATGACCTTCACGAAGGAGTACTTGCCGTACTGGTCGGAGACGGTCTTCCACACCAGGGCGGCGGGCAGGGCGCCGGGGAAGGGCACGAACTCGTCCACCTCGCCGTCGGCGTTCTCGCCCATGAGGGGGCGGCCCTCCAGGGGGGAGGGCAGCAGCTCCACGATGATGTCCAGCAGCATGCGGGTGCCCAGGCCGGAGACGGCGGAGCCGCACACAACGGGGAAGAGGGACAGGTCTTTCACGCCCTGGCGCAGACCCTGGATCATCTCGGCGTAGGTGAAGTCCTCACCGGAAAAGTACTTGTCCATCAGCTCCTCGCTGGTCTCAGCCACCGACTCCTTGAGGGCATCGTACAGCTCGTCCAGCACGGGCTTCTTGTCGTCAGGGACGTCGATCTCGATGCGCTCGCCCTTGGGGCCGGCCTCAAAGGCGCGCTTGTGGAGCACGTCGATAAAGCCAATGACCTTCTTGTCCGCGTCCCAGATGGGGGCGGCCACGGGGGCGATATTCTTGCCGAAGCGCTCCCGCAGGGTGTCGAAGGCGGCGTTGTAGTCGGAGTTCTCCTCGTCGGTCTTGGAGATGTAGAGCAGCCGGGGCAGCCTGCGCTGCTCGCACAGCTTCCACGCCTTCTCCGCGCCCACGCTCATGCCCGCCTTGGCGGAGCAGACGATGATGGCCGCGTCGGCCACCTGGAGGGCCTCGATCACCTCGCCGGAAAAGTCAAAGTAGCCCGGCGTGTCCAGCACGTTGATCTTACAGCCGTTGTACTCCACGGGAGCCACCGCGGTGGAGATGGAAATCTGACGGCGGGTTTCCTCGGGGTCGTAATCGCAAACGGTATTCCCGTCGGCGGGATTGCCCAGCCGCACGGTGCCACCGGTCAAATACAGCATGCTCTCGGCCAGGGAGGTCTTACCATTTCCACCGTGGCCCAGCAGACAGACGTTGCGGATGTTTTGTACGGAATAGCTCATACTTGTTTCCTCTCCTTACATTTGGAATCGTCTGGGCAGGGCTCCCGAGGGGGACGGAGGACTGCCTGTTGTTCATTATACATTAAATTCGATCCGGAAACTGATCCGCTGGGTGCGGGTTATCACATCATTCAGTCTAAAATTGCTATTGGCTCCGGCGGTCTACGTGGTAAGGGCTGGCTACACGGTACGCAGTCGCAGCTTGAGTTTTTACCCGAACGTCATACAGATTTTATCTTCGCGGTATTAGCGGAAGAACTGGGTCTGGTAGGGATCTTAATTCTGCTGGCGCTGTACATTTTGCTGATTATGCGCGGATTATGGATCGCTGCCCACGCGCAAACCACCTTTGGTCGCGTTATGGCGGGTGGTTTAATGTTGATATTATTCGTTTATGTCTTCGTAAATATTGGTATGGTGAGCGGTATTCTGCCCGTGGTTGGCGTTCCTCTCCCACTGGTTAGTTACGGAGGCTCGGCACTTATCGTGCTGATGGCTGGGTTCGGGATTGTTATGTCGATCCATACCCATAGAAAAATGTTGTCGAAAAGCGTGTAAGGGGTACGCAATGCGTAAGCAGTGGCTTGGTATCTGCATCGCAGCAGGAATGCTCGCGGCGTGTTCGAGTGATGATGGTCAGCAACAGGGTGCTGTCGCGCCGCAGCCTGCGGTGTGTAATGGTCCGATTGTTGAAATCAGCGGGGCCGATCCGCGCTTTGAACCCCTGAACCCAACGGCGAATCAGGACTATCAGCGTGATGGTAAGAGCTACAAAATCGTCCAGGACCCTTCCCGCTTTAGCCAGGCAGGGCTTGCCGCTATCTATGATGCGGAACCCGGAAGCAACTTAACCGCGTCTGGTGAAGCGTTCGACCCGATGCAGTTAACCGCAGCGCATCCGACGCTGCCAGTCCCAAGCTATGCCAGAATAACTAACCTGGCTAATGGCAGGATGATTGTCGTGCGCATTAACGATCGCGGCCCTTATGGCAACGATCGCGTGATTTCACTTTCACGTGCAGCAGCCGACCGTCTGAATACCTCCAACAATACCAAAGTGCGTATCGACCCGATCATCGTCGCCCAGGATGGTTCCTTGTCCGGGCCGGGAATGGCTTGTACCACGGTAGCGAAACAAACCTATGCCCTGCCCGCGCGTCCTGACTTAAGCGGCGGTGGCAATATGGGCAGCGATGCCTGCGCCATCCGGATGCGGGTCAGCCGCAAGGCGATATTCGTCCGATCAGCAATTCCACGTTGAAAAGCGATGATACAACCGGTGCGCCAGTGAACAGCAGTGGATTCCTCGGTGCGCCGACCACGCTCGCTGCTGGCGTGCTGGAAGGTAGCGAGCCGACTCCGGCTCCGCAACCGACCACCACCGCACCGGTAACACCAACCGCACCAGCAGCAACACCAGCCGCCATCGCTGCACCTGCGCCAGCGGCAGTAGCCAACGGACGCTACGTGGTTCAGGTTGGCGCAGTCAGCGAGCAGTCGCGTGCGCAGCAGTATCAAAAATCGTTTAAGCCAGC
>ENA-OQDA01000846-OQDA01000846.1-human-gut-metagenome-genome-assembly--contig:-NODE-846-length-11696-cov-1.905437_pt1 | contig 11696 bp, 14 predicted proteins | sample MGYA00242771_ERZ504603 | MGnify/ENA primary metagenome ERZ504603 (study PRJEB26092, sample SAMD00036328) | human gut metagenome | host: Homo sapiens | study: EMG produced TPA metagenomics assembly of...
AACACCCGGGTGATCGACGCCTCCACCGCCCACCGCACCGCCCCCTGGTTGGGACTACGGGTTTCCTGAGCTCTCCCCCCACCATCGGGCGAGGATCGTCTGTTCTAAGCGGGTGGCCAACCCGGGCTGCCACGCATCTGGCTTCATTGCCTCCGTGTATCCCCTGGTCCAGTTGGGTCTGATTCCCCCGGACCATCCCCTGTGCGCCTACTCCCTGACCGGTTACTCCGGTGGGGGCAAGAAGCTCATCGCGGAGTATCAGGACCCCCATCGGGACCCCCGGCACGCCTCCGCCCGCATCTACGGCACCAATCTCCACCACAAGCATCTGCCGGAGATGGTCCACGTCTGCGGTCTGGCCGCCCCGCCGGTCTTCCACCCCATCCTGGGGGACTATATCCAGGGCATGGCCACCACCGTCCTGCTCCGCAACGACACCCTGCCCGGCCGCCCCACCGCCCAAGAGATCCACCAGGCGCTGTCCAGCTATTATGCGGGGCAAACCTTTGTCTCCGTGGCGCCTTTTGGCGGAGATGAGCCTGTGATCTACTCTGACACCCTGGTGGGCACCAACCAGCTGCGATTGATCGTCTGCGGTCACGAAGCGCAAACCACTGTGACCGCTCTCTTTGACAACTTAGGCAAAGGGGCCTCCGGCGCGGCGGTCCAAAATATGAATCTGATGCTGGGTTTTGCGGAGACCGCCGGTTTAGAATAACCGGCCGAGAGGGGCTCACTTCCCTATGCTTTTCTACACCATTCTCACCAAGGAGGGTTTTTCTGTTATGAACATTATCACCGGCGGTGTCACCGCCCCCAAGGGTTTTCAGGCCGCGGGCATCCACTGCGGCATCAAAGACAACTTCACCACGCCCCAGCCTGACAAAAGGACCTGGCCATGATCCTCTCCTCCGTCCCCTGCGCTGCCGCGGGCACGTATACCCGCAATGTGGTCAAGGCCGACCCGGTGATCCTCACCAAGGAGCACCTGGCCGACCACCAGGCCCGGGGGATCATTTTTGACAGCGGCAACGCCAACGCCTGCGCCCCCAAGGGCAGGGAGAACGCCCAGCGGATGGCCCAGGCCGCCGCTGCCGCCACCGGCCTGCGGCCCCAGGACTTCGCCGTCTGCTCCACCGGCATCATCGGTGTGGAGCTGAACATCCAGGCCATTGAGAAGGGGGTTCCCTCCCTGGTCGCCGCTCTGGCGGACACCCCCCAGGCCTCCCTGGACGCCGCCCACGCCATCCTCACCACCGACCTGAAGGTGAAGGAGATCGCCGTCACCGTGGAGCTGGGGGGGCAAAACCGTCACCATCGGGGCCATCGCCAAGGGCTCCGGCATGATCCACCCCAACATGGGCACCATGCTCTGCGGCATCACCACCGACTGCGCCATTGACGGGGCCCTCCTGCAGGACATGCTCCGCCAGGTGGTCACCAAGACCTTTAACCGCATCACCGTGGACGGGGACACCTCCACCAACGACACCTGCGTCGTTCTGGCCAACGGCCTGGCGGGCAACCCCGCCATCACCGGTCCCGGGGAGGACTACGACATTTTCTTTGCCGCCCTGCGCCACGTCTGCGAGTACGAGGCCAAGATGATCGCCAGCGATGGCGAGGGCGCCGGCCGGCTCATCACCTGCACCGTGATGGGGGCCGAGACCGAGGAGCAGGCCGAGCAGATGGCCAAGGCCGTGGTCCGCTCTCCCCTGGTGAAATGCGCCGTTTTCGGCACCGACGCAACTGGGGCGGGTGCTGTGCGCCATCGGCTATTCCGGGGCGCAGTTTGATCCCAAGGACGTGGAGGTGAAGTTCCTCTCCCGGGCAGGAGAACTGCTGGTGTGCGCCGGAGGGCAAGGGGTTGGCCTTCGACGAGGCACTGGCCAAGCGGGTCCTGTCGGAGGACGAGGTGGTCATCCAGGTGACCCTCACCAGCGGCAGCGCCACCTGCTCTGCTGGGGCTGTGACCTGACCTACGACTACGTGAAATCAACGGCGACTACCGCAGCTAATCCCAAAGAGAGGACTCTCCCATGGACATGAACAATTATATGGAGCGCTCCACCGTCCTGGTGGAGGCGCTGCCCTACATTCAAAACTGGTACGGAAGACCATTGTCATCAAGTACGGCGGCAACGCCATGATCTCCGAGGAGCTCCGCAGCGCGGTGATCAGCGACATCATCCTGCTCCACCTGGTGGGCGTCCGCGTGGTGATGGTCCACGGCGGCGGGCCGGAGATCGGCCACATGCTGGAAAAGGTGGGCAAGCAGTCCCGGTTCGTGGACGGCCTGCGGTACACCGACGAGGAGACCATGGACATCGTCCAGCAGGTCCTCTGCGGCAAGGTGAACAAGCACCTGGTCTCCATCATCAACAATCTGGGAGGCAAGGCCATCGGCCTGTGCGGCCTGGACGGGGCCCTCTTCCAGGCCAAGAAGCTGGACGAGAAGTACGGCCTGGTGGGTAAGATCGTCAAGGTGGCCCCTCAGGTGGTCAACGACGCCCTCAGCTGCGGCTACATCCCCGTGATTTCCACCGTGGCCCTGGGCATTGACAACGACACCGCCTACAACATCAACGCCGATACGGCGGCCGCCGAGCTGGCCATCTCCCTGGGGGCGGAGAAGCTCATTCTCCTCACCGATGTCCGCGGCGTGCTCCGGACCCCAAGGATGACAGCACCCTGATCCGGCAGATCCGCCTGGAGGAGGTCCCCTCCCTGCTCTCCAGCGGGGTTATCGGCGGTGGGATGATTCCCAAAATCCAGTGCTGTGTCAACGCCCTGGAACACGGGGTCCACCGCACCCATATTTTAGATGGACGGATTCCCCACTCCATCCTCACTGAGATGCTGTCCCATCAGGGAATTGGGACGATGCTGTGGGAGTGAAAGAAGAATTTTGGGACCCGCTGCGCTTGGCTCCCAAAATGGGGAGACGACAGCCGACTGCGCGCACGGCCCCTCTGGGGCCGCACACTTGCGGCTGAGAAGTATGTTTTTCCCGGCGAAGCCGGGGAAAACATGGATTAGAAATTCTTTCCCACCCTGCGGGGCGGGAAACTCTGCGAGGCTTTTTGTAAGAGGAAAGGAGTGTGGGGATTGTGACCTTTGCAGAATTGAAGGCCCTGGATGAGACCTATGTGATGCATACCTATGGGCGGTTTCCAGTGGACATTGACCACGGGCAGGGCGCCACCCTGTACAGTCTGTCGGGGCGGAAATACATCGACTTTACCAGCGGCATCGGGGTTAATTCCCTGGGATATGGCAACCCCAAGTGGATGGCCGCCATTACAGAGCAGATTGGGAAGCTGGGGCATATCTCCAATCTGTTTTATACCCAGCCCGGGACCTTGCTGGCCCAGCAGCTGTGCACCCGCAGCGGAATGGACAAGGTCTTTTTCGGCAACTCCGGGGCGGAGGCCAACGAGGCCATGATCAAAGTGGCCCGGAAGTACAGCTTCGATAAGTACGGCAAGGGCCGCAGCACCATTCTCACCCTGAACCGCTCCTTCCATGGGCGGACCATCACCACCCTCACCGCCACCGGGCAGGAGAGCTATCACAACTATTTCTTCCCTTTCAACGAGGCCTTCCGCTACGCCGACCCCACTCTGGAGAGCACTGCCAGGCCCAGGCGGGGGACGACGTGTGCGCGTCAGTGTAGACTCATGCCAGGGGAGGGCGGCCTGCGCCCCCTGGAGGTCTCCATGGTCCAGTCCCTGGCCGCCCTGTGCCGGGAGAAGGACTGGCTGCTGCTGGTGGACGAGGTCCAGACCGGCATCGGCCGCACCGGCAGCCTGTTCGCCTTCCAGCAGTTCGGCATCCAGCCGGATGTGGTCTCCTTCGCCAAGGGCATCGCCGGCGGCCTGCCCTTGGGTGGTATCCTCACCAACGAGAAGTGCGCCGGGGTCCTTACCCCTGGAACCCACGGCTCCACCTTCGGAGCCAACCCCGTCTCCACTGCCGCGGGCCTGGCGGTGCTGGAGACCATGGACCAGCCCTTCCTGGACCAGGTCCGGGAGAAGGGCGCCTACCTCCGGGCGGGCATCCAGGCCCATCGGCAGCCCGGAACTGGGGGATGTTGTGGGCCTGGGCCTCATGCTGGGCATTGATGTAAAGGGCCCCCGGACCAACAAGGAACTGGCCGCCCTGCTCATCGACCACGGCCTGCTGTGCCTCACCGCCGGGGACCGGCTGCGCCTGCTGCCGCCCCTGGTCATCACCAAGGAGGAAATGGACGAGGGCCTGGCCATTCTGAAGCAGACCCTCATGGGATAAGAGAAAAAGGAGAACACATCCATGAAAAAAGACCTGCTGAAGCTGCTGGACCTGTCCAGCCAGGACATTCTCACCATTTTAGACACCGCCGACCAGCTCAAGGCCATGAAAAAAGCGGGCATCCAGCACCCCTTCCTGGCCGGGAAAACCCTGGCCATGATCTTTGAGAAGAGCTCCACCCGCACCCGGGTCTCCTTTGAGACCGGCATGTACCAGCTGGGGGGCAACGCCATTTACCTCTCCGACAAGGACAGCCAGATCGGCCGCAACGAGCCGGTGGAGGACACCGCCCGGGTGCTCTCCCGCTACTGCGACGGCATCATGATCCGCACCTACTCCCAGGAGGAGGTGGAGAAGCTGGCCCGGTATGCCGACATCCCCGTCATCAACGGCCTCACCGACTTCGCCCACCCCTGCCAGGTGCTGGCCGACCTCATGACCATCCGGGAGCGCAAGGCCAGGCTGGAGGGGCTGAAGATGTGCTTCATCGGCGACGGCAACAACATGGTCAACTCCCTCATTGTGGGCTGCCTGAAGGTGGGCATGGAGGTGTCCGTGGCCTGCCCCGAGGGCTATGACCCCCACCCCGATGTGCTGGCCTTCGCCCGGGAGGCGGGCCACGGGTTCTCCCTGGTGCGGGATCCCCTGGAGGCCGCGGCGGGGGTCGACGTGGTGTTCACCGACGTGTGGGCCTCCATGGGCCAGGAGGAGGAGGCCGCCCAGCGGCGGGCCGCCTTCCGGGGGCTACCAGGTCAACGAGGCCCTGATGGCCGTTACCGATCCCGGCTGCATGGTGCAGCACTGCCTGCCCGCCCACGGGGGGAGGAGATCACCGCCGAGGTCTTTGAGGCCCACGCCGGCGAGATCTTCGACGAGGCGGAGAACCGCCTCCACGCCCAGAAGGCCGTCCTCTGTCTCCTGATGGGCGAGGACGCCCGGTAAACGGCCGCCCCAGCCTGCGCAGCAGTTTGCCGAAAGAAATGCACGGGAGCTCTCATACTGAAAGACGGCCCCGGGCCGCGCTGTGCGCGGTCCGGGGCCGTCTCTGCGTCCGGGCTTGCGTTGTCAGTGGTCAGGCCGCACCTGTGCAGAAGCGCACCAGAATGGCGGCCGCCTGGGCCCGGGTCGCCCCACCGCCGGGCTTCAGGGCAGCGGGACCGGTCCCGCTGATGAGGCCGCCGGCATAGGCCCACGGCATAGGGGCTGATCTTCTCTGCATCCGCATAGGCGGACAAATCTGCCCTAGCTGACACATCGCGGCCCTGGCTGCGGGCGTAGCGGTAAAGGATGGCGGCCATCTGCTCCCGGGTGATGGTGTCCCCTGGTCCGAAACGCCCGTCTCCATACGGTGGAGGATGGTCACGATCATCCCCCGGGTGGTAGTCACCTCCGGGGAAAATCGTCCGTCGCCGGTGCCGGCCATGAGGCCCGCTTCGGCGGCGTAGCGCACTGCGCTCTCATACCAGGCCCCGGATACCACGTCCACAAAGAAGGGCTCCGCGCCGGGCTTGGTGAAGTATGCCACCACACTGTCGCCGGAGAGCTCGCCCGTCTTGGCGGCGCTCCACTCCGCTGCTCCGGCGTCGGCCTTCACGCTCAGGGTATAGCTGCCGGTTAGTTCGGCGCCGGTGACCTTGATGATGATGACGGGGACGGAGGCACCTCGCTTCATGGTGATGGTAATGGTCCCGTCCTCCCACTTCTGGTCGTACAGGTCGGCACTGATGGTCTTGTCATAGGACACACGGACCTCATGCTACTGGCCTCAACACCCAGGTTGCCCAGCTTGTCTACGGGTACCACGCTATACCTATAGGTCAGGTTGTTGGCCGCGCCCAGATCATCCGTGTAGGTATCCGAGGTGGTAAAGCCGATGGCCTTGCCGTTACGGCGGATCTCATAGCCCAGCAGTTTTTCACTGTCGGCGTGCCTCATGGTCAGAGTCATCCTGGGTTACGGCGTATCACTTTCCACCCGGGGAGAAAGCCGTTCTCTTTATTTTATCCCCCCCGCAGAATTTGAGCTATTCATCTCTTTTCTGGCCCCGCCCCCGCTGTAATCCTTTGCCGCGGCGACGAAGTCCCGGAACAGGGGATGGGCCTTATTCGGCCGGGACTTGAACTCCGGGTGGAACTGGACGGCCAGGAACCAGGGATGATCCGGCAGCTCCACCATCTCCACTAGCTTCCCGTCGGGGGACAGGCCGGACAGGACCAACCCCTTCTCCGTCAGCAGGGAACGGAAGTCGTTGTTAAACTCATAGCGGTGGCGGTGGCGCTCGGAGATATCCTCCGCACCGTAGGCCTGATAGGCTCTGGTGTCATGCGTCGTGATATAACAGGGGTAAGCACCCAGACGCATGGTCCCGCCCTTGTCAGTGATGCCTTGCTGGTCGGGCATCAGGTCAATGACCGGATGGGCGGTGGCTGCCAGTTCACTGGAATGAGCATCGGCCAGACCGGCCACATGGCGGGCGAACTCCACCACCGCCATCTGCATCCCCAGGCAGATGCCGAGATAGGGAACCTGATTCTCGCGGGCCCAACAGACGGCGGAGATCATCCCCTCGATTCCCCGGTTCCCAAAACCGCCGGGCACGATGATCCCAGCGCACCCAGCCAGCAGTTCCGCGGCATTGCTGTCGTTGATGTCCTCGGAGTCCACCCAACGGACATCCACCTGCACCCCGTTTTCGATCCCACCGTGGGTCAGCGCCTCCACCACGGAGATATAGGCGTCGTGGAGGGCCACATATTTCCCCACCAGGGCGATCTCCAACCGGCCCGCCGGGCGTTTGGCTCGCTCCACCATGGCACGCCACTCCTCCAGGTGGGGCTTACTGACGGGAAGTCCCAATACCTCGCACACCGCTTTTGCCAACCCGGCCTCCTCCAGCATCAGCGGCACTTCGTAGAGGATGGGGGCGGTCTCGTTGGAGATGACCCGCTCCGGCGGCACATTGCAGAACAGGGCGATCTTGTCCCGCACCTTCTGGGACACCGGCCCGTCGCAGCGGCAGAGGATCACATCCGGCTGGATGCCCAGGCCCAGCAGCTCCTTTACAGAATGCTGGGTGGGCTTACTCTTGGGCTCCCCGGTGCCGGGAATGGAGACGATGAGGGAGACATGGAGGTAAAGCACATTCTGCCGCCCCACCTCAGCGGACACCTGACGGATGGCCTCCAGGAAGGGCTGGGACTCGATGTCTCCCACCGTGCCGCCGATCTCGGTGATGACCACGTCCACCTCCTCCCGGCGGCCAACCCGGTAGATGCGCTCCTTGATCTCACCGGTGATGTGTGGGATGACCTGGACCGTGCCCCCCAAGAAGGCCCCCTCACGCTCCCGGCTGAGGACGGACCAGTAGACCTTTCCGGAGGTGATGGAGGAGTCCACCGTCAAATCTTCGTCGGTGAACCTCTCGTAATGGCCCAAGTCCAGGTCGGTCTCCGCCCCGTCCTCGGTAACGAACACCTCCCCGTGCTGATAGGGGTTCATAGTGCCCGGGTCAATGTTCAGGTAGGGGTCGAACTTCTGGAGGGCCACCTTCAGCCCCCGGGCCTTCAGTAGCCGTCCCAGAGAGGCCGCCGCTATTCCTTTCCCCAGGCCGGATACCACCCCGCCGGTGATGAAGATATACTTTGCCATACCGATCCCTCCCTTGGGTAAGTTGGAAGTTCAAGTTTTGACGCGTCAGAACCCGCTGGCCCCGTAATTTTTCAGTGCCCGGGCGGAGGGGTCATCCACGTTGCAGCCCTCCCAGGCCCGATTTGGCATCCAGAAGTCCTTGATCATCCGGGCCTGGCCGGGGTAGTACCGCTCGAACAGGTCCCGATAGAGCAGGCTCTCCCGGGTGAAGGGCGGGCGGTACTGGTATTGGGCGCAGCCCCGAGTGAAAGCCAGGTCGCTGTACTGCGCTCTGGCATATTCCTTCAGATCATCCACCATAGAGTGGCCCACCGCGTCGGAGAAGGCCGCCTTCTCCCGCCACAGGATCTCGTCAGGCAGCAGAGCATCGGACTGGAAGGCCCGGCGGAGCAGATACTTGCCCTTGCCGCAGCGGTTGACCTTCAACGCCGGGTCCACCGACATGACATACTCCACAAAGTCCAGGTCCCGAAGGCAGCCCGGGCCGTCCATGGACCAGCCGCTGATACACCGATCCGCCCGGAGCACATCGTACATGTAGAGCTCCTCCACCCGCATTTTCCGCCTCAGCCTGGAAGGCAGCGGAGAGGGGCAAAGTCGGTGTACTTATAGCCGAAGAGCTCGTCGGAGATCTCCCCGGTGAGGAGCACCCGGATGTCGGTAGTCTCGCGGATGGCCTTGCAGCACAGGTACATGCCTACGCTGGCCCGGATGGTGGTGATGTCCCAGGTGCCCAGGGCGGCGATGACGACGGGCAGGGCCGCCAGAACCTCCTCCCGGGTCATATAGACCTCCGTGTGATCGGCGCCGATGAACTCCGCCGCCTCCCGGGCGTACTTCAGGTCGATGGCATCCGTGTCCATGCCGATGGCGAAGGTACGGATCTTCTTCCCCAGAATTACGGAGCTGATGGCGCATACCAGAGAGGAGTCCAGCCCGCCGGAGAGCAGGAAGCCCAGGGGAGCGTCCGCGTCCAGCCGTTTATCCACCGCCGCGATCAGCTTGTTGCGGATGTTGCGGCAGACGGTCTCCAAGTCATCGGGGGAGTACTGCGTGACGGTGGTGAGATCCGCATAGCGGACAAATTTTCCGTCCGCGTAATAGTGTCCCGGCGGGAAGGGGCGGATCCCCTTACATAACCCCACTAGGTTTTTCGGTTCGCTGGCAAAGACGATGGCGCCGGAGCGGTCATAGCCGTAGTACAGGGGCCGAATGCCGATGGGATCCCGGGCTGCGATGAGCTCATCCCGCTTGGAATCGTAGATGATGAGGGCGAACTCCGCGTCCAGCTTGGCGAACATCTCCAGGCCGTACTCCCGGTACAGAGGAAGCAGGATCTCACAGTCGCTGCCGCTGCGGAAGGAGTAGCCTTTTTCCGTCAGCTGCCGCTTCAGGGGGCGGAAGCCGTAGATCTCGCCGTTGCAGACCACATAGTCCCCGTCCAGCTCAAAGGGCTGCATCCCCGCCTCCGTCAGGCCCATGATGGCCAGCCGGTGAAAGCACAGCCAGCCGGACGGCGTCTCGAGGATCTGAGACATGTCCGGTCCCCGGGACCGGGTCCGGTCGAAGAAGGGCAGCAGTTCCTCCTTGGTGTAGGTCTTTTTGGAAAAACCCATAATTGCGCACATAGATAGAAGCACCTCCGAAATAAAAAAGATCGCAGCTCCGTCCTGAAATTTCAGGACGAATAGCTGCGATCCGCGGTGCCACCTGACTTGCCCCCTGATCGGGGACCTCTTTGACTAGGCTCCAACAAGCCCGCGTGAGGTAACGGTCACGACTCGTTTCACTTACTGGCGGTCTCCCGCGTTCAGATCACAGCTACGGAGTGTTCTTCCCGCGGACTCTTTGGTACGGGGTTCTCACCATCCCCGCTCACTGGCCCGGAACATCCGCGGTACTTTTCTCCATCAACGCCTTTGCTGATGTTAAAATTATGGTCTAAAGATTACCACTGGGGATATCCGCTGTCAATGTGGGAATATCCCAAAACCCAGCTGAAAATTTCCTGAAATTTCTCCATCCTTGTGTCAGGGGATGTCCCATCTACCCGATGGAGCGTACCAGATTCGTGTAGCCGGTCAGATACCGGTCCACCTCCGCAGCGGCGGAGCGCCCTTCGGCGATGGCCCACACCACCAGGGATTGGCCCCGGCGCATATCGCCCGCGGTAAACACCCGCTCCGCGCTGGTGCGGTAGGAGCCGGGCTCCGTGGCCACGTTGGTCCTGGGATTCAACTCCACGCCGAAGGCATCGGCCACATAGCTCTGGGCTCCCAGGAATCCGGCCGCAATCAGTACCAAATCCGCCGGAATCTCCCTGGCGCTCCCCTCCACGGGAACCATCTGGGTCCTTCCGGTGGCCGGGTCCGCCTTGGGCTCCAGGGAAACGATGACCGCTCCGGCCAGATTCCCTTCCTTGTCCTTTAAGAAGGACTGGACCGTGGTCTGGTAAACTCTCGGGTCCTGGCCGAATACCGCTTCCGCCTCCTGCTGGCCGTAGTCCACCTTCAGGACTCTGGGCCACTCCGGCCAGGTATTGTTCTCCGTCCGGTGAACGGGGGGCTTAGGCATCATCTCCAGCTGGACCACAGAGGCGCAGCCCTGGCGGATGGCCGTTCCCACACAGTCATTCCCCGTATCGCCGCCGCCGATGACCAGGACGTTCTTTCCCTTGGCGCTGATGTAGTTTCCGTCCTCCAGCCCGGAATCCAGCAGGCTCTTGGTGGTGGCCTTCAGGTAATCCACCGCGAAATAGATGCCTTTGGCGTCCCTGCCCTCCACTCCGATATCTCTTGGGTTGGAAGCCCCGCAGGCCAGGATGACCCGGTCCATACTCCTTCAGGATTTTGGAGGCCTTGACTCCGGCGCCTACGTCCGCCCCGGTGACGAATTTCACGCCCTCCTCCTCCATGATTTTTATCTTCCGCTCAATGACCCATTTCTCCAGCTTCATATTGGGGATTCCGTACATCAGAAGCCCGCCAGGCCGGTCGCTCCGCTCGAACACGGTGACCGAATGGCCCCGCTTGTTCAGCTGGTCCGCCGCCGCCAGTCCCGCGGGGCCGGAGCCGATGACCGCTACCTTCTTCCCGGTGCGGATGGCCGGGGGCTTCGCCTGGGCCAGCCCCTTGTCATAAGCCCGCTCGATGATGGCCCGCTCATTTTCCTTGATGGAAACCGGGTCCCCATGGAGACCGCAGGTGCAGGCCGCCTCGCAGGGAGCCGGGCAGACCCGGGAGGTAAACTCCGGAAAGCTGTTGGTCCTCTTCAGCCGGTTGTAGGCCTGGGACCAGTTTCCCGTATAAATCAGGTCGTTCCACTCCGGGATCAGATTGTTTAAGGGACAGCCGCTGACCATTCCGTTCATCATCATGCCCGACTGGCAGAAGGGAACACCGCAGTCCATACATCTGGCCCCCTGCTTTCTCTGCTCCTCTTCGCTCAAAGGGATGTGAAACTCTCTGTAGTTTTTAATCCGGTCCAGAGGAGGAGTTTCTCTGCTGGTTTTCCGGTCGTAATCCATAAATCCAGTTAATTTTTCCCATGACTCTCCGCCTCCTTTAACCTTTAATATTGGCGTAAAACGCCTCAATCTGAGCCTGCTCGCTGTTCAGTCCCTTTTCCTCCATCTGCACGATGGCATTCATCATGCGGCGGTAGTCGTGGGGAACGATCTTTTTTAAATTTAGGCAGGTACTCGCTGAAATGTTCCAGGATCCGCTTGCCTTTCTCGGAATTGGTGTAGGATACATGCC
>ENA-OQDA01000847-OQDA01000847.1-human-gut-metagenome-genome-assembly--contig:-NODE-847-length-11661-cov-3.448587_pt1 | contig 11661 bp, 14 predicted proteins | sample MGYA00242771_ERZ504603 | MGnify/ENA primary metagenome ERZ504603 (study PRJEB26092, sample SAMD00036328) | human gut metagenome | host: Homo sapiens | study: EMG produced TPA metagenomics assembly of...
GCGCCCGACCTGCGGCCCGGCGATGGGCTGACCGTCCAGGCCCGGCTCCGGGCGGCGGATACCATCACGGGGGAGTCTACCGACTATTATTACGCCAAGGGCGTCCGCCTGATCGCCTACGGCGAGGGGGAGGGGGAGACGGCCCGCCCCGGCCGGCCGCCCCTGTGGACATGGCCTGCCTATGTGTCCAAGGCCCTCAAGGACCGTGTGGCCGCCGCCTTCCCGGAGGAGGCCGCGCCCCTGGTCACCGCCCTGCTTACCGGGGACAGGTCCGGGCTGTCCGACGGGGACTGATGCCGCCCTCCGCCGGTCGGGGCTGGCCCATGTCATCGCCGTCTCCGGCCTCCACGTCTCCTTCCTGGCGGGGCTGGCGGCCGCCCTGCTGGGGGCCCGGCGGCGGCGCACCGCCGTGTGCACCATCGCCCTGCTGGTCTGCTTCGCGGCGGTGGTGGGCAACACCCCCTCCGTCCTGCGGGCGGTCTTTATGCAGTCCATGCTTCTGCTGGCGCCCCTGCTGGGGCGGGAGGAGGACAAGCCCACCTCTCTGTGCGCCGTTCTCATGCTCCTGCTGCTCCAAAATCCCTACGCCGCCGCGTCGGTGTCCCTCCAGCTCTCCTTTGCCGCCGTGGCGGGAATCTACCTCTTTTCCGGGCCTCTCACCGAGCGGTGGACGGCTAGGCTCCCCGCCAGGCCCAAGGGCTTCTGGGCCAAAACCGGCTGTCTGGCCGCCCGGTTTGTCCTGTCCAGTCTGGCGGTGAGCCTGGGAGCCATTGCCTTCACCACGCCCCTGACCGCCTGGCACTTCCAGTCGGTCTCCCTGGTGGGGCCGCTGGCCAACCTGCTCTGCCTGTGGGCGGTGTCCCTGCCTTCCTGGGCGGGCTGCGGCGGCGGTGCTGGGGCTGTTTCTCCCCGGCCCGGCGGCCCTGCTGGCCCTCCCGGCGGCGCTCCCCACGCTCTATGTCCAGCGGATGGCGGACGCCCTGGCGGCGCTGCCCTTCGCCGCGCTCTCCACCCAGTCGGTGTATCTGAAGCTGTGGCTGGCCCTGGTCTATGTCCTGCTGCTGCTCTATCTGCTCGGGCGGGGGGAGAAAAAAGCGGCCCCTGGTACCCCTGGGCCTGGGGACGGCCGGGCTGTGCGCGGCCCTGGTGCTCCAGGCCGCGTCCCACACCGCCGGGCGGCTCACCGTCTCGGTGCTGGACGTGGGACAGGGCCTGTCGGTGGCCCTGCTCTCCGGCGGGCGCGCCGCCCTGGTGGACTGCGGCGGCACCGGGGCGGACAACCCCGGCGACACCGCTGCCGACTACTTCCAGTCCCTGGGCCTGAACCGGATTGATCTGGTGGTGCTCACCCACTACCACGAGGATCACGCCGGCGGCATCCCGGAGCTGCTGGAGCGGCTGGAGGTGGGGCTGCTGGTGCTCCCCGACGTGGAGGAGGAGGACCCCCTCCGCCGGGAGATCACGGCGCTGGCGGAGGAAAAGGGGATTGAGACCCTCTTTCTGGCGGAGGATGCCGACGTGACCTTTGGGGAGTCCGCCCTGCGCATTTACGCGCCCCTGGGCAGCGGCGGGGCCAACGAGGAGGGCCTCTCCGTCCTGTGCACCGCCGGGGACTTCGACGGGCTGATCACCGGCGACATGAATGACACGGTGGAGAAGCGGCTGATCAAATATGGGTCGCTCCCCGATCTCGAGCTGCTGGTGGCGGGGCACCACGGCTCCAAATACGCTACCTCGGAGGAGCTGCTGCTGGCTACAACGCCGGAGCTGGCGGTGATCTCCGTGGGCTACAACACCTACGGGCACCCCGCGCCCGAGACCCTGGAGCGCCTGGCCGCCGCCGGCTGCGCGATCTACCGCACCGACTGGTCGGGCACCGTCACCATCACCGCAAAGTAAGGAGAATTGCCATGCCGCCCAAAGCAAAGCCGGACACTGCGGCCTACCAGAAGCTGAAAAAGGACATCAAGGAGGGCACCATCGGCACCCTCTACGTGTTTCACGGGGAGGAGGCCTATCTGCGGGACTTCTACCTGGGGCAGCTGAAAAAGAAGCTCCTGCCCGCCGGAATGGAGGAGTTCAACCTCCACACCCTCAGTGGAAAGGAGTTTGACGTCAAAACCCTGGCCCAGCTGGTGGACTGCCTGCCCATGATGAGCGAGCGTACCCTCATCGTGGTCAACGACTACGATATTTACAAGGGGGACAAGGACGCCCTGGCGGCGGTGCTGCGGGAGCTGCCCGACTACGTCTGCCTGGTGTTTGTCTACGATCTCATCGAGTACAAGGCCGACGCCCGCACCAAGCTGGCCGCCCTGCTCAAGGAGAAGGGAAGCGTGGTGCCCTTCAACCGCCAGGGGCAGGGGGATCTGGTGGACTGGATCTCCCGCCGCTTCAAGGCCATGGACCACGACATCGGCACCGAGGACGCCAAGTACCTGATCTTCCTGTGCGGCGATCTGATGAACAACCTGATCTCTGAGATCGGGAAAATCGGTTCCTACGCCGCCACCACCGGGTGACCCGGCAGGATATCGACGCCGTGGCCACCCCCAGCTGGCACGCGGTGGTGTTCCAGATGACCGACGCCATCGCCGCCGGGAACTTCGACAAGGCGGCGGAGGTGCTGGGGGAGCTGCTCCACATGCAGGAGGCCCCCATCAAGCTGCTGGCGGTGCTGGCAAGCAGCTCGCCAGCTCTACACCGCCCGCCTCGGCCCATCGCAGCCAGCCAGAAAGGGAACGGCTGCCCTACCTCATGGAGCTGTGGGGCATGCGCTCGGCCTACCCGGCGGAGCGGCTCATGCAGTCCGCCCGGCGCTTTTCCCTGCCCTGGTGCCGCCGGGCGGTGCTCCGTTGCGGCCAGACCGATCTGGCCATGAAGTCCACCGGGGCGGACGGCGAGGAGCTGCTGATCGGCCTGCTCATGGAGCTGGCCGTCAAGAAAGGAGCGTAAGCAAATGAAAAAGAAGACGCTGTTGGGAGTGGCCGCGGCGGCGGCCGTGGGGGCCGCGGGCTGGTATCTGGCCGCCGGCGGCCGCAAAAACCAGATCGAGCACATCCGCCGGGAGGCCAAGCGCCTGCTGGCGGTGCGGCGGGACGAGCTGGCCGCCCTGCGCTCCGCCGCGGAGGCGGGGGAGCTGGACGCCGGCGCCCTGGGGCCGGTACCCCTGGACGGGACGGCGCTGGAGTCCGTCCGGATGGAGGACGGGGCCGCGGTGCTCTCCCTGCGGGGGGAGAAGGCGGCGGCCTGGCTGTCCAGCGAGCCGCTGGACCGGCTGGGGGTGTACTCCGTGCCCTGGCGGGGGAGCGCCCGGCCCGGCGTGCTCTACACCGAATATCTGGGCTCCGGATGGTACGCGGGCTACGCCTGCCTGGGGTGGGGCTGACATGCTGCGCATCAGGGAGGCCATCGTGGTCGAGGGCCGTTACGACAAGAACACCCTCTCCCAGATGGTGGACACGGTGATCGTGGAGACCTCCGGCTTCGGCATTTTTAAGGATAAGGAGCGCCTGGCCCTCCTGCGCCGCCTGGCGGAAAAGCGGGGCCTGATCGTCCTCACCGACCCGGACGGAGCGGGCTTTGTCATCCGCAGCCACCTGAGGGGGAGCATCCCACCCGAGCAGGTGAAGCACGCCTATGTGCCCGACGTGTACGGCAAGGAGCGCCGCAAGCGCCGGGGTGGCAAGGAGGGCAAGCTGGGGGTGGAGGGTATGCGCCCCGAGGTGCTGGAGGCGGCGTTGCGCCGTGCGGGGGCCACCTTCCTGGACGAGACGGGGGAGGCCGCCCCCAAACGCCAGGCCATCACCAAGGCAGAGCTGATGGCGCTGGGCCTGTCCGGCGGGCCGGGGCGGCGGAGCGGCGGAAGGAGCTGCTCCACCGGCTGGAGCTGCCCGAACGGCTCTCCCCCAACGCCCTGCTGGAGGTGCTCAACGCCCTGTTTACGTTTGGGGAGCTGGAGGATACGGTTCGGGGAGCAGATGCGAAAAAATTTTCCTGAAATTCGAAAAAAGGACTTGACGAAAAAGTTAAGTTGTGCTATCTTATAAACGGAAATGATAATCATTACTGATTAGAACTTCTGCCACATAGCAATAAAATATCATTATTAAAATAAGCAGGAGGAATTACATCATGAAAAAGTGGGTTTGCTCTGTCTGTGGTTACGTCCATGAGGGAGATTCCGCTCCCGACTTCTGCCCCATCTGCAAGGCCCCCAAGGAGAAGTTTGTGCTCCAGGGCGGCGACAAGACCTGGGCCGCCGAGCACGTGGTGGGCGTGGCCAAGGGCGCTCCCGAGGAGATCCTCCAGGGCCTGCGCGAGAACTTCCAGGGTGAGTGCTCTGAGGTCGGTATGTACCTGGCTATGAGCCGTGTGGCCCACCGTGAGGGCTATCCCGAGATCGGCCTGTATTGGGAGAAGGCAGCTCTGGAGGAGGCTGAGCACGCCGCCAAGTTCGCCGAGCTGCTGGGCGAGGTGCTGACCGACTCCACCAAGAAGAACCTGGAGATGCGTGTGGATGCCGAGAACGGCGCCACCATGGGCAAGTTTGAGCTGGCCAAGAAGGCCAAGGAGCTGAACCTGGACGCCATCCACGATACCGTCCACGAGATGGCCCGCGACGAGGCCCGCCACGGCAAGGCTTTCGAGGGCCTGCTGAAGCGCTACTTCGGCTAATCAAGCAGAATACGGAAAAGGGCGGAGCCTTCGCTCCGCCCTTTCTGATTGTATGAACCGGCGATAGGCGGCGGACCCAATTCCGGTATCCGCTGTGATAGGAGTATGTACGGATGAATAAAAAAGAGATTTTACTGGCGCGGCATTTTGCGACGTTGGCCATGGTCTATGCGGTGATTGCCATGGCATTGGGCGTATTTTATAGGGAGTTTACCAAATTCAGCGGCTTTGCGGGCAGAACCTCTCTGTCTTTCCTGCATACCCACTATTTTGCACTGGGAATGGTGTTTTTTCTTATCCAGATGCTGCTGGAAAAGACATTTGCCTTCTCAAGCCGAAACAGCGGGAAGTTCCTGCTGGTCTATCAACTAGGTCTCAATATCACTGGGCTGGGATTCTTTCTGCGGGGGATGAGCCAGGTGCTGGGAAATGAGTTGAGCCGAGGAATGGATGCCTCCATTTCCGGAATCTCGGGCATTGGTCATATTTTGCTGGGTATCGGCATGCTCTCTCTGCTTTTGCAGGTTCGGAGGGCGGCAGACGGAACCAGTGCCGGACAGAACCAGGACGGCGCGCTGGCGGGCTGATGTTCCGCAGCGCTGCTTTTCTAGTTGGCGGCCGGAAGCCTATTGACCCGGGAAATGGGATCCACTATGATGGAGGAAGAACATGGGAGGAGGGATTATATGCCCAACAACGGGAACAACTTCCGGCATGCTCTGGCAGAGTATATCCGAGGCTGGGGCGAAGGACTGGCGGTCGAGGAGGAGAAATACATCGGCTGGCGCTTTATCGGCACACCCCGTAAGCTGGATATCGTGATCATGAACCCCCAGAACGCGCTCCATGGCCATCGAGGCCAAGCTCCAGGAGACCAGCGGTTCGGCTTTCGAGAAGCTGAGCTACGCCCTGGACGACTGTATGGCGGCCCCATCCCGTCCATTATTGTCTTTCGGGGCGCTATATCCGGGACGACATGAAGGCCAAGCTGATTTCCTCCGGTCATGGTATTGAAGTGGGCTATGAAAACGGGGCGATTGCGGACCGGTATGAGCTGCTCAAGCAGCGCATTTACATCGAACTGGGGATGAATTATTTCCCCTTCCTCCGTCCATAGCCGTGCAGAAGGGGAAAAGGCCGTGTGCCGCCAAACGCGGCACACGGCCTTGAAATTCCGATGCTTGGACGTATGGAAAGGGAACAGGCGCCTTACGCGCCGTGCCGGTCGAAACGGATATCAAAATACTGCTTCGCAATATCGGGGTGGTCGTGCTCGAACTCAGACATGTAGCGGAAAGCGGAGCTGGTCAGGCCGTTGGCCTCGCAGAACTGCCGGAAGCTCTTCTTCTTGAGAAAGCTGGGTTGGTTGCACCAGCGGGCCAGGGTGATGAACATCCCTTTGTAAGGAGAGCGGTTGTAGTACTCGTGGCGCATGATGTAGGGCAGACACTGGTACTCCATCAGGATACGGATGCGCTCAAAGATGGAGGCGATCTCCTCCGCGCCCTGGGACTCATAGCCGGAGAGCACGTAGAGCTTGGTGGACTTGTCGGAGTGTCTCCGCCAAATTTTCAGGCCGCGCACCACCTGTTCGGCCTCGTTGATGTGGTCGAAGGCGAAGATATAGTCCCCGTGATACTTCACGTTCGCCAGCCGCCTGGCCTTCTCCTCGGTCATCAGACGCACATCCAGGCCCTGGCGGAACTGAAAGCGGCGGCCGGTTTCATCCAGCTCGTCCAGCACCTCCTGCCACTTGGGAAAGCCGAAAAACTGGTCGTCCCACAGGTATATGTGCTTGCGGGAGGGGGCGAAGAACTCCTTCACCGGAGAGTGGCGGAACACATGGTCATACTTCTGGTTGACACAGAAGGGGCACTTGCGGAAGCAGCCCCGAGTGGTAAAGCCGATGCTGTAATCCATGTAGTCACTGTAGGTCTGGGGCTTGATGCCCCGGGCGATCTGCCTGCCCACATATTCGTCGTAGAGGTGGTAGTCGGGCATATGGTGTTCGACCTCCAGGGGAAGGTCCGGGGCGGTCATCCAGAAAAAGCCGGTGCCTCCAATGTGCAGATTGGGGTAGTTCTTGGGATCAATGGGTACGTTGGTAAAATCAAATACCCGGGAAAGATATACCTCGTCGTATTTGGGAATGGAGTAGTAATCCTCCAGCAGGGTGACGTCGTTGCCCAGCTCCTTTTGATAGCCGCTGATTTTCATGAGAGCCAGGTTGGGGTGACGGGTCCCGTTATCGAGCAGATCCGCGTCGATAATTCCGATTGTCTTGGGCATGTTTTCACCGTCCTTCCGACCCAGTATAGCAAAAGTCGATCGACCTGTCAATCTGGGATCTCTCTGGATCATTTTAAAAATGATCCGAAGAGATCAAAGCGAAAATGGTCCGGTTTATAGGACGGATGCACCTTAACGGACGTTTTACTTGCAATCTGCGCCGGACGGGCTTATAATAAAAAAGCAAATGACAATACTGGAAAAGGAGTGATATGCGCTGTGAGCGGTGACCCTGTGAGTCGAGAATGTCCCATATGGAGCGCGGCGCATTGGCTCTGCGGCTGACCGGCCCGTCCGGTAGACCCGCACGCCGTGTCGCCGCTTGGCCTGTGCAGGAAGGATATTTTCCGCACAGGCGGCAAAGACAAATGCGTGCGGGGATTTTTATACCCTTTTGAGGGGCCCGCGCCGAGAAAGGCGTGAGATCGTTGCTCTCTATTTTTAAAACGATTCAAGGAAAAATGACCCGGCTGGATTCCGTGCAGGACGGCTGCTGGGTGAACCTGACCTATCCCAGCGAGGACGAGCTGAACACCGTAGCGGTGACGTTGGGCGTGGAGCCCTCCTTCCTCCGGGCCGCCCTGGACGAGGAGGAGACCTCCCGGATCGACACCGAGGACGGACAGACCCTCATCATCATCGATGTGCCAGCCGTGGAGAAGGATGACGCGGTGGTGTACTCCACTCTGCCCCTGGGCATCATCGTCACCGACAAGCACATCATCACCGTCTGCCTGAAGGAGACCTCCATTCTGAAGGACTTCCAGGACGGACTGGTGCGGTTTGCCGAGACCCAGAAGCGCACCAGCTTCATTCTCTATATGCTGTTGCAGGTTGCCAAACGCTTCCTTCAGTACCTGAAGCAGATTGACAAGATCTACAACTACATGGAGCGGCAGCTCTACAAGTCCCAGCGAAACAAGGAGCTCATTCAGCTCCTGGATCTGGAAAAGTCACTGGTCTACTTCAACACCTCGCTCAAGGCCAATGAGGTGACCCTGGAGAAGATTCTCCGGGGCCGCATCATCACCCTATATGAAGAGGACCACGACCTGCTGGAGGACGTGCTCATTGAGGTGCGCCAGGCCATCGAGATGGCTAACATCTACTCCTCCATCATCTCTGGCATGATGGACGCTTTCGCCTCCGTCATCTCCAACAATCTGAACGTGATCATGAAGGTGCTGACCTCCATCACCATCCTGCTGACCATCCCAAATATCTTCTTCAGTTTCTACGGGATGAACGTAGCCAATCTGCCCCTGGACCAGTTCTGGTGGTTCCCGCTGGCCCTGTCCGGCGTGGTGATCCTGGTGGTGGCTATTATTCTGAAAAAACGGGATCTCTTCTGAAGAAACGGTGGACCAACTCCACCGTTTTTTGAATCAAACTTTATGTGTGGATTCATATTCTGGTAACAATTACATGTTATACTGGATTATATTGGAGAGATGCACATTTCACAAAGGCGTTCTGCGGTACGCAAGGCAGAGCGGAAGAATGGAGGTTTTCTATGGCGAGCAATCCAAACTACTGCGATATCACCCCTGAGATTGAAGCGCTGGCGGCCCAGTCCCTGCAAAACAGCAGCATTGACGCGGGGGACTATGTGAGATACGACGTCAAGCGCGGCCTCCGCGACCTCAACGGCAAGGGCGTTCTGGCGGGCCTGACCGAGATCTCCGACATCATCGCCAAAAAAATGGTGGATGGGCAGGAGATCCCCTGCGACGGCAAGCTCTACTACCGCGGCATCGATGTAGAGAAGCTGGTGGCGGGGGCGCTGAAGGAGGGGAGGTTCGGCTTTGAGGAGACCGCCTATCTGCTCCTGCTGGGCCGCCTGCCCAACGCGGCGGAGCTGGAGAGCTTTAAAAACCAGCTGGCCTACTACCGTACCCTGCCCGGCAACTTCGTGCGGGATGTCATTCTGAAGGCGCCCAGCCAGGATATTATGAATTCCCTGGCCCGCAGCGTGCTGAACTTGGCCTCCTATGACGAGCGGTGCGACGATATCTCCCTGCCCAACGTCATGCGCCAGTGTCTCCAGCTCATCGCCCTGTTCCCGGTACTCAGCGTCTACGGCTACCAGGCCTACACCTACAAGAGCGGGAACAGCCTTTACATACACGCCCCCCAGCCGGAGCTGTCCACGGCGGAGAACATCCTCTCCCTGCTGCGGCCTGACTCCTCCTACTCCTTCTGGGAGGCCCACGTGCTGGACATCTGCCTTACCCTTCATGCCGAACACGGCGGCGGCAATAACTCTACCTTTACCACCCATGTGGTCACCTCCTCCGGGACGGACACCTACTCCTGTATGGCGGCCGCCCTGGCCTCACTGAAGGGGCCCAAGCACGGCGGCGCCAACATCAAGGTCATTCGAATGTTTGAGGACATGAAAGAGCAGGTGAAGGACTGGAAGGACGAGGACGAGGTGCGCCATTACCTCCAGGCCCTGCTGGACAAGCAGGCATTTGACAGAGCTGGCCTCATTTACGGTATGGGTCACGCGGTCTACTCTCTCTCCGACCCCCGTGCCAACCTGCTCCACTCCTTTGTGGAGAAGCTGTCCCGGGAGAAGGGCCGTACGGAGGAGTATGAGTTGTACTCCCTGGTGGAGCGGCTGGGCCCCGAGATCATCGCCGGGGAGCGGAAGATGTATAAGGGCGTATCCGCCAATGTGGACTTTTATTCCGGTTTTGTCTACCACATGCTGGATCTGCCCCTGGAGCTCTATACCCCCCTCTTTGCCATGGCCCGGGTGGCCGGATGGAGCGCCCACCGTATCGAGGAGCTCATCAACATGGGCAAAATCATCCGCCCGGCCTACAAGTATGTGGGGAACCACGCGGATTATGCGCCGCTTGCGGAGCGGTGACCTCAAATCCATCCGAAAGAAGTGTGTTCGGAGATGAAGTTTACACTGGTAAAGGGCGTGCCTGAGCGGCTCGAGGAGTATCGGGAGGTCTTTTATGGCTCCAAGCTGTACGACGCCTACTTCGCCGAGGGGGACAGCCTGAATGAGAACCTGCTCCGTGCGATGGCGGACGGCGATCTCTATGTAGCCATGAGCCCCGGGGACGAGGCCGTGGGCGTCATGTATATGACCCGGAACGGCCTGGCCGGCCTGCCCTATCTGAATCTGCTGGGCGTGAAAAAGAAGTACCGGGGCCAGGGCATCGGCACGGATCTGGTCAAAATTTTCATCGGGGTTATGGAGGAAAAGAACTATCCCAATATGTTCATCATGACCAGCCAGTTCAATACGGGGGCCAAGCGGCTCTATCAATCCCTGGGCTTCCAGCCCAAGTGCCTGCTGCACGATGTGATTCGCAAGGGCGTGTCCGAGTGGCTCTTCATGCGACCCAACCGGAAGCTGGCGTAAAGAACATAAAGAGGAATCCCCCGGCTGCGCCGGGGGATTCCTCTTTATTTGATCCGGCGCACCTCCAGATAGTAGTGCTCCTGGTCCGGGGCCAGCGGCACGGAAGTAAGTCCCGCCGCCAGATCAAAGCCGAAGTTCTGACGGACGATGGCAATCTGCTCCGTGTGGGCCAGCGCGGCGGTCTGGCACGTGAAGGAGAGGGTGGAGCCCAGCCGCGTTACCAGATCATAGCCGTAAATGCCCCGGTTCTCCGTGTGGGCGCAGGCGAAGTCAAAGCTGGCCTCCTTGGGCAGGGCGGCCTCCACCTGGACGCTTTCCCCGGCGGGAATCGTGAGGGCGGCCTCCGTATAGAAGATGCGCTCCTGTATGTTGACCCAGGAGAACACATCCTCCAGCATGGTCATGTCTGCCGGCACCGCCGTGCCCAAGCCCCGGCAAAGGGTGTCAAAAAATACCTCCCTGGAGAGGGACGCGGCGTCCGTCTCGCCGCCGTACTTGTGGGCCAGGGTATCCGGGGAGGGACAGAGGGCGTTCAGCACTTCCCTCAGAGTGGACTCGTACCGGGTGACGGCGGCGCTCACCCCGTCCAGCTCCCCGCCGGGGTCGCAGCCCCCGTCCCGGTAGCCCTGGAGGGTATAGTCCTCCAGAGCGCCGCCCACCGCGATGAGCAGGCGGGGGTCCTGGGCGTGGGGGGAGTCCGGCTCGGGCAGGGAGAAGCTGCGCCGGGCCCACCCCGCCTCCCGGTCAATGGAGCTGCCGTGAAAGCCGTAAGTCAGCACGGCGGGGGTGTCCTCTGACCAGGGGTAGGTCACCGCCAGGGTGGGGGCCGCGGCGTCGCTCTCCGGCCGGGTGAGGTCGGTGAAGGCGTAGACCGTCACCGGCGTGTCCAGGGCGGGGATCTCGGCGTGGGCCGCCGCCAGATCGTTCCCCTCCACCAGGGCGGCGTACTCCTCCCAGGACTCCAGACTCTGGCTCCCGCCCACGCGGGCGGATGACGGCGTCCAGCGCCGCGCCGTCCGCCGTCAGGGTGGGGGGATAGAGGGCGTAGAAACTGCCGGAAAAGGGATAGACCAGGGTGACGCTCTGGTCGGTGTCGGTGGGGTTGGTGAGCACATAGGAGTCGGTGACGTCGATGTCGGTGGTGTGCCCGTCGCCCCAGGGGGCGAAGTCCAGTGTGATGGTGCGGCGGGCGGTGAGCCCGGCGTCCTCCAGGGTGGTCAGGGGAAAGACCGGTCCGGCGTAGGACTGGAAGATGCTCCCCCGGCGTGGCCGCCTCCGCCGGCGGAGCTGCCCCCAGCCGGGGCAGCAGC
>ENA-OQDA01000848-OQDA01000848.1-human-gut-metagenome-genome-assembly--contig:-NODE-848-length-11657-cov-2.883868_pt1 | contig 11657 bp, 8 predicted proteins | sample MGYA00242771_ERZ504603 | MGnify/ENA primary metagenome ERZ504603 (study PRJEB26092, sample SAMD00036328) | human gut metagenome | host: Homo sapiens | study: EMG produced TPA metagenomics assembly of...
GGAATTCGGTTTGAGCAGCACGGGATTCATGTCCGTGTGGCACGGTATGCCGGCCGCTTCGGCCTGCACGGCCTGCGCCCGCCCTATCTCAAACCCTTCGGGAGTGGCGTACGAATTGAGCGACATGTTCTGTGCCTTGAACGGAGCCGGGCGGTAACCGTCTTGCCGGAGAATGCGGCACAAAGCCGCTGCCAGTACGCTCTTGCCCACGTCGCTCCCCGTACCGGCCAACATGAAAGGATGTAATTTTCTCATGGACAAATCATGGATGATTATGCCGCAAAGTTAAGGCGAAATCCGTGATAATAAAAATGAATCTTTTTATCTGACAATCCGCATTTTCTTGCAAAAACACACCACACTATAAATCAACGTCTTGCAAATACAAAATCAATCTACTGAGACTGATTTTTCAATCTGCTGCAAACGATTTTTCATTCTCAGCCAAACGATTTTCCGTTCTCAGCCGAACGAAATCACCCCTTCCGCCCATACGTGTCCGCCTTCCGGAAGTCTGACAAACATAGACGTGGAGCGCCATTTGCCTGTCTCGGAAACACAAAAAAAGGTTGCCCTTGTCTTACCAAGGACAACCTCCATATCATCAAACGCTTACGGACGCGAAAAGAACTACTTACTGTATTTCAATCACACGGTTCACTTTTGCTTTCTCTTCCGGAGTGCGTTTCGGAAGCGTGATGTTCAATACTCCGTCACTCACGTTTGCACTGATCTTGTCTTTCTCCACGTCATCCGGCAAAACCAGAGCCTGCTGGAACTTGGCGTAAGAAAACTCACGACGCAAATAGCGTTTGTTCTTCTTGTCTTCCTCTTTCACCTCGTTCTTTTTCTCCATCGAGATAACCAGTTCTCCGTCTTCTCCCAAATGGATGGTAAAATCTTCTTTCGTCATACCCGGGGCGGCTACTTCCACTTTATAGTCTGCATCACTTTCTATCACGTTGATAGCCGGTGCTGTGGCGTTCACCTTGCCCATCCATTCATTGTCGAAAAAGTCGTTAAACAAACTCGGTAACCAATTCTGACCATTGTACTTTCTAATCGGTGACATAATCTTCATCTCCTATCTTTTAAGTTATACATTCATTTTTTCTTTCCGGACGGCCTTCCTGTCGGTTGCCCCGTCCGCCTGAATAAAATACAAACCCCGTACCCGGAAACTCCATAACTTCATCGGACCGTCCGGGATTAAACTTTTGAAAACCTTTTTAAGCCCATACGGACTGATTTTAAAATTGTGCAATCCTTTTTTAGCACCCACTCTTTTTTTCAACTGACATTATTGGCGCAGAAAACGACAAAATGTCAGTAATCAGCAGTTTATTGTTTTCTTTTCCTGTCTTTTATTTCATTATATTTTACTTCGCAAGGATAAATCCTTATATTTGCGGCATGATTATTCTACTTTCAATCCCAAAACACCTGATGAAACAGAAATTTCCCAAAAGACACAGCGGCATCTGCGCCTTGATGGCCGGAACGGCCTTGCTCGCAGCCTGTCATTCCTCCTCGGAAAGCCGGCATGAAACGGGACGGGTTGACGCGGCTTCCACCACTCACAGGCCGACGGTAGCCATAAACGGCACCGCCACGAGCCAAGCGGGCGTGTCGTCACCTGTGGTGTACATCTATAAAATGAAAAAGGACTACTCCAAGTTAGTGCCCGTACTGATGAACGAAGAACGCACCCGTATTGTGTCCTATCCCGATCCCGTAGACCTGCAACGGGGCGGCAAGCCCGCCTTGCCGACTCCGCTCGAAGGGGGCTATTGGTTGGACAACCGGGGGATTGGCCCCACCGTGGCTTTCCTCTCTTATACCTACGAGGAATATATCCGGCTGGCCGCACCTCCCAGTCGCGAGGAGATGATGGAACGCATCGTGGACAAATACCCACTCACAGAGATACGCGCCTGCGGCCGCCGTGCCGACTACAAGGATATCGTGACGGAACTGAACGAAAAAATACGGCGCGAAGGATGGAAATAATCCGCCGCCATACACATTATTAATATAACAGAAACAAAAGATGAAGAAAATGACTTTCAAAAATGACATCGCGTCCCTGTATGCCATTGCACGTTTCCGGGAAACGTCAGGCCATACAGGGACGCGATGTTTTCAACAAACGATAAAACTATTGTTTCATCAAATATGCCTTGAATCCGGCAAAGTCCTTGCCCATCGGGATGCTCTTCTTCTCCCCTTTCATGAAGGCTGCCAACTTTTCAGGTATATCCACCGAACCGCCGATGATATTCTCCACCGTGGCCTGGAACTTGGCCGGATGTGCCGTTTCGAGGAACACACCGCATTCGCCCTCACGCAGCCCCTCGCTTAAAGCACGGAAGCCGCAAGCTCCATGCGGGTCGAGCAAGTAACCGTTCGTTTCATAACAAGCCTTCACGGTCTCGGCAATCTGCGCGTCGGTATAAGTCGCCCCGCTGATTTCAGCCGTAATGGCCGCGTGGCTTCCCTTGTATAAATAGTAAATACGGGCAAAATTACTGGGATCGCCCACATCCATGGCATTGGCGATGGTCTGCACCGACGCACGGGGATGGTATTCTCCCGTCTGCAAATAATTGTAGAAGATGTCGTTGGCATTGTTGGCTGCAATGAAACGCTTCACCGGCAAGCCCATCACCTTGCCGAACAGTCCGGCCGTGATGTTGCCGAAATTTCCGCTCGGCACGCATACCACCAGTTGGTCGGCCTTACCGAACTTCTTCATCTGGGCGTAAGCGTAGAAATAGTAAAATGCCTGCGGCAGGAAACGGGCCACGTTGATGGAATTGGCGGACGTCAGTTTCATGTGGCGGTTCAGTTCCTCGTCCATGAAAGCGTTTTTCACCAAAGCCTGGCAATCGTCGAACACGCCGTCCACTTCGAGGGCGGTAATGTTCTGCCCCAACGTCGTAAACTGGCATTCCTGGATGGCACTCACCTTGCCTTTCGGATAGAGTACATACACATGGATGCCTTCCACACCCAGAAAACCGTTGGCCACGGCACTCCCCGTGTCGCCGGAAGTAGCCACCAACACATTCACCTGCTTGCACCCTTCCTGCTTGATGAAGTATCCCAAAAGGCGGGCCATGAAACGCGCCCCCACGTCTTTAAAGGCCAACGTGGGACCGTGGAAAAGTTCCAAGGAATAAATGTTCTCCGTAACTTTCACCACCGGACAATCGAAACTCAACGTGTCGTACACGATTTGTTTCAACGTATCGGCCGGCACATCCTCTCCGAAGAAAGCGTCCGCCACGCGGTAGGCCACTTCTTGAAAAGAAAGGTCCTGTATCTCATCGAAGAACGACTCCGGAAGATGCCGGATGACCTCGGGCATAAACAAACCTTTGTCGCTCGCCAGGCCTTTTACTACGGCTTCGTGAAGCGTAGCGCGGTCGGCCTTACCGTTCGTACTATAATATTTCATAAAGTATGGTCGATTAATGTTTCATAAATTCACGAATAAACTCATCGCCCCGAAGCAACCCGTAGCTTCCGGCTTTAGCTGCGTCCTCATCGAACGTCTGTACGCTGTCCGGCTCTATGCCGGAATAGTAAATGGCAAACGGTATAGGGTCGGGCGTATGCGTACGGTGGGCACAGGGCGTAGGATGGTCGGGCAACACGGCGATGGCCACCGGTTCTTCCCAATCTTTCACGGCTTCCAAAATCGGTCCGATGGCACGGCGGTCCAGATTCTCTATCGTCTGCAACTTCAATTCCACGTTTCCGTCATGACCGGCTTCGTCGCTCGCCTCCACATGCAGATACACGAAATCACCGTCTTTCAAGGCTTCTATCGCCGCTTGCGCCTTGCCTTCGTAATTCGTATCGTACAAACCGGTAGCCCCTTCCACATCTATGACCTGCAAACCGGCATAACGTCCGATACCCCGTATGAGGTCTACGGCGGTAATGACCGCACCCTTTTTGATTTGAGGATAAGTCTCCGTCAACGGAACCATGGCCGGACGGTTGCCGCCGCCCCACGGCCAAATACTGTTGGCCGCATCGCGGCCTTCCTTCATCCGGCGGATATTCAACGGGTGGTCGGCCAACAACCTCTGAGACTCCAGAATCAGGCGATTCAGCAAGTCTGCGGTTTCCTGGGCTTCGGGTATTTCGGCCTTCACCATACAGTCGCGGAAAGGCGTACCCGGCACGTCGTGCGGAGGAGTGCAGTGCAGATGCTTGTTTCCGCCTTTGATGACCAACAAATGGCGGTACTGCACACCCGTATAGAAATGTATACGCTCGTTACCTAACTTCTCTTGCAAGAAACGAATCAGCACATCCGCCTCTTCCGTCTCCAACCGTCCGCAAGAATGGTTTTTTATCTTACCTTCTTCAATGCAAATCAGATTACAACGCAACGCCAAATCATCATCGGCCAGTTCGACTCCGATACTGGCCGCTTCGAGCGGCCCGCGCCCTTCATACACCTTGTGCTGATCGTAACCCAAAATGGAAGAATTGGCCACTTCGCTACCGGGATGAAATCCCTCCGGCACGGTCTGCAACAATCCGTTGCGTCCCATGCGGGCTATCCAATCCATATTAGGCGTATGGGCATATTGCAACAGCGTCTTGTCGCCCAAGGCCGGAACTTTCCAATCGGCCATGCCGTCGCCCAATATAATAATATGCTTCATCTTTATCTCCTTACCTTAATTATATATATGTTATACGTTGGCAATACTCATGATGTCGGCAAAAACACCGGCCGCCGTCACTCCGGCCCCGGCCCCGTATCCCTGAATCTGCATGGGATACTCCTTATAGCGCTCTGTCGTCAGTAAGATAATGTTATTGGAGCCTTCGAGGGTGTAGAACGGATGTTCACGTCCTACCTCACACAGTTCCACACTGGCTTTGCCGTTCTCGTAACGGGAAACAAAACGCCAACGTTTTCCTTCGCTCTCCAATACCTTACGCCGCCGCTCGAAATCGGCATCCAGGGAAGGTAGGTTCTTCCAAAATTCATCCAATGTACCCCGGAAAAACGAATCGGGCACGAACAAGTGCTTCTCCACGTCGGACTGTTCGATACGGTAACCGGCTTCACGCGCCAAAATCACCAACTTACGGATGACATCTTTTCCGCTCAAATCCACACGAGGATCGGGCTCGCTATATCCTTCTTCCTTGGCCAGCCGCACGGTCTCGCTAAACGGAACGTCGGCCGAAATCTTGTTGAATATGAAATTCAAAGTACCGCTCAATACGGCTTCTATCTTCAAAATCTTATCCCCGCTGTTCAGCAAATCGTTCATGGTACGGATAATGGGCAGACCGGCTCCCACATTCGTCTCGAACAGGAACTTCACCCCACGCTGACGGGCTGTGGATTTCAGCTTCTGATAAGTGGCGTAATCGGAAGAGGCCGCAACCTTATTGGCCGCCACCACGGAGATGTTATGCTCCAGAAATTCCTGATACAGCCCGGCCACATCGGAACTGGCCGTACAGTCGACAAACACGGAATTGAAGATGTTCATTCCTATCACTTCGTCACGCAAGCGGTTCAAATCGCTCGGCGCACTATGCGCCAACTGTTCACGGCAGTTCTCCAAACTGATACCTTCGCGGTCGAACATCGCGTTGTGCCCGCTGGCAATACCCACGACCTTAAGCTTCAAACCCCGTTCTTTCTTCAATTTCTCACTCTGCTGCGCCAACTGCGCAATCAAGCTACTACCCACCGTCCCTACTCCGCACAGAAAAAGATTGAGGACTTGGTATTCCGAAAGAAAAAAACTATCATGGATGACATTAAGTGTCTTGCGTAAGAACAGCCCGTCCACCACAAAAGAGATATTCGTCTCCGAAGCGCCCTGTGCACAAGCAATCACATTGATGCCGCTACGCCCCAACGTTCCGAACAACTTACCGGCGATGCCGGGTGTGTGCTTCATGTTCTCGCCCACGATGGCCACTGTAGCCAAACCGCTTTCCGCCGTCATCCGGTACATAGCTCCCGTCTCTATTTCCTTGGAGAACTCCGCATTCAAAACCTCGCAAGCCGCATCGGCATCCGCATCGCGTACACCGATGGACGTACTGTTCTCCGAAGAAGCCTGCGACACGAGGAACACACTGATGCCGTTATTGGCCAACGCCGAGAAAATACGACGGTTCACGCCGATGACTCCCACCATAGACAAACCGGAAACCGTAATCAATGTCGTTCCGTTTATACTGGAAATGCCCTTGATAGGCTTCTGGTCTTCGGCGATGTCACTCTTAATCACCGTGCCTTTTCCCGAAGGATTAAACGTATTCTTGATGAGAATCGGAATATTCTTTACGCAAACCGGATAGATGGTAGGGGGATAAACCACCTTCGCACCGAAGTTGCAAAGCTCCATAGCCTCTACATAACTCAACTCATTGATGGTATAAGCGGTGGAAATCACCTTCGGGTCGGCCGTCATGAAACCGTCCACATCCGTCCATATCTCCAAAAAAGAAGCATCCAATGCCGCTGCAATGATGGAGGCCGTATAGTCCGACCCTCCACGACCTAAGTTCGTCACCTCTCCGGAGTCGGCATCCGTGGAAATGAATCCCGGAACCAAAGAGACTTTCGGCAAGTCAACAAAAGCCTGTTTGACCAATTCGTGCGTCAAATCGGATGCCAGCAACTGACGTCCCGACTTAATCTCAGTCTTAATAAAGGTACGTGAGTCAAACCATTTGGCTCCGTCTATCAACACGGCTACTATATTGGACGACAACCGCTCCCCATAACTGACTATGGCAGCAGACGTCTTAGGCGAAAGGTCACGGATAAGATAGACGCCTTGATAAATGCTTTTCAACTCATCCAGCAAGGCGTCGATGGTCTCCAACAAACGTTCCTTTTTTTCTCCGGAAGGAATTACGGCTTCTATCATCTGATGGTGACGCCCGGCAATCTCATCAAACTCGGACTGGTAAGACAAATCTCCGGCCAAAGCCAACTTAGATGTCTTAATCAACTTGTCGGTAATTCCGCCCAATGCAGATACTACGACCACCACCGGCTCCTTTTCAGCCTCAACAATCTTTTTAACACTCAGAATACTTTCTACGGAACCTACGGATGTTCCCCCAAATTTTAATACTTTCATATCTACGTTTTCAGAATTGGATCTCTTTGCATACAGGCCCACAACACCTGTCTCGACCGCTCCGAGACCTTAATATTTCAAAGTTGTTCTATCGTTGTATAACATCCGCAAAAATAGCAATTATTTATCTAAAAAGGCTTATGAAATAAAATTAATTTGTATTTTTGCCTAATAAATCATCGATATTAAGCATACACTCACATGACAAAAAAAACTTTTCTTCTCTATATCTTATTACTGTTCACCGCCATGCCGGTAAGTGCCGGAAAGGATTTCTATGAAGGAGAACCCGTATATGCGAGCCGTTGGCGGGATTACAGGCGAAGCTCTTACTTCGGTCTGCGTTTCGGTCTGAACGTCCCTACGGTGCGATACAAAGGGACAGGAGGAGAAGCACAGACCAATCCGTTGCCGCGTTATCATATCGGTTTGGTTTACGGAAACAAGTTGGGCGACGGACTGCCCTTCTTCTTGGAGAGCGGATTGATTTACACGGAAAAGGGCACGGAAATAGAAGCCACGGAAGATGTCGAGTTTAAGAAATGCTACATGAGGTATCTGGAAATTCCCATTGTACTGAAATACAAACTCAACACCAACGCCGACGATTTCACCGTGCAACCGTTTTTCGGCGGTTTCATGGCCGTAGGCGTAGGCGGAACGACCAAACTTTACGATACCCGCACCAAGGTCAGCCCGTTCGGCAAAGACCGCTATAAACGCTTCGATGCCGGACTACGGGTGGGTTGCGGCATGGCTTTCCAAAACTTCTACTTTGAAATGGGATACGACATCGGCTTGTTCAACATTGCCGGACGTAACTACAGCGAATACCATTACGACGACTTCGACGGGCATATCCGCACGGGCAACCTCACCGTGACCTTGGGAGTGGATTTCTAACTCCCGAGGTAAGCAGCCGCAGCTTCCGCACAACGTTCCCCGTCCATCGCGGCCGACACGATGCCTCCGGCATATCCGGCACCTTCGCCGCACGGGAACAATCCCTTCAACCGCACGTGTTGTAAGGTTTCTCCATCGCGCACGATACGTACGGGTGCCGACGTGCGGCTCTCCACTCCTATCATCACGGCCTCGTTGGTCAGGAAACCACGGGAGGCTTTGCCGAAACGGCGGAAGCCCTCTGCCAGCCGTGCCGTGACGAACTTCGGCATCCAAAAATGCAAAGGCGAGGATACCAGTCCGGGAGCATACGAACTCGCGGGCAGGTCGTAACTCAAACGCCCGTTCACGAAATCGGCCATCCGCTGCGCGGGAGCCGTCTGCCGGCAATTCCCCTGCTGCCAGTTCTGTTCTTCCAAGGCTTCCTGGAAGAACATCATGGCCAACGGATGACGCACGTCCGGCTGCAAACCGGAAACAGCCATAAAACCGGCCAGTGATTTCTCCTCCAGATCTTCCGGATGCAACTCCACCACCATGCCGGAATTACTCCATTTCGACCCACGGTTGCTGGGCGACATCCCGTTGACCACCGTCTGCCGGGGGCCGCTGGCTGCCGGGACGACGAACCCGCCCGGACACATACAGAAACTGTACACCCCGCGGCCTTCCACTTGCTGCACAAAGCTATACTCCGCAGCCGGAAGATACTTTCCCCGTCCGTTCCGGTTGTGATATTGTATCTGGTCGATGAGGAGCGACGGATGTTCCAAACGCACACCGACCGCCAAGCCCTTGCTTTCGATTTCCACGCCATGGGCATGCAACCAACGGTAGACATCACGCGCCGAATGCCCCGTGGCCAGGATGACCGGGCCGCGGAAGGTCTTCCCCGTGTTCGTCTCTATCCCCACCACCGTGTCTTTCTCGATGAGCAAGGCATCCATACGGGTCTCGAAATGCACTTCTCCCCCGCAGTCCAGAATCGTCTTGCGCATATTCTCGATGACTCTCGGAAGTTTGTCCGTCCCGATGTGGGGATGGGCATCTTGCAGGATGGACACACTGGCACCGTGCTGACAGAATACATTCAGGATTTTCTCCACATTCCCGCGTTTCTTGCTCCGGGTGTACAGCTTTCCGTCGGAATAAGCTCCTGCGCCGCCTTCCCCGAAACTGTAATTGCTCTCGCTGTCCACTTTATGCTCACGCGATATTTTGGCCAAGTCCAACTTACGGTCGCGGACGTTCTTACCTCGTTCCACGATGACGGGACGATACCCCGCTTCAATCAGGCGCAAGGCGGCAAACAGTCCGCCGGGACCGGCACCGACCACAACCACCTGCGGCCGTCCCTCCACATTCCGGTACGCCGTACGGTCAAATTCATCGTCCTCCGGCTGCTCATTGACATACACCCGTACCTTCAAGTTGACGAATATCGTGCGTTGGCGGGCGTCGATACTGCGTTTCAACACCCGTATAGCCGTCAGCGTCCGTTCGTCCTTTCCTTTCTCGCGGGCGATGTAACGGCGCAAGGCCTGCTCATTGGCTGCCGTTTCCGGCAAGACCCTGAGTTGGTATTCTTCTATCATATCCTTATCGTTATCTGTTCGTTTAACCGAAAGCGCACGGAGCGCCTCTTCCGACTTTCCGCACCGGGACAAGTTCTATCTTCAGTTTCGATGTATCGAATCCCTGCAAATTGTGGCGCGGGACTATCATTTGCCGGAAACCGAGCTTGGCAGCTTCCGCCACGCGCTGCTCGATACGGTTTACCGGACGTATCTCGCCGCTCAAGCCGACTTCCCCGGCCATGCAGACGCCGCTTTCGATGCCCGTGTCCACATTGCTGCTCAACACGGCGGCAATGACGGACAAGTCGATGGCCGGATCGGTCACTTTCAATCCTCCGGCAATGTTCAGGAACACGTCTTTCTGCGCCAGTTTGAAGCCCACGCGCTTTTCCAACACGGCCAACAACATATTCAACCGGCGCAGGTCGAAGCCGGTGGCCGAACGTTGCGGCGTGCCGTAAGCCGCCGTGCTGACCAAGGCTTGCGTCTCGATGAGGAAGGGGCGTACGCCCTCGATGGCCGAAGAGATGGCGACACCACTCAGTCCTTCGTGATTCTCGGTGAGCAACAGTTCCGAAGGAGTTGCTCACCTGCCGCAAGCCGTCCTGCCGCATCTCGTAGATGCCCAACTCGGCCGTGCTGCCGAAACGGTTCTTGATGCTGCGCAGGATGCGGTACATATAATGTTGGTCGCCCTCGAACTGCAACACGGCATCCACGATATGTTCCAACACCTTGGGGCCGGCCAGTGTCCCCTCCTTATTGATATGGCCGATCAATATCACGGGAATATTGCTCTCCTTGGCGAATTTCAACAACAGCGCGGCGCACTCGCGCACCTGCGAGATGCTGCCGGGCGAACTGTCCACGGCCTCTGTCATGATGGTCTGTATGGAATCTATGACCACCAACTGCGGCTGCTCGTTACGGACGTGCAGGAAAATCTGGTCGAGCGAAGTCTCGCACACGACCATACAAGACGAACGGGACAAGAACCCTTCCCGTCCGTCCACCTTTCCTCCTGCCCTTGGCACCAAACGGTCGGCACGCAACTTCAACTGCCGCGCACTCTCCTCTCCACTGACATAAAGCACCCGCTTGTCCGTCATTTTCAGTACGGTCTGCAAGACATAAAGTAGACTTCCCGATGCCGGGTTCCCCACCCAGAAGCACCAATGAGCCGGGCACCAGTCCGCCGCCCAATACGCGGTTCAGTTCCTCGTCGTGCATGTCCAACCTCGGTTCTTCATCGGTCACAATCTGTCCCACGGGAATGGGCCTCCTACGCAACGGTTCCCCCGGCAACGCCTGACGGAATCCTCCCGGCACGGCAGCCGACGCACTCTCCTTGCGTACAGTGAATTCCTTAAAAGTATTCCATTCCCCGCACGCAGGGCAACGCCCCACCCACTTCGGTGATTCCTGTCCGCAATTCGCACACACATAGACGGTCTTATCCTTTGCCATAGCCTTTCCCTGTTCTTTGAAAGGATAAAAATACGGAGTTTTTCCGGAGTGACCATAAAAATGCGGGAGAAAATATCTCCCAATCCCAGAAAACATACCATCAAAACTTGCCATCCAACGGTGCACTGACCATCAACAAACAAGGCATACCAAGCAATACCGATAAGAACAAGAGCACCTTTCATGTCGCCACGCGAGACTAACAAAATAGCAAATATACAATCACTTTTTACATTGCAAAAAGAAAGTATTTCCACGATTTCCGCTTGAACAAAAACGAAACTTTAGTGCCATTTAAAATGGCATAGGTTAAAAAGACGTGCCAAGAACTGATTTTATCCGTCATTTCTACCCATTTTTCCCTATTTTTCTCCTGCGAACGGAAAAAAGTTTGGCTGAAAGCGATTTTCCATTCTCCGCAGACTGACGTTTCATACTCGACTTTTCGCTGAAAAACACACCGGAAAGCACTCAAAACAATGGGTTAAAACAGGATTTTTTCTCTAACTGCCGCTTTTTTACCTCACTAAGGACAAAAACAAAATGCAAGCCTACGTTCCTCCTC
>ENA-OQDA01000849-OQDA01000849.1-human-gut-metagenome-genome-assembly--contig:-NODE-849-length-11650-cov-2.200208_pt1 | contig 11650 bp, 10 predicted proteins | sample MGYA00242771_ERZ504603 | MGnify/ENA primary metagenome ERZ504603 (study PRJEB26092, sample SAMD00036328) | human gut metagenome | host: Homo sapiens | study: EMG produced TPA metagenomics assembly of...
GTATTATTATCTCATATATTTTCTTTTACGATCATGACGGGCGCTGCCTGCATGATTTTAGCAGGACTTCTTCCGCCGGTGGGAAATTTCTTTGCTTCCCTTCCGGACGCAGTATTAGGCGGATGTACGATCATGATGTTTGGAACTATCTTAACCTCTGGTATTCAGATGGTGGCTGACTGCGGTTTCTCTCAGAGAAATATTACCATTGCAGCGCTGTCCTTATCCATCGGTAATCGGTTTTACCACAGCCAGCGAGGTCGGGATCTGGGATATCTTCCCGCCGATGATCCAGTCCGTATTTTCTGCCAATGTGGTAGCGGTAGTGTTTGTAGTATCTATTATTTTAAGCCTGATCCTTCCAAAAGATATGGACGTGAAAAAGATCGATCAGCAGTAGCGGCCAGAATGGAGGCAGCTTCGTATACTTGCCAGAAAAGAAAATATATGAGATAATAATACGCGGTTTAGCTTCTTTGGGGCTGGCCGCGTATTTTCTCTCGGGAAAGAATATGGGGCCATTGTTTTAGAAGAAAGGGACATACATATGAAGAAAAACTGAGAGGTCTTTTTAGAATCATCTTTGGCAGGACTGCTTTTGTAATGGCAGGGCTGGGGCTGCAGCTTTGGGTATTTATAGCGGCGTTTAAGTTTTTGAATGGGTATCTTCATTATTTTTATATTCTCTGTGTGCTTTTAAGTGCTCTTGCAGTGATCGCCATTTTAAATGAACCTATTGATTCCAGCTTTAAGATGGCCTGGATCATACCGGTACTCGTGATACCGGTGTTCGGCGTACTTTTATACATTTTCGTACAGATGCAGTTTCAGACCAAAGCTCTGGCCAGACGTCTGGCAGCATCCACTGCCAAAACAAGACCCTATCTGAACCAGAATGAGGATGTGAGGAAGGAACTTGAGGCTCTGGACGGCCGTACGGCCGGACTGGCGGATTACCTGGAACGTATGGCTGGAGCGCCGGTATATAAAAATACGGACATCGAGTATTTTCCCCTGGGAGAGGATATGTTCGTACGGTTGATAGAAGAGCTGAAAGCGGACATGCAAATTCATTGCACTTTTATGGAGATTTTTTATCATTGACAGGGGATATATGTGGGATGAGATCTTAAAGGTTCTGGAGGAAAAGGTAAAGGAAGGAGTAGAAGTCCGGGTGATGTATGACGGAATGTGCTGTCTGATGCTTCTTCCGTTTCACTATCCCAGGCAGCTGGAACGGAAAGGGATCCGCTGTAAAATGTTTTCTCCCATTATCCCGGTGCTTTCGACCCATCAGAATTACAGGGATCATCGAAAGATTGCAGTCATTGATGGCCGCTGTGCCTTTACCGGAGGAGTAAATCTGGCAGATGAATATATTAACCGCAAAGTGCGCTTTGGCCACTGGAAGGATACGGCTCTGATGGTAAGGGGAGATGCGGTAAAGAGCTTTACCATGATGTTTCTTCAGATGTGGGATGTGACAGAGAAAAAGGAAGAGGATTACAGGAGATATCTTTCTGCTCCGGCAGGAGAAGCCGCAGCCGGACGGATGGAGAAAGGCTATGTGATCCCCTATGGGGACAGCCCCTTTGACAAGGAACAGATCGGCGAGCAGGTCTATCTGGACATACTCAGCCAGGCAAAGGAATATGTCCACATTATGACGCCGTATCTGATCCTGGATGACGGCATGAAGGACGCCCTGTGCTATGCGGCAAAACGGGGAGTGGAGGTTATTATCATTATGCCTCATATTCCGGATAACAAGCGCCCCCCGAAATGATGAACATTTCGTGAAACCCGTTGACATTGCCGAATGACAGTGTATAATATGTTAGCAAGCTAACAGTAAGGAGGCTAACAATGGATTGTTGTGACCATAATGCATGCTGCGGTCACTCGAACGACCGCATCGGTGCAGAAATCGGCATGCTGCATAATCTGCTTCGGCGGCAGATGGCGTGTATGACCGAAAAGACTGCGAATGCAGCGAATGTGACCGGTATGCAGGCGATGATCGTCCATCACCTGATCATACACGAAAAACAGGGCGATATATTCCAGAAGGATCTGGAAAACGCGTTCCAGATGCGCCGCTCGACCGCGACCGGCATTCTCCAGCTCATGGAGCAGCACGGCATTATCCGCCGTGAGCCGGTGGAGCATGACGGCCGCCTGAAACGTCTGGTGCTGACCGAGCAGGCGCGTGCAATGGATGAATACATTACTGAGCGCATGCAGCAGATGGAACAGCTTCTGCGGCAGGGCATCACCGAGGACGAGCTGAAGGGCTGGTTTGCGGTCTGTGAAAAAATCCGCTCCAATCTGGAGCAGTACCAATGCAATATGTGCAGGGAGGGACAGAAATAATGATAAAACGACTGCTGAAAAGTGTGCGTGAGTTCAAAAAGGACGCACTGCTCACGCCGTTTTTCGTTGTGCTTGAGGTCGTGATGGAGGTCATCATTCCGATGGTTATGGCGCTGCTGATCGACAAGGGCATTGACGGGCAGGATATGGCCGCCATTTGGAAATACGGCATCATCCTTGTGCTGTGCGCCATGCTCGCGCTGGTGTTCGGCGCGGCGGCCGCACCTTTGCGGCGAGAGCCTCAACCGGCTTTGCCCGCAATCTGCGTCACGATATGTACTATAATGTGCAGAATTTCTCGTTTTCCAACATTGATAAGTTCTCCACCGGTTCTATCGTCACCCGTCTGACCACCGACGTTACCAACGTGCAGAACGCCTTTCAGATGTGCACCCGCATTGCGGTGCGCTGTCCGGTCATGCTGGTCTTTGCGCTGTTCATGGCGATGAAGATCAACAGCAGGATGGCGCTCGTATTCCTCGCGGTGCTGCCGATTCTGGCGATCGGTATGGGCATCCTGATGAAGGTTGTCGGTCCGGTCTTTGAGCGCGCATTCAAGATCTACGACCGCATGAACACGGTCGTACAGGAAAATGTGCGCGGCATCCGCGTTGTCAAGACCTATGTTCGTGAGGACCACGAGACTGAAAAGTTCGAGGGCGTTTCCGGTATGCTGTACCGCACGTTCTCCAAGGCGCAGAAGACCATGGCAGGCGTTATGCCGCTGATGCAGTTCTGCATGTACGCGTGCATGCTGCTCATTTCGTGGTTCGGCGCGCGTCTGATCGTCGGCGGCTCGATGACCACCGGCGAGCTGACCAGCATGTTCTCCTACGCGATGCAGATCCTGATGAGCCTGATGATGGTAGCGATGGTTTTCGTTATGATCACCATGGCCAAGGCGAGCGCAGAGCGTGTTGCCGAAATCCTCGATGAGCAGCCCGACCTGCACAATCCCGCAAACCCGATTCACGAGGTCAAGGACGGCGCGATCGAGTTCGATGACGTTTCCTTCAGCTACAAGGGCGATGAGCACAAGCTGGCGCTCAAAAACGTCAACCTGCATATCAAGGCCGGTCAGACCGTCGGCATTCTCGGCGGCACCGGTTCCGCGAAGTCTACGCTCGTACAGCTGATTCCGCGCCTGTACGATACCACGCACGGCACGGTCAAGGTTGGCGGCGTGGATGTCCGCGATTACGATATCGAGGCGCTGCGCGATCAGGTTGCCATGGTGCTCCAGAAGAACGTGCTGTTCTCCGGCACCATTAAGGAGAACCTGCGCTGGGGTAAGAAGGACGCCACCGATGAGGAGATGGTCCGGGTATGCAAGCTGGCCCAGGCTGACCCCTTTATCCAGGAATTCCCCGACAAGTACGATACCTATATTGAGCAGGGCGGCTCCAATGTGTCCGGCGGCCAAAAGCAGCGCCTGTGTATCGCCCGGGCCCTGCTGAAGAAGCCGAAGATTCTGATTTTGGATGATTCCACCTCCGCCGTGGACACCAAAACCGACGCACTGATCCGCAAGGCGTTCCGGGAGGAGATCCCCGACACCACCAAGTTTATCATTGCCCAGCGTATCTCTTCCATCGAGGACGCGGACAAAATCCTGGTGATGGATGGCGGAAGGATTTCCGCCATGGGCACCCACGGCGAGCTGCTCCAGAGCTGTGAGATCTACCGGGAAATTTATGAATCCCAGACGAAGGGAGGGAGCGAGGATGAATAAGATGCCGAAGAAAAAGTCCCACACGGTCCGGCGCCTGCTCAGTTATGTGGGCCGGGGCTACCTGATCCGCTTTTTTCTGGTGCTGGTATGCATCCTGGTCAGCGCGGTGGCCTCTGTGGCCGGCTCCATTTTCCTGGGCGCCCTGATCGACAACTATATCACGCCTCTGCTGGCCATGGAACACCCGGTGTTCACCGGCCTGCTCCACGCTCTGCTCCTGATGGCCTGCCTCTATGTGGTGGGCGCCCTGTGCGCCCTGGCCTACAACCGCCTGATGGTCACCATCTCCCAGGGCGTGCAGAAGAAGATCCGCGACGATCTGTTCGGACACATGCAGACCCTGCCCATCCGGTATTTTGACACCCACGCCCACGGCGATGTGATGAGCGTCTACACCAACGACGTGGATACCCTGCGGCAAATGCTCTCCCAGAGCATTCCCCAGGTAATCAATTCCCTGATGATGATCGTGGTCACCTTTGTCAGCATGGTTGTACTCAACCTCACTCTCACTGGCGTGGTAATCGTGTGCATCGTGTGCATGCTGCTGGTGACCCGGTTCCTGGCCGGACGCAGCGGCCGCTACTTCGTCCGCCAGCAGGTGAAGCTAGGCGATCTGAACGGCTATATCGAAGAAATGATCAACGGCCAGAAGGTGGTCAAGGTTTTCTGCCACGAGGAGGAGGCCCAGGAGGGCTTTGACCGTGTGAATGACGCCTTGTTTGAAAGCGCTTATAAGGCCAACAAGTACGCCAATATCCTCATGCCCATCCTCATCAACATTGGCAACATCCAATATGTGGTCATTGCCATGGTGGGCGGAGCGCTGGCCCTCAATGGCCTGGGGGGCGGTATTACCCTGGGTGTCATCGCATCCTTCCTCCAGCTCTCCAAGAGTTTGACCAACCCAATCAGCCAGATCTCTCAGCAGCTCAACTCTGTGGTCATGGCTCTGGCCGGTGCTCAACGGATTTTTGACCTGATGGATGAGCCCTCCGAGGAGGATCACGGCACGGTCACCCTGGTCAACGTGTCCTATAACAAGGACGGCGCCCTCCAGGAAACCAGTGAGCGCACCAATCTGTGGGCCTGGAAGGTTCCCCAGGAGGACGGGAGCTTCGCCTATACCAAGCTGGCGGGCGACGTGCGCTTTGATGATGTGGACTTCGCCTATGAGGAGGGCAAAACCATCCTCCACGACATCAGCCTTTTCGCCAAGCCCGGCCAGAAGCTGGCTTTCGTGGGCGCCACCGGCGCGGGTAAGACCACCATTACCAACCTGATCAACCGCTTCTACGACATCGCGGACGGCAAGATCCACTATGATGGCATCTCTATCAACGATATTCATAAGCCGGATCTGCGCCGCTCCCTGGGCATTGTGCTTCAGGATACCAACCTCTTTACCGGCACCGTGCGGGAAAACATCCGCTACGGCAATCTGAGCGCCACCGACGAGGAGGTGGAGGCCGCCGCCGTGCTGGCCAACGCAGACGACTTTATCCGCCGCCTGCCCCAGGGGTACGACACCATGCTCACCGGCAACGGCGCCAACCTGTCCCAGGGCCAGCGGCAGCTCATCGCCATTGCCCGGGCCGCTGTGGCCGATCCCCCGGTAATGATCCTGGATGAGGCTACCTCCTCCATTGACACACGCACTGAGGCCATCGTCCAGAGGGGTATGGACTCCCTGATGACCGGCCGCACCGTCTTTGTCATTGCCCACCGGCTATCCACTGTGCGCAACTCTGATGCCATTATGGTGCTGGATCACGGCCGCATTGTAGAGCGGGGCGACCACGAGGATCTCATCCGGCAGCACGGACTCTATTATCAGCTCTATACCGGCGCCTTGAGCTGGAATAAAAATGAATTTGTACCAAGCACCCCTCTGCGTCCCCGGCATAGTATGGAGTGAGACCGGGCCGGAGCGGCGGTACTCCCACCGCTCCGCCTCTGGTTTCCATCATCAAACCAGGAGGTACTTCATATGGGGTGCAATAATGGCTGTGGCTTTGGCGGCGGCGGCTGCCTGTGGATCATTCTGATCATTATCCTGCTCTGTTGCTGCTGCGGCGGCGGGAGCTGGGGCGGTTGCGGCTGTGGTGGCTGTGGCTGCAACAACGGCTGCGGGAACAGCTGCTGCTGAGAAGGCAGTACAATAGCCGAACGGCAAACAGGCAGACGTGCCGTGGGGTGTTTTTCCCCACGGCACGTTCCTGTGTATCAAACAAGTGGAAAGGAAGCGGAACACATGCATAGATGTACAACAGCCCTCTATTTCAGTCCCACGGGCGGGACGCGCACCTATGTCCGAGCTGTGGCGGCAGCTATGCCACACATGGGCGGAGAAGTGGACCTGACCCGGCCGGAGGAGCGGCGCAAAGTTCATATGTTCGGCGCAGATGACGTAGTTGTCCTGGGCGTACCGGTTTATTACGGCCGGGTGCCGGAGGTGCCGGGGCTGCTGGACGGCCTACAGGGGGAGGAGACTCCGGCGGTGCTGCTGGCTGTGTATGGCAACCGGCTCATTGACGACGCGCTGGCGGAGCTGAGCGACCTGTGTGCCGCCCGGGGGTTCCGCCCTCTGGCGGCGGGGCCTTTGTAGCGCCTCACACATTTTCCGCCAAGGTAGCCATGGGGCGACCCAACGCAGGGGATCTGGCGGCGGCCGCGGAGCTGGGACGCCGGGCGGCGGAGAAGCTGTCGGGGCCTGTCCGGTGGAGGCCATCCATCCTGCCGCGCCCCGTGCGACCGACGGTGAGAAGTGCATCCGCTGCCTGGCCTGTGTCCGGGCTTGCCCGGCGGGCAGCCGACGGGTGGAAGGCCCCGCCTTTGCCGCTACAGCGGCTCATTTGGAGGAGGCATTGACCAAGGGGGACAAGCCGCCCGAGCTGTATCTGTGAAAGTAAACACAGGAGGCACCCCGTGGGGCGCCTCCTGTTTGGTTATTCGGGGAACAGCATATGATCCACGCAGCAGCCGGAAAAGCCGGGGTGACAGCCTCAGATACCGGCAGCCGGAACGGCCGCCCAGGGCCACTTCCCTATGGTGCCGGTATCGAGAAAAGAGTACGGGATGGGCCGATTGGCTGCCCCTAGAGGTCTAAGAGCCGGCGGTGATGCCGCCCACATTGCCCGCCGCCGCTGGAGCCAGCTACACCAGCGTATCTGCCGCCACGGGTTCGTCCACGTGGGGCATCCGCTTCATTTCCCGGGTAACCAGGGCTAGGGCCACCACTACTGCCGCGCTGTCGGCGATGGGACCGGCGTACATGACGCCATCAATCCCCAGGAAGAGGGGGAAGATCAAAATCAGGGGAATGAGAAAGATCACCTGCCGGGTGAGGGCGATCAGTGCGCCCCGCTTGGCCTTGCCAATGGAGGTAAAGAAATTGGCCGTAATGGGCTGGAAGGCATTGGCCAGTGTCATAAACATATAAATGCGGAAATACCGCTCGGCAAACTGAAAATACTCCTCGCTGCCAGAGGGATCGAACAGTGCCACGATCGGCCGGGGAAAGAGCTGAAAGCACACAAAGGCAATACAACAGATTATGGACGCGGCGACAATGGCCTTTCGGTAGGCCTCACGTACGCGGCTATACTGCCGGGCGCCGTAGTTGTAGCTGAAGATGGGCTGGCAGCCCTGAGAGATACCCAAGGTAAAGCCCAGCATCAGGATGTTGACCTTGGAGATGACCCCAACACACGCCAGGGGAATGTCCTCACCGTAGTGGGAGAGCGCACCGTAGTAGGTCAGGGTATTGTTGAGGGTGATCTGCACCAGAAACATGGCCATCTGATTTAAAAAGGGGGAAACACCCAGGGAGCAGATGGCACGCAGAAGTGGCCCGGAAGGGTGCAGGGAGGCCGCCGTCAGGCGGATGGTACGGATGCGGGTGCGGAACAGATAGTACAGTACCATGACCAGGGAGAGAGCCTGCCCCAATACGGTGGCCAGCGCGCCCCCGGCCACGCCCATGTCCAGACCGAAGATAAACACCGGGTCCAATATGGTGTTGAGTACCGCGCCGGAGAGGGTACAGAGCATGGAATAGGTGGGACTTCCATCGGCTCGGACCAGGGAACTGGCCCCGGTGGTAAAGGTGACCATAGGCAGGCCGAAGGCGGTAATGCCTGTGTAGATCATGGCGTAGGGCAATACCTCCGGCGTAGCGCCAAACAGGTTGAGGAGTGGGCCTCGGAAAAACAAGGCGATCAGGCCCAGGGTGAGGCTGAACAGCGCAAGACAGGACAGTCCGGTGCCGGCCACCCGGCGAGCCCGTTCCTCATTTCCGGCCCCTAAATTCAGGTTGAAGTTGGCAGCAGTGCCGATGCCCATCATCAGGGCAATGGCGGTGGACACAGTGGTGAAGGGGAAAGCCACATTGGTAGCGGCGTTTCCCAAATATCCCACGCCCTGGCCGATGAAGATCTGATCCACTATATTATAAAGAGAGGTGACCAGATAGGCGACAATGGAAGGGATTGCGAATTTGGGCAGCAGGGTATTGATGGGGAGGGAGCCGAGGGGATTGTGGCTTGAATTGCTGTCTGGCATACCATTTTCCTCGCTTTCAAATCGCCTGATAATACTCTTATTGTAGTATAAACACAAAGATTCGTCAAATAAAATCCGGCACCTCCCATTTTGGGAGGTGCCGGATTTTATATATGGTATACCGGATGCTGCGTTGATAAACTCATTTCGGACAGGGGGAGGCTGCATCCTCGGCTTCTAAAACGGTACTGTAGTCCTATTGATGGCCGGTAATCCGCAGGAAGTCATGAATGGCCGGCGCCAGGGCGGCAAAGCACGCGCATAGCCGTCTCATACCGCGCTCTCCTCCTTGGGCGGCCGTTCCCTGGTCAGGGGGAAGGAGACGGAGGCGGTGAAGAGATCCGCCTGCGTTTGGACGGAGAAAGTTCCGCCGCAGGCCTCGGTGAAGGTGCGGGCGATGGACAGGCCCAGGCCGCTGCCCCCGTCGGTGCGGCTCTCGTCCCCCCGGACGAACCGCTCGGTGAGATCCACCCCGTTGGGCAGCTCCTCCCGCGATGTGTTGCGGAGCACCGCCGCGGCCTGCCCGTCTGCTACGGTCAGCTCCAGGTAGATCCGGGAGCCCTCCAGGGAGTACTTGAGGGCGTTGCCGATCAGGTTCTGGAACACCCGGTACAGCCGGTCGCCGTCGGCGGCGATCCAGACCGGGGACTCCGGCAGACGGGGCCGCAGGGCAAGGCCGCTCTCCTCGATGGCCTCACCCATGTCCGCAAGGGTCTGGCGAAGCAGCTTTACAAAATCAATCGGCTTTATATCTACGCTCAGGTTGCCCGTAGCGGCCTTGCTCACCTCGAACACGTCCCGCACCATGACCTGGAGCCGCTTGGACTTGTCGGAGAGGACACGAATGTAGTCCTGCACATGGTCGGGCAGGCCCTCCTCCTGCTGGAGCAGCTCGGTATAGCTGATGATGGAGGTGAGGGGGGTTTTGAGATCGTGGGAGACGTTTGTGATCAGCTCCACCTTCATCCGCTCGCTGCGCATCCGCTCGTCCAGGGCGGTGCGCAGGCCCGCTTCCATGTGGGAGAGCTGCTCCGCTGCACCGTGGAAATCTGAGTCCGGCGGCAGGGGAGGGGCTCCCTCCAGCCTTCCCGCCCCGGCGGCCTCAATGCAGGCCAGCAGGGCGTCCAGCTCAGCGGCAGAGCGGCGGCTTTCCCTGACCAGCCACACCTGGAGACCGATCAGCGCGCATCCGGCCAGGCAGAGCGGGAGAACCAGCAGGGGGGTACAGGCGGAACAGCAGAAAGGCCGGCACCGACAGGCGCAGAACAGGAAAAGGGGATGCAGGCGGCAAAGCTGCCAGATCATCCGCCGGTCGGCCCGCTGGGCGGCGGGGTGGTGCAGGATCTGCCGCCGGAGCAGGCGCACACAGGCGGCGCACAGGCTCTGCTCCTTGAGGTGTCCGAAATTGTACCGCAGGTCGTTGATATAAAGGTAAGCCCACCACAGGGCCAGGGGGACGGAGAGGTAGCGCACAATGCTGTAGGTGAGCACCTGTCCCAGCAGCGCGGCCAGACAGCACATTCCGGCCAGGGCGCACACCCAGAGGAAGGGGACGAGCAGCAGGAGCTTGACCTCCAGCCACACCCGCCCGGTGAACCAGGCGATGGCCCGGTCGGCCCGCACCTTGTGACGGTGCCACACAATGGACAGGGCGGTGAGGGCGATACCCGCCAGGGGCGGAAGAAACAGGAAGCAGAAAAAGAAGGCACGGTTCTGCCGGAGAGAACCGACCAGGGAGGCGAGAGACGACGAGCCGGATGCGGGCGGGTGCTCGGCCGCAGCCAGAGAGACGGACACACCGGCCGGATCCGCGAAGGGGAGGGGGGAGAACTGACCGGAGATGTCGCGGCCGTCCTTGACGGCAGTCACCTTCTCCCCGTCGTAGGTGATCAGAAAATTATACCCGTCGGGCAGCCGGTCGGGAGACAGGGTGTCGGTGTTGGAGAACCTCAGCACTCCATCCGCCCGGACGCGGTAGAGCAGGCCGTCGTCCCAGCCCTCCAGGGGATTTTCCTCCTCCGGGGTATCGGCGGCGGTGGCCAGCTCATAGAGCCGATCCTTGATAAAGCTGTGAAAGCTGTCCGTAGTCTGGTAGTCGGTCCAGAATATGTCGCGCCAGGGATGTAGAAAGAACCCCTGCTGGCAACGGTCACAATCACAGCCGCCGCCGCACTGTAGACCAGCAGCGTGACGCCCAGCACGAAAGCCAGAAAGGCCAGGGCGGGCTTAACGCTTCTCGATTTTGTATCCAATGCCCCACACCACCTTCAGATATTCCGGTTCCTTTGGATTGAGCTCGATCTTTTCCCGAATGCGCCGTATGTGTACCATGACGGTGTTCTCTGTGGCATAGGCCTCCTCGTTCCATACCCGTCGGTAGATCTCCTCGGCGGGGAAGACCCGCCCCAGGTTGCGCATGAGCAGATCCACGATTTTCAGCTCCGTGGCCGTCAGCTTCACCGGCTCCCCGTCCACCAGCAGCACCCGCTCCTCCGGGCGGTAGCACAGTCGGCCGTTGACGATCTCTCCGCCCTGGCTCTGGGCGTTCACGTCGCCCAGTTGGGTATAGCGCCGGAGCTGGCTGCGCACCCGGGCCACCAGCTCCTGGGTGGAGAAGGGCTTGGTCACATAGTCATCCGCCCCCAGCTCCAGCACCGGTCACCTGGTCCATCTCCAGATCGTTGGCCGTCAGGATCAGCACCGGCAGGGCGGAGCGGTCCCGCAGCCGGGAGAGCAGGTCCAGGCCGTTCCCGTCGGGCAGGTTCAGGTCCAGGATGAGCAGGTCAAAGGTCCGCTCCGCCAGCTCCCGCTCCGCCTGGCCGATGGTGCCGGCCTGGACGAACTGGCGCCCTTCCTGGCCCAGTGCCAGGCGGATGCCCTGGCTGAGGGCAGGGTCGTCCTCCACGATGAGGATCTGATGCATGAGATATCACCACTTATCTGTTGATCCGCCTCCCCGGACCCCGCCGGGGGCGGGTGCTA
>ENA-OQDA01000850-OQDA01000850.1-human-gut-metagenome-genome-assembly--contig:-NODE-850-length-11644-cov-2.354172_pt1 | contig 11644 bp, 20 predicted proteins | sample MGYA00242771_ERZ504603 | MGnify/ENA primary metagenome ERZ504603 (study PRJEB26092, sample SAMD00036328) | human gut metagenome | host: Homo sapiens | study: EMG produced TPA metagenomics assembly of...
CCCGGCATACTCAGCCAGGGCAGCATCCAGCTCAACGGAATATTCCTGTTCCTGTTCCTCTAATCGTTTCAGGCTCTGCTCCATGGCAGCAATGTCTTTAGGGAATTGTTCGGCAGCATCTTCCTCGGTATATGCCAGCGACGCCAGAAGCAGATTTTTTTCCGAACGCAGTTCCTCTAAATCCTCTGTCAGAGCCGCAATCTTTGCCGCCAGTTCCCGGTGCCGGAACACATGAACCGCAGAGAGCGCCTTTTTCTCGGAAAGCAGACTGCGGCGCTCTTTCGTCTTATCCCGGATGCCCTTTGCAAGCTGATTGTACTGTGTGAGGGCAGGGCACAGTGTATTCAGCGAAGTGTTCAGGTGTTCCTTGCCCTTGCGGAGATAACTCAGCTGATAGCAGAACAGCAGCAGATTTTGCGCAGATTCTCCATGGCCTCGGCAAGCGCCGGGAGGGTGTTCCTGACCGCCTGTGCCAGCTTTTTAACCTGTCCTCTCAGCTCCCGGAGCAGGGCATTGTCGGCCTTGATCTGCCGGTTCAGTTCACATCGGTCAGAGATAATACCCTTTTTCTCCATGGCTCTGGCAACCACACCCTCATGGACCGTAGGCTGCTCCAGCAGCCCACGCTCGGCATGGCTGCGGTGGTCGATGCGTTCTTCGTGCCCGGTCGCTCCAGATAGCGGTTTGTCACATCCGCCCATGCAGCCCGCCACAGAACAAGTTGCTCATCGCTGTTCCAGCGTTCCGTGATGGGGTTCTGTCTGCCGAATTTGGTACTTTTGGGGTACTTGGACACCCGTTCATAGCCCTGTGCCTGCGCTGTGGAAGGGGCCATATACACCTTCTCTTTGCCCACCTTGTACTGGTATTGCTTCTCCCATCCATCGACCTGTGCCTGTTTGAACTCAGCGGCGGTAAAAGCCCCGTTCCTCGCCGTCTTTGACACAGAGATATTCTTTCTCGGTCTTGTACTGCCATTTTCCCTTTTCATCCAGTGGGCGCACCGTCAACAGGATATGAGCATGGGGATTGTGTCCGGGAGGATACGGATCATGGATAGCAGCATCGGCGCACATTCCGTCTGCCACAAATTGCTCCTTGATGAAATCTTGCAGGAGCCGGATTTGTTCCTCACGGCTCAACTCTATGGGCAGCGCCGCCACAAATTCACGGGCGAGGCGACTGTCCTTTGCGGTTCGGTTTCCTCCACAGCGTCTCCAGTCCAGGTTCCCGATCTCGTCATTCTGCGGGGCGGTGGCTGGCAGAAAAACCTGCCGCCACCCAAGGCCCTGTTTGCGGGTGTAGTCGTGCTGCACCCCGTCATACTCGTTGAGCATCCGGGAACAGCTCAGATAGGCCGCAGCAGCCACGGCGGAGCGTCCGGCTCCACGGCTGACCATCTTGGCCTCCAAATGATAAATCGCCATAAATCACCTTGTCCTTTCTGAAAGGGGTGCCCCGAAACAGGGCACCCTTGTTTTCGCTCAGTACGTCGTGAAATGCGACGTACCACCAGCAGGGGGGAACGATTTGTTCCACCCCGTATCTGTGTCAAGCTGCCAGTGGCAGGTTGACGCAGGCAGGCGGCGGGATGGGGTGGCAATATACCACCCCATGAACAGGGGCTTCCAAAACGGAAACCCCTGCGCCGACTGCATGGGCAAGGCTGGCAGTTTGGCAGAAATGCAGCCTTGTCCAGCGGCTCCCGCAGGAGACGCAAGCCCCCTCGGAGAGCGCACGTGCCCGACCAACGGGAGGGCTACCACCGCCTGCTTTAGCAGGTGGTGAGTAAGTGCGCCCTTCGGGATAAAAAAGAGGAAGGCCCCCGGTTTCCCGGAGACCTCCCAGCCGTTTTCAATCGTGTCCTGCCAGCTTTCGCCGCAGGTATTCTTCCAGATTATCAAGCCCTACCGCCTGTACTTCCGGCAGCACTTTTTCCAGCACAGCGCCCTCCTGAATGAGCCGCCTTGTCCGGGCTTTTCGTTCCTTCACTCGGTCCCGTGCCTGGGCCTCCTCCAAGCGGTGCTTTGCCTGCAACAGTTTCTTTTCTTCACTTGTCATAGATTTACCTCCGTTTCTGCCAGATCAGGTCATAGCCCAGCACATCGGCCAGTTCCACAACCTCCTTGTAGCGGATGGATTCCCGCTGGAGCTTGGCCGACAGGTTGGAAACGCTGTCCGACCAGCCGTATTCCTCATGGAGCCGGTCAACTACCTCCTGCATGGTATATCCCGCCCGGACGATCTGTGCCTTAATCTCGTTGCGTACCGTCATCATCAAAATCCTCCTAAATTTACTTGATAAAAAAGCGAAGCCGGTACGCCCTCTGACATAACCGCTTCGCTGTGTTGTGAAAAATCCCCTTGTCACCAAATCCGTTCAGAATTGCCGGTGTGATGTCCTGTCCATAGGTCGCACTTTCCGACTTTTCCGTTTCGTGTGATTTGGCTTGAAACCGTGCATTTCCCCATAATTCCATGCACCCGGTTCACCGGGGCGAGAAGCGCGGTTTCGCAAAATGATTTCTTCCAACCGTCAAATACTTTTCGATTCCCACTTGCCTTGATTTACCCCTCCGATTTTGCCAGTGATTTTTGAGATATAGCCGCCGAATTGCTATAAAAGGGAGAACAAGAGGCAATCAAAGTGTACGTACGTACATTGCTCAGCGCCGCCATTCCTCCGGCACATCTTCCGGTACGTACGTACGCATCGAATCACCGGAAAACACTGATATATGATTTCTCACCAATACCTCGATTCCCAGAAAGCCACGCACCCGCCGTCCGGCAGCATTGGTCACATTGTTGCAGTATTCCAGATTGTAGCGGCTCTGGCAGGCGATCAGGGCTTCGCTGAAGCTGCGGGGTTTCAGGGCAGGCAGGTTGTTTTCGGTGCAGTAAATCTGGTACGCCTCATACAGTTCTTTGGAACTGGCGGACAGATCGGCTTTCAGGCGAACATATCCGTCAGAATCCAGAAAATCATAGACATTGTTGTTGTCCCGTTTGACTGCCTCCCGGTTTTCTCTGGTGCGGTCACTTTCAGTGAATTTGAAGTTGTTGGCGGCCAGCCGCTGCAATCCTTCAAAAGCCCACAGCAGAATACCCTCCACCTCGGCTTTCATCTTCTCGGCAAGGTCGGGATCATCCACACGACCAGCCGGTTTTTCTTTCGTGGTCAGCACCAGCTGGCGGCGATAAAATCCGTCGCTCCGGTCAAACAGCGCCTGCAAATCTCCGTTGGAGAAGGCCAGCAGCCGGGCGCACATCCATCCCTGATAGCTCTTCTGCTTGCCCTTGCGCTCCAAATCCATCTTGCCCTGGGCAGTGACGATGGATTTCACATAGTTGGTCTGGCGCAGGGCCTCCATTCGCATATCGTCATCCACGCACAGGAGGATATGTTCCAAATCGGCACGGGCAAACCGGTTCTCGGATATTTTCCCGATGCTGCCATCCTTCATGTTGGAACCGAACAAAGTTCCCAGCACAGCGCCGATCTGCGACTTGCCCTCGCCGCCGCTGCCCTTAATGACCATCATCCGCTGTCCCTTGTTGCTGGGAATCAGGCAGTAGCCGATATATTCCTGCAAGGTTGGGATGTCCTCCGGGTAGAGCAGGCCATCCAGAAATTGCAGCCAGAGAACAGGTTTCGGGGCATTGGGGTTGTAGGCCACAGGGAAGCGGTTGCGGACGATTTTCGGCTTTCCCTCCGCAAAGGTTCCGTCCAGAAAAGCGTCCCGTTGGAAAGATGAATCCGGTCTGGCTCCGGGGGAAAATCCTCCACCAGTGCTGCCAGCTTCATCAGCTCCACAATGTTGCTGATTTTGCGGGGAATATTGCTGACCGCACAGCATTTCAGTTCCTCAAAAATCTCTCCCCGCAGGGGTAGTTCATCGGTCACACGACCTCGGGCGTGAAAAAACGCCCCGTTTGTGAAGATGATCTTGTGCGTCTGCAAGAACTCCTCACAAAACAGGGCTTCGTTGATGCTTTTGCCATCAAACCAGACAGGCATCCCGTCAAGCTGCGTTTTGTTTTTCATAGGCATCGTCCTCCTTTTTCAGCCTGCCCAGCCGTTCCTCCAAACCGGCAATCAGTCCATCCTTGTTCAGCATTTCTACGATTCTTATCCGCTGTTCCAGTTCGGCGGCAATGAGCAAATCTGCCAGATACTCCACATAGTCCAGCATCTGACAGGCTTCCACAAACCGGTCATCCAAAGCATCTTCGGGTGTCTTGGGTGCGTACTGCACCATCCAGCGTTCTAAAAGATGCAGATAATCGCACAATACCCGCAGACAGCGCACTTCCTCCTGCCGGTATGCTTTCAGCAGAGGACGCTCCGGTTTGGGCAGGGCAGCTGCCGCAGGCGGCTTGTCCGGGCCAATCCCAAAATCCTGTGCCAGCTTCTGCACTGCCTCGAAACTGCTCAGGCCAAACAGCCTTGCCACAAAGTCAATCACATCGCCGGTGGCTCCGCAGCCGAAACAGTAAAAATACCGTTCGTTCAGCTTCATGCTGGGGTGTTGGTCCTCATGGAACGGACATCTGCACATCCCATTTCGGTTGACTTGCAGCCCATAGTGTTTCGCTGCATCCGGCACACAAATATTCTGTTTTACCAGTTCAAAGAGTGTCATGAAAATCCCTCCGTTTCAGGGCATAAAAAAAGCGGCCTGCCCGGTTTGTTGGGGCAGGCCGCAGTCTTTATGCAGTTTGTGATGTTTCCGTTTCTTTGGCTTTCCGCTTTTCCTGCCGGTAGAACTTCTCCCGGCAGGCGGGTTTGCAGAATTTAGCGTTGGGGCGGACAGACTGGAACGGCTCTCCGCAGCACTGGCATACCAGCTGGTACGGTTCACCCGGAACGATCAGCCCCTCGGCAATCTTCTGTTTGCGCTCCTTCTGGCGCAGATACTTTTCATGGTCACGGATGCGCTTCTGGCGGCGCTTTTCCTCCGCAGCCAGTTCTTCCTCGGTGGGTTCGGGCATGGGCACTTCAAACTTCCCGATGAAATTCAGATAAATCTCAATTTCCTGCACCCGTTCCCCGGTGCTTCTGTCCGGGGCATGGACCAGAATTTTCTCCACAAATTCATGGATCATAGGGGCGGTCAGCTCGGTGAAATCCGTATATTTCTGTGCCAGCGCCAGAAAGTGGCTGGCACGGTCGGTATCCTCGTGAAATTGGTCCAACTGTGCCTGCTCGGATGCAAGCAGCTGTTCCAGCTCCGCCTGTTCCTTCTCATATTCGGCACACAGCAGCTCGAACCGTTTTTCCTCCAACTTGCCCATGGCATAGGTTTCGTATAGCTTTTTAATCAGCACATCCAGCTCGGCGCTGCGCTTGCGCTCCTTGGCGACCTTGCGTTTCAGCTCCTTGGCCGCTTCTGCTGGCGAACCTGTGAAATGCTGCGAACTTTCTGAATAAACTCTTCCTTGTTCTGGATGGCATAGCTGGCGGTAGTGCGGATGGTTTCCAGAATCAGAGCGTTCAGGGCTTTGGTGCTAACGGTGTGGGAAAAACACATCTGGGTTTCCGGCTCAAAGGTCAGGGTGTAGGTGGAGCAGTTATAAAAGTCGGTTCCATACTCCCGCCCGTCCTTTTGCGCTGCCCCGGTGGTTATACATCTTGGCTCCGCAGTCGGCACAGAACACAAGGCCGGTCGGGGGATTGGCGACGCCAGTGGTATCCGTCCGGCGCACCGTCCGTTTACCTGCTGGGCCAGCTGCCAGGTTTCCGGGTCAACGATAGCCTCGTGGGTGTTCTCAAAAATCAGCCAGTCGGACGGGTCATTTTTACCCGCTTATCCCGGTAGGACTTTTGGAAGAACGGAAATTGACGGTATGCCCCATATACTCCGGCTTGGTCAGCATAGAACTGACCGTGAAGCCGTACCAGTCATAGGGGCGGCTGGTGTCCACGGTGTTCTTACGGCTGCCTCTGCCGTTGCGAGCCAGATAATAGGCGGGGCACTCCACCTTTTCCTGTGTGAGTATCTTGGCAATCTCATGGGGGCCGTGCCCCTCCACCGCAAGCCGGAAGATCCGCCGCACCACGGCGGCGGCTTCCTCGTCCACCAGCCAGTGGTCCTTGTCCTCTGGGTCTTTTTTGTAGCCATAGATGGCGTTGTTGGTGGTTGGCTTGCCCGCCTTGCCCTTGACACGGTATGCTGCCGAAACCTTTTTGGACTGGTCACGCAGATACCATTCATTCATGATATTGAGAAAGGGCGCAAACTCGCCACTGTCCTGTTCCTCGCTGTCGATGTTATTGGCGACAGCAACAAAATGAACCCCATTCTGCCGGAACATTACCTCGGTGTAAAAGCCGGTTTGCAGGTAGTTTCTGCCGATCCGACTTAGGTCCTTACACAGCAGATGGGCCACCCATCGTCTGTGTAGTGGACGATATTGGTGTAGCCCCGCTGTGCTGCATAGCTTTCGAGATAACGTTTCTGGTTCAGAATGGAGTTCGAGTCACCCGTGAGGTCATCGTCACGGGACAGGCGCTCATAGAGCGCAGTGATTTTTTCTTCCGTCTGTCTGTTTGCCATATCAGGCGCTCCTTTCAGACGGACGGCTCATTTGTGGCAGTTCCATTATACCACATTCCGGCTGGTTTGCCAGCCCGTCATTGCGGATCAGCCGCAGAATTTTATCTTCCATCGTTTCCTCGGCGGTTTGGCTGAGGTAGACACGAACTTTATAGGTGGTCTTGCCAATGTGCCGAGTCAGAAACACGGCGTTTTTATCTGCCATAGAACCTCTCTTTCTTGCGCTTTCAGCGCATCCGGTGTATACTGTTGTTATAGTTCCGATGTTTGTAACCTGTGATTGTGTTACTTCTTTTTTGTGTCAAGCCTGAACATGGCGAAAGCCCCCTTTCTCCTGCGTGAACGAGCCGATGTAACCCAAGTAACTTTTTTTAGATTACTCTTTCACTAATAGGAGAAATCCGGGGTGCAAAACGGAACCATTTTTGAAAAATCGCAAAATTTTTTTGAAAAGAGGTGGGGTCATGGCGTATCTGTCTGATGACGAGCTTCTGGATACCGAGGGTGGCTTCACCGGATGGGACGCTGGGGCGGAAGAAACGCTGGAACAGGCGCTTGCGGAAGAACGTCTGGCCGAGCTGGAAAGTGAGCTGGAGCAGGACGAGCATCCCATCGACTATGAAGCAGAGCTGGAGGACGAGGAGGAAGAAGCTGCCCCGGTCAGTGATAAACTGCTCAAACGGGAGATGCGGGCCGAGGCCATACGGCGGCTGGAGGAAGCAGCACGCACGGAGAAGGATTTCCGGGCCGTGGTGGAGGAATGGAACAAGCTGGACCGGAACCGGGAGCGCCGGGAACGGGACCACGAAAACCTCCGTGGGGATGTGCCGCTGGAATATCAGGCGGTGCCGGAACCGAAGCTTATTCCCCGCTGGATGAACAACCCCACATACCGGCAGCTGATGGCCGGGAACTTTCTGGACATCCTGTTTGACTGCCCCTATGAGATGCACAACCTCACTGCCGACGCCTTTATTTCCCGCATGGTGGAAGAACTGAGCGAGGAACACAAGGAGGTTTTGCATTTCCTCTCCTTGCGGTTGTACAGCACCACCAGGCTTGCCGCTGTGCGTGGGCAGTCTGACCGCAACATCCGCAAGCTGCGAAAGACCATCCACAAAAAATTGCAGCGCCAGATGTATGACCATCTGTGCGGCAAGCAGGAGCATGGTAGCAGCTTGACCTTGCGGGAACGCCAGTTTTTGGAGGAATACTCGAAAATTGCAAGGAAACAAGGCAAGGACGCCGTGATCCGGCGGGAGAATAAGACCAAGCGCAGAAAAAAGAAAAACCGCCCCTGATAATTGGGACGATTAAGGAGAAAGGGCGTGTATGATGAAAAATTTATTTGAACAGTCCCGTTCCCATTGGGTGCGGTACGATCATTACGAGCTGAAAACAGCGGAAGATGGCAAGCGGTATATCACCCCCGGCAAGAGCGCAAAGCCGGATGTCTACAATCCGCTGAAAGAGGTCCCCAACATTGTGCTGGATGCGCTGAATGTGGGGATGCTGATGATGGGGCGCAAGCCGGAAGCAGAAGTGGAAAAGGCGGTAATGGAGTTTATCACCCGGTACGGCCTGCTGGGGCTGATGACCGCCCTGCCCACCACGCCGTCCTTTATGGACTATGAGGCGGTGTACCTGCCGAAAAACCACTTTATCAAGGAAGAATCCATGGCGACAGACAAATACCTGTCCCTGTTTTACCCCTTCGACCAGCTGGACGTGGTGAAGAAAGGCATTGAATCCACGTGGAATGTGTCCGGAGACCGGACCATGATCGCTCTGACCATGACCTCATGATGAGCCGATGGCCAAAATTAGTAGAGCTTCCAACGGGAATTACATGGCAGGGAAGCCATTACCTGATGGGGTTTGCCCAGCAGTTCAAAGACTGGGCCTTTACGCTGACCACCGCCTTTTTCTACTACAATGACTATGCTTTCATGGGCGAGGACGAACGGGGGCTGCACCGCAAGGCCATGGCTGCGTTCGGCGGGATCGCCCCCAGCTACCACATTGAGCTGCTGGATAAGCCCACCATTTACTGGGATTTTCACTCCCTGCTGTTGGGGCATCCAGATGATGTTCAGCTTCATGCTGGTGGACAGTGACCAGCCCCTGCGCCTGTGCAAGCACTGCCAGAAGGTGTTCCTGGCCAGCCGGTCCAACGCCGCCTTTGCAGCCCACGGTGCAAGAACCAGTATAATGTCTACAAGAGCCGGGGAAAGAACCGGACGGATGGAGGTGACGAGGAATGAGCGAGGAACAGGGACTGACCCCGTATGAAACCAGAGAAATCCTCTTTTACAAGACCGAAAATGGAGAAGTGCGGGTGGAAATCCTGCTCTTTCAGGAAAACCTCTGGCTAACACAGGCAAAAATGGCAGAGCTGTTCGAGGTACAGAAAGCGGCCATTTCCAAGCATCTGAAAAACATTTTTGAATCCGGCGAACTGAGCGAGGATTCAGTTGTTTCCAAAATGGAAACAACTGCGGCGGACGGAAAACGGTATCAGACCAACTATTATAATCTGGACGCCATCATCGCTGTGGGGTATCGTGTGAACTCCAAAAAGGCGACCATGTTCCGCATTTGGGCGAACCGGGTGTTGAAAGAGTTCATCATCAAAGGTTATGTGATGGATGACGCACGGCTGCGGGAGCCGGAGAACTTTTTCGGCAAGGATTATTTCGAGGAACAGCTGGAGCGTATCCGGGACATCCGAGCCAGCGAGAGAAGATTTTACCAGAAAATCACGGACATCTATTCCCAGTGCAGCGCCGACTACGATGTGGAAAGCCCCATCACAAAGGAGTTTTTCGCCACGGTGCAGAACAAGCTCCACTATGCGGTCACCCATCATACCGCCGCCGAGATCGTATATGGCCGTGCCGACAGCACCAAGCCCAACATGGGGCTGACCACATGGAAAAACGCTCCCAAAGGCCGCATCCGCAAATCAGATGTCACCGTTGCCAAAAACTATCTGAACGAAACGGAAATGCGAAACCTGAACGAGATCGTCACCATGTACCTGGACTATGCGGAACGGCAGGCCCGCCGGGGAAATGTCATGTATATGGCCGATTGGGTCAAGCGGCTTGACGCATTTTTACAGTTCAACGAGGAAGATATTCTGCATGATAAGGGTAAGGTGACTGCCGCCATCGCCAAAGCCTTTGCCGAGAAAGAGTTTGAAAAGTTCCGAGTTTTGCAGGATCGGACCTATCAGAGCGACTTTGACCGGCTGGTTGCGGAAACTTCGGATGATCTGGATGATTTGACAGAATAACCATATACACAGAAAGCCCACGCCTCCGGTTCTCTTTCCGGCTGCGTGGGCTTTTTTTCGGCCATTGCTTTATTTCTTGTTTTGCAGCTGTTCATGGGCTTCCTGCTGGACAATCATCCCCGCCGAAAAGCCATACTTGAATGGCTCTCACTTTCCTCGCATTGGGCAATAGCGTTCTGCGCCCGGAGTTCCTCCACCAGAGCATAGTCCTCTTTGCTGAGCCGCTGGGATAACTGATCCATCAGCTCTGCACAGGTTTGGACCGCCTTGCGGTATTCCGGGGACGTGGGCACTACCGTTTCACAGGGATAAAACTCTCCATTATACATGGTTTCTAAAAATCATGGTGTTCCCTCCCGCAACAGTAAACCAGCTCCGCCAGGACAATTTCCTCGGCTCTGTTGTGGATGGAGTTCATGGAGCGCACCCATGCCATCTGGTCGGCAGCTTTCAGGGCTTCTGTGACGCCCTCTTGCTGCATCATGGATTTTTCAATGATTTCCAGCCGCTCCCGGCAGGCGATGTCGATTTCCTCCAAGTGGGGAAGCAGCTTTTCAGTGACAATGAGATCGGTAAACAGAATGGGCCGATGTTCTTTTAAGTAGGCACGGCGCATCCGGCCATATTTCCCGATATGGTACTCTTTGGTGTCTGCTAACACAAGGTTGGGAATGAGATAGTCGCCGCATTGGGTGTAAGTCAGTTCCATACAAGGCTCCTTTCGTGAGAATGTGGTTGACAGTTACGGTAGGTTTGAGGGCATCCCTCCTTTATCATAACTGTCTTTTCATTCGCCACAAATGAGCCGCCAGTCATGATGTAATGTTTTTTGGTGTAATCCACCCTCTATACATTACATCATGATTGATAATCGAATTGCTGTCGCCTGTCAGTTCGTCGTCGCGGCTCAACCTCTCATAAAGGGCTGTGATTTTTCCGCTTCCTGTTTGCTTTGTTTTCATGGGTCAATTCTCCTTTCTATGGGCGATTTCTTATCCCCCTTTCATAGCATATAACATCGTTTTCGGGTCTTGGTGTTCCCGGATGAAGTCCAGCGCCTCGGTAAAATAGGCTTTGACCTCGGCCTTCTTCTTGCCCTTGAAGAACTCCGGGCTGGCCGTCACCAGCGCCTCCACCACGCGCACGCTGTCCGACCGCGTGCGACAGCCAGCTTCCGCGATCTGCCTTTCGGACTCCGCGCGGTATTTGCGCTGCGGCGTCACCAGATGGAAGTTGAGGTGACTGCGGGACGTGTCCACGTCAGGATTGCTGGCATATTTTTCCTTGGTGCGCTCGTTGTGGGATTCAATGTGCCCGATTTCCGGCCCCTTGTATTTGGCGAAGCGAAGGATAGCGTACTGTGCTTTCATCGACGCTTCACCCATACGATATCGCAGCCTAGCACGTCGGCCAGCTCCACGACCTCCTTATAGCGGATACTCTCCCGCTGCAATTTTGCCGAAAGATTGGAAACACTGTCGCTCCAATCGTATTCCTCGGCCAGCCGGTCCAACGCTTCCTGCATGGTAAAACCGGCGCGAATGATCTGTGACTTGATTTCGTTTCTGATATTCATAAAATCCTCCCTGAATTCTTGATATGAAAACAGCGAAGCTGATGCACGCTTTTGCAAATCGGCTTCGCTGTCTGGTGAAATGTTCTGTCTCTCCCAAATCCGTTGGAAATTCTGCATTCGATGCATTCCTCGCAGGTGCATGACATCGACTTTTCAGAACCTGTGTGCCTTTTCTCCGAATCGTGCAGGGGCACGCCCATCCGTGAAGCT
>ENA-OQDA01000851-OQDA01000851.1-human-gut-metagenome-genome-assembly--contig:-NODE-851-length-11634-cov-5.984879_pt1 | contig 11634 bp, 11 predicted proteins | sample MGYA00242771_ERZ504603 | MGnify/ENA primary metagenome ERZ504603 (study PRJEB26092, sample SAMD00036328) | human gut metagenome | host: Homo sapiens | study: EMG produced TPA metagenomics assembly of...
GGCGTTCACATTCCAGAAGATGATATTTCCAAACTGTTTGAGCCGTTTTATCGTGTGGAGCAATCACGCAACCGTCAAACAGGCGGTAGCGGATTGGGCTTGTATATTGTCAAAACAATCATCAATTTGCATAATGCTGAAATAAGCGTACAAAATCACAGACGATGGCGTTGCCATAAAAGTAATTTTTTGAATATCAACCAACAAAGCGGTGACAGGTTTACCTGTTGCCGCTTTTGCAGCTCCATATAAAAAACATATTCAATACAATATCAATTCAAGCTACGGCGGTATTCTGATAGCGTACTCGATAGAGTACAGAAAGGAGCTCTCCAATATGAAAAAAGGTATAATTACCCCGCTTGCCGCTGTGTTGTGTTTGAGCTTACTTACTGGCTGTAATCGCCAAAGATAGCTCTACTCCACCCGACAGCCAGCAGACCAATCCCCCCGCACAGGCAACGGTTGCAAGCGCTAACATCTCTGATACCTCGGAAGCCTATGAAAAGCTGGTCGCATTAAAAACAGAAGATTATAAGCAACAGAGTGTGGCCGACTTTAACCAATCACTTGCCCCGAACAATGGAGATATTTCCGGGCTGTTAGACGCACAGGCAGATGTACTGGCAAGCATTTCACCAGATGATAAAAATTACGAGTTCATCACGGTGACGCTTGCGGCCTCCCTTGACGAACTGTACTGTGAACAAATGAACGACAGTGTTGGCCTTTCTGCCTATCTGAAAAAGGAAGAACAGCCGCTGGAAAAACTTCCGGGCGAGGAAAGCGTTGCAGGAGCAGAAATTACTTATCAATTTGTTTTTAATGCCCTATACAGATTGAACTATACATTTTCTGACCCAACCCAAATTACCGTTGCAGAGCGTGACAGTGCCTTACAAAAGTTTAAGACTGAATTTCAAAACTATGTGGATAATTTGAGCGAAGCTGATCTGGCAAGCTCCAATATCAAAACGGTCTTGTCTGAAAAAGCTGATGAATTGGAAAATAGCCTTTCCACAGCCAAAATGAAATTGTCCTGTGAGGTTGAAAACGTTGAAGTCCATAATGCCGGGGAAGAAATTGTAAATAATTGAAAACCTGCCGCACGACGGCAAAAGAAAAAAAGCCGTCGTAGAGCAGACAATTTGACACGCCCATTTGAAACGGCGGCTTTGATTTTCAGAGCCGCCGTTTCTTTGCGTCTACACAAACCAATGACGACTTGCAGGGACACGGTAGCCGATTGGAGGTTATTTTGCCGTGTCCTTTTCTCTTTTTCGCAGTATCCATGATCTGCACCAGCTAAAAAAAGCGTAGCCCCTCCGTCGGAGTCGTCCGGCTTTGGATATGAACTATACCATGTAAGCAATCTTCTTCATAAAACATTTCTGCGCCCTGCAGGTCCGTTGCGACTTGCTGGGCGCTTTTTACTGTTTTCCGAGGACAAGCCCGCCTCGAAAAAAATCTTTGAGAAATTTTCAAAAAGGAGGCTTTTAGCGGGTAGCGAGCGGCTTTGCGTTCGCCTTGTTAGCGGAAAGGGAGAAACCCACCTCATTCCCCCAGGAAAGGGGGTGAAAAGATGGATATGATCCCCCGTAATGACTATGGCGAACGGTGCCAGTTCGATGCTTACTGCAAACTGGTACTGTACCATGAGGCAATCGACTACCTCCGGGAAATGCAGAGGCGCCGTGACAGGGAACTGTCATTCAGCGACCTTCCGCAAATGGAGATGGACAAGCTCTGCGTTGTAGATCATTACCCCAGTGACAGATTTACATTCTCGTCCCACGGGTATGATCTGCATATCGAAAACGAGCTTGTGGCTGACGCCTTCGCCGGTTTGTCTGTTCAGGAACAGAGTATTTTGATCCTGCATTTTGTTCTGGACCTGCCGGATCAGGAGGTCGGCCGCCTTGTGGGAATGTCCCGCAGCGCCGTGCAGCGGCGACGGGCAAAATCATTGACCGAGCTGCGGATTAAGTTGGCCGCACTCATGCCGAAGGGAGGTTGAAGGTATGAAGAAACCCACTTACAAGGGCAAGGAGCTTCTTCCTCTTTCGGTGATTGACGCCGCCCGTGACGGGGACGCTCAGGCTGTGGATCAGGTACTCCGGTATTATGAGGGCTATATCAATAAGCTCTGCACCCGGACGCTTTACGATCCTGACGGTCAGCCCCATGTTCGGGTGGACGAGTACATGAAGCGCCGATTGGAGATCAAGCTCATTCATTCCATTGTCAGCATGAGTTGACAAGCCTGGTCTGAAAGCAGAAACAGCTTACCCTTTCCCTGTTTCTCTCTTTCGTGGCCGGAGACAGCACCTTGACAAAGAAAGCCCGTTGGGAGGCCAACGCCGCAGCATAAGGCAAACGGATACATTCCTGTTTGTGCCGAGCCATACGGCCGGTGCGCCATGACCTCGTTTCAAGTCCGCAGGACGGGACCACTGTAACGGGCGAGCGAACAACGCCAGACCGCAAAGCAAGCGTGGCAGCTTGTGGGCGATGACACACGGACAGGGTTAAAGATACTCGCGCATTGAACGCCCACAAAGCATTGTGCGCCGCACCCATCAGCATGGGCCGGGGTGAAACTCCCGTGGAGCTGTGCCAACAGCCGTCCGTAAGCCTACTTTTCTTTTTTGAAAGTTTATGGATAGATCGTAAACTTTTCAATTAGCAGCAGACAAACACGGAGCAGCACGGTAAAATGATGGTGGAAGTTATATTACCCACACATATTCGTGCTGTTCCTTTTCATAACTGAAAGGGGGTTCTCATGTCTCAAACATGGAACGGCACGAAGAAAGAAACCCCTGAAAGAAGGACATATACGGTTGACGATATTGCTCAAATTCTGGGCATCGGAAGAACTTCCGCATATATCCTTGTAAAAGAAGGGCACTTCAAAATCGTGCGAATTGGTAACGCCATACGCATTTCCAAGCGGTCATTTGACGAGTGGCTTGACTCCCTCGACCTGTGATCCAAGAAAGGAAGAACGATATGGCATCTATAATCAAGCGAAAGAAAAACTATTCCGTTGTTTACAACTATGTGGATGAAAACGGAGAAACCAAACAGAAGTGGGAAACCTGGCATACCCACAAAGAGGCCTTGAAGCGCAAGGCAGAAATCGAAAATCAGCAGCACACGGGAACTTTTCTCCCGCCAAGCAATCAGACGATCACCGAGTTCCTTTATGACTTCGTATCTCTTTACGGAGAAAAGAAATGGGGCGTGTCTATGTATGACAGCCAAACGGCGCTGATTGCGAACTATATCAATCCGATCATCGGTGATATGGAGGTACAGGCGGTTACTCCCCGTGCGGTTGACGGTTATATCCAGACCTTGCAGAAAACCAAGTCGGTGTCTACCAAGACCCGAAAGGCCGTTACCACCTATGTCAGCGACAAGACCATTGAAAAGATCATCAAGCTCCTGCGGTGTGCGTTTAAGCAGGCGGTACGATGGGAAATCATTGCAAGAAATCCCTTTGACAATGTGATCCTCCCGAAAACGGAGTATGCGAAACGGGATATCTGGACGGCGGATATGATCCGTCTTGCCCTGGACAAATGCACGGACAGCAAGCTCTATGTGGCAATGAACCTTTCCTTTGCCTGCTCTCTGCGTATGGGTGAAATCCTGGGGCTGACCTGGGAGAACGTCCATATTTCCGATGAAGATATTGCGGCGGATAATGCCTATGTCTACATCGACAAGGAGCTGACGAGGGCTTCCAAACGGGCGATTGAAACGCTGGGTGAGAAGGATATCTATTACATCTTCACTCCGCTCATGCCGAACACCAGCACAAGAATTATTCTGAAAAAGCCGAAAACTGACTCCAGTATCCGTAAGGTGTGGCTGCCGAAAACGCTGGCTTACATCCTGCGGGAATGGAAGAAGTCCCAGGACGAGTTGAAAGGCTTCCTGGGCGACGAGTATCAGGACTTCGATCTGGTGGTGGCACTTCCCAATGGACGACCCTGCGAGGATCGGATCATCCTCAAAGAGTTTGCAAAGCTCCGTGAGGACGCAGGGCTGCCGAAGGTGGTCTTTCATTCTCTCCGTCATTCCAGTACCACCTACAAGCTGAAACTGAACCACGGCGATCTGAAAGCCACCCAGGGCGATACAGGCCATGCCGAGATTGACATGATAACCAGTATCTATGCTCACATTCTGGACGAGGATAGAAAGGTCAATGCTCAGAAATTCGAGACTGCCTTCTATGCCAAGCCTGATCTTCGCAACGTCCGTCCGCCGGAGGAACCGGTAAAATCGGAGCCTGCGACCCTGGATCTTGAAAGCCTTGTGGAGCAGCTTCAGAAGTCGCCGGAGCTGGCGAGTGCGCTCGCAGCCCTGATAGCGGCGCAAGCCCCGGCAAAGTGATCCGAAAAATCGAATTAGCAAAACGCAGAAATTTCTTAGCAAATTTCTGAAAAGCGTTCGAGTCCAATTAGCAAATATACATCATGCGGCGTATAAAAATCTCCCGGTAACGGAAGCAAAATTACCGGGAGAAGGAGGAACAAAAAAACGCTGCAAACCCCGAAAAAAGGCTTGCAGCGGTGCTTTCTGGCGTCCCAGAGAGGATTTGAACCTCCGACCCCACGCTTAGGAGGCGTGTGCTCTATCCAGCTGAGCTACTGAGACAAGTAACAGTTGCTATTATACCTGTTTTCCGCCCGGATTGCAAGTGCCCGCTGCAATTCTGTGCCCGGTTTCTGATTTTACAGGATGGGCATGAACCACTCCACGGTCTCCGGCTGCGGGGAAATTGAGCATTCTGAAAACAGCAGAAAAAGCGGGTAACAAAAACAGACCGTCAAAGAATTGCATTCTTGCCCTATTGCGTGTGTAGGGGCGACCATTGGTCGCCCGTCTACTTACCGCAGCAACGCATTTTCCGGGATAGTTTCTTGCAAGGCAAACGGGCGCGGGCGAGCAATGCTCGCCCCTACAAGAGTTTTTCGACAGCCTGAAAAAATCCAACCGCCCGGAAGCAGTTGGACATCTCTATAAAACGCACTTTGAAAATCGGTCATCGCCTTTGCCGATTTTGTGCGATACATCAAAGAAAAAAAGCTGCGGCAATATCTTTGCCGCAGCTTTTTGGTGGGAGCTGGTGGATTCGCAAGCCGCGGTCTAAAAAACAGTCCGCAGGACTGTTTTTTGCCGTTTGCGGACGGCCGACCTGTTCGAATCCTACCAGCTCCAGCACAAAAAAGGACCCGCAACCTAAGTTGCGGATCCTTTTTGGTGGGAGCTGGTGGATTCGAACCACCGAAGCATTAAGCAGCAGATTTACAGTCTGTCCCCATTGGCCACTCGGGAAAGCTCCCATATTTTGTTTTGTGTCTGCCGTGTCACCCGGCGACGTATGTTATTATAGCAAAGGTGTTTCCAAATTGCAAGCCTTTTTTTGAATTTTTTTGAGATTTTTTCAAAAAAGTTTATTCTGCTCGCAGCATCGTGCAAAAACTATACTTGACATCCTTTTGCGGTTAGCGTACATTTATATATAGTAGAATATGTAAGCAACGGGAGGTTTTTACAATGGCGATTCGTGTTGGTATCCTGACTTCCGGCGGCGACTGCCCCGGCCTGAACGCTACCCTGCGCGGCGTGGCCAAAGCGTTGTACCACCGCATGGGCGATAAGGTCGAGATCGTCGGCATCATGAACGGCTACGACGGCCTGATCAACGGCAACTTCCGGGAGATGTCCCCGGACGAGTTCTCCGGCATTCTGACCGTGGGCGGCACCATTCTGGGCACCAAGCGCACCCCGTTCAAAAAAATGCGTGTGGTCGAGGAGGACAAGGTGGACAAGGTTGCCGCGATGAAGAAAAACTACCGCGCCGCCAAACTGGACTGCCTGCTCTGCCTGGGCGGCAACGGCACCCACAAGACCGCGAACCTGCTCAGCCAGGAGGGCCTGAACATCATCGGTCTGCCCAAGACCATCGACAACGACATCTACGGCACCGACGTGACGTTCGGCTTCCACACTGCTGTGGACATCGCCACCGAGGTCATTGACCGCATCCACACCACCGCAGGCAGCCACAGCCGCGTGATGTGCATTGAGATCATGGGCAACAAAGCCGGCTGGCTGACGCTGTACTCCGGCATTGCGGGCGGCGCGGACATCATCCTGCTGCCGGAGCTGCCCTACGACATCAAGAAGGTCGCCGCTGCTGTCGAGAACCGCGCCAAGGCGGGCAAGAACTTCTCGATTTTGGCCGTTGCCGAGGGTGCCTTCTCCACCGAGGAGGCCAAGATGAAGCGCAAGGAGTGGACCGCCAAGCGCGCCGAGGCCGGTTACACCACCGCCACAGCCCGCATTGCGAAGCAGATCGAGGAGATGACCGGTGCCGAGACCCGCATCTGCGTGCCCGGCCACATGCAGCGCGGCGGCAGCCCCAGCGCCTATGACCGCGTGCTGGCCACCCAGTTCGGCTCCTACGCTGCCGGTCTCGTGGCGGACGAGCACTACGGCGTGACCGTCGCCATGGTCAACCGCCATGTGACCGCCAACCCGCTGGCCGACATTGCCGGCAAGACCCGCGGCGTGCCCGGCGACTGCGACATGCTGAACGTCGCCCGTGCCATGGGCATCAGCCTGGGCTGATTTTTCCTGCAAATCACAACCGCTCCCCTGCCATTTTCCGGCAAGGGAGCGGTTGTTTTTATTCCAGTTATTCCAGATAAAAATCCCGCAGCGCCTTCAGCCTTGCGGCGTCAAGGCCGAATTCATCGGCAAAGTACGCCTCATAGCTCGGGTAGCGCCGCAAAATTTCGTCGATGGCTCCTGCGCCCATCGGTTCGCTGACGCCCTCGACGGGCAGCAGCAGATCGCGCTCGGCGGCGGGCTTATCCGCCAGGAAGCGCTCAATGATTTCGCGGCGGTAGACATTGGTCAGCATATAATCGGCCAGCGCGTCCGCGCGGGAGACGCCCAGCGCCAGCAGGATCAGCATGGCCCCGATACCTGTGCGGTCCTTGCCGCAGGAGCAGTGGAACAGCACCGGCACGCGGCGGCCCTCCAACAGGGCAAACAGCGCGTGGTAGGCCGGATTGCGGAACGGCATCTCCCGGTACAGAGCGCTGAACCACTCAAAATCGTGCACCGGGCGGCCTACACTGCGCTCAAAGGCTTCCTTTTCCTGCCGCAGGCGCTCGATGCCCTGACCGGAAAAGTTCATCTCGGTGCCGTCGGCGTTGCGCATACCGCAGACGCGCCGGTAGTGCGCCCCCGGGACCGCCGGAATCGGGGTGCGCAGCGCTCTCCCCTGCACTGCGCAGGTCCAATATCTCCCGCAGGCCCAGCGACGCCAGCCGTGCGTGGTCGGCCTCGCTTTTCAGCAGATCAAGGTTGCCGCCGCGGTAGAGCAGACCGTATTTTACCTGCCGCCCATCCGACGCGCGGTAGCCGCCCAGCTCACGAAAGTTATTTGCGCCCTCAAATTTTATCTCTGCGCCCGGGGAAAACGCGACCTGCATGAAACGTCTCCTTTTGTGTTTTTTGTCATTATACCATGGTTCCAAACAGACGGCAAGGCCTCCCCCATCGCACGGGAGCGGCCTTGTACCGTTTTCTTATTTATTCCTCGACGTACTCCTTCTTGAGCAGGCTCAGGATCACAGCGCCGACGACGCTGCCGACGATCAGGGCAACTACGTAGAGCAGTGCGTGGTCAACCACCGGGAATACGAAGATACCGCCGTGGGGTGCGCGCAGGGCGCAGCCGAACACCATGGAGAGCGAACCGGCCAGTGCGGAGCCGATGATGCAGCTGGGCAGGACGCGCAGCGGGTCAGCGGCAGCATACGGGATCGCGCCCTCGGTGACAAAGCAGAGGCCCATAACGTAGTTCACGATGCCGTTGCGGCGCTCGTCGGGGCTCCACTTTTTGGGGCAAAAGGTCGTAGACAGGGCAATCGCAATCGGGGGCACCATGCCGCCGACCATGACCGCGGCCATAACCCCGTAGTTGCCGGAGGCCAGCGCCGCCGTGCCAAAGACGTAGGCCGCCTTGTTGAAGGGGCCGCCCATATCAATGCTCATCATGCCGGCAACGATTGCGCCCAGCAGGACCTTGGACGTGCCGCCCATGGCGTTCAGCCAGTCGGTCATTGCCGTGTTGATGATGCCCATAACCGGGTTGATGCCGCACATGACCGCACCCATAATGAGGATGCCGCCCAGCGGATAGATCAGCATCGGGCGGATGCCGTTGAGGCTGGCAGGCAGCTTCTCGGTGATCTTCTTGAGGAACTGCACGATGTAGCCCGCGGCAAAGCCCGCCAACAGCGCCGCCAGGAAGCCGCCGGAGATGCCGGTGGTCTCACCGTGGGCAAGGGCGGCAAAGTTCGTACCGTTCATGGCCAGCACGCCGCCCGCAAAGCCGACGGCCAGACCCGGACGGTCCGCAATAGACATGGCGATAAAGCCTGCGAGGATCGGCAGCATATAACCGAACGCCGCACTGCCAACGGTCTTGAAGAACGCCGCCACCGGCGTGTTCATGCCGAAGTTGGACGGGTCAATCGTGTAATCGTCCAGCAGGAAGGCCAGCGCGATCATGATGCCGCCGCCCACGACGAAGGGCAGCATGTGCGATACACCGTTCATCAGGTGCTTGTACAGGCTGTGGCCAAAGCTGTCGCTTGCGCCGCCCGCGGCCTGCCGGGTCTTGGCCCCGGCCTCGGCGTGGTAGATGGGAGTTTCACCGTGGGCAATTTTCTTGATCAGCTCCTCCGGCTTGTGGATGCCATCGTCCACGCGGGCAAACAGCACCGGCTTGCCGTCGAAGCGGGCGGTCTCGACGTTCTTATCCGCCGCAATGATGATGCCGTCACAGGCGGCGATCTCCTCGGGGGTCAGCACATTCTTGGCTCCATCGGAGCCGTTCGTCTCGACCTTGGTTGGCAGACCAAGCTTGTCGCCCATCTTGGTCAGGGCCTCAGCGGCCATGTAGGTGTGGGCAATGCCGTTGGGGCAGGCCGTGACGGCCAGCACACGGTAGCCGTTCCGGGGGATTTCCTGTTGGGTGAAGCTCTCCTCGCCAAATTGGGCATCCTCCTGGGCGTCGATGGCGTCGAGAAATTCGGTGGGCGTCTTGGCGGCGCGCAGCTTTTCGACGAAGTCATCGTTCATCAGCATCTGCATCATACGGGCCAGCATGTCAATGTGCAGGCTGCCATTCTCCGGCGCGGCAATCGCAAACAGCAGGTCGGTTTTGCCGTCGTCATCGGCGTTGTACTGGACCGGGGTGCTCAGCCGCAGCGCCGCCAGGCTGGGGCGGGTCACGCAGGCTGTGCGGGCGTGGGGCACCGTGATGCCGTTGTCCACGTAGGTGGATGCCTCGGCCTCGCGGGCGTAGAGGGCCTTTTTGTAGGCGTCCTTATCGGTGATATTGCCGTGGGTCGCCTGCAGATCAACGAGCTTGTCAAGGATGGCGGCCTGATCCGGGGCAGCGACATCCAGCGCGATGGACTGCGCGGTGAACAGTTCCGTGATACGCATAGGACAGTTCTCCTTCTTCATTTAAGTACTATCTTTGCAGGGGCCGGGCATGCTCGGCCCGCTGCTTTACGGTAAATGGGTGCTGTTGGGAAGGCTGCGGGGCGGCTGCCGTTTTTTGCAGGGGTCGATGCAGGCATCCTTCGTTACAGCGCCGCGTCACATCGTTGCCAGCAGTGCGTCAATATCCGCCTTCGTCGCCAGACCCAGGCTGAACGCGGTGGCGCTGCCGCAGGCGGTGCCCAGGCGGAGAGCGGCCTCATAATCGCCGCCGCTCTGCTGGTAACCGGCCACAAAACCGGCCACCATGCTGTCGCCTGCGCCGACACTGTTGACGACCTTGCCCCTGGGGCAGCCGATGCGGTAGACCGTGCCGTGCTCATCCAGCAGCAGCGCACCGTCGCCCGCCATGCTGACCAGCACATTGCGCGCGCCCTTGTCCTGCATCATGTGGGCAGCAGCGGCAATTTCCTTATCATTCGTCAGCCTGACGCCCGTGATCTCGCTCAGCTCGTGGTTGTTCGGCTTGATGAGGAACGGCTTGTAGGGCAGCACGTTCACGAGCAAATCGCGCGTGGCATCGACCACGGCGCGGATGCCGCGGCCCTCCAGCCGGGCCAGCAGCCGCTCATAGGTCGTCTGGGCCAGGCTGGCCGGAATGCTGCCCGCCAGCACCAGAATGTCATCCTTTTGCAGGGCGTCGAGCTTTTGCTCCAGCGCCTGCATGGCGGCTTCCGGGATGTCGGGGCCCGCGCCGTTGAGCTCGGTCTCCTGCCCGGCCTTGATCTTGACGTTGATGCGGGTCATACCGTGGTCGAGGTGGACGAAATCGGTTTTCAGGCCCTGCGCAGCCAGGCCGCGCTCCAGCCAGGCGCCGGTCTCGCCCGCCACAAAGCCGAGGGCGACGCTCTCGCACCCGAGCTGGGCCAGCACGCCGGACACATTGATGCCCTTGCCGCCCAGCACGCAGTCCTCGCCCCTGGCGCGGTTGACGTCGCCCACCTGCAGCTCACGGTCCAGCCGCACAACGTAATCAATGGCCGGGTTGAATGTTACGGTGTAGATCATTGCTCTGTCTCCTTTACCAGTGTCAGCTGTCTGTATTTTGGGTCAGGGCAGCGGTTCGTCAGGATCGCGCCGCTGTAAATCTCCCCGATGACGGCCGGATAGACCCGGCCGAATTTGCTGTCATCCACCAGATACCAGGTCTCCCGCGCGCGGCGGACGGCAACGGCCTTGACGGCGGCCTCCTCCGGGTCGGGCGTTGTGAATCCGACGTTCAGCGCCACGCCGTTGGCCCCGATGAACGCCTTGGTGAAATTGAACTGCTGCAGCGCCGTGATGGCCGCCGCACCGATGATGGCCTCTGTCCGGGGGCGCAGCAGACCGCCCGGCACGCAGACGTGGCAGCTTTTTGTGCCAGCAGCCGCGCGTGGGCGATGCCGTTGGTGACGTAGTGGGCCTCCAGCGCGCGGCCGCTCAGCGCCCGGACCATGGCCAACGTGGTTGTACCGGCGTCGATGTAGATGAAATCCTCCGCCCGGATCAGGTCTGCCGCGGCCTGCGCGATGCTGCGCTTCTGCCAGACGGCAAGCGCCTCCTTGGCGGCCATCGTCGGCTCATCGGCCAAAAACTGGCCGTCCGGCAGGGTCGCACCGCCGTGGACCTTATTCAAACGGCCCTGCCGCGCCAGCTCGGTCAGGTCGCGGCGGATCGTGGATTCACTGGCGTTAAGTGCCTCGCACAGCTCCTGCACGGTGGCGGTGCGTTTTTCCGCCAGCAGGTTCAGGACCAGGGCAAAGCGTTCCTCGGCTAACATAGGGGTTTGCTCCTTTCCCGGTCTTCATTTAACCGATTTTGGTGTTTTGTGGATGTTTCTGATTGACTGTAGCTTTATTGTAGCAGATTATCCGTCAAAATCAATCAGTTTCAGTCATTTTCACTCACCAAAAATGAAGGGTAGTTTTTGTGCAGGATGTACAAAACAAAAAAGGCTTCCCCCTCGGGGGAAGCTGTCACCGAAGGTGACTGATGAGGGGCGAGTTTGCGCAGCAACCCTTTTACGGGCAATCACGGCAAGCTCGCCCC
>ENA-OQDA01000852-OQDA01000852.1-human-gut-metagenome-genome-assembly--contig:-NODE-852-length-11623-cov-1.687370_pt1 | contig 11623 bp, 13 predicted proteins | sample MGYA00242771_ERZ504603 | MGnify/ENA primary metagenome ERZ504603 (study PRJEB26092, sample SAMD00036328) | human gut metagenome | host: Homo sapiens | study: EMG produced TPA metagenomics assembly of...
TAACCCGCTAGGACGTTACGCACTGCGCCTCGCGCATGGTAATGGCGAATACCTCATTCATGGTACCAGTGCGCCGACAGCGTCGGTTTGCGCGTCAGTTCAGGGTGTATTCGCATGAATGCACCGGATATTAAAGCCTTGTTCTCCAGCGTGCGGACGACGCCGGTGAAGTGATCAACGAACCGGTGAATATCCGTGAACCTAACGGGATGCGTTATGTTGAAGTACATCGACCACTATCAGCAAGAAGAACAGCAAAACGTTCAGACAATGCCATACACACTGCCAGCAGGCTTTACGCAATTTAAAGACAATAAGGCTGTAGAATCAGAAGTTAGTCGATAAAGCGTTGTATCGTCGGGCAGGGTATCCGGTTTCGGTGAGCAGTGGAGCAACTCCCGCAGCCAGCAATGCGCCTTCAGTAGAGTCAGCGCAGAATGGTGAACCAGAGCAAGGGAATATGTTACGCGCGACGCAAGTAGCGGTAAACGGCAGCAAAAAAAATGGCGCACAATGTGCGCCATTTTTCACTTCACAGGTACTATTACTTGCGGTATTTAGTAGCCATGTTGTCCAGACGCTGGTTAGCACGAGCTGCGTCATCTTTAGCAGCCTGAACGTCGGAACGCATTGCGTTCACGTCGTTGCTCAGCTGGTCAACTTTAGCGTTCAGAGTCTGAACGTCAGAAGACAGCTGATCGATTTTAGCGTTGCTGGAGCAACCTGCCAGCAGAGTAGAACCCAGGATTACCGCGCCCAGTACCAGTTTAGTACGATTCATTATTAATACCCTCTAGATTGAGTTAATCTCCATGTAGCGTTACAAGTATTACACAAACTTTTTTATGTTGAGAATATTTTTTTGATGGGAATGCACTTATTTTTGATCGTTCGCTCAAAGAAGCATCGAATTGTGCAAAAACGGCTAAAAACCCCGAGTGAAAACAGAAAGCTTCCATCGGATTCATCTTAGATAATCACGGATTAGATAGTGAAATCCGATTTGATTTTTTATTAATTGTGGCTATCGATAAAATAAAAAAAGCGCCACCAGGGCGCTTTTTTAAGCAAATTAATTCGCGATGGAATTATTACAGCACGTGAACGGATGCGGTGTTGGTGGTGCCGCTCGGAACCAGTGCGCCAGAAACCATAACCACAACGTCACCTTTCTGAGCCAGACCGCTTTCCAGAGCGACTTCTTTACCCAGACGATAGAAATCATCGGTAGAGCTGATTTCTTTAACCACCTGTGCAACAACGCCCTTTGCTCAGCACCAGCTGACGCGCGGTAGTTTCGTTGGTGGTCAGCGCCAGGATGGTGGCATCCGGGAAGTATTTACGTACTGCGCGAGCAGATTTACCACCCTGGGTTGCGACGACGATCAGCGGCGCGTCCAGTTTTTCAGCAGTTTCAACCGCGCCACGGCAAACGGCTTCGGTGATGCGCAGTTTGCGGCTGTCGTTGTTGAAGTCCAGACGGCTGGTCATCACACGGTCAGTACGCTCACAGATGGTCGCCATGATGGTAACGGCTTCCAGCGGGTATTTACCTTTTGCAGACTCGCCAGACAGCATTACTGCGTCGGTACCGTCGAGGATGGCGTTCGCTACGTCACCGGCTTCAGCGCGGGTCGGACGCGGGTTTTTGATCATGGAGTCCAGCATCTGGGTCGCAGTGATAACGACTTTACGTGCACGGATACATTTTTCGATGATCATCTTCTGCGCGAAGATAACTTCTTCAACCGGGATCTCAACGCCCATATCGCCACGCGCAACCATGATGCCGTCAGACGCTTCGAGGATTTCGTCGAAGTTGTTCAGGCCTTCCTGGTTTTCGATTTTGGAGATGATCTGGATGTTTTCGCCGCCGTGGGCTTTCAGGTGCTCACGGATCTCGACGACGTCGGAACGTTTACGGATGAAGGAGGCCGCGACGAAGTCCACGCCCTGTTCGCAACCGAAGATCAGATCCTGTTTGTCTTTCTCAGCCAGCGCCGGCAGGGCGATGGAGACGCCCGGCAGGTTAACGCCTTTGTTCTCGCCGAGGTCGCCATTGTTCAGCACTTTACAGATAACTTTGTTGCCTTCGATAGCCGTAACTTCCATGCCGATCAGGCCATCGTCCACCAGGACGGTGTTGCCGACGGACAGATCTTTAGTGAAGCCTTCATAAGTAACAGCAACGATTTCGTTGTTGCCTACGACAGATTTGTCGGTGGTGAAGGTGAAGGTCTGGCCCGCTTTCAGGGAAACGTCGTTACCGCCTTCCAGTTTGATGGTACGGATTTCCGGACCTTGGTGTCGAGCAGGATTGCGGCTTTCTTGCCGGTTTTGCTCATGACGTTGCGCAAGTTCTTTGATGCGCTCGACCTGTGTTCTGCGTAGTCGCCGTGGGAGAAGTTCAGACGCATGACTGTTCATGCCGCGTCCAGTCATTTTGGTTAACATCTCTTCGGATTCGGTTTTCGGACCGATGGTGCAAACAATTTTCGTCTTTTTCATGACAGTCTTAGTCTTTAAGTTGAGAAGGATGAATGAATGCTGCTCCGCCGCGCACGGACGGGAAGCTAAACCTGAGTTACGAAAGTTGTGATGCCTCGCTCTAAGGATAGGTGACATCGAAAGAGCGTGCAGAGGAATGTGTGCTTGTGTTTCAGCCCAACGGGATGGTGAGTTTTGTAGTCGTTGAGTTTTACAGGTCAATGTGCTGAAACCATTCAAGAGACAATTGGCGCGCATTATACGCTGAAAATTATCAAAAAGGAAAATGGAAACAGCGTTTCAAAACACTTCTGTGCAGTTTTACAATAAATATTCATTAATTTGTTCATCGGTATGGATAAAGAGGTTATCGGGCGTTGCGTTCTGTTGCGCAACAAACTGCATTTAACATCCTGATGACTATGTTTTATACGGTTGACGTTGATCTTGTAATATATTTCTAAAAGTTATATCAAATTCGTTTTAATTCATTCTAAAAGCCAATTCCACTGATTACACTCGTTTGGACATCTATACTGCTAAACAGCTAAAAGCGATAGCAGAAGAACAATAAGCAGCAGCGGATACCCAAACGACATGATTGTCCTGAAAAATATTTCGAAAGTGTTTACGCCAGGCAGGCTTGCCATCACCGCTGTCGATAACGTCAATCTGACGGTTGAACAGGAGCAGATTTACGGAATTATTGGTTACAGCGGGGCAGGTAAGAGCACCTTAATTCGTTTGCTCAATGGTCTCGAAAAACCGACCTCCGGCAGCGTGACGATTAACGGCCACGATATCTCTGCCGCCAGTGGGGAATCGTTACGCCAGGCGCGACTGAAAATCAGCATGGTGTTTCAACACTTCAATTTGCTGTGGTCGCGGACCGTTAGCGAAAATATTGCTTTCTCTATGCAAATCGCCGGTGCGTCCAAAGCGTCCATCAAAGCGCGGGTTGCTGAACTGATTACGCTGGTTGGGCTGAGCGGTCGTGAAAATGCGTATCCTTCCCAGCTCAGCGGTGGGCAAAAGCAGCGTGTAGGAATTGCCCGCGCGCTGGCGAACAATCCGGATGTCCTGCTGTGTGACGAAGCCACCTCGGCGCTGGATCCGCAAACTACCGATCAGATCCTCGATTTACTCCTCGATATTAACCGTCGATTCAAATTGACCATTGTGCTGATCACTCATGAAATGCACGTAGTACGCAAAATCTGCGACCGCGTCGCGGTAATGGAAAACGGCAAGGTCGTTGAGGAAGGTGATGTGCTCAGCGTCTTTACCCATCCTCAGCAGCCTATTACCCGACAGTTTGTTCGTCAGGTGAGCCAGTACACCGAAGAAGACGAGTTTAATCCGCAACTGGCAAGCGAGTTGGGTGGGGTGGTTATCAAATTAACCTTTACCGGGCAACGTACCCATCGGCCTGTGGTTGGGGAATTGACCCTGCGCTATGGCCTGCCGTTCAACATCTTGCACGGCAAGATGACGCAAACCGCACACGGCGTGTTTGGTCAACTTTGGGTGCACGTGGTGGCCTCTGAGGAACAATTGAACAATATTTTGGCCGACCTGCGCCAGAGCGACATTGAAGGCGAGGTGATTCAACATGGCTGAAGAACTGTTTCCCCATCTGAAGTGGGATCAACTGTTAGCGGCAACCCAGGAAACGCTGTATATGACAGCTCTTTCGGGGGCGGCGACCTTTATCCTGGGCATCGCGCTTGGCCTGGCGTTGTTCCTGACAGCGCGCGGCGGATTATTCCCTAATCGCGCGGTATATAGCGCTATTTCACTGGTGGTGAATATCTTTCGTTCGATCCCATTCATCATTTTGATCGTGCTGCTGATCCCGTTTACCAAAGCGATGGTAGGCACCATTCTCGGCGCCAATGCCGCGTTGCCTGCGCTGATCGTGGGGGCAGCGGCCGTTTTATGCGCGTTCTGGTCGAAATCGCGTCTAGCGTGAAGTGGATGAAAGCAGTATGATGCGACGCGTCGATGGGCGCACGGCTGAGCACGCTTATTTTTCGAGTTTTACTGCCGGAATCCTCTCCTGCTCTGGTGTCCGGGATCACCGTGACGCTAATTGCGCTGGTGAGCTACAGCGCGATGGCAGGGGTAATTGGTGCCGGTGGTTTAGGGAATTTGGCCTATCTGGAAGGATTCCAGCGCAACCACAGCGACGTCACGCTGGTGGCGACGGTGACGATTTTGCTCATTGTCTTCATCATCCAGCTTTGCGGCGATGTGATCACCTCTCTGTTAGATAAACGCTAATAAAATACGGAAACCATTATCATGAAAAAAATCACTGACGTTACTCGCTGCAGCAACCTTAAGCGCCCTGAGCTTTGCCTCCTGGGCTGATACTCTGACCGTTGGCGCGTCTAATGTGCCGCATGCGGAGATCCTTGAACAGGCCAAACCGATTCTGGCGAAGCAGGGGATCGATCTGGAGATTAAACCGTTCCAGGATTACATTCTGCCGAACACTGCGCTGGCTGGCCGTGAGATTGACGCCAACTACTTCCAGCATATTCCGTACCTGAACAGCGTGATTAAAGATCATGCAGGCGATAAAACGTATGACTTCGTCAGCGCCGGAGCGATTCACATTGAGCCGATTGGTATCTATTCGAAAAAAGTGAAATCGCTTAAAGATCTACCGGAAGGCGGCAAAGTCATCATGCGTGATGCGGTATCTGAGGAAGGCCGAATTCTGTCGATTTTCGAAAAAGAGGGAGTGATCAAGCTGAAGCCGGGCGTGGATAAAGTAACCGCGCGCATTAGCGATATCGTCGAAAACCCGAAAAAGCTGAAGTTCCTGCCAAACGTGGAAGCCGCGCTGTTACCGCAGATGTATAACAACGACGAAGGTGATGCGTGGTGATTAACAGCCGAACTACGCAATCGACGCGGGCTGGATCCAGTGAAAGATCCTATTGCCGTTGAAAGTGGTGAAAACAACCCGTATGCCAACATCATTACCGTGCATCGTGGCGACGAGAAGAAAAAGGATATCGTAGCGCTGGTTGATGTCCTGCATTCAAAAGAGATCCAGGACTGGATCCGTACTAAATATAAAGGTGCGGTGATCCCGGTAAACAACTAATCCGCTTTTTGCAGGGTGGCGGCAGTGCTTTACCCGGCCTACGATGTCCTGTAGGCCGGGTAAAACGCGTTCGCAATGCCATGCGGCACCAGAGCTACACTCGCTCAATTCTCGCGGGCAACCCCTGACGCACCGACGCACCCGACACCCAGTCAAGCCAGGTATTGGCTACCTGTCGGGTTGGGTCCGCAAAACCCAACTCGTTGAGATTAATCCCCGACTTAATCTGCTCATCAAACGCCATCGGCTCACCGTCGAGGGTATGCCGTGCCGCGCCCATTTCTTTATGTCCGTAACCATGTTCAATGGCGATGACACCCGGCATGACGCCATGCAGCAGGCTTATCTGCGCTTGCGCCTGACCGCCTGGGGTAGTGATACGCACGATATCGCCGTGTGCTAAACCATACCGCTGACCATCCTGTGGATTGAGCGCCACCAGATTAACCGGCTTCAGATGATGAAGGCGTGGGATCACCGCTGTGGCGCTGGACATGGTATTGGATTTGAAGGAAATCAGTTTCAACGGCCACTCTTGTTCCGGGAACAACTCCTCGATTGCACGTCCATCTGACAGACGTGATGGATACCAGGCCGGGCAGCCGCTGTAGCGCTCGCCGGTAATCGCATGGCGGTGCGCGGCGACGTTCGCATTCCAGATTTGGAGCGGTTTTTCCCAGGCATTGCCGACGCGGTTATCAACTCGCCCACTGTTGTCCGGTGCAAAGCGTCCGCCGCGGGAGTAGATAAACGCCACTCGGCTGATTTCATCGGCTTTCAGCGTTTGGGTCATCACAGGCATGATCCGTTGGACTCCGGTCAGTGCAATGTCTTCCGGCTGTGCCTCTGCAACCGGGGCTTTGCCCATAAACGCAATATTGGCGGCGAGGCGCAGGTAGTAATCTTCCGCACGATTCAACGGATAGTGATTACCTTGCGGGTCGGTAATCGCATTGTCGCCGAAACCGGGTAGCCCGATGCGTTTTGCTACTGCGATACAGAAAGACTCCATTGAGGCCGGTTGACCGTCAGCCGTGAGGCTGGTCGCCGATCTGACAACTGGCCAACGCGCGGTGGTGGCTTTGCTGGCCACGCCCGCCCACGGAGCGCTGAATCCCCAGCTTTCGAAGTTGTGGGTATCCGGCACGATGTAATCTGCCAGCGCCGTGGTTTCGTTCATAAAGGCATCAATGGCAATAAACAGCGGCAGACGAGCAGGATCCTTGAGCTTTTCTTCCGCCACGCCGCGTAACCCCGCAATGCCGTAAAACGGGTTGGTCATGTTGGAGATCCAGGCTTTCAGCGGATAAGGGTAACCTTCAAGCGCCGAGACGAGGAGTTCGGTAAGCTGACCGGCGACAAACGGATACCAGGGGGCTATTCGGACGGGAGGGGATTGTCCGGCTGCGACCTTATTGCGGTACTCTTCGGAAGACTCATAAGCGGTTTTACTGCGCGCGATGCTTAACCCTTTCGGTTTTACCTTCCCGGCGAAGCTGTCCATGTTGTAGCGCGGACCGTCGGTGGCGCCATTGAATTTGCCGCCACCAACAAACACACCGCCTTCAAGACTGAGATTGCCAATCAGCGCATTGAGCATCATTACCGACCAGGCGTTATAAAATCCATTGCCTGCCATCATTCCGCCGTGCGAAATTACCGCCGCTTTACGCCCGTGGCGGGTGAATGCGTCGGCCAGAGCACCAATGTCTGCTTCTGACACCCCACACTGCTGGCTGTACTGCGTTAGCGACAGTTTCTCTGCGGACTCACGCAGACACTGGAAGCTGCTTTTTACCGTTACTGTCTGCCCGTCGGCCAGCGTCACTTCACGGGTAACAAACAGCTGAGCGCGCGGGCAACTGCTGGCGGCGACAATCTCACCGGCCTCGTTGACGACCACCGGCTCCTGGGCGGCGTTTGCACTCAGATGGGCGAGGGTCAGGTGTTGTCCGGCAAGCGTTGGAATTTCATCGGTAATCACCAGATGCGTAGCGTTAGTCCAGCTTTTTTCTCCAGCCTGCTGCATGGCCTGCACGCCGGGAATGGCGAGATAATCAGCGTTATAGCGTTGTTTATCGATAATCCAGCTTATCATCCCCATAGCCAGCGCGGAGTCGCTTCCCGGTCGTACGGGCTGCCAGTGACCGCGATCGTCAGCCAGCACCGTGGTTAATGGCAGGGCTGGCGCCACCACAACATAGCGGAAGTCGTCACGTAAACGGGCGCTGGCCAATTGGCGGGCCTGGCGCTTAAACGGGTTGCCGGATTGCGCCGGAGAGGTACCCATAAACAGCGCGAATTCGACGTTATCCCAGTCGGGTTTCACGTGGGTATTTTTATCCAGATCGCCCATTAACGCGCCGGAACCGGCCCGATAGGCCAGGCCGCAGTAAGCGCCATGAGCACCGAAGTTTTTACTGCCGAAACTGTTCAGCGCGAAGCGACGTAAAAAGGTATCACGTCCTTCATCGCTGGTATTGGTGACCAGCAGTTGAGTTGGATTTTTGGGCCAAAGCCGGGATGTTTTCGCATCAAGCGGTGTAGTGGGATCGTGGATGGCTCTCAGACCATCAACGTGGCCTTCACCAAACAAAATCGCCACCTTCCACCACCTCTTTGATCAGCTGTTCGAAGCTGATGCGCTGCCATTTTCCTTCACCGCGTTTACCGACGCGCTTCATGGGCTCCAGTATACGTAGCGGGCTGTACAGACCTTCGAGTAAGGTTGCGCCACGGGCGCAGGCGGTAGAACGTGCGTCAAGACCTGACTCCCCGGCCAGCTGTTCCAATGCCGTGGCAAAGGGGACAGAGGCGTCTATATGGTGCTCGTGCGACAACGGATGATAAGGGTTGCCCGCAATGCGCAGCACTTTGCCTTGCTCAGTGTCAACGCGAACCCGTACACCACACTGCGTCCAGCAACCAAAGCACTGCGTCATCGAGATCACCTGCTGCGGTTTTGCTGCCAGTGAGGCCGGGCGTTGGCTTCGGGGATGAGAGCGTTGGCAAAAATGCGGTCACGGGTAATTTTGCCCGAGGTTCCGTCCAACAAACCGTCTATTGCGCGCTTTGCCACATCCCGATAACTCAGGCCAAAAGTCACCATGCCACCTACGGCAAGGCCCACTTTAAGCCACTGACGACGGGTTAAATTAGCCATGTTGCATTCTCCTTGCGATCGCGTTCAGGGCTTCACGAACAATAATAATCAGTGCTATCCACAGGCCGAAGGTACCCACAATAGCCAGCCAGCCATCGGTGCCGCCGGGCAGGGTATAGGGATTAAACTGCGCGTTAAATTTCGGTACGGTCTGCACCTGGATGAGTAACGTCCAGCGCATTAGCCAGCACAGCGCCATAGCGCTAAAAGCGAGTAATATGCGCAGCGGTAGCGACAAGGGGTAACGTACAACCAACCCGCAAAGAGCAAGCGAAACAAGCCATAGCGCAACCCAACCGATAGCGTAGTGTTGTGCTGAAGAGGCAACATCCAGCCACTGACGGATAGCCGAACCGGAAAGCGTATTACCACTCGCCCAGATCACCACCACGATAGCCAGCGCGATCAACGTGACCATTTGCCCCCACGCTAGCTTACGCGGTAGTGCGTCCTTGCTATTTGTCGTGGCAATAAGCAGGGCAAGAAATGTTTGCAGCGCGCTGAGGAACATCGCAACCGGAAAGGCGTAACTGAACCAAATGGGACGCGCCTGTACCACCGACACTTCACGGCCGGTGTAAACCAGCAATCCGATGGCGGACAGCGCGCTACCAAGTGCTAACCATTTTGTGACGCTGTAACTTTTTAGCGTTAGTCGTTTCACATGCTGCGCCAGAAACCACAGACCTAAAAAACCGGTAAACAGCGGTAAAAAACAGCGCGCCCCACGGCATCCAGGACCATGGCGTCGGATACGCATAGAAGTGCCAGACGCGGGCGGTTTGGTGTAGATCAGCGGTCAGCGCCAGCGGCGCGGTAATCGCACAGGTCAGGGCGATTAACAGCGTCAGATTCTCCAGGTTTGCCGTTTCTTTTTTGCGCCAGTGGAGAACGCAGGCGAACAGCGCGGCGCAGGCGGCAATGCCGATGAAAAAGAAATATTGTACGGCCCAGGGTAACCAGCTTACGTCCTGGGGATGGGCCAGAACCTCGTCGATAATCAGTGAATGGCTCATTTAAACCTCCTGCCAGAGAGCGGGTTGAGCTCGTCCCATCAATGGGGTGACAAACGCCTCATCCAGTCCCAGATAGAACACGTGAGGAGACGTACCGCTTTCCGGCTTCAGGACTTTGATGGCGTCATGGTGTTCATGCAGCATTTGTGAAATGCGGCTGTGCGGATCTTTAATATCGCCAATGATGCGCGCGCCGCCGACGCAGGATTCCACACAGGCCGGGAGCAGCCCTGCTTCTAGGCGGTGAACGCAAAAGGTACATTTATCGGCGGTTTGCGTTTCATGATTGATGAATCGCGCATCATAAGGGCAGGCCTGCACGCAATAGGCGCAGCCCACGCAGCGTGTGTTGTCGACCACCACAATGCCGTCTTCGCGTTGGAAAGTGGCCTGCACCGGGCAAACGGGCACGCAAGGGGGATTATCACAATGGTTGCACAGTCGCGGCAGCAGGACGTTGGTGACGCTTTGCTGACCTTCAATCTGTACTTGATACTGGTTGACGAGGGTACGAAATTCGCCCTGTGGCGTTTGGTTTTCAATGGCGCAACTGACGGTACAGGCCTGGCAGCCGATACAGCGTCGCAGGTCAACCAGCATGGCGTAGCGATGCTGTTGTGAGCCTTCCCGGCGTTCAGGCGAATAGGGAAATTGCGCCTGAGCCAGCGGAACCAGTGATGCCCCAGCGGTCAGGACGCCCAGTTGCTGGAGAAACTGCCGTTTACTGCTGTCCATATTTTCTCCCGTCACGATGCAACAACGAAACATTGGTCACGCCGTTGATTTGCGTGTGATGAATAAAGAATCTCAATGATTTACAGTGTAAAAATCGTGACGGGGTATACTCTATTGTGGTTAACCACATACCCGGCTTGTTGTTGATCTAAAACAACATAATTGACAGGGTTAATTGAGTGGGACGTAACGTAGTAAGATGTCTGACGGTGCTGGTGTCGCTGTGGGTGCTAAGCGGCGCGGTCAGGGCGCAGACATGGAACATTGGCGTTTTGGCGATGCGCGGGGAGGTTTCTACACGTAATCACTGGCAGCCGCTGGAAACCTTGTTGAATCAGCAAATCCCCGGTGAGCAGTTTCATATTCAACCGCTGGACCTGCACCAGATGCAGGAGGCGGTGAATCGTGGCACGGTACACTTTGTGGTCACCAATCCGGCGCAGTTTGTCCAGCTTAACAGCCGCTCAGCGCTACGCTGGCTGGCGTCGTTACGCTCCACCCGTGGTGGGAAAGCCACCAGTAACGTGATTGGCAGCGCCATTCTCGTCAGGCGCGACAGCGGTATAACCTCCGCACACGATCTGATCGGCAAAACGGTTGGTGCCATTGATGCACAGGCGTTTGGCGGCTATTTGCTGGGATATAAAGCGCTCAGCGATGCCGGTCTGCGCCCGGAGCGCGATTGCTGTCTGACGTTCATCCGGATTTCCCGGCCTCGGATGCCCTTGACCTCTATTTATTTACGTGAAAAAGCCGTGCAGGCGGTGATTGTGCCGGTGTGCCTGCTGGAAAAAATTGGATGAAGAAAGGCCTCATCCGTAAAACCGATTTTATGACCGTGTTGAACCATCCGGCCTCGATTCCCTGCCTGACCAGTACACCGCTCTATCCTGACTGGTCATTTGCCGCATTACCTGCAGTGAGTGACGAGCTGGCCGATCGCGTCACGCGGGTACTGTTCAATGCACCGCAAAACGCGACATTTCGCTGGGGCGCGCCCGCCTCGACCCGCGAAGTAGAAGCGTTGCTGCGCGACGTCCGTCAGCATCCGCAGCAGCGTCAGCTGTGGCTGGATGTCAAAAGCTGGTTTATTCAACACCGACT
>ENA-OQDA01000853-OQDA01000853.1-human-gut-metagenome-genome-assembly--contig:-NODE-853-length-11619-cov-2.790898_pt1 | contig 11619 bp, 12 predicted proteins | sample MGYA00242771_ERZ504603 | MGnify/ENA primary metagenome ERZ504603 (study PRJEB26092, sample SAMD00036328) | human gut metagenome | host: Homo sapiens | study: EMG produced TPA metagenomics assembly of...
AGGATCGCCAGGCAGCTGATCCGGAGGATAAGGCTTACCGCCTCCCACGCTGGGTATCCGGAAACTCCAAAAAGCTATATACCACACCTTTTGAAACCTCCCTTGGTATTCTGGCCTCAGACGCTACCCTGAAGGCAAAAGAAAAAGGATTAAGCGAAAAGGTGGCCTACAATAACCGCCCTAACCTGATTGTAATCCGCGGAACTGAAAATGTTTATATTGGCGATATTACAGTCCGCAATCCTGCCTTCCACACGGTTGCTGTCCTTGACAGTAAAAATGTAACCTCCAATAATGTAAAATATACCACCTATGATTCCAACAATGCAGACGGTATTGAACTTGGAAATACACAGAATGCCATTGTATTTAATAATTTCTTTGATACGGGTGATGATTCTATCAACTTTGCTACCGGTATGGGAAAAGGCGTTCAGGACTGCGAACAGAAGCCTTCCCAGAACATCTGGACCTTTAACAATTTCTTGAGAGAAGGGCATGGCGGCGCTATTGCGGCCGGAAGCCATACAGGAGCCGGTATCTGTAATATGCTGGTAGAAGATAATGTTTTAAACCACAGCGATATGCCATTCCGATTCAAATCTGCTCCTGCCAACGGAGGAGGCGTATGGGATGTGCTGATCCGCGACTGTGCAGTGGGAGAATGCAGCCAGGCGTTTGTAATGAGCACAACCTACAGCGATGTAAATCAGGCTGTATCTGTGGAGCCTGCTGATACACCGGCTGAATTCCGCAATATCAACGCCTATAATCTTACGATTGATGACGTAAAGAAAAATGAGTTCAGCCTGGTAGCTGATGTGGATTACAGCCAGCTTGAAAAGCCCTGGCACACCCACCATGACCTTTATTTCCAGGATATTACATTTACCAACAGTAAAATGGCCCAGGAACTGAAGGGCGTGGAAGATTCCGTCTTTTATAATGTAAGGTTTAATGATAAAGATGAGGATTCCAAGGCTTGGAGCAAGATCTCCGCATCCGGCGGACTGAATTTTGCAGGCGATACCACAACCTCTGATAAAGCGGAGAATGCCATGGATATTCCGGAGTGGACAGAGGATGCCGTACTTACAGCCTCTCCATCTAACGCTTCCCGCGCTTCCGCAGACGAAGCAGCGGAGCTGACCTGGACAGACGCCGCTGACTATGATGAAATCTCCGGCTATATCATCGAAACACGGGCAGACGGACAGCTTGTAGATATTTCCACGCCTGTAACGAAACCCGAATATCAGGCAGAAGGCCTTTGTGCCAATGTCGATTACACCTTTACTGTCTATGCCGTTGATGCAACCGGAAATAAGACCGAAGGTCCCTCTGCAGGCCTGAGAATTGAATCTGCACAGGATGAAACATTAAACGTTCCCTCTGACCGTAAGGTACGCTATTCCGGCGAAGGATATACCTGGGCCTCTGCCACCTTTGCCAATGGCAGCAAAGCAGATCCGCGCATCCGCGGATATCATGCCTATGCAGACGGAGTACTTGTAAAGACAATCTACAATTATGAGCTCGGCAGCAAATCAAGCCAGGATGAACTTACCCTTACCATCGGGCGTCTTATGGAAACAGAAAACGAGGTTATAATTACAGCTTTTGCTGATAATGGCGATACCTTTGATTATGAATCTGAAACGGTAAAGCTCTCACATAAATATGATTTCAAGGCTCCCGAATGGGACAGCAGCCTGGACGTTCGCGAAGAAAATGGAAGATCTCATTCTCAGCTGGGAGGAACCGTGGGATGAATCAGGAATCTACGGATACCGTATTTATATGGACGGAAAACCTGTCTACGCAGATGAGGACGACTACTTTAACCATGTAAACAGCAGTTGTACCACCACAAAAACCAGCTATCGAATTTTCAGGAGCTGATCTTGAAACCTCTCATACCTTTAAAGTAGAGGCAGCCGATAACTGGTGGAAGGCGCTGAACGGCACAGGTCCCTTCCATTGGACCTACAGCGGACCTCAGGCTGTATGGAACAGGGAAGAAGTTACGGTATCCCTGTCTCCTCAGAATGCACGGATCGCCGTAGGCGGCAGCATCCAGCTACATGCAGAAATCACACCAGCAGGCCTCACTGCCAGCTGGACAAGCTCCGATCCCTCTACAGCCTCTGTAGATGAAAATGGTCTTGTAACCGGTCTGCGTCCCGGTCAGGCTGTAATTACGGTATCTGCCGGCGGCCAGTCTGCCTCTTCTGCAGTTACTGTAAACGATGAAAACGTACCGGAAATTCCTTCTATCCCGGATAATAGCGATTCTGACGGCTCTTCCGGTTCCGGAACCTCTGTAAGCGGCCCCGGCTCCTCTGTATCCAGCCACACAATCCTTGATTCTAAAAAAGGATATGTAAATACGGTATCTGGAATTATAACCGGAAACGGAACAAACAATAGTCATTGGATTCAGGAATCCGGCAATCCATCTCAGTGGAAGCTTCAGTATGCAGATGGAACATTTGCCGCAGGCTCCATAAAAACAGCTGAAAACGGCACTGTATATGAACAGCCCGCATGGGAAATGATCAACGGGGCCTGGTATGCCTTTGGCGCTGACGGATACACAAAATCCGGTTTTTTCTTTGACCATGAGCAGAACAGCTGGTTTTTCATTGATATCAATTCCGGCATGAAAACCGGATGGCAGCAAATCGAAAACAACTGGTATTATTTTAACCCCGTTTCTGACGGTACCATGGGAAAACTGTATACTTCTGCCACAACTCCTGACGGTTATCAGGTAGATGAAAACGGCAGATGGATTCAGTAAGGAAACGCTGGATCTGAAAAAAAGCGTGTGCTTCTCCAACAAAAGAAAGCACACGCTTTTTCCTTACGGTTCGGTTTCCGCCCGATACCGATTACTGTTATACATCAAATGGAAATACATCTCCATCTTTGCATCCTCTCCTCTCCGCTCCCGGATGGCCTCAAAGATCCTCCTGTGGGAAGAAAGTGTCTGCTCATATTCCGTTTCCTGAACCGAGACGGCAAACATCCGCACGCCCTCTGTGATCACAGGCACCAGATTGGTCATGATCTGGTTGTGGCTGCAGTTAGCGATCTGCTCATGAAACTGTGAATCCTTTAAGGAATAATCCTTTCTCTGACGGATCAGATCTTCCAGCTCCTCTTTGATCTGTTCCAGTTTCTGTAAATCCTCTTCGGCAGCATTCTGGGCTGCCAGTGCTGCCAGCTGAGGTTCCAGCATCAGACGTACCTGGATCAGATCCTCGGTCAGCCTGCGCCGGTCCTCCATCATGGAAAAACCCAGCGGATCATCCACAACGCCTTTTTTTTCAGAAATAAAGGTTCCGGATCCCTGACGGATGGTGACAATATTTCTGGACATCAGTATGCGCAGCGCCTCCCGGACAGTATTGCGTCCCACTCCCAGAGATTCCACCAGCTCTGCTTCCGTCGGAAGCTTATCCCCCGGGCCAAAGCCCTCCTTTTGTATCATTTCCAAAAGCATCTGGGCTGTCTTTTCACCCAGGTTCTGTTTTTCCATGTATTTTCCCCCTCTTATACACGCACAATCTTATATCCTGCCGCCTTGGACAAACGATTCATAATCGCCTGCCCCAGATGGTCTTCCCCAAAGCTTTCCGAAAAAATAACTTCTGCCTTCAGATCATCAAATTCCCGCAGTACTCCGTACAGGTTATGAGCGACCGATTCCTGGCTTTTTCTTGCTCCAATGCTGCGGACAATGCCCTCCGGGTAGGCAGCTCTGGACTCATCCGTACAGATAATTCCCACCCGCACTCCGGCGTCAATCTGCTCCTTTGCCAGTTTCCATACCATGGAAACCATGCGTTCTACCTGTTCCTGAGTCATGGAAGCCTTTTTGTCCTCCATCGCAGGCTCCACTAAAGTAAGCTCTGCCTTGGGAGCATAGTGTTTATACTTCATTCCAGGCGCCTTGGGACGCACGCCTTCTGCCATAGGGCCTAAAATAGCCGGATCAATCGTCACCTCTCCCAGAGTCTCTCTTAACATTTCCATCGTAATGGCTCCCGGCCGAAGCACCACAGGCACCTGTCCCGATACATCCACAATGGTAGACTCCACGCCGATCCCCACAGGGCCTCCGTCAATGATCATATCAATTCTTCCGTTCATATCCTGCCATACATGATCTGCTGTAGTGGGACTGGGACGACCGGAGGTATTGGCGCTGGGAGCGGCAATGGGAACTCCTGCCAGAGCAATCAATCGGTTCGCCACCGGATCGGAAGGCATCCGCACCGCAACTGTCTCCAAACCTCCTGTGGTTCCATAGGGAACCCGGCTGCTTTTGGGGAAAATCATGGTAAGCGGCCCCGGCCAAAAGGCTTCCATCAGCTTCTTACCAGCCTCAGGCATATATTCTACAAGAGGTTCTACTTCTTCCGGACAGGAAACATGGGCAATCAGAGGATTGTCAGAAGGCCGGCCCTTGGCTGCATAAATCTTTTTTGCAGCATCCTCATCCAGAGCATTTCCTCCCAATCCGTATACAGTTTCCGTAGGAAAGGCCACAAGACCGCCCCGGCGGATGATTTCTGCCGCCTCCAAAAGCTCCTCATCCCTTACATGTTCTGTATCCTTTATATAAATTCTCTTTGTCTCCATCACATCTGTACCTCTGTTTTCTTTCCTGTATTTCCCTCATTCTACCACGCAGCAAATGGAAAAACAATTAGTTTAAAGTATCAATCGCCGCCATAACAAAAAACAGCCGCCTTGCGGCGGCCATTTTTAATCAAACTATAATCTATTTTACTTTTCCACAGTTCCGATACGGACCAGAGCCCTGTGAAGCTTTGCCTCGATCATCTGACGCTCCACCTCAGACAGGCCGGACTTGTTCATCTTTTCCTCTGCCCGTGCCTTTGCACGCTTTGCACGCTCCAGATCGATCTCATCGCTCCATTCCCAGGTAGTAGGGATCAGACGGCACTCTCCGTTCATCACGGTCAGCATACCGCCGATACAGGCGGCTGTGCGCTCTGTACCATCCTCCATTATCACATGAGCGGTTCCCATGCCTACTGCCGTACAGTAGTTCATATGACGGGCCATGATCGCCAGATCTCCGTGGATCGTACGGCAGGAAACGCTCTGAACCTGTCCGTCAAAGACATTTCCGTCCATAGTCACAATCTGCAAATGGAAGGCTGCCATAAAGCCTCACCCTCCCTTCTACTGTGCCTTTTTCGCTTTCTCAAAGACATCGTCAATAGTTCCCGCAAACAGGAAGCAGCTCTCGGGAATCTCATCGCACTCGCCGTCCAGAATCTTCTTAAAGCCACGAATGGTTTCCTTTAACGGCACATACTGTCCTGCCATACCTGTAAACTGCTCTGCAACGGAGAAGCTCTGAGACAGGAAGCGCTGTACCTTTCTTGCTCTGGATACAGTCAGCTTATCATCCTCTGACAGCTCATCCATACCCATAATTGCGATAATGTCCTGCAGTTCTTTATATCTCTGAAGCACTCTCTGCACAGATCTTGCCACCTGATAGTGCTCCTCTCCTACTACCTCCGGTGAAAGGATACGGCTGGTAGACTCAAGGGGGTCCACAGCAGGATAAATACCCTGGCTGGCAATATCTCTGGAAAGAACCGTAGTTGCATCCAGATGGGTAAATGTGGTAGCCGGAGCCGGGTCAGTCAGGTCATCCGCAGGCACATATACAGCCTGAACAGAGGTAATAGACCCCTTCTTTGTAGAGGTGATACGCTCCTGCAGGGCGCCCATCTCCGTAGCCAGAGTAGGCTGATATCCTACCGCGGAAGGCATACGTCCCAGCAGAGCGGATACCTCGGAGCCTGCCTGGGTAAAACGGAAAATATTATCAATAAACAGAAGCACATCCTGATTCTTCACATCACGGAAATATTCTGCCATGGTCAGGCCGGAAAGGGCAACTCTCATACGAGCCCCCGGCGGCTCGTTCATCTGACCATATACCAAAGCGGTCTTGTCGATAACGCCGCTCTCCTTCATCTCGCCGTAAAGATCATTTCCCTCACGGGTACGCTCGCCAACGCCTGTAAATACAGACAGGCCGCCGTGAGCCGTAGCAACGTTGTGGATCAGCTCCATAATAAGAACCGTCTTTCCTACGCCGGCACCGCCGAACAGACCGATCTTACCGCCCTTTGCGTACGGACAGATCAGGTCTACTACCTTGATACCTGTCTCCAGGATTTCTGTAGCCGGCATCTGCTCTTCATAGGAAGGAGCCGGACGATGGATAGCCCAGCGCTCCACATCCTCAGGAGCAGGCTTCTCATCTACCGGATCACCTAACAGGTTGAATACACGTCCCAGACACTCATCGCCTACGGGAACGGTAATCGCACTTCCCGTATCTACTGCATCTGCACCGCGCACCAGTCCGTCCGTAGAACTCATGGCAATACAGCGCACTACATCGTCACCAACCTGCTGGGCAACCTCTGCCACCAGGCGATGACCATTTACATCAATCTCAATCGCATTCAGCAGCGCAGGCAGCTCTCCTTCCCTGAAACGGATATCCAGAACAGGACCCGTTACCTGCACTACCTTGCCTATATGTTTCTCAGTCATATACAAATCTCCTTGTTATCCACCCTTTGGCATGTTCTGCCAAAAAATGATGCATATCATCCCCGCACAGATACTCGCGGGGCCGTCTATCCCGCAGATCAGGGCTCCTCCGCTCCTGCCACAATCTCTGTGATCTCCTGAGTGATGCTTGCCTGACGGGCGCGGTTATAGTAGAGACTCAGCTGTTCGATCATCTCGCCGGCATTCTTGGTAGCGGCGTCCATGGCGGTTCTTCTGGCAGCCAGCTCACTGGCTACAGACTCGCACATAGCTCCGTAAAGAAGTCCTGCCAGATACTCCGGCACAATGGAGTCAAATACAGTTTCCGCATCCGGCTCGTACAGAATCAGAGAACGGATCTTTTTTACATCCTTCTCTTCCCCGGAGAAATCCTCCAGAGGCAGCATGCCGGATACGCCGGGACGCTGTGAGAGCATGGAAATAAATTGGTATAGCCCAGTGCCGCATGGCCAAAGTCGCCTGATTTAAAGCCTTTGCAAAGAAGCTTTGCAATAGTAAAGCAGTCGGAAACAGACAGATCTCCCACCTCAGCAAACTCTTCTGTGAGAATCTCTACCTTACGGCGCTTATAATACTCTACCGCCTTTTTTCCGATGGGAAGCACAATACAGTCCTTTCCTGCCATCTGCGCTTCCATCTCTTTAAACAGGTTGGCATTGTAGCCGCCTGCCAGACCTCTGTCTCCGGCAACTACTACATAACACCAGCGGCCGCTTTTTCCGGACCTGGTATAAACCGATAAAAAGTCCGTATTGCCTGCCGCAATGTCAGCCAGCGTATCCCTTAAAGTATGAAAATAGGGACGGCTGGCATCTGCCCGTTCCTTGGCCCTGCGAAGCTTGGAGGATGCCACCAGTTCCATTGCTTTGGTGATCTGCATGGTGCTCTGTATGCTCTTCATACGGAGCTTCACGGCTTTCATATTTGCAGCCATGGTCTTCCTCCTTTTATCTGATTATCTGGCCTTTAAAAAACGGTCTGTGTAATCCTTAAGAGCCGTCTTTAACTTCTCTTCTGTCTCGCCCTCCAGCTTACCTGTAGAGCGGATTCCTTCCATAGCGGACACACCTGCAGCATCACTGTCTAAGAAGGTGTAAAGTCCCTCTTCATAGGACTGGATATCCTCTACCTCAACCTGAGTTAAGATACCGTTTACAACGGCATACAGGATTGCTACCTGCTTCTCAACCGGAACCGGCGTACTTCTGCCCTGCTTTAATACCTCTACGATACGGGCGCCCTGAGCCAGACGGGCTTTGGTATCCGCATCCAGGTCAGAACCGAACTGAGCAAAGCTCTGAAGCTCTCTGTACTGAGAGTAAACCAGCTTTAAGGTACCGGCTACCTTCTTCATAGCCTTGATCTGTGCATTTCCTCCTACTCGGGAAACAGAAATACCCGGGTTTACAGCAGGCATAATGCCGGAATGGAACAGCTCTGTCTCAAGGAAGATCTGTCCGTCTGTAATGGAAATAACATTGGTAGGAATATAGGCTGATACGTCACCTGCCTGGGTCTCAATAATAGGAAGGGCTGTCAGAGAACCGCCTCCCTTTTCATCAGAAAGCTTTGCTGCACGCTCAAGCAGTCTGGAGTGCAGGTAGAATACGTCGCCCGGATAAGCTTCACGCCCCGGCGGACGGCGGATCAGCAGGGAAAGTGCTCTGTATGCAACTGCATGCTTACTCAAATCATCATAGATGATCAGAACGTGTTTTCCCTTGTTCATAAAATATTCTCCCATCGCACAGCCGGAATAAGGCGCAATGTACTGTAAGGGGCTTGTTTCAGAAGCAGTAGCCGTAACTACGATGGTGTAATCCATCGCGCCGCCTGCCTGGAGCTCAGATACCAGGTTTGCAACGGTAGAACGCTTCTGTCCAATGGCTACATAGATACAGATAACGTCCTTGCCCTTCTGATTTAAAATCGTATCCGTAGCAATGGTTGTCTTACCGGTCTGACGGTCTCCGATGATCAGCTCACGCTGTCCTCTTCCAATCGGGATCATAGAGTCAATTGCCTTGATTCCTGTCTGGAGAGGCTCCTTTACGGGCTGTCTGTCGCAGATACCGGGAGCCGGAGACTCTACGGGTCTGTATTCACTTGTTTCAATAGGGCCTGCTCCGTCAATGGGCTGACCAATAGCATTTACAACGCGGCCGATCATAGCCTCGCCTACAGGAACAGATACGACCTTTCCGGTGCGCTTTACTGTCTGTCCCTCGCTGATCCCCTGGTCAGATCCGAATAATACAACAGAAACATTTGTTTCTTCCAGGTTCTGGGCCATTCCGAAGGTGCCGTCTTCAAATTCCAGAAGCTCGCCGGACATACAGTTTGTAAGCCCGCTGACTCTGGCAATACCATCGCCGACCATAAGGACGGTTCCCGTCTCGCTCTGCTCAATAGCATTCTGGTAATATTTGATCTGGCTTCGGATGACTTTGGATATCTCTTCCGGTTTTAATTGCATTCCATTCACATCCTTTATACGATGATTTCCGTAACTTTCTTTCGCAGTCCTGACAGACGTTCCTGCAGTGTGCCGTCAAGCTGCCTTCCCTCCAGCTCTGCCCTGATGCCGCCCACTACCTGCGGGTCAACCTTAAGGGTAAGCTGAATGGTTTTATTGCTAATCTTTTCCAGTCTGGCTTTGAGTGCCTCTTTCTGTTCCTCTGTCAGAGGCACCGCACTGGTGACCACTGCCTCAGCAATTCCATGGTCTTCATTGTACCGGGTTCTGAATTCCCGGCAGCAGTCTGAAAACTCCCGGAGCATGCCGTTTTCACATAAAAGCTTCAGGAAATTCAGCAGATATACATGAATCTTACCTTCAAAGGCCGTATGGATCAGACCCACACGCTCTGTCTTTGGAATAGAAGGTTCTGCAAGGAGCCGCAGATAAGAGGGTTCTTCCTTAAAAAGCGCCCGAACCATGTCAAGCTGCTCTAACATTTCCTCTGTCAGCTTTTCTTCTGAAGCAAGGTCATAGAGGCTGCCTCCGTAGAGTCTGGCAGTTTTTGTCATGATGCCTCACCTACATTCTCAATAAACTCGTCTATCAGCTTCCTGTGATCGTCCTCGCTGATCTCGCGCTCGATCACCTTTCCTGCGATATCCATGGCAATGCCGCCGATCTCATTTTTGATCTCATTAACGGCTTTCTTCTTCTCCTGAAGGATATCGGCTTCTGCTTTTGCCTTAATACCGGCTGCCTGAGCCTTTGCCTCCTGCAGCATAGCCTCACTGCGGGCAGCTGCATCCTTCTGGGCATCCTGAAGGATTACGCTGGCAGTTTCTTTTGCCTTTGCCATCTCTGCCTCGTATCCGGCCTTCATGGTCTCTGCCTCTTCTTTTGCCTTCTTTGCGTCCTGAATCTGAGAATCTGCCAGAGCCCTGCGCTTTTCAATCACTTCGCGGATAGGCTTGAACAGAAACTTTTTAATCAGCCAGCACTGAATGAACAGGTTGCAGATCGTAGCAATGAAGGTCCAGGGTACGATGGTTACAAGTTCCTGTGTCTCTCTCATCTTCCTACCTCCTGTCTGCGGAATACGGTGTTCCCTTTTCCATTAAGACAGGAAATTCATGAATGTGCCAGGAGCAACGAAGATCAAAAGCAGACCTGTAACGAAACCGTAAATACCAGTAGTCTCTGCAATCGCACATCCAAGAAGCATTGTGCTGGTTACGTCAGACTTGCACTCCGGCTGACGGCCGATCGCCTCCAGCGCCTTTGCAACCGCATTACCTTCACCGATACCAGGTCCGATACCTGCGATCAGAGCGCAGCCGGCGCCGATGGCACATCCTGCTAAAGCGATACCTTTTGCTAATACCTGAAAATCTGTCATGATAATTTTCCTCCTCGAAAATAAATGTTCTGAGTAAAATAAGTCTGCTTAACCTTCTGCCGCATTGGCAATGTACATGATGGTCAGCATACTGAAAATAAACGCCTGCATGAGACCGGAGAACCAGTCAAAGTATACAGACAGAATAGCGGGAATACCCACATCCAGGATGGGAATGCTTCCCAGGATTTCTCCCAGCGCGCCCGGAAGCCAGCCAAGCAGTGCAGAGCTTGCCACGGCCAGAGCCGCGTAAAGAAGGCCGTTGATAACAACGCCGGAAAGAATGTTTCCAAAGTGACGGCAGGCCATACTGATGGGCGTTGCGATCTCAGAAAGGATATTGAACGGCGTCATCACCGGAATCGGTGTGGTAAAGCCCTTCATGTATCCCAGAAGACCGCTTGCCTTAATCTTGTTGGCTGTGATCATAACAAAGACCACTACCGCCCAGGCTGCTTCGACGGAAAGATCGGCTGTCGGGCTTCTAAGACCCGTTAGGCTGATCAGGTTTGACACCGCACTTGTGGTAAAGAGGGCTGCCACAAAGGGGATCAGATAGTCGAACTTTGTACCGCCGGTATTGTTGCGGACCAGATTAGTGGCCTGCTCTACCAGCATCTCTGCTACCGCCTGACGTTTGGAAATATTTTCCACCCTCAGATCCCTGGTAAGCCAGATACAAAAGCCTGTGATCAGGATCATGACAAGCCAGCTGACAACCATGGTCTCAGTGATCACAAAATCACCCAGAACGGGAATTCCTGTGGGAATCCTTAAGTATATGGCCGCACCTGAAATATCAAAGTTCATACTTGCAGTTTCATCTCCTTTCTATGGATTTGGTTTTGCATTTATCATTCCAAACATACTCAGCACCTTGATGCCTGCGCTTGGAAAAAACCAGGGGGATAAGCCCTGCTGCACCATTCAGAAACGGAAGGGCTACTGCAAGCACCACCCACAGAAGCTGGGTAACGGTGCGGAACCGGTAGCTGGCCTTATATCTTTTCTGGCCTGTTCCTCATCCTCGCCGGAAACGATCTTCTGAATCGTAAGTCCCATAAAGAAAAGTTGGCCACAGCCACTCCGCTGCCTAAAAGGCCGCTTATAATGACCTCATATC
>ENA-OQDA01000854-OQDA01000854.1-human-gut-metagenome-genome-assembly--contig:-NODE-854-length-11606-cov-2.558759_pt1 | contig 11606 bp, 14 predicted proteins | sample MGYA00242771_ERZ504603 | MGnify/ENA primary metagenome ERZ504603 (study PRJEB26092, sample SAMD00036328) | human gut metagenome | host: Homo sapiens | study: EMG produced TPA metagenomics assembly of...
ATGAAGCGCCCGGGCTGGGCCGATTAAGCTTTACCATTAACGATAAAGGCGATCGTCGTGAACTGGACGTGCGCGCCTGGTGGCACCCGCACGGTATGCCAGGCCTGATCTACTGGCTGCTGATGATCCCGGCGCACCTGTTTATTTTCCGCGGTATGGCGCAACGCATCGCCCGGCTGGCCGAACAAATCTCAGGCAGAGTCGAAGGATAAGCGTTATTCTTTCATGATTCTCATTGCATAGTCGGGAGAATCACGGAAAAATGCGCACGAAATTCTTTTCTGGGACAGTAGAGTGATATGAAGGTACTGGTTACCGGTGCGACCAGCGGATTAGGCCGCAACGCAGTGGAATATCTGCGCAACAAGGGCATCAGCGTGCGAGCGACCGGGCGCAACGAAGCGATGGGTAAGCTTCTGAGCAAAATGGGGGCGGAATTCATCCCGGCAGATTTAACCGAGCTGGTCTCTTCGCAGGCTAAAGTGATGCTCGCCGGTATCGATACCCTATGGCACTGCTCCAGCTTTACCTCGCCAGTGGGCACTCAGCAGGCTTTCGATCTCGCTACGTCCGCGCCACCCGTCGTCTGGGCGAATGGTCAGTGGCATGGGGAGTGCGCAATTTCGTCCATATCTCTTCGCCATCGCTCTATTTTGATTATCACCATCATCGTGATATCCAGGAAGATTTCCGTCCACACCGCTTCGCCAACGAGTTTGCCCGCAGCAAGGCGGCCAGCGAGGAGGTGATCAACCTGCTGGCGCAGGCCAACCCGCATACCCGTTTTACCATTCTGCGGCCGCAGAGCCTGTTTGGGCCGCACGACAAAGTCTTTATCCCCCGGCTGGCGCAAATGATGCAGCATTATGGCAGCGTCCTGCTCCCGCGCGGCGGCAGCGCGCTGGTCGACATGACCTATTATGAAAACGCCGTACATGCGATGTGGCTGGCGAGCCAGCCGGCCTGCGATCATCTTCCCTCCGCCCGCGCGTGGAATATCAGCAACGGCGAACCGCGCACCTTGCGGAGCATCGTGCAGAAATTGATCAACGAGCTCGGCATCAAATGCCGGATCCGCTCAGTTCCCTATCCGATGCTGGATATTATCGCCCGCAGCATGGAGCGCTTTGGCGATAAAACCGCCAAAGAACCCGCGTTTACCCACTACGGCGTCTCCAAGCTTAACTTTGATTTTACGCTCGATATCACCCGCGCGCAGGACGAGCTGGGCTATCAGCCGGTGGTGACGCTTGACGACGGCATCGTGCGCACCGCCGCCTGGCTTCGCGACCACGGTAAACTACACCGCTAACCCTGGCCATATTTTTCTAACAGCGCCTCGGCTATCGCTTCGGTTTGCGCATCCGCTACCCCATCCCAGCGCTGCGGACGGAAGTGCATCTGGAAGGCGATAATCACCCGCTTCTTCTGCGCGGGGGTCATCTCCGGCGTCACCTGATAGCCATAGCGCGAGAGCAAATCCAGTACGATTTCGGGGTCCACTGGCTCGCTGGCCGGCCGCCCGTTGAGATAAAAGGCACCCGCTGCTCGTCAGGCCAGGCGCCGATCCCTGCTGCGCCAGCTGTTGCCAGGCCAGCTCTTCTGCCGGGCGTTAATGGTATCGCGCACCCAGTCAATAATCTTCAGACGGCTATCCAGCTCTTTGCGCTGCGCTTCGTCCAGAGCGGCCCACTCAACTTTGCGGGTGCCTTTTGGTCCCTTGTAGCCCTGCCAGAACGCCCAGCTACGTTCGGTATCCCAGCCTTCACCATCCAGTTGAACGTGTTTAATACCCAGGCCGTCGATTTTACGCGCGGCACGCTGGATAAGGCCGAGGTCATCTTTTCCGTTCAGGTGCAGGGTAATGCCGTCATTATTAATGCTGTATGTCGCCTTTTCACCCCAGCGGGCATCGGCGGGTTGCGTGGAAAGCGTAATTTTCATGGCTTCTGTCATTTTATTTATCCTTATTTTCGCGCATACAGGAAAACGGGCCACCCGTGGGCAGCCCGTTGACTTATTCGGCTTCGTCCAGCCAGACCAGCAAAATGGCCTCAAGGATTTTTTCGTTCGATGCCTGAGGATCATCATCGAACTCTTCCAGGTCACAGATCCACTGGTGCAGATCGGTGAAACGAACGGTCTTGGGATCGAGATCGGGGAAAGCGTCATACAGCGCCTCGCCGATTTCGCGGCTTATCGGTCCGACCTTCATGTCCCATCATCTACCCTCTGTTAATGCTCACGCGCATGATTGATTGTGTAACGTGGGATTTCGACCACTAAATCGTCCTCGGTTACCCGCGCCTGACAGCTTAAACGGCTCTCCGGCTCCAGTCCCCAGGCTTTATCCAGCATGTCGTCTTCTTCTTCTGTGCTTTCCGGCAAAGAATCAAAACCTTCACGCACGATGCAGTGGCAGGTATGTGCAGGCACAGGATTTTTTCACAGGCGTGTTCAATCTCGATCCCGTTACGCAGGGCAACGTCGAGAATGGTTTCGCCGGTCTCAGCTTCCAGAACTGCGCCATCGGGACAGAGATCCTGATGAGGCAAAATAACAATCTTTGGCATATTAAACCTCGTCCACGGAATGGCCTTTCAGCGCGCTACGGACGGATTTGTCCATGCGGCGAGCGGCGAATTCCTGGGTTTGTTTGTCTACGTTTTTAATGGCTTGTTCTATCGCGTCAACATCGTCACCCTGTGCAACCTCGCTCAAGTGCGCGGCGGCGGTGTCGATAGCCTGACGTTCTGCGGCGCTTAACAGCGCGGCATCAGCGTTCAGCGCACCGGATAAACTCTCCAGTACGCGTGCCGCTTCGACTTTCTGTTCTGCCAGCATACGGGCTTTTACGTCCTGCTCGGCAAAAGCTCATCGAATCCTGAATCATGGAGGCGATTTCACTGTCGGTCAGACCGTAGGACGGTTTAACCTGGATTGAGGACTCAACGCCGGTGGATTTCTCCATGGCGGTGACGCTCAGCAGCCCATCGGCATCCACCTGGAAGGTCACGCGGATATGCGCGCCGCCTGCTGGCAATGCCGGGATGCCGCGCAGCGCAAAACGCGCCAGAGAACGGCAGTCCTGCACCAGTTCACGCTCGCCTTGCATCACGTGAATGGACATCGCGGTCTGGCCATCTTTAAAGGTGGTAAAGTCCTGCGCGCGCGCCACTGGGATAGTGGTGTTACGCGGGATCACTTTCTCCACCAGACCGCCCATGGTTTCCAGTCCCAGAGACAGCGGGATAACGTCCAGCAGCAGCATTTCGCTGTCCGGTTTATTTCCGACCAGAATATCCGCCTGGATTGCCGCACCGATAGCTACCACTTTGTCCGGGTCAATAGAGGTCAGCGGCGTGCGGCCAAAAAATTCACCGACGCGTTCACGTACCAGAGGCACGCGCGTTGAACCGCCAACCATCACAACTTCCAGCACATCTTGCGGCTCCACGCCCGCATCTTTCAGCGCGCGACGGCAGGCCAGCAGCGTACGCTTGACCAGTGCGGAAATGAGTTCATTAAAGGTTTCACGGGTGATTTCACCCTGCCATCCAGCCACGTTAACCGTTACAGAATCAGCGTCGCTAAGTGCGATTTTCGCTGCAATCGCGGCATCCAGCAGTTCACGCTGTACGCGGTTATCGCTGCGATCGGCCACGCCCGCCTGCTCGCGAATGTAATCGGCCAGCAGATGGTCAAAATCATCGCCGCCGAGCGCGGAATCACCGCCGGTTGCCAGCACTTCAAACACGCCGCGACTTAAGCGCAGAATGGAAATATCAAACGTCCCGCCACCGAGGTCATAAACGGCGATCACGCCTTCCTGACCGGAATCCAGCCCGTAGGCGATAGCCGCAGCGGTCGGTTCGTTAAGTAAGCGCAGGACGTGAAGGCCCGCCAGACGCGCCGCGTCTTTGGTGCCCTGACGCTGGGCATCGTCAAAGTACGCCGGAACGGTGATAACTACACCATCCAGCTCGCCTGCCAGGGCTTCAGTTGCCCGCGCCGCCAGTGCTTTGAGGATGTCCGCAGAAACGCGCACCGGGTTCAGCAGCCCCGCCGCCGTTTCAATCATCGGCAGGCCGTTTTCGCTGGCCTGGAATTGATAAGGCAGATGCGGATAGCGTTGCTGGATATCAGCCAGCGAGCGTCCCATCAGGCGTTTAACAGAACTAATGGTGTTGGCGGTATCAAGCGCTGCGTTAGTACGCGCGTCATAACCCACCGAATGCCCTTGCTGTTGATAGTGAACAACAGATGGCAGCAGGTGACGGCCTTCATGGTCGGCTAACGTTTCGGCCTGACCGCTGCGCACTGTCGCCACCAGCGAGTTGGTTGTGCCCAGGTCAATACCAGCCGCCAGACGACGCTGATGCGGCGCAGCACTCAAACCAGGTTCACTAATTTGTAATAAGGCCATGTTTAGCTTCCAGAAATTAAAAATCGAGCAGTTTTTCTTCGAGTTGTTCTGCACTGCTTCGCAGTTTATCGAGAAAACGCAGCTTACGCACGGTATCTGCCGCTGCGTCCCACGTCTCGCTATCCAGCTGTTCCACCATCAGTTGATGGCGAACGTTATACATTTCGCTGACGCATTTCATAAACGCATCTAAACGTTGACTGTCTTTTGCCTGTTCAATCTCGTCCAGCTCTTCACGCAGCTCAAGTTGCTCCATCAGGAACGCGGTATCGCGCACCGTGTGCTGCTCGCTGCGGATATCAAAACCGTGTAAAGACAATAAGTATTCGGCGCGCATCAAAGGATGACGCAGCGTTTGCCAGGCCTGGTTGATAGTGGCGGACTGCGAAACCGCAGCAAGTTGTTCCGCCTGGGAACCGCTGGCGAATTTATCAGGATGATACTGACGTTGTAGATCCTGAAAACGTAGGCTCAGCGCCTGAGTATCGAGCTGATAACGGGCCGGTAAGCCAAAGAGGGTGAAGTAGTCCATAACATTCTCAGGGCATCGATTCTCTGTTGTTCGATGAGGCAAAACCAGAGAGTCAGGTAAAACAAACCCCACGCGCAGGCGACCACGGTGGGGTTATCAGTAAGCGCGTTACACGTGGAAGCTTTCGCCGCATCCACATTCGTCTTTCACGTTCGGGTTAGTGAACTTAAACCCTTCGTTCAGACCTTCTTTGACGAAGTCTAACTGCGTACCGTCGAGGAATTGCAGGCTCTTACCGTCGATCACGACTTTTACGCCTTTGTCTTCAAACACGGTATCTTCAGCCGCCGGCTCGTCAACAAATTCCAGTACATAGGCCATACCTGAGCAGCCGGAGGTTCTCACGCCCAGACGCAGACCAAACCCTTTACCGCGGTTTGCCAGGAAGGTATTTACACGCGCTGCTGCACTGTCGCTTAAGGTAATCGACATAATAAAACCTCAACTCTTAATTATTTTGCTTCACGTTTGCTTTTGTAATCCGCAATCGCGGCTTTAATCGCGTCTTCAGCCAGAATAGAGCAGTGAATTTTCACCGGTGGCAGTTCAAGCTCGTCGGCGATATCGGTGTTTTTAATCGCCTGTGCTTCGTCCAGAGATTTCCCTTTTACCCATTCGGTAACCAGAGAGCTGGAAGCAATAGCGGAACCGCAGCCGTAAGTCTTGAAACGCGCGTCTTCAATGATACCCTCATTGTTGACTTTGATCTGCAACTTCATCACGTCGCCACAGGCCGGTGCACCCACCATGCCGCTGCCCACGTTCTCGTCGCTGTTGTCAAAAGAGCCCACGTTACGTGGATTCTCGTAATGATCGATTACTTTTTCGCTGTAAGCCATGCTGAATTCTCCTTATCGGTACCGATTAGTGATGTGACCATTCAATGCTGTTCAGATCCACGCCCTGTTTGAACATTTCCCACAGCGGAGAAAGGTCGCGCAGGCGGCCGATGGAGTTGCGAACCAGATTGATGGCGTAGTCAATCTCTTCTTCGGTAGTGAAACGACCTAAAGAGAAACGAATTGAGCTGTGTGCCAGCTCGTCGGTCATCCCCAGCGCGCGCAGCACGTAGGATGGCTCCAGGCTTGCAGAAGTACATGCAGAACCGGAGGATACAGCCAGGTCTTTCAGCGCCATAATCAGCGACTCGCCTTCAACAAAGTTGAAGCTGACGTTGAGAATGTTTGGTGCGCCCTGCTCGAGGTCACCGTTGAGGTACACCTCTTCCATATCTTTCACGCCATTCCACAGACGGTTACGCAGACTGCGCAGGCGCGCCATCTCGGTTTCCATCTCTTCTTTAGCGATACGGTAAGCTTCACCCATACCGACGATCTGGTGCACAGGCAGCGTACCGGAACGCATACCGCGCTCGTGACCGCCGCCGTGCATCTGCGCTTCAATACGAATACGCGGTTTACGACGAACGTACAGCGCGCCGATACCTTTCGGACCATAGATTTTGTGGCCGGAGAAGGACATCAGGTCAACTTTCAGTTGGCTCAGATCGATAGGCAGTTTGCCCACGCTCTGGGTCGCATCAACGTGATAGATGATGCCGCGAGCACGGCACATTTCGCCGATAGTCGCGATATCCTGCACCACGCCGATTTCGTTATTTACGTGCATGATGGAAACAAGGATGGTGTCGTCACGCATCGCTGCTTCCAGTTCTTTCAGGTCGATAATGCCGTTACGCTGCGGTGCCAGGTAGGTGACTTCGAAACCTTCGCGCTCCAGCTGACGGCAGGTATCCAGTACCGCTTTATGTTCGGTTTTGCTGGTGATGATGTGCTTGCCTTTTTTCTGATAAAAGTTGGCTGCACCTTTGATCGCCAGGTTGTCAGATTCGGTTGCACCAGAGGTAAAGACGATTTCACGCGGGTCAGCGCCGACCAGATCGGCAATCTGATTACGGGCGATATCTACCGCTTCTTCAGCCTGCCAGCCGAAACGGTGAGAACGGGAGGCCGGGTTACCAAAGGTTCCGTCCATCGTCATAAACTGCATCATTTTCTCGGCAACACGCGGGTCCACCGGCGTGGTTGCGAGTAGTCGAGATAAATCGGTAATTTCATTGCTCTATAAACTCCGTACATCACTCAATGCAAGGAATCAGGCAACCGGCTTGATGTACGACCGAGTACACGGAATGTCGGAGCATCCCGGCCTGATTCTGAAAGCTCTTTATAATCGTTGTCCCGCCGTTTCGCGCCGCCTTGCCCTGTCAGACCGCAGCCCGAAACGGGACGGGTCACTCAGGCGCGCAGTTTAACGTCAATCGCGTCCTGGGTGCGCGCATTGCGCTGGGTTTCGTGCTGATGCTGACGACCGGAAACATCGAGGATCTCCTGGTTATTCACCAGTTCCCCGAGGGTGATATTGTTCAGGAAGCCGGTCAGGCGCTCGCTCAGGTCGCGCCACAGCGCGTGAGTCAGGCATTTATCGCCGCCCTGACAGCCGCCCTTGCCCTGGCAACGGGTGGCGTCAACGGATTCGTCCACGGCGCTAATGACTTCGCCGACGGCGATACTGCCGGCATCTTTACCTAACAGATAACCACCACCTGGGCCACGAACGCTGGAAACCAGGCCATTTTTTACGCAGGCGAGAGAACAGCTGTTCCAGATAGGAAAGCGAAATTCCCTGACGCTCTGAAATATCTGCCAACGGCACCGGGCCCGTTTCAGAGTTGAGCGCAACGTCAAGCATCGCGGTCACGGCATAACGCCCTTTAGATGTCAGTCTCATGTCTTACTTAACCTCAAACTCGCCCCTGGCCGGGCTTTTTATTAATATGGGTATTGCATAGCAGGGCCAAGTCTGACATTCCCGAGTAATTTGGTCAACTATTTACTTGACTGTTTTAGTCAGGTATTTGGCTTTCCGTGCCGTTTTACTTCCGCATAGCCTGACACCTTCATCCCGCCAGGCGAGCCCGATTCGTAGCCGGATAAGCGAAGCGCCATCCGGCGTTAACGCGGTTACTACCTTTATTCTGCTGCTCAATAGACGCCAGCATGCCGCGCAGGATGTTCAACTCCTGGCTTTCTGGACGCGCACGGGTAAACAAACGGCGCAGCTTATTCATCACCTGCCCCGGGTGCCCTTCACGGATAAACCCGGTTGACAGCAGCGTTTGCTCCAGATGACCGTAAAAACGCTCTAAATCATCGACCAGCGGATACTCTGCTTCTTCGTAATCTACGGTCTTGTCGCTTTCCTGCGTCGCCAGCCAGGCCATGCGCACTTCATAAGAGATGACCTGCACTGCCATCGCCAGGTTGAGCGAACTGTATTCCGGGTTCGCGGCAATGGCGACGTGATAATGGCACTTCTGCAGCTCTTCGTTGGTCAAACCAACACGTTCGCGGCCAAAGACCAGCGCCACCGGCGAGTTCGTCGCCTCAGAGACACTTTTTAAACCGCATTCACGCGGATCCAGCATCGGCCACGGCAGCGTGCGGGAACGAGCACTGGTGCCTACCACCAGGCTACAGCCCGCCAGCGCTTCATCGAGCGTATCGACGATCTGCGCGCTGCCGATCACATCACTGGCACCCGCTGCCAGGGCGATGGCCTGGGAGTCCGGTTTAACCAGTGGATTTACCAGCCACAGATTGGTTAAACCCATGGTTTTCATTGCGCGGGCTACAGAGCCCATGTTGCCAGTGTGAGAGGTTTCCACCAGCACGATTCGAATATTTTGCAGCATTGTATTTCTTCGGCTAAAGATTATTCGGGCATATTATCATAAAACGAAGACATATTCCGAACTCGCTGCTATACTCTGCGCCGTTTTCCCGTTCTTTAACATCCAGTGAGAGAGACCGATGCATCCGATGCTGACCATCGCCGTGCGCGCAGCGCGCAAGGCGGGTAATGTAATTGCCAAACACTACGAAACCCCAGACTCTGTAGAAACCAGCCAGAAAGGCAGCAATGATTTCGTGACTAACGTCGATAAAGCCGCCGAAGCGATTATTATCGAAACGATTCGCAAATCTTACCCACAGCACACCATCATCACCGAAGAAAGCGGTGAACATGTTGGTGAAGATTTGGATGTTCAATGGGTTATCGATCCACTGGATGGCACCACCAACTTCGTAAAACGTCTGCCGCACTTCGCGGTATCCATCGCAGTACGCATCAAAGGCCGTACTGAAGTCGCCGTTGTTTACGATCCAATGCGTAACGAACTGTTCACCGCAACCCGTGGCCAGGGCGCACAGCTGAACGGCTACCGTCTGCGTGGCAGCACCGCCCGCGATCTGGATGGTACCATCATCGCCACCGGTTTCCCGTTCAAAGCCAAACAGCACGCCGCTTCTTACATGAAAATTCTTGGCAATATGTTTACCGAATGCGCGGACTTCCGCCGCACCGGTTCTGCTGCGCTGGATCTGGCCTACGTTGCCGCAGCCCGCGTTGACGGTTATTTCGAAATTGGCCTGCGCCCGTGGGATTTCGCCGCAGGTGAGCTGATTGCCCGTGAAGCTGGCGCACTGGTTTGCGACTTTACCGGTGGTCATAACTACATGGCGACCGGCAACATCGTTGCAGGTAACCCGCGCGTAGTGAAAGCCATGCTGGCTAACATGCGTGACGAACTGAGCGATGCGCTGAAGCGCTAATCGTTGATGCCGGATGGCGGCTAGCGCCTTATCCGGCCTACCAGGGAAGTTCCCCGTAGGCCTGATAAGCGAAGCGCCATCAGGCATTCATCCTACAACAGTGCTAAAACGGTCTTATCCCTCGCCCTACCGGCACCGCACTCATCCACATCACTACCGCAGCAGCGATCAGCACCGCACCACCGGCTAATGCCAGCGTCGTCCAGCCAATCTGTCGCCACAATACCGGCGCTTTATGCCCGCTAAGTTTCACCGCCAGCGAGCGGAAACTGTGTACCAGCAGAGCCAGTGACGTAATCGTCAAAGAGGTTCCTGCCGCCATCGCCAGCGCCGACGCCATACCCCAGCTAAACACGCCAACCACTTTGCTGAACAGTAAAACCATAATGGCCCCCGAGCACGGGCGCATCCCCATAGACAGCACGATCATCAACCGGGCACGCCAGTCATCACCACTTTGCAGCTGTTCAGGATCGGGCAAATGCTGATGCCCGCAGCCGCAACCCTCGTGATGCACATGATGCGGCGTGAAGGCAGTGAATTTTGGACGGCGCAGCAGCTGGCGCAATTTCTTCAGCGCACGGACGCACAATAAAACACCCAACACGCCAACCAGAGCATAACTCCCTTTCTCCAGTACTGTCAACCAGATATGGCTGATACTTAGTACCGCCATTAGCAACAATACTCAGCATAACAGAAAGCTGAATCGGTGTCGTCAGGTTGAAGCCCTGACCGATAGCAGCGTTGAAGGTATCGCCTAAGCGCCAGTCCTCATCCCAAATTTCACGCTTTACTTTTTTAGAGGCAACAAGGCCCTTGCTTTCGCCTTCCAGGTCAATACCGGTGCGTTCGCCAAAGCCAAAGATATGCGCATATTTTTCAATATTATCAATGCCGACGCGATAACCAAGCTCGTAAAAATAAACGTTATCACTCATCGCCAACGCTTTGATAAATGTCAGCCATCCTAAAACCTCGCCGCCGGCGTTACCCATAGTAGGAACCATCGGATGAAAACCACCGTCGAAAATAGGCTCGTTCAAGCCAACCTTTTTCAGTTCAAAGGCAGCACTGCCGGTAACAATCTTAAAGGTAGAACCAGGCGGATATTCACCGGTAATAACCTTGTTATTCATCGGGTAATTGGGATCGTTATTAATAGAATTCCAATTCTTTGAGGAAATGCCATGCACAAACCAGTTGGGGTCATAGCCTGGACGGCTTACCATCGCCCTTACCGCACCGTTACGCGGATCGATGGCTACTACCGCCGCTGCTCTCGCTCCGGGAGCAATACCGGAGCTTCGCAGAAAGGCAAGATGCTTATCTGTAAAAGCCTCCAGCTCCTTTTGCAGCTCGTAATCTATCGTCAGCTTCAGATTTTTGCCGGGAATAGGTTGCACGGAATCGTAATGCTTGACAACGTTACCGGCAACGTCAACCTCCTCCATAAAGGCGCCGTCCTCACCACGCAGATATTTATCATAAGTCTTTTCCAATCCGCCCTTACCGACAAGACTTCCCTGACTAATATTCTTAAACAGTCCCTGCTCAATTTCATAGGAGCTTACCTCGCCTACGTAACCCAAAGCATGTACAGCAAGCTCATGATATGGGTAATTGCGGATAGGCTGCACCGAAAGCATAACCTCCGGCATATAGCGGCGCTGTTCTTCTATTTTGGTTACCATCTGCTGATCAAGATTATTTTTCAGCATAATCGGTTCATAAAAATTTTCACTCGCCTTAATTTTAGCGTTAATTTCTTCTACAGGCATCTGCAGCAAATTACTGAGGCGCTGCAGTGTTTCCGGTTTATAGCTGGACTGCTTCTGCAATACTACGGCATAACCGGGCAAATTATTTACCAGCTCTTTACCTTCGCTATCATAAATAATTCCGCGTGGAGCAAGAATACGCGACTGGCGCAGCCTGTTGCCGTCAGATTGCTTAGCGTAGTAATCACCGCGCCACAGCTGCAAATAAACCATTCGTCCCAGCAGCACAG
>ENA-OQDA01000855-OQDA01000855.1-human-gut-metagenome-genome-assembly--contig:-NODE-855-length-11604-cov-1.903720_pt1 | contig 11604 bp, 13 predicted proteins | sample MGYA00242771_ERZ504603 | MGnify/ENA primary metagenome ERZ504603 (study PRJEB26092, sample SAMD00036328) | human gut metagenome | host: Homo sapiens | study: EMG produced TPA metagenomics assembly of...
GTCGCTGGCGGAGCACTACAAGTTCGACGTCGAAGCGCCGTGGGGCACTCTCAGCGCCAGCGTGCAGAAAGTGGTCCTGTACGGTTCCGGTAAAGAGAATATTGAATTCAAATACATGAACGACCGCGGCGACACCTCGGTACGCCGCCATCCGTTCGAAGGCGTGCTGCATAACATGGAGCGCCGCTACAAAGAGACGGAATCCAGCGCGGTGCGCGAAGAGCTGGCGAAGTTCATCAGCAATCGCCCGTGCGCCAGCTGCGACGGTACGCGTCTGCGCCGCGAGGCGCGCCACGTGTTTGTGGAAAACACCCCGCTGCCGACCATTTCCGATATGAGCATCGGCCACGCGATGGACTTCTTCAACAATCTGAAACTCTCCGGCCAGCGGGCGAAAATCGCCGAAAAAGTGCTGAAAGAGATTGGCGATCGCCTGAAGTTCCTCGTCAACGTCGGCCTCAACTACCTGACGCTATCGCGTTCGGCAGAAACACTCTCCGGCGGTGAGGCCCAGCGTATTCGTCTGGCAAGCCAGATCGGCGCGGGTCTGGTCGGTGTAATGTACGTGCTGGATGAGCCGTCTATTGGCCTGCACCAGCGCGATAACGAACGTCTGCTGGGTACGCTTATCCACCTGCGTAATCTGGGTAATACCGTTATTGTGGTCGAGCACGATGAAGACGCGATTCGCGCCGCTGACCACGTTATCGATATCGGCCCCGGTGCTGGCGTTCACGGCGGCCAGGTGGTTGCCGAAGGTACGCTGAAAGATATCATGGCGGTGCCTGAGTCGCTGACCGGCCAGTACATGAGCGGTAAGCGCAAGATTGAAGTGCCTAAACAGCGCGTGGCAGCCGATCCGGAAAAAGTGCTGAAGCTCACCGGCGCGCGCGGCAACAACCTGAAAGATGTCACCCTGACGCTGCCGGTTGGTTTATTTACCTGCATTACCGGGGTTTCCGGTTCGGGTAAATCGACGCTGATTAACGACACACTGTTCCCGATTGCACAGACGGCGCTAAACGGTGCGACGCTGGCTGAACCTGCGCCGTATCGCGACGTTCAAGGCCTGGAACATTTCGACAAAGTGATCGACATTGACCAAAGCCCGATTGGCCGTACGCCGCGCTCTAACCCGGCGACCTACACCGGTGTGTTTACGCCAGTGCGCGAACTGTTTGCCGGTGTCCCGGAGTCGCGTGCGCGCGGTTATACGCCGGGTCGTTTCAGCTTTAACGTTCGCGGCGGACGCTGTGAAGCCTGTCAGGGCGATGGCGTGATCAAAGTCGAAATGCACTTCCTGCCGGATATCTACGTGCCGTGCGATCAGTGCAAAGGCAAGCGCTATAATCGCGAAACGCTGGAAATTAAATACAAAGGCAAGACTATCCACGAAGTGCTGGATATGACGATTGAAGAAGCACGTGAGTTCTTCGATGCCGTTCCGGCGCTGGCACGTAAGCTGCAAACGCTGATGGACGTTGGCCTGACGTACATTCGACTGGGTCAGTCCGCTACCACGCTCTCGGGCGGTGAAGCACAGCGCGTGAAGCTGGCGCGCGAACTGTCCAAACGCGGTACCGGGCAAACGCTGTATATTCTCGATGAGCCGACCACCGGTCTGCATTTTGCGGATATTCAGCAACTGTTGGACGTGCTGCATCAACTCCGGGATCAGGGCAACACCATCGTAGTGATTGAGCACAATCTGGACGTGATTAAGACCGCAGACTGGATTGTCGATCTCGGTCCGGAAGGCGGCAGCGGCGGCGGCGAAATCCTTGTCTCCGGCACACCAGAAACGGTCGCTGAGTGTGAAGCCTCACACACGGCCCGCTTCCTCAAACCGCTGTTGTAATTACGCAACACTTGTCTGGCCTACAGAATATGCATGAAGCTTGTAGGCCGGATAAGGCGCTTGCGCCGCATCCGGCAACCGTTGTGCCTGATGGCACTGCGCTTATCAGCGCCTACGAAACTACAGACCAGGCATAAATCTTGTAGGCCGGATAAGGTGCTTGCGCCGCATCCGGCTACGGTTGTGCCTGATGGCACTGCGCTTATCAGCGCCTACGAAACTACAGAATATGCATAAAGCCTGTAGGCCGGATAAGGCGCTTGCGCCGCATCCGGCGAAACGGATCAGGGCTGCGTCAGTATCCGGCGTTTATCTTCCGGCAACGTGTTCACTGCCTGCTGATAAGAGGCGTCGACCAGATAATAAATCTGTGAATCCGGCAGCGAGCCGTCCAGATACACCGTACTCCAGTGCGCTTTATTGAGATGCCTGCTTGGCCGAACATCGCTATGCTGCTGGCGCAACAGTTCTGCCAGTTCAGGGCTGGTTTTCAGAGACACCGCCGGGCGTTCTTCCACCTCTTTTACCATGGCAAAAAGCACATCTTCGACTTTGATTTGCGTGGCCTTCCAGTCACTGTGAACGCTCTGCTCCGCGCCCGTTTTGCCATGCAGTATTGCAGCAACTCCGAATTCGTCATCTTTATTCCCCCTTACCAGCATATTGCCTCATGAGAACATCTTTTATTCAGTGTGCAGCAAGTCCGCAAAAGGTAAAGCCAGCAATGTAAATTTGTTTAAAAAACAGCATCCGCAGCCAGCGTCCTCAATATTCCGAGTTGACGATCACCTCTTCACCAAACGCACCGGCCTGTGGCAGCGGCTTATAAGTGGAGTTAGAGGCGCGCAAAATGCGAATACCGCGAATACCCACGTCGCGAGCGGCAGTGATGTCATTATCGGAGTCACCGTAGAACATGCGGATATTTTTATCCTGCAGCCACTGCGTTTTGGTGTTCTGACCCGGCTTGTCGCCGGCAAAAATGACCGGATTCATATTACCAGCCGGGATGTGAAAGTTATCGGACAGCGTTTTCGACACGGTTTCCGTTTTCGTCTGGCTACGACCGGTTACGAAAAAAATGCTGTCGCCGCGACGCACGTGCATATCAATCAGTTGGCGCGCGACTTCTTTTGGAATACTGAACTCGTCCCAGCCATTGTTCATTTTTTCCCAGAAGGCCGGATTCTTCAGGTAATCCTCACTGTCCGGAGAATACGTTTTTTTACCGCGCCAGAAGCCTGGGCTGGAAAAGAGGACAGTGTCATCGATATCAAACCCGACGGCCATCGGCGGACGTCCGGTCAGGCTGTTTTCAATTTGTGCCACGGAGACCCAGTGAATGGGAGCCTGCTCAGCGAGCTTTGCAACGTTAGTGCCTGGATTGAGCTGAGAGGGAGAAGAAACGAGTGCCTGGGCTGGCTGATTTAGCGTGAACAATAAACAAACGGCACTCAGTGCCAACGTAAACTTGCGCATATTTTTCCCTAAGTAGTCAGTTAGTTATCATTTTTTTATTAACAACTGGTCAAAAAACTATCTGACCTTACCCCTTAGGGGGAGGGAAAGGAAGGATTTTCTCTGGTTTTGTCCTGGAAAAGGAGCACGATCACATTGGAAAACAGGCCTGATGGCGCAACGCTTATCAGGCCTGCAAAGTCGGTTACATGACGGCAGCAAATGCCTTCGCCACGCGCTGCACGTTACCGTGATTCAGCCCGGCCACGCACATACGACCGCTGGCGATCAGGTATACACCGAACTCATCGCGCAGACGATCAACCTGGGCTACGCTAAGCCCGGTATAGCTGAACATACCGCGCTGTTGCAGCAGGTAGTCAAAATTACGGCCTGGGATCTCCGCATTTAATACGTTAACCAGCTCCTGACGCATCGCCAGAATGCGAGTACGCATCTCTTCAACTTCCGCCAGCCAGCTGGCTTTCAGCACGTCATCACCCAGCACCGCGGCAACTACCTGCGCACCAAAGTTTGGCGGGCTGGAGTAGTTACGACGCACCGTCGCTTTTAGCTGCCCCAGCACGCGGCTAGCGGCTTCAGCGTCTTCACATACCACTGACAGTCCGCCGACACGCTCGCCGTATAAGGAGAAAATCTTCGAGAATGAGTTACTGACCAGAGCAGGCAATCCGGCGCTGGCAATGGCGCGAATCGCATAGGCATCGTCTTCCATTCCACCACCAAAGCCCTGGTAAGCAATGTCCAGGAACGGAATCAGATCGCGTGCTTTCAGGATCTCAATAACGCTATCCCACTGCGCAGGCGTTAAATCCGCCCCTGTCGGGTTATGGCAGCACGGATGTAGCAGCACGATGCTGCGCGCCGGTAGGGTATTCAGCGTTGCCAGCAGGTCGTTGAAACGCACACCGTTGGTCGTGTCGTCATACCATGGGTAAGTGCTTACTTCGAATCCGGCACCTTCAAAAATCGCGATATGGTTTTCCCAGGTCGGATCGCTGACCCACACGCCAGAATCAGGGAAATAACGTTTCAGGAAGTCTGCGCCAACCTTTAACGCACCGGAGCCGCCCAGCGTCTGAATGGTTGCGACGCGCTGCTGCTGGAGAACCGGATGTTCTGCGCCAAACAGCAGCGGCGCAATAGTATGGCGATACGTGTTCAGACCTTCCATCGGCAGATACAGCGAAGCGCCATGCGGTTTGGCATTGAGGCGGGCTTCCGCTTCTGCCACAGCTTTAAGCTGAGGAATAATGCCGTCTTCGTTGTAATACAGGCCGATGCTGAGATTCACTTTGTCGCTACGTGAATCTTCTTTGAAGCGCTCCATGAGCGATAAGATCGGGTCGCCGGCGTAGGCGTCAACTTTTTGAAACACGTGTGGTTCTCCGGGTTTACAGGCAGGGGTTAAGAACACAATAAACCGGAAGTGGGAGAAGATCGAGAGGATGTTGAGAGGAATATTGCCGGAAGGCGGCGTAACCACCTGTCCGGCACATCATGCTGTTAATCGATATACTTCATCGCCACCCTTGAGGTCAGGCGCGTAATAAGTTCGTAAGCACTTACTTTCGTCATTTCAGCAATACGTTCAACGGGCAGGCCCTCGCCCCACAGAATCACCGAATCGCCGGCTTTATCCTGCGCTTCGGGCCCTAAATCGACGCAGATCATATCCATTGCAACGCGACCGACGATCGGCACTTCACGGCCATTGACCAGTACCGGCGTCCCCGAAGGCGCTGCGCGCGGATAACCATCGCCATAGCCCATCGCTACCACGCCAAGACGCGTGTCGCGCTCACTCAGCCAGGTTCCACCATAACCAACCGGCTCCCCCGCTTTGTGCTCGCGCACCGCAATCAGGCTTGAGGTCAGCGACATTACCGGCTGGCAGCCAAAATCAGCGCCGATGGAGTGATTTTCCAGTGGCGATACGCCATACAGAATCAGCCCCCGGACGCGCCCAGTCGAAGTGAGACTGCGGCCACAGCAAAATACCACCCGACGCGGCAATCGAACGCTGCCCCGGTTTGCCTTCACAAAAACTGTTGAAGATATCGAGCTGTTTTCGGTCGCGCCACACTCAGGCTCGTCCGCGCGAGCAAAGTGGCTGACGATATTGACCGGTTGGCGCACGTTTTCACACTGTGTTAAGCGCTGATAAAACGCCTCGGCCTGCTCAGGGCGTACGCCCAGGCGGTGCATACCGGTGTCGAGCTTCATCCAGACGGTAACGGGTTCAGCCAGTTTAGCGGCTTCCAGGGCTTCGAGCTGCTCCTGGTTGTGGACGGCAGTATGCAGACGCTGCGCGGAAATAGTCGGCAGATCGGAGGCATCAAAAAAACCATCCCCAGCAGCAGGATGGGCTGCGTGATCCCTCCCGCTCGCAAGCGCAGGGCTTCTTCAAGACGAGCGACACCAAAAGCGTCCGCATCGGGGAGCGTTCGCGCGGTCTCTAACAGACCATGGCCGTAGGCGTTCGCTTTCACGACCGCAACCAGTTTGCTGGCTGGAGCCAGTTCACGCAGACGTTGCAGGTTGTGTCGCAGAGCGCGGCGGTTAATGACTACAGTTGCCGCTTGCATTTGTATTCCTTTATAAAAGAATCTTCTAAATCATTCGTGTTGCTGGAGGGCGACAAGCCAGAGAATCCCCGGAAGCTTAGTAAACTAAGTGATCGGGGTGAACGGGCGTAGTCAACACATCTGCAGCATGAAGGATGACGGAGATTTATTCGTCGTCGTATTGTGGGCCCGCATAGTTATCGAAGCGCGACCACTGACCGTTAAACGTCAGGCGCACCGTACCGATCGGGCCGTTACGTTGCTTACCAATAATGATTTCTGCGATCCCTTTCAGGTCGCTGTTTTCGTGATAAACCTCATCACGATAGATAAACATGATTAAGTCGGCATCCTGCTCGATGGAGCCGGACTCACGCAGATCCGAGTTGACCGGACGCTTGTCGGCACGTTGTTCCAGAGAGCGGTTAAGCTGCGACAGCGCCACCACCGGCACATGCAGTTCTTTCGCTAACGCTTTCAGCGAGCGGGAGATTTCTGCAATTTCCAGCGTACGGTTGTCGGAGAGCGACGGCACGCGCATCAGCTGCAGGTAGTCGATCATAATCAGCCCGATGCCGCCGTGCTCACGAGCGATACGCCGCGCGCGGGAACGCACTTCCGTCGGCGTCAGGCCGGAGGAGTCATCGATATAGATGTTACGTTTTTCCAGCAAAATGCCCATGGTGCCGGAGATCCGCGCCCAGTCCTCATCGTCCAGCTGACCGGTACGAATGCGGGTCTGATCGACGCGCGACAGCGAGGCCAGAGAACGCATCATGATCTGTTCCGAGGGCATCTCGAGACTGAAGATGAGTACCGGCTTGTCCTGCAGCATCGCTGCGTTTTCCACGAGGTTCATGGCGAAGGTCGTTTTACCCATCGACGGACGGGCGGCGACGATAATCAGATCCGACGGCTGCAGGCCGGCGGTCTTTTTGTTGAGGTCGTCGTAGCCGGTGTTGACCCCGGTAACGCCGTCGTGGGCTGCTGGAACAGCTGTTCGATACGGGCGACGGTGGCGTCGAGGACATCGGCGATGTTTTTCGGCCCTTCGTCTTTATTGGCCCGGCTTGCAGCTGATTTTAAAGACGCGGGACTCGGCGAGGTCGAGCAGATCTTCGCTGGTTCGCCCCTGCGGGTCGAAGCCGGCCTCGGCGATTTCATTGGCCACCGAGATCATCTCGCGCACGACCGCGCGTTCGCGCACGATGTCGGCATAGGCGCTGATGTTGCCGCGCTGGGGGTATTTTTGGACAGTTCAGCCAGATAGGCGAAGCCGCCCACGCTGTCCAGCTGTCCCTGACGCTCCAGCGACTCCGCAAGGGTGATCAGGTCAATCGGGCTGCCCGACTCCTGCAGGCGCGCCATCTCGGTAAAGATATGACGATGCGGACGGGTATAAAAGTCGTCGGCAACGACGCGTTCGGCGACGTCGTCCCAGCGCTCGTTATCCAGCATTAAACCGCCCAACACCGACTGCTCCGCTTCAATCGAGTGCGGCGGGACTTTCAGCCCGGCGAGCTGCGGATCGCGTTCGCGGGTTTCTGTCTGTGGTTTGTTGAAGGGTTTATTTCCTGCCATAGCCTAACGTTTCACCGATACGGAAAAGAGCGTGACAGTATAGCGAGAAAGCCATTGCCGCTAAAGAACCCATTCAGCGTGACTGGCCTGAGGCGGGTAAGAAAATCCGTCGCCGCCGCCGCAGGCTGTTAAGCTTACTGAATAATCTCAGAACAACACAGGAGCGAACATGGCAACACGCATCGAATTTTCAAAACACGGGGGGCCGGAGGTGCTTCAGGCGGTTGAATTCACGCCCCGCGATCCCGCTGAGCATGAAATTCAGGTCGAAAACAAAGCCATCGGTATCAATTATATCGACACCTATGTTCGTGGCGGCCTCTATCCGCCGCCGTCGCTGCCGAGCGGCCTCGGCACCGAAGCGGCCGGCGTCGTCAGTAAAGTTGGCCATGGGGTATCGCACATTAAGGTAGGCGATCGGGTGGTGTACGCCCAGTCGGCGCTCGGCGCCTACAGCACGGTGCACAATGTGCTGGCCGACAAAGCGGCGGTCCTCCCGGACGCCATCTCTTTCGAACAGGCCGCCGCGTCGTTCCTCAAGGGATTAACGGTCTGGTATCTGCTGCGCAAAACCTATGAAATTAAGCCTGATGAGATGTTCCTGTTTCACGCGGCCGCCGGCGGCGTGGGGCTGATAGCCTGTCAGTGGGCGAAAGCGCTGGGGGCGAAACTTATCGGCACCGTCGGCAGCGCGCAGAAGGCGCAGCGCGCCAAAGCGGCGGGCGCCTGGCAGGTGATTAACTATCGCGAAGAACCTATCGCTGAGCGGCTCAAGCGCTCACCGACGGTAAGAAAGTCAGCCGTGGTCTATGACTCGGTAGGGAAAGATACCTGGGAAGCCTCTCTGGACTGTCTGCAACGCCGCGGCCTGATGGTCAGCTTTGGCAACTCCTCCGGCCCGGTAACCGGCGTTAATCTGGGGATCCTGAACCAGAAAGGTTCTCTGTATGTCACCCGCCCATCGCTACAGGGCTATATCACCAACCGGGAAGAGCTGGCGGAAGCCTGCAGTGAGCTGTTTTCGCTGATCGCCAGCGGCGTGATTAAAGTGGACGTGCCCGAGAGTCAGACCTATCCGCTGACCGAAGCGCGAAGGGCGCATGAAGTTCTGGAGAGCCGGGTGACACAGGGGTCGAGTCTGCTGCTGCCGTAAGCGGACAAAGGGACAAAAGTTTAGGGCTTCCACCTGGGAAGCCCTTACTTTTTTTTAGTTCGGCTGTATGTAGGGTACAGCGCGATGAATTCGTTAACGCGCTAATAGTGACAGATTTGCGCAGTAATGCCTACGCGGTTCTGTGCAAAATTGTTCAGGTTGTGACATACCCCTCAATACCTTAGTAACGCCAACGGTTATTGTCGCGAAAAGCGTTTCCGTCCGGGGTTTTCAGTGCCCGAATAACCCACACCACCACCACCGCCAACAGCAGCCACGGCAGCAATTTAATCATTAAAGCAAACAAACCGCCGACGAACATCAGCGCCGTAGCCACCACGATGGCGGCGATAATCCCCAACAGCGATACGCCGGTGACCAGCAGCATGACAAAAAATCCGATGACAAATAACAGTTCCAGCATGGCTCTCTCCCCACAGTCATTAATATGTCGCTCTGCAGGTATTACAAAAAACACGCCAACAATAACCAACTGAATTTAAAAGAAAACGCCCCGCAATGGTGTGCGAGGCGTGGTCAATTTCACCAGGTTTTGGTGAGAAACTAACGCTTATCGGCCACCAGCTTCAGGGCCTGCTCCAGCACCGCAATGTCGGCGCCGGCTTTATGCGCATTCTCGCTCAGGTAGCGACGCCACTGGCGGGCGCCCGGGATACCCTGAAACAGTCCCAGCATATGACGGGTGATATGGCCCAGATAAGTACCCTTGCTGAGCTCGTGCTCAATATACGGGTACATGGCCCGCACGACGGCCACGGGATCGGCATCCGCGCCGGCGACGCCGAAAATCTCCCGGTCGACCGAAGCCAGAATGCCCGGATTCTGATAGGCCTCACGCCCGACCATCACCCCATCCATATGCTCAAGCTGTGCTCTGACTTCATCCAGCGATTTGATGCCGCCGTTAATCGCCATCGTCAGATGGGGGAAGTCGCGCTTCAGTTGCCAGACGCGGGGGTAATCCAGCGGCGGGATCTCGCGGTTCTCTTTCGGGCTCAGACCGGAGAGCCAGGCTTTGCGGGCGTGAATAATAAACATCTCACATTCGCCCTTGCCGGAGACCGTCTCAATGAAATCGCAAAGGAATTCATAGCTATCCTGGTCGTCGATGCCGATACGGGTCTTCACCGTGACCGGGATCGACACCACATCGCGCATCGCTTTGATACAGTCGGCCACCAGCTGGGCGTTCCCCATCAGACAGGCGCCAAACATCCCGTTCTGCACCCGATCGGAGGGGCAGCCGACGTTGAGATTGATCTCATCATAGCCGCGCGCCTCGGCCAGCTTCGCGCACTGCGCCAGGGCCTGCGGATCGCTGCCGCCGAGCTGCAGAGCAACCGGGTGTTCTTCTTCGCTATAGGCCAGATAGTCCCCTTTGCCGTGAATAATCGCCCCTGTGGTCACCATTTCGGTATACAGCAGCGTATGCCGCGACAGCAGCCGCAGGAAGTAGCGGCAATGCCGGTCAGTCCAGTCGAGCATCGGCGCGATGGAGAAGCGGTGAGCAGGAAAAACAGGTGACGTTGATTCAGGCATCATGGCGAATAAATAAGCATCCGGGTAAAAAGGGGCGCTACTATAGCATAAAGATAAACCACAGGCGCGTAGTGCGCCGCGCTTCGCCCCTTCCCGGTGTCGATTACTTTATCCGCGGTTTGCCGTCATGTGGGCCAAAGAACTGCGGCGGATGATCAACCCAGCGATCCTGGCGCGTCGCGGCATAGCCGGGATTGAGCGGGTAGTAAATTCGGTTGTACTTTTTGTTGGCCTCACCCACCACCAACAGACGAACCTCCTGCTCGGTGTTATTGAGAAAGGTGTGGCAAACACCGGTGCCGGCGGGGAAACCCACGCTATCGCCCGGCTCCAGCTTCCAGAGATAGCCATTTATCCACACTTCCGGATAGCCCTCCAGCACATAGATGAACTCTTCCTCATCGCTCTCCGCGTGCGGGTAAGAGGTGCGCCGCCCGGGCGGCAGTCTCTCGTGGTGGATCCCCAGCCGGTTGAGGCGTAAACCGCGCCCCAGCGGCGCGCCAATGGAAAACGCTCCGGGCTGTCGGGATAAGTGGCATCGTCGGGCCCTTCCAGTTCGCGCCAGTGGCGAATGCAATCAGGTCGTTTCATCGTTTTCTCCCGAAAATGAGACACTTCAGATATAGCATACCCTGGGTCAGGCGTGTTGCGATTAAATCGGGCATGACGGGTTTTAGCGACCGGCTAAAGCGCAGCCTCCACGAGCGTCAGCGGCCAGCGCCAGGGAGTGGACTGGCGCCGACAATCTGAAGTATGACCCGCATCACCCGTCGGGTCTCGGCGTTTTCCGCGGAACGTGATAAAGTAACAGATTCAATTTCACGCAACCTGAGGATGCTCATGGATAAGTCCCCTTCGCAAGAGATGTTAGCGCATGCTGAAAAGCTGTGTGCGCAACGCGGCGTACGCCTGACCCCACAGCGTCTGGAAGTGTTGCGCCTGATGAGCCTGCAGCAAGGGGGCAATCAGCGCCTACGACCTGCTGGATCTGCTGCGTGAGAAAGAGCCGCAGGCAAAGCCGCCGACGGTCTACCGCGCGCTGGAGTTTTTACTCGAGCAAGGTTTTGTCCACAAGGTGGAATCGACCAACAGCTATGTGCTGTGTCATCTCTTTGACCAGCCAACCCACAGCTCGGCCATGTTTATCTGCGACCGCTGCGGCGTGGTGAAGGAAGAGGCGGCTGAAGGGGTGGAAGATATCATGCACACGCTGGCGGCCAGAATGGGCTTCGCCCTGCGCCACAACGTGATTGAAGCTCATGGCCTTTGCGCGAGCTGCGTGGAAGTGGAAGCCTGCAGCACGCCGGGACACTGCCAGCACGATCATACGATTCAGCTCAAAAAGAAAGCCCGCTGAGCGGCAGCCGCAGCGGGAAAAAGGGTTAACGGCGCGTCCCTGCGCCATT
>ENA-OQDA01000856-OQDA01000856.1-human-gut-metagenome-genome-assembly--contig:-NODE-856-length-11587-cov-1.845637_pt1 | contig 11587 bp, 16 predicted proteins | sample MGYA00242771_ERZ504603 | MGnify/ENA primary metagenome ERZ504603 (study PRJEB26092, sample SAMD00036328) | human gut metagenome | host: Homo sapiens | study: EMG produced TPA metagenomics assembly of...
AATGACAACAACGGTTCAGTGATAATTATCACATTTCAATTGCACATTAATGGATATTCTTTAATAATCTCGCGACGTTTCTTTATGATAAATAATAATCAAATTGATAAAATCAAAATGAGAAAAATATGAATAATTCTATTAACCATAAATTTCATCACATTAGCCGGGCTGAATACCAGGAATTGTTAGCCGTTTCCCGTGGCGACGCTGTTGCCGATTATATTATTGATAATGTCTCTATTCTCGACCTGATCAATGGCGGAGAAATTTCCGGCCCAATTGTGATTAAAGAACGTTACATTGCCGGTGTTGGCGCAGAATACGCTGATGCTCCGGCTTTGCAGCGGATTGATGCTCGCGGCGCAACGGCGGTGCCAGGGTTTATTGATGCTCACCTGCATATTGAATCCAGCATGATGACGCCGGTCACTTTTGAAACCGCTACCCTGCCGCGCGGCCTGACGACCGTTATTTGCGATCCTCATGAAATCGTCAACGTGATGGGAGAAGCCGGATTCGCCTGGTTTGCCCGCTGTGCCGAACAGGCAAGGCAAAACCAGTACTTACAGGTCAGCTCTTGCGTACCCGCCCTGGAAGGCTGCGATGTTAACGGTGCCAGTTTTACCCTTGAACAGATGCTCGCCTGGCGGGACCATCCGCAGGTTACCGGCCTTGCAGAAATGATGGACTACCCTGGCGTAATTAGCGGGCAGAATGCGCTGCTCGATAAACTGGATGCATTTCGCCACCTGACGCTGGACGGTCACTGCCCGGGTTTGGGTGGTAAAGAACTTAACGCCTATATTACTGCGGGTATTGAAAACTGCCACGAAAGTTATCAGCTGGAAGAAGGACGCCGGAAATTACAACTCGGCATGTCGTTGATGATCCGCGAAGGGTCCGCTGCCCGCAATCTCAACGCGCTGGCACCGTTGATCAACGAATTTAACAGCCCGCAATGCATGCTCTGTACCGATGACCGTAACCCGTGGGAGATCGCCCATGAAGGACACATCGATGCCTTAATTCGCCGCCTGATCGAACAACACAATGTGCCGCTGCATGTGGCATATCGCGTCGCCAGCTGGTCGACGGCGCGCCACTTTGGTCTGAATCACCTCGGCTTACTGGCACCCGGCAAGCAGGCCGATATCGTCCTGTTGAGCGATGCGCGTAAGGTCACGGTGCAGCAGGTACTGGTGAAAGGCGAGCCGATTGATGCGCAAACCTTACAGGCGGAAGAGTCGGCGAGACTGGCACAATCCGCTCCGCCATATGGCAACACCATTGCCCGCCAGCCAGTTTCCGCCAGCGACTTTGCCCTGCAATTTACGCCCGGAAAACGCTATCGGGTCATTGACGTTATCCACAACGAATTAATCACGCACTCCCGCTCCAGCGTCTATAGCGAAAATGGTTTTGATCGCGATGATGTGTGCTTTATTGCCGTACTTGAGCGTTACGGGCAACGACTGGCTCCGGCTTGTGGTTTGCTCGGCGGCTTTGGCCTGAATGAAGGCGCGCTGGCAGCGACGGTCAGCCATGACAGCCATAATATTGTGGTGATCGGTCGCAGTGCCGAAGATATGGCGCTGGCGGTCAATCAGGTGATTCAGGATGGCGGCGGGCTGTGCGTGGTACGTAACGGCCAGGTACAAAGTCATCTACCGTTGCCCATTGCGGGGCTGATGAGCACCGACACGGCGCAGTCGCTGGCAGAGCAAATTGACGCCTTGAAAGCCGCCGCCCGTGAATGTGGTCCGTTACCGGATGAGCCGTTTATTCAGATGGCGTTTCTTTCTCTTCCAGTGATCCCCGCGCTGAAACTAACCAGTCAGGGGCTGTTTGATGGCGAGAAGTTTGCCTTCACCACACTGGAAGTCACGGAATAATAAAAAAAGCCCGGCGTCATGCCGGGCAAAAGTCACCAGTTACGTTTATGCCACTGTCAACTGCTGAATTTTTTTTCTCGCGGCGGATTTTGCGTTCTTCCATCACCGCCACTATCGCCATCAGGCAGATACAACCAATCGCGGCGATATCCAGCGCGGCGAAGGTGCCTGCCCAGCCAGTAAGACCGAATACTGGCGTCCCATCGGCAATCATCCCCAACCCTAACTTGGCAAAGCTGTCGCCAATCAGGTAAGCAAAGGTGCCTTTAATACCATCGGCAGCACCAATCGCTTTTTTTAGGTACAAAACCAACAGCAGCCACACCAATCAACAATTGCGGGCCAAAGACCAGGAAACCCAACGCAAAGAGAGAAGCCAGATAGATATATTGATTGCTGGCATGTTGATACACACCGAGCGTGGCGATAATCAGCGCCAGCGCGATGCAGGCCACCAGCGCGCGGCGGCCGTTGGCCAGATCCGACAGCCAGCCCCACAGCAGCGTGCCGACCAGCGCGCCGACCTCAAACAGGGTAAAGCCCTGAATCGCCACCTCTTTCGACAGCTTCAGCTCCTGGAAGGCGTACACGGTGGACCACTGATCGATACCGATACGCACCACGTAGAGGAAGATGTTGGAGAAGCACAGCAGCCAGATCACTTTGTTTTTCAGCACGTACTCAACAAAGATCTGCCACTTGGTCATCGCAATTTTCTTCGGTCTCTTTGTCCTCTTCGCTGATCGCTTCGCCAAACAGCTCTTCCGCCGTGCCGAGGCCGTAGGATTCCGGAGAGTCGCTACCGTAGCGCAGGCCGATAAAGCCAACGATCAGCGCAATAATCGACGGGAAGATAAACATGCCGATCACATGGCCGTCGAACAGATAGTTGGCGCCAAACAGCGCCACGCCCGCCGCGCCCGCGCCGCCGCAGGTGGTGGGAGTGATTCGAGTAATGCCCGAGGAAAGGCGAGAGTCCCGCCGTTTTGCGTCTGGGGCGTCCACTTGGGTGATGGTGGAATAGCTGCACGAGCCGCCGGTGCTCTGGAAGAAACCGCTCAGCGCATAGAAGGCGATCATCAGGAACAGGCTGGTAGAACCCGCCCCCATGCTGGCGCTAAAGCCCAGCATACAGATGGCGGAGAGGATCAGCATAAACGGCAGGAACTGCTTGGTATTTTTACCGTCGGCATAATAAGAGACCAGCGTCTTGCCCACGCCGTAGGTGATGGAGAAGCCCAGGCCAATCATCCCCAGCTGCGTCATGCTCAGCCCGTAGGTGGAGATCATGTCGTTCTGCGCGATGTTGAAGTTTTTGCGGATCAGGTACATGGTCAGGTAGCCGATAAAGACCACCAGATAGGACTGCATGAACGGTTTGAACCACATTTTGCGCCGCACATCGAGCGGCAGATCCAGGGTCGGCTTGCGCACCTGGTTTAGAAAGGCCAGCATTTGACACTCCCGAGCTAATTTTTATACCTGCGAATGGCAGGCATTGTAAAAATCAGCCGGAAGACGCGCCTGAGACAGCGTCCAGGTGAAACCGGGAAAATTTCTTAGTTTTGCTCCACTCGGGGCAAAAAGGTGAGGTACATCACGCTTCGTTGAGTTCGCGCGGAGCCTGGGCGTTTAAAAACGGCAGCAGCAGCAGCGCGGAAATTCCCGCCGCAATAGCGATCACCACAAAGAATCCGGTCCAGTGCCAGACCTCCATCACCTTCGCCAGCGGCCAGCCGGAGCAGCGATGCCCCCAGATAAGCAAAGCAGCCCGACAAATCCGGTTGCCGCGCCCGCCCGCCCTCTTTGTGCGAACACCCGCCGCCGCCATGCCGATCAGCATCTGCGGGCCGAAAACGAAGAAACCGGTAGTGAAGAAGCAGGCCGCCTGCATGACATAGCTGGCGAACGGCATCAGCCACAGGCCGCCAACCGACAGCAAAATTCCGGCGGCGAAAATCAGGTTCATCGGCCCACGGTTGCCGTTAAACAGCTTATCCGAGCCCCACCCCGCCACCAGCGCGCCGATAAAACCGCCCAGCTCAAACATGGTCACCGCCGAGTTAGCGGTCACCAGATCGACGCCTAGCGTCTCCGACATATACAGATTGCCCCAGTCGTTAATCGCCGCCCGCACCACGTACACCAGCACATAGCACAGCGACAGCAGCCAGATGTAGGGATTGGCCAGCACGTAGCGGGTCAGGATCGCTTTACGAGACATCCCAGCGCCTTCCTGCTGCTGGGCGATTTCCAGCGCATCGTGACGCCAGTCGCCCACGGCGGGTAACCCCACCGCCTGCGGGCGATCGCGCAGCCGCCAGCACAGATACAGTCCGGCGAGGATCGCCAGACAGCCGGCGATGGTCATCCCGGCACGCCAGCCGTAGTGCAGCGCCGCCGCTCCCACCACCATCGGGATCAGCGCGCCGCCGACGTTATGCGCCGTATTCCATAGCGCCCACCAGCCGCCGCGCTCGGTCCGCGAATACCAGGCCGTCAGCAGTCGGGCGCAGACCGGCGAGCCCCAGCCCTGGAAGAAGGCATTCAGCGCCCACAGCAGCGCGAAAGCCCATAGTGAGGAAGAAAAACCGAACAGAATATTCACCACCCCGGTGGCAATCAGCCCCAGCCCCATAAAATAGCGGGCGTCGGAGCGGTCGCTGACGATACCGGAGAAAAATTTCGACAGCCCGTAGGTGATATAGAACAGCGTGGCCAGCAGGCCAATATCGCTGCGGGTCAGGACGTTGCTGGCGAGAATTTCCGGGACCGCGGCGTTAAGCTTTGCGGGTGAAATAGAACAGCGCGTAGCCCAGCAGATGGTCAACAGGATATGGCGACGCCAGTAGCGATAACGCGCATCAAGTTCGCGTTTATCGCTAATCGGCGCAGCGTCCGGCGGGGCTTTTAAAAAGGCGAACATCGGCGATCCTCTCAGGCGTAACGCAGCGGTAGATTGACGCACACCCGGGTACCATGGGTGCAGGAGATCGTCAGTGTGCCGCCCAGGGCGGTCACGCGCTCGCGCATGCCGGTCAGGCCGAACCCCTGCAGATTCGACCCCGGCGGCAGGCCGCAACCGTCATCTTCCAGCACCAGCATTAGTCGCTCATCCTGCTGCCAGCACTGCAGAGTGACAGCGCTGGCGCTGGCGTGCTTGACGATATTATTCAGCCCCTCCTGGCAAACGCGAAACAGCGTCACGCGCTGGTTCTCGCTCAGTCCCGCCTCGTTAATCCGCCAGTCGAGATGGCTGACAATGCCGCGGTCCTCCAGCTCCATCTCGCGCATCAACGAACGTACCGCCTGCTCCAGCGGCAGGTCGTCGAGCTGACGCGGACGCAGACGGCCTAGCAGTCTACGCACCGAGTCGTAAACTCCCAGCGACAGCTGTTCTATCAGCTGACCGCTCTGGCGCACGCTGGCATTGTCCGGCGCCAGCCGCTGTACGATCCCGGCCTGGGTGCGGATCGCGGTGATGGTCTGGCCGATATCATCATGGAGCTCGCGGGCGACGTCTCGCCGCACGCTCTCTTCGGTCTCCAGCAGGCGTTCCGCCAGCCGACGATTACGCGCCAGCTCGCTTTGTAATGACTGGTTCAGCTCGCGTAGCCGCTGGATCCCCGCCCCAACAGCAGCCCGGTGAGGCTCTGTGCCAGCAGGGAAAGCAATAAATCGACCGGGTGATCGTGCCAGGTCTGGCTGGCAATCAAGGCGATAGCGTTCATCAGAGTGGCGATCAGCGCTCCCTGCCAGCCGTAGTGCCAGGCGAGGGCGATAATCGGCAGCGCCAGACAAAACGGGGTAAAGCGGGAGAGCTCGGCGGGCAGGCCAAGCTGCAGCCACAGGCTAATGGTGAATAACAGCAGATACCAGATAAGATGCCGCCCGCGCCAGTTAACCGGCTGCGCCACCAGCCGCCGGCCCAGCGGCCGCCAGACGGTGCTGGTAAGATAGTGCCAGAAACCAGGCAGGTCGCGCCAGCGTCAGGCCGCCAGTCAGCGTCAACAGCAGGGCCGTTAAGCCCTCGTCCCCTCCGCCAGCCACGGCAGCGATTGCAGCAGCGCGGCGGCCATTAACGCCCCGCCCTGGCGCAGCAGCGTCAGCCAGTCGCGCTGCTGCCGGTAGCGCGAGATCAACGCCACCGGCAGCAGCGTCAGCAGGCTTCCGGTACATCAAATTATCGGGTGCGCCAGCGCCACCTCCTGCGCCAGCCAGAAGATAAGCAGCCACTCGGTTCCCAGCAGCACTGGGCCCAGTATGACGCCGGCGGGGCATTGCAGCATTAACCCCAGCCGCAGGCCAAAGGGAAACAGCAGCACCGCTAAATCCGCGCGTTCCACCAGATGCAGACTGATGCTCCACAGGCAGAACCAGGCGGCCGCGAAGATAAAGGCGCAGCCGATGACCGACAGCAATCGTGAGACGACGGCCTTCATTGCCAGCTATCGAACATGCGGCGCGCCAGCTCAACGTCGTTGCTGACGCCCAGCTTTTCCAGCAGGTTGGCGCGGTGTACGTGGACGGTTTTCGGCGACAGACCGAGCTCGGCGGCAATCTCTTTCACCGCCATGCCCTGCGCCAGCTTTTCCGCCACCTGACGCTCGCGTTTGGTGAGCGGATCCTGGCGCCCGGCGGCCAGCTTCATGGCGATATCCGGCGTGAGATAGCAACCGCCCGCCGCCACCGTGCGTACCGCGGCGATAAGTTCATCGGGGCTGCAGCGTTTCGACAGGAAGCCGCGCGCGCCGGCGTCAACGCCTGCTCGATCAGCGCCGGGCTATCGTGTACCGACAGCATGATGGTCGCCATCCCCTTCGGCAGCTGGCTGAGCAGCTCCAGCCCGGAAATATCCGGCATTGAGATATCGCAGATACAGACCTGCACGCCGCGCCCCGGTAGCCCCGTCAGCGCCTCGCGGCCGCTACCAAATTCGGCGACAACCTGAAAATCAGCTTCCAGCCCCAGCAGCTGAGCAAAGCCGGAGCGGACAATCAAATGATCGTCAATAAGGGCGATGGTGGTCATGGTGTGTCCTGGTGCCTGAAAACGCCGGATGGCGGCGTAAACGCCTTATCCGGCCTACGGATTCACTGCCTGTAGGCCGGATAAGCGCAGCGTCATCCGGTAAAGGCGCCTACCTTAGCGATAAGCACGTGGCTGTTCAAGCCTTGAGCGCTATTCGAAGAACACCGCAATTTTGTTAAACATGGTGGGATCGGACTGGTTACGCGCCACTTTGGTGACATCTTCCAGCTTTTCAATCTGGCTAATCATCTGCCCCAGTCGCTGGTCATCATTTACCAGCAGCCAGATGCGGCTGTGTTCGCTGCCCTGAATTGGCAGACAGAGAATGCCTTCGACGTTAAACGCGCGACGGGCAAAAAGCCCGCACACGTGGGTCATGACGCCGGGATGGTTGCGGACGGTGAGTTCCAGAATGACGTTGTCACATTGTTTTTGCATGGCTTATTCCCCCACCATTTCAGTATTGGCCGCACCCGGCGGTACCATCGGATACACTTTCTGCTGTGCGTCGATGCGCACGTGGATCAGCGCCGGCCCCGGACGGTCGATGATCGCCTGCAGCGCCGCCTGCGGATCGACTTCATTATTTAAATCACAGGTTTGCAGGCCAAAACCGGCGGCAATCTGCATAAAGTTAATCATCCCCGGATAGGTGGCGGCAAAAACGCCCTGCTGATAGAACAGGCTCTGCTGCTGATGCACCAGCCCCAGCGCTTCGTTGTTCAGCAGGATAATTTTTACATCCAGCTGATTTTCGGCGGCGGTGGCCATCTCCTGAATATTCATCATCAGGCTGCCGTCGCCGGAGAAGCAGATAACCTTGCGCTGCGGATTCGCCAGCGCCGCGCCGATCGCCGCCGGCAGGCCGAAGCCCATGGTGCCGAGGCCGCCGGAGGTCAGCCACTGGCGCGGACGATTGAGCGGGTAGGCCTGCGCCGTCCACATCTGGTGCTGGCCAACGTCGGTAGTGATGATCGCTTCATCATCCACGCAGGCGGCCACGGCGTTAATCAGGCCGTAATGGGAGAGCGGGTCGCTTTCCTGCGGGATGGCGCAGGGGAATTCGCGCTGCAAGTCGGCCACCAGCTGGCGCCATTCCTCGCGCGGCTGCGCCTCAATCTGCGGGTTCAGCTGGGCTAAGACTTCCGCCACATCGCCCTGAATCGCCACGTGCGGTTGCTTGATTTTGCCCAGTTCGGCGCGGTCGATATCGACGTGGATAATCTTCGCGTTCGGGCAGAACTGCTCGGTCTTGCCAATCGCCCGGTCATCAAAACGGGCGCCTAAAACAATAAGTAAATCCGCCTCCTGCAGAATGAAGTTGGTGCTGCGCGCGCCGTGCATCCCCAGCATCCCCAGCGACAGCGGGTGCGCCTTCGGCAGCATGCCCAGCGCCATTAAGGTCATGGTGGTCGGCAGGTTGGCTTTTTCCGCCAGCTCACGGATCGCCTGCGGCGCGTTAATCACCCCGCCGCCCAGATACAGTACCGGGCGTTTCGCCGCGTTGATCATTGCCGCCGCTTCACGCACGCTTTCAGGCGCGAATGCCGGTGCCGGGGCGCGCTCGCCAGGCTCAGGCAGCGCTTCCAGCTCAATGGTCGCCGACTGCACGTCCTTAGGAATGTCTATCCACACCGGCCCGGGACGTCCGGACTGGGCAATACGGAAGGCGTCGCTGATCACCTGCGGCAGCTCGGCAATGTCGCGCACCAGATAGTTATGTTTGGTGATGGGGATAGAGATGCCGTAGGTGTCGACTTCCTGGAAGGCGTCGGTGCCGATCATTGAAGCCGGAACCTGCCCGGTGATACACACCAGCGGGATGGAATCCAGACGCGCATCGGCAATGGCGGTCACCAGATTGGTTGCACCCGGTCCGCTGCAGGCCATACAGACGGCGGGTTTGCCATCAGTTCTCGCCATTCCCTGCGCGATAAACCCTGCTCCTTGCTCGTGGCGCGCCAGGATATGACGGATTTGCGTGCTTTGACTTAAGGCGTCATAGACGGGAAGAATCGATCCGCCGGGAATACCGGTAACAACCTGAATACCCTGGCGTTCCAGGAAATGAACGATGAATTCTGCGCCCGTAAAACGCGTACGCTTGGATGTTATGCCCGAACTTGCCATGCTCCAGTCCTTTTATTCTGGGCCTTTGCTCCGGGCAGGTCTCTGAAACGAAAAACCCCGCCCGGTTTGCGCCGGCGGGGTTTTGGAATCGTGTGTTGATTCGGACCCTACGGCGCATTGCCGACGACCACCACCACACGCACGACGACCGCTGCGCGAGATGGCGCAGTTTTTAGTAGGGTCGCAGTCAGCATGGAAGGGTTCATTAGGGACCTGTCTGTTTGTTGATTAACTGGATTTATACAAACACAGGTTTTTCAGCGTGACAATGGAAAAATTTTCATCTGCATAAAAATGCGTCAATGATCACATTTCGTTGTGCATTGCTGAAAAACAAAAAACCCCGCCGGAGCGAGGTTTTTTTCAGTGCTGTGCGGTTGGTAGCCGCCGAACACACTGTGTTATGTCAACAGAAAAGTATACGCGTTCTGCGAAGAACACGCAATTTCGGCACGAATTTTGATGGTTTTGAGTATGGAACATGAATAGCGTAACATCCATAAAATACTGTTAATTTATACAGCGTTTGTCTATAATGTCTCGGTACGCAAGGTGTTATGCGGGGGCCGCATCGTAAACCGGCGCATCAAAGTCCTGGCTGAAACGGGTGGTGCCGTCAGCGCCTTAACCCCCGTGTGAGCACACTGTGTTATGTCAACAAAGGTGCTGGCAACAGGCAGCGGCGAGGTACGTCAGCACCGTGCTCCTTGTACCAAAAGGAGAGCGTATGAGCCTCGTGGATATCGCTATTCTTATCCTCAAACTCATTGTTGCAGCACTGCAACTGCTTGATGCTGTTCTGAAATACCTGAAGTAATTCAGATTCAAGTCGCACCAAAGGGGAGCGGGTAACCGCTCCCCTTTTATATTTAGCGTGCGGGTTGGAGTTGGGGGCTTCTTCTACCAGCAGAATGTTTGCACTGCGCTGCCTGTGCCCCTCACCCTAGCCCTCTCCCCAAAGGGGCGAGGGGACCGTCCCGTGCAATGTTTAGCTCATTTTCTGAAAGGGAACGGTGGTTTCCCCTCGCCCTTTGGGGAGAGGGTTACAGTTCGCACGTAATCCCTCCCGGCAACATTTATTGCCGCTTTTGTTTACATATTCTGCCGCTAAACAATTCCCCATTCCTGGCGTATATCTGGCTAACATTCATCAATGTGATAGATTCCTCTCCCGCATTTATGGGAATGCGTAGTGACTTATTCTAATTATTTTTATAAAAGCATCCGTGATAATGAAAAGGCAAAGAAACGTCAATTTGTTATTGATGTTGGTATTACTCGTGGCCGTCGGTCAGATGGCGCAAACCATTTATATTCCAGCTATTGCCGATATGGCGCGCGATCTCAACGTCCGTGAAGGGGCGGTGCAGAGCGTAATGGGCGCTTATCTGCTGACTTACGGTGTCTCGCAGCTGTTTTATGGCCCGATTTCCGACCGCGTGGGCCGCCGACCGGTGATCCTCGTCGGAATGTCCATTTTTATGCTGGCAACGCTGGTCGCGGTCACGACCTCCAGTTTGACGGTATTGATTGCCGCCAGCGCGATGCAGGGGATGGGCACCGGCGTTGGCGGCGTAATGGCGCGTACTTTGCCGCGAGATTTATATGAACGGACACAGTTGCGCCACGCTAACAGCTTGTTAAATATGGGGATTCTCGTCAGTCCGTTGCTCGCACCGCTAATCGGCGGTCTGCTGGATACGATGTGGAACTGGCGCGCCTGTTATCTCTTTTTGTTGGTTCTTTGTGCTGGTGTGACCTTCAGTATGGCCCGCTGGATGCCGGAAACGCGTCCGGTCGATGCACCGCGCACGCGCCTGCTTACCAGTTATAAAACGCTTTTCGGTAACAGCGGTTTTAACTGTTATTTGCTGATGCTGATTGGCGGTCTGGCCGGGATTGCCGCCTTTGAAGCCTGCTCCGGCGTGCTGATGGGCGCGGTGTTAGGGCTGAGCAGTATGACGGTCAGTATTTTGTTTATTCTGCCGATTCCGGCAGCGTTTTTTGGCGCATGGTTTGCCGGACGTCCCAATAAACGCTTCTCCACGTTAATGTGGCAGTCGGTTATCTGCTGCCTGCTGGCTGGCTTGCTGATGTGGATCCCCGACTGGTTTGGCGTGATGAATGTCTGGACGCTGCTCGTTCCCGCCGCGCTGTTCTTTTTCGGTGCCGGGATGCTGTTTCCGCTGGCGACCAGCGGCGCGATGGAGCCGTTCCCCTTCCTGGCGGGCACGGCTGGCGCGCTGGTCGGCGGTCTGCAAAACATTGGTTCCGGCGTGCTGGCGTCGCTCTCTGCGATGTTGCCGCAAACCGGTCAGGGCAGCCTGGGGTTGTGATGACCTTAATGGGATTGTTGATCGTGCTGTGCTGGCTGCCGCTGGCGACGCGGATGTCGCATCAGGGGCAGCCCGTTTAAGCGCACGTCACCGCAGCATCGTCATCAGCTCCATGGGAGAACGATGCTGCTTTTATCAGATCACGCATCACCCGCATATGCGGTGCGGAGTAAGAATAAAAACGCCTGATAGCCC
>ENA-OQDA01000857-OQDA01000857.1-human-gut-metagenome-genome-assembly--contig:-NODE-857-length-11582-cov-3.615801_pt1 | contig 11582 bp, 14 predicted proteins | sample MGYA00242771_ERZ504603 | MGnify/ENA primary metagenome ERZ504603 (study PRJEB26092, sample SAMD00036328) | human gut metagenome | host: Homo sapiens | study: EMG produced TPA metagenomics assembly of...
TTTTTAAAACACATATCCGCCGAACACAACAAAAACAAGGAGCGAAAAACAAGGCGAGCAAGCAAAAGCAAGCATTTTTTCAGCGCCGAACCGATAGGTCATTGGGATCATAACCGATACATACAGGCACGCGGCGATAAAGCATCCGCCGACTGTCGCAGCTACCTCTTTCAAGTCAATATTGCCCCGGAGCGCACCGGCTGCAATGCCGGCCGCAATTGACAACACAATCCCGATCAGGCTCAGCAGAAAAGCAAGCGCATATTTCTCCCGCACAGCTGTTTTCCGCGAAACCGGCATAGCGAGCATATAGGAATTCCACTTTGCCATATCGTCATAGGAAAACGTGCTCACGGCAAGCATCACAGATTCAATCATAACAATGCCCACGATAAACGCGGGGCCCGACGTCGCCCCGATGATCAAAAAACAGAAGGAAACATCAGCAAAAGCGATTTGCCATAAGAACGGAGCAGCAGAAAATTCCTTGATCAATAAGCCATTTCATTATTTATGACCATTCCTTTTCTTGCGCCATCTCACGGAAAGGCGCGGTTGGTTTTGGCGCGGTCTAACATTTCGAGTCGTTTTGAGGTTGCCGTTGCGCCAGAACGGCGGAGGGCGCAAGGTTACATTTTGCTGCCCCGCCCTCCCCTTTCGATTGAAAAGAGCATGATATCCTCCAGCGTTGCCGGATCAAGCACACAACCGTCATAAGCGTGCGGCCGTGTCGAATCATACCTTACGAGCGCCTCTACGCCAACGCCGCTCTTCCGGAAGCCGAGCACGTCGCTTTGGTTGAGGAAAGCAAAACGATCCAACCCACAGCGCAGAACGCGGTGAGAAAGCAGCAGCTCGTCTTTTGAGTTGCTCATCAGAACCCGCCCCTGATGGAGAAATGTGATATAATCCGCCACGCGCTCCAGATCGCTGGTGATGTGGGTTGAGAGCAAAATGGAATTGCGCTCATCCTGGATAAACTCCTGAAATAGGTCGAGAATCTCGTTGCGCACGATGGGGTCTAGGCCGCTGGTCGCTTCGTCAAGCAGCAGCAGGCGCGGGTGGTGCGCCATAGCCGCCGCAATGGCGAGCTTCATCTTCATGCCGCGGGAATATTCCTTGATCCGTTTTTCAGCAGGCAGCTGAAATCGCGCGCAGAGCGAATCATAGAGCCGATCATCCCAATTGGCATAAATCGGACGCATAATCGAGGGGATATCCTTTGCACGCAGCACATCGTGAAAAAAATTTTCATCGAACACTACGCCGATCTGCTCCTTAATTTTGTGCTCCTGCTTTGCCGGGTCCAAGCCGAACAGGGCGATCTCCCCGCCATCCTTTTTCAGCAGGTTCAAAAGCAACTTGAGCGTGGTGCTTTTGCCCGCGCCATTTTCTCCAATCAGGCCCATGATGCAGCCCTGCGGCAGGTTGAAGCTGACATTTTTTAGCTGAAAAGAGCCATAATCCTTGCACAAATTTGAAACGCGAATGCACTCGTTTATCATTGTGACCATTCCTTTCCGCGTGGAAGTATACCGCTGCGTTTATTCTCCATATTGCAGCCGGACGATCTCCAGAAGCTCCTCGAGCGTGATCCCGCTGCTGTGCGCGAGCTCGACCGCCTGCTGCAAATGAGCCTCTGCCTTTTTCAATTGCTCCTCCCGGATAAATTCCATATTCCTGCGCGCTACAAAGCTGCCTTTGCCGGGAAACGTTTCAATAAAGCCGTCGCGCTCCAGTTCTTCATACGCGCGCTTTGTCGTAATAACGCTGATGCGAAGCTCCTGCGCCAGCAGCCGCATGGAGGGGAGGCTGTCCCCTTGCGCGAGTTGGCCGCTGATAATCAGATTTTTAATCTGTGAAGCAATCTGGTCATAGATCGGCTTCCCACTCGCATTGCTGATGAGAATGTCCAAAGTATCGTCTCACCTCCAATATTGTATATATTGATTATATACAATATACTTGAAAAGTCAAGTCCTTTCCAAAAAAAGAAACCCCGCCTGGCGTCAGGCGGGGCCGCTATGCATGATTTCGTGGCGCGCTTAAAAGCTGCTCCGGTTGTTCGGGCTCATATTGGGGAAGGCATTCGGCGCATTATTCTGCATCATATTGCTGCCGGAGACCGGCCTTCCCTGGCTGTCGAACCGCATTGTTGGATTGCCACCATTGCGCGGCTCATAGAAGGTGATAAATTTTAACGAATATACGTCACATACAACGTAACGGCCTTCGTTGGGCTGATACAAGGTGACAAATTACGCCGGCGGAATAGAGCACGCCGTCACGCCGGACAATATTGTTGGTGCCGATGAGGAATTCGCAAGTGACCGGCTGGCCAATGTTTTCCTGTAGAATTGCCGCGAGCGAGTCGAGATAGTATTCGCGTCCAGTCTGCGGGTTTTCGATCTGCTCCTCCGTCAGCCCCGCCTGTGCGGCCGGGTTAAGATGGAGGTCGTTACCATTGGCAGGGGTTTGGGCAAACGTGTTGTTGTTACCGTCCATTCTAACACTCCTTTGACTGTTTTCAAGGTAATCGAGAGGTCAAGTTTGAAAATAGGCATCTGTAGGGTTATAAAAGCAGTGCTCATTGATCCTGGCGGTGAAAATGCCGACATTGCTTGGGAAATAGGTCTGACAATTTGGGGAATATGGGTTGAAAAACCAAAGCGCCTGGCCTACGTTATACAGCCGTTGGCCCGCGATCGCCCAATCCGCGATTTCATAATGGATAGCCTCCGGGCGCATATTGTAGATGTTTTGCAGATTTGGCCGTCCACCCACAAATTCCTGCACACAGGTAAACTGACCGGGCTGAAAAATAATATTCCGGATGCTGCCCTGACCGACGCGCAGATATTCCCCGCCCGGCGCGTTGACTCGGTTCATGATCACGCCGGCCACGCCGCGCATGCCCGCGTCGCCCTCGCCCCCTGCCTCACACTGGATCAGGCGGGCCAGAAGCTCGCGGTCTGAAAAAGCCATAGCATCCCTCCTCTGCACAAAAAATCTATATGCTTTTCAACCGTTGATTATGCAAAGCCTGCGATTCAGGAAGCCATGCGCTTGCCCTGTGTTGCACATTAAAATATTAATTGAATAAAGAATAAAATTTGACAAAAAATTATAAAATATTAAATCATATACATCATTATTGTAATATATATATTGACAAATTTAATATCAAGGAGGATAATCATAGAAAAAGGAGGGTTTGATGTACTGGTTCAACAAATACCGGAGTTATCTGAAAAGCCCGCAGGCCTACTATTATTTTTTGGAAAAAACAGATTTAAGCAGATTCCCCGCGCTTCAAATCGGCGCGATTGACAAACTGGAGGAGGCGGACGAAAGCGGGCTTTACCAATGGATGGAGGATTATCCGCTTTTGCTAAGGCAATATCCTTTGCAGGACTGCGCACAGGGCGCGGACGATTTCCACACGGCGCTGCGCGTGATGGATTGGCTCTCCGCGCATACCCATTATTGTGGATTACAGTTCCGTTTGATCCCCGACCGCACGCCGGCAATCCTCGCATATGGATATGACAAACCCTTCCGCAATGCGATCAACTGCCGCTTCAAAGCTATCGCCATGGCGGACTGCCTGCTGGCTCTACAGAAAAAGGCTTACCCAGTCGCCCTAATCGCGCAGAAAGAGAAGGGGAAGGATCAGCCTTGTCACCTGATGGTACAGATGTATGCACGGGAACTGGAAAAATGGGTCGTGTTCGATCCTTCCTTCCGCACCTATTTTCTGGATGAAACAGGCCGCCCGCTCGATATTTTTGAGCTACGGGAGCAATTTATGGAGGAAAAAACGCCCCGGTTCCCCGGTTATGATCTCAACGGGTCGGACGGCTTACAGGATATTTACATCCAATCGTTTGTCAAACCCGCATTGACCAATATTACCACTTGGAGCGACAACTCGATGGATCGAAGGAATGGTAAGTCTCTTCAGACCCGCAAGCCTTTTGACCGGATTCCGCCCGGATTCGGGCCGGTGATCAAAGCGCAGGCGGAGCGCTTCCAATCGCTCCATACAACTCGTTGAATTGAAGAAAGCCGCGCGCATGGCTGTGAAGCCATGGCGCGCGGCCTTTTTATTCGATTGTTTATTTTGCAACCTCATCAAAGGCAAGCGCACGATTCAGGAGGCGTACCTCTCCGCCAGCGAGCTTCTCCGCCTTCACCGGGCCGGCGGGAAGCGTTTCATTAATCTGTTCCGCACAATAGGCAGATGCATCCAGCGCGCCGTCCAGATACAGTTTCAGCATCCCGTTTTTCTCGCGGACGGCGGCAACGCTGCGTTGTTTGCCGTCATTTACAGCCCGCGTGGAGGTGACGGACACGCCGCCGGCTGCAAAGCATAGCTTCCCATTTGCGTCAATAGAGGCTACAAACGCGCCCTCCTGCGTCACGAGCAATGCGTCTGCCTCCCGTATGGCAATCGGGAAGGTCAAAGTGAAATCTCCTCTTCCTTCCACGCCGCGTTGCGCCAATTCTTTCCCTGAAGCCGCCTGCGTGTGAAAAATCACATCGTTCGGGTAAGCCGTCACCCGTGCCGTTTCATGCACCTGATTGCCCGCACAATCTATCAAACTCACGGCTATCTCCACAGCCTCATTGGGAACAAAGGCCTCTTGGCACGATGCGAGCACCGTGTGGTAATCCGCGCAGAGCGTAAGCTCCGCCTGTACGCCGTTTAACAGCACCTTCGCCTCCCCAATGCTGACGCGCTTATCAAAACACAGGCTGACCACGCGATCAGAAATCGTTTTCGCCGTATGCAGTGCGGCAGGTTGGCGATCCGGCGCGCCGAAACGCAGAATTCGCACCTCGTGCGGGGCGAGAGTCAGCTTTACCCGACCGCCGTATTGATAGGTTTTTCCATCCGGCTTCGCTGCGTAGGGGAGCACTTGCAGGCAGACGAGATCTTTTACGCCCTCCTTAACGCCGATCAGCCGATCCAGCGTGATTTCATAATCCTGCGCAAAATTTGCCGGGTTGCGCAGGGAAACGATCCCCTCCCCGCCATCCCAAGCGGAGTAGCCGTAAACATCGCCGCCGGCAGGCGTTCTGCCGATGAGCTTCGCGTTGCGCAGAATGTGGAAATTCTCCTCCGCCCAACGGAGCAGCTCGGCACAAACCTGCCATTTCTCCTCATCCAGCATATTGTAGCTGAAATACAGCTCCCAGAAGGAGGTGCCGCGCGCCGCAAGCTGATAGAGGAATTTGCGAAACTCATCCGTGGTCGCCTGAATGGTTTTTTTGGTGCGCGGGGATTTTACCGTATTTCCATAGATTGGATCATGGTTATATAAATGCGCCAGCGGGAATTGCAGATCGCGTGTGCGAACGAAATCAAAATATCGGTCGTCGCGATAGGTCATCATCCGGTCGACGTCTGAATCCTCTCTGGAGCCGCCCTTCGATGGGATTTGGAAGGAATGGTCTCCACTGTTCTGCATCCAGATGGAATTGACCCATTGCAAAAACCACGGGCTCGGGTTGACATAACAGGTGAAATTGATCCAAAGGCTCTTCCCCTGCTCCTCGCGCTGAGCGCGCATAGCGGCGAAGATATCCGTCCAATTTTCCCACAGCTCGGTCGTAAAATACATATCGTGCTCGCCGCCGATCATGTGGCCGTGCTTCTTTTTTGGGCAGGGTCGCAGGGCGAAACCATCCAGCTTCCAGTAATTGAGATCAAACCGCTGCATAAAATCAAGAAAGAGCTTTTTAACTCCCTGCTGATAAACAGGAGCCGCCACGCAGATATCATTCGACTTGGGGTTTCGGAAACCCGTACCGGCCTTTTGAATATGCTTAGCGAATCTCGGCGTGTCAAGCGTATAACCTCCACGCGGGCCGAGCCATAGGCCAAAGTTAGAAGCAAATTTCTTTGCCAGCGCGGCGGAGGGATATAGTTCCTGCGGGAATTTATCATTAAAGCACCAAAAGCCTTTCGTATAGTCGTTCCAGCCGTCATCCACCACATAGGCGTCCATTGGCGCTACGCCGTGCTGCGTCAGCCCCTTCTCCATTTCGTAAAAGGAGCCGACGATATTTTCCGAGGTAATATCTAACATATGATCGTACCAGGAATTATACTGCTTGCGGAATTCTGTCTTCGTCGAGATTGTCTCGATATAGCGGAAAAAATCGCTTTGCAGCACCTCTTTGTCATCGCTGCGCGCCACACCGAGCACAGCGGGCCAGGAGAGAAATACGCCCTGTGTCTTTTTTAAGCGCGAAAATGGCTTGCCGGAGTAGTAGCGGGTGCGCGCGGTCGCATCCTCAATGCGGGTATCGGCCGCTGGAAATTCGCAGCCGAGGAACAGGCTGCCGAGATAAACCGGCTGGCCGAGTCCCATATGGAAGCCGGAGATATTGGCGGGCTTCATCTCCGGCCGGGACCAGGTTTTTTGCCCTTGCTGCACATGGAAAGACAGAAGGTCGAGCGAATCGAGCGTAAGCGAGTCCGCCTGCTGCTTCGGCACGGAAACCTCTATGTATTCGCGCAGAAAATGATCCTGCTCCTTCAAAACGGCAACCAGACGAGCCGTTACCGGCACGCCAAGCACGTTAGCCGGCTGAAAGGCGATGCACAACGCCTTCCCTCCGGATACAGTGGCATAGGAAATGGAATCTATCGTGAGGTCATCGGCAGATAGCGCGGCCCTTTTCCTTCTGGATAAAAAGCGCAGGATAAATTCCTGGGAGGCCTCCCCCGGCAGATACTCCGCCGCAGCGCCGTCCACCCGCCGGTTCAGTATGCTGCCGACCGACAGCCTACCGCCTATCGTTTGATAGGTGCGTGAAAAATGCCCGTTTCCAATGATGACGCCCTGATCCGACAGGCGCAGATAGACGCCGCCTTCCACGGATTCCTGCATAGGCGCAAAAGATTGAGAAGCTGTTGTAAACGGTTGAAAGCTCATAAAAATTATTTCATCCTTTCGCAGAAGCCAAAAATTGGTTTCTGAATGCATGCGGAAAGAAGCATTTCAGTAAAAACAACTTTTTTGCATGAAACGCTTTCCTAATTCTCGCATCCGTTAAATTGCGTTTGGTTAAGCCGCTCTTTATTGTAGCAAAGGCGCTGGCTGTTTGCAAGAAAAAAGGTCCGTTTGGCGCATTTTTTGCTGCGCAAAACGGGCCAGGGCTAAGAGGTGCAAAATTGAGACGGTCAATCTGGTTTGATAGGCTGCCGGGCGCTGTTTTCCCCTATCAAAAAGCGGTTTTTACAACCGCCCTTTTTTTCACAGGAGTCGGCATGCATGCAGTGCAGCTGCCGTTTCCGATTGGCATCGAGCCGCTCTTCCATGACGACGTTATGCCCCACTACCCAGCAGTACTGCTCCCGGGGCTTTGAACAATTGTATTCCATCCTCATCACCCACTTTATCCGTTTGATTCTCCTTTTTATTATATTCATCCGTTGGGCGGATAAACAATCAAGGCGGCAAAAAATATATGAATAGCCTGCGGTATATTTGTCCAATAATATTTCATAAATATAACAGGGAGGCTGATGATTCGTGGATAGTAACTTCAAGCTCACCGTTTTAGAAAAGGTGCGAAAAACGCCAGCGGAACCGACGCCGGAGGAAAAACTGATTGATGATATCAGAGAGATCTGCCGGAGGATCGATACGGCATACGCCCGCTTTGAATACGAAGAGGACGCAGATCTGGTGGAGGCCGCTATCTATGAATTGGAAGCGCTCAAGGCCCGTTACCGGTACCTGCTGCGGATTGCAAAAGAGCGGGATCTCCACGGCGCGGCGATCAAGCCCGTATGGGGCGCAAACGGAAGGATGGATACGATGGGATAGGCCTGACGGTTACTCTCTATGTGGCCGGAATTGCGGCGGCGCTCGTGATTCTAGGCGCAATGCTGCGCTCCGGCCATGCGCTTAAGGCGCTGTTAATGAGCGTTTTGCAGGGCGTTGCCGCGCTGTTTGCAGTCAACGTGCTGGGTACGCTGACAGGTGTAACGCTCGCTGTCAACTGGTGGACGCTCGGCATCAGTTCCCTCGGTGGCACGGCAGGAGTGGTGTTCCTGCTGGTTTTGAATGTAATTTTGTAACAGAACATAACAAAAGGAACGGTCATTACAGATAACGTAATGACCGTTCCGGAACATGTCAGAAAAGCAAACTGCGGATGAAAATGTGCAGATGATGCCATGTCTTCTAAAGAATAATGGGATGATAGGTGAACTAACAACATTTTTACAATATAAAAGATGTTTTAATGAGGATTGTTTTTTTAGTATATAAAAATAAAAAACCACGTAGCTTCAAAAACTCCTTGAAACTACGTGGTTTTTCCTGGTGGACGTTAACGGACTCGAACCGCTGACCCTTCGCACGTCAAGCGAATGCTCTACCAGCTGAGCTAAACGTCCATCTCTCAATCAACACAGGGCTGGACTGGCCTGTCCTCCTGAGCGCGAGATTTATTATATCGGATTGCCACAAGAAATGCAAGCCCTTTTTGAAAATTTTTCAAATTCGTTTTTCACCATGGATTTTCCAAAAAGAATGAGGAGCAGCTGCTAAACATGCCACAGCTGCTCCCGCTGATATTCATCATCGTTTCCGCCATTTTGCGTTATGCTTTTTTGCCTTGATCGTTCTGCCGGATTTCCACACGGCGGATTTTGCCATTGACCGTTTTAGGCAGCTCATCGACAAATTCGACCACACGGGGATATTTATAAGGTGCGGTTTCCTTCTTTACATGATTCTGGAGCTCCTTTTTCAGCTCCTCACTTGCCGCAAAGCCGGGGCGCAGCACGATCGTTGCTTTTACAACATTGCCGCGCAGCGGATCCGGCACGCCGGTGACCGCGCATTCAAGCACCGCCGGGTGCTCCGCAAGCACGCTCTCGATCTCGAACGGCCCGATGCGGTAGCCGGAGGATTTGATCACGTCGTCTGTTCTACCGACATACCAATAGTAGCCGTCCTCATCCATCCAGGCGGTGTCGCCCGTATGATAGAGGCCGTCGTGCATGGCCTCCTTCGTGCGCTTCTCATCCCGGTAATAGCAGTCAAAAAGGCCAAGCGGCTTACCATGATCAAGCTTTACGACGATCTCTCCCGTCACGCCGGGCTGGACGGGTTGGCCATCCTCATCCACGATCATCACATCATACTGCGGGATCGGTTTGCCCATGGAGCCGGGCTTCGGCTCCATGCCCACGAGATTGGCAATCAGGAGCGTCGTTTCCGTTTGGCCAAAGCCTTCCATGAGCTTGATGCCAGTAGCCTCATACCACTTGTTAAACACATCCGGGCTCAGCGCCTCGCCCGCGATGGTGCAGTAGGTCAGCCTGCTTAAATCCCAGCTTTTACACATTCCTCCTGCAAGAAAAACAGGAACATCGTGGGGGGACAGCACAGGGAGGTGACGCCATACTGCGATACCTTATCGAGAATATCTGACGCGACAAACTTTTCGAAATCATAAACGAATACGCAGCTCTCCATAAACATTTGCCCATAGAGCTTGCCCCAGACCGCCTTGCCCCAGCCGGTGTCCGCAATGGTGAAGTGGATGCCCTCCGGGTCGACGTTGTGCCAGTATTTCGCGGTGGCGAGATGGCCCAGGGCATAGGTGTAGGGGTGCAGCGCCATTTTTGGGTTGCCTGTTGTGCCGGAGGAAAAATAGAGAATCATAGGGTCGCTCGCAAGCGTTGGAACGCGCGCAAACGATTCCAGTGCTTTCTCCATCTCCGTCATAAAATCCTCCCAGCCGTCACGCTCGCCGTTGACCATGAGCTTGGTTTGCAGCGTCGGACATTCCGGCGCGGATTCGTCAAAATGCGCGGCCACGTCGCCCTGCCCGGTGCAAATGACCGCCTTGACCGAGGCGGAATTGACGCGGTAGACAATATCATGCTTGGTGAGCAAAAAAGTGGCGGGTATAATGACGGCGCCAAGCTTATGCAGCGCAAGGATAGTAAACCAGAATTGATAGTGGCGTTTGAGCACCACCATGACCATATCGCCCTTGCCGATGCCCTTGGCGCGCAGCATGTTGGCGGTTTTGTCACTGTAGCGTTTCAGGTCGCCGTAGGTGAAAACATGCTCCTCCCCGCAGGGATTGCACCAAATCATCGCCCGGCGGCCCGGCTCAGCTTCGGCGATCGCGTCCACCACGTCGTAGGCAAAATTGAAATTTTCCGGATACTTATATTGGTAGTCGACGACATTGCCCTTTTCATCGCGGGTTTCGTCCACATATCTCTCATTCACATGCAGCATTGAAAACTCCTCCATTCCAAAAATTGATTAGGATCGTTTATTTCTTTTCATCCTGCACCTTCAGGATGATTGCGAGGAACAAGCAGTCCTCGCCGCCGGTTGCAATCATGCCATGGCCATGGGAGGAGTCGTAAATCACGCTATCGCCCTCATGGAGGATTTCCGTATGGTTTTCAAACTGCGCCTTGAGCGAACCTTTGAGGATAAAGTCAAACTCCTGCCCCTCGTGGGTAGAGAGCTCGATGGGCTTCTCCTGCTCCTCCGCCTTGTAGGGCGCGGTAACGAGGAACGGCTCGCAAAATTTCCCCTTGAGATACGGGGCTAGGTGGTAATAATCAAAGCCGGAGCGGCGCTTGATTGGCAGCCCCTCGCCCTTTCGCACGACTGAATAAAAAAGCAGATGCGGGTTTTCACCCGTGAGGATTTCAATCATATCCACGCCAAATTTATCTGCGCATTTGAACAAAAAGGTGAAGGAGAAATCTGTTTCGCCATTTTCTGCCGCCTCATATTCCGCTTCGGTGCAGCCGATGGTCTCCGCCATCTCCTGTGTGGTAAAGCCCATAATCTCCCGCAGCGTGCGGATGCGCTCCGCGACCTCCGTCAGTTTCAGTTCCATGTTGACACTCACCCTTTCTGTAAAGTTGAATTATTTGTTAGCAAACAAAATCAAAAATCCCGCCCCAAGCAATCCTTGGGGCGGGATTTGATTTACAAAACCCGCGGTACCACCCAAATTCAGTATTTCCCCGGAAAAGCCGGAAAAACGCCCTTCAGGGCTCCAACAAGCCCCTGGCCTTAACGCGGCCCGACGAAGGCGCTTACTCGCCCGGAAGGCTTTCAGACCTCTGCTCAAGAGTGATTCCCGTTACCGCTGCTACCCGTTTTCACCACCCACGGGCTCTCTGAAAGCAGAAAAAACTAACAGACGTCTCTGTCCATGCATTTCGAATTGGAAGACCATATAAACGATGTTGGATGCATTATAACGCCGGGAGGGGCGGTTGTCAAGCGATATAAAAAAAGTTTATACACTTTTCAGATATCGCCAACATTGCAATGTGAAACAGAGTTATAAAGGACTTTTTCGATCCGTGACGCTCCCACATAATCTAAATAGGGAAAAGGAATCAAAATAAATGAGATTGGTGTTCCGGGATCCGTTATAGAAGGAATCTGAACGAAAATCCTTTTGCAATCCGCCAATCTCATGTTGCAAAACAAATAGTTTGCAGAATTGATCGGTATCAAACGGTTTCTCTGAATCCCGATCAAGATAAACTCAAAATCAAAGTTTTT
>ENA-OQDA01000858-OQDA01000858.1-human-gut-metagenome-genome-assembly--contig:-NODE-858-length-11577-cov-2.232052_pt1 | contig 11577 bp, 13 predicted proteins | sample MGYA00242771_ERZ504603 | MGnify/ENA primary metagenome ERZ504603 (study PRJEB26092, sample SAMD00036328) | human gut metagenome | host: Homo sapiens | study: EMG produced TPA metagenomics assembly of...
ATTCAGCACACCGCCGTCAAAGCACTGGCGGTAGCTGTAGCCTGCACCGTGAATGCGCCGCTGAAAAATATGCGCCGGACTGAGGTCCTCCAGCTCCTCGACGTACTCGGGGAACAGCAGCCGCGCGTGCTCATCAAACCGCACATCGAGTTCTCCGGCGTACTCGCCGAGCAGCCTGAGCAGGCAGGTCGGCGCGAAAGGCGCGGCGTGCAGGATGACTTCACGCAGGCTCATGCAGTTCATCAGGGCACCGCCGCCGAATTCGCTCACCGAGCCGGTCAGCTCGATACGTTCGAGGCTGCGGCAGTTGTAAAACGCGTAGCTTCCGACGCTTTTCGCGTCCTTTGGGAGCGTAACCGTGCGGATAGCCGCCGCATTGTGCTTCGGCTCTGTGCCGCCGCAGGTAATACGGACAGCGAACGTGTCCTTGCCTGTCAGATCGGGGGCCCGCTCGCTGAGTACATACGCGCCGACCTCGGTAACAGGCACATCGTCTATCTCGTCCGGCAGACGCACAATATCGTCCTGCGTTTCGCACCGCAAAAGCGCAATGCCGCCGCTCGCACTCCGCGAACAGGTCAGCCGCAGTTCGTTTTCCCCCTCGATCACGCGCATTTGCACTCGCTCCCTCGATAAATTCTCATTCTGCTACCCATTATAGCACAGTATGCAGAAAAAGACGATACTGCGGCCTTTATTCTCATGATAAGAATTTATATCATAAATAATATATTATTTTTCGCAAATTACGCTTGACAATCCCCTGTTTTGCGAATATACTGTGACCATACCAAGTAAACCAACACAAACCAATGACGAAGACGAGTAGCAGGGAGACCGAACCTCCAAGAGAGCCGCAGGCGGTGTGATTGCGGCAGGCAAGGACCGTGTGAATGGACTTCAGCAGGGCAAGGCGAACGGCTTCGGCCAAGTAACTGCGACGGGGACTCCGCCCGTTATCAGGGGAGCGCGCATTGTTTGATGTGTGAGCAGAGTGGACGCAGTTTGCGTCAATCTGGGTGGTACCGCAAGAGCGTATTCGCTCCTGTCCCAAGAGAAATCTGGGACAGGAGCTTTTTATTTTGTAAAACAAATTGAGAGTGAAGCTATTCACCATCTCTCCACTTTATCTGAAATTTGTAAAGGAGCAATCACCATGGCTAAGATCCCCCACAGACTTTATTTGACCGAAGACCAGATGCCCAAGCAGTGGTACAACCTGCGGGCGGACATGAAGGAAAAGCCGGACCCGCTGATTCATCCGGGTACGCATCAGCCGCTGCCGGAAGAAGCGCTGTACCCCATCTTCTGCCAAAAGCTGGCGCACCAGGAGTTGGACAACGACACCCGCTACATTGATATTCCCGAGCCGGTGCTCGATATGTATAAGCTGTACCGTCCGTCTCCGCTGTGCCGCGCGTACAATCTGGAGAAAGCGCTGGGCACCCCGGCTAAGATTTACTACAAGTTTGAGGGTAACAACACCTCCGGCAGCCACAAGCTGAATTCCGCGATCGCGCAGGCGTACTATGCCAAGGAGCAGGGTCTCAAGGGTCTTACCACCGAAACGTGCGGTCAGTGGGTAGCTGCACTCTCCGCAGGCAGTGCGCATATTTCGGATCGTGGATTTGAAGGTATTCATGGTTAAGGTCTCCTACGAGCAGAAGCCGTTCCGCAAGGCTATCATGCAAACCTTTGACGCGAATGTAACGCCGTCTCCGTCCAATACGACCGAGGCAGGCCGCGCTATTCTGGCACACGATCCGACCACCGGCGGCTCGCTCGGCTTGTGCGTATTTCTGAGGCCGATTGAAGTAGCTACTACACACGAGGGCTACCGCTATGTACTCGGCTCCGTGCTCAATCAGGTGCTGCTGCACCAGTCCATCATCGGTCTGGAGAGCAAGCAGGCTATGGAAATGCTCGATGAGTATCCGGATATCGTAATCGGCTGTGCCGGCGGCGGCTCCAACCTCGGCGGCCTGATCTCCCCGTTCATGCAGGATAAACTGCTCGGCAAGGCTGACCCGCGCATCATTGCGGTTGAGCCTGCGTCCTGCCCGTCCTTCACGCGCGGCAAGTACGTTTACGATTTCTGCGATACCGGCCACGTTACGCCGCTGGCCCGCATGTACACGCTCGGCAACGGCTTCATGCCCGCGCCCAACCACGCAGGCGGTCTGCGCTACCACGGCATGAGCCCGATCCTCTCCAGCTGTACCACGACGGTTATATGGAGGCGGTTTCGGTCAAGCAGACCGACGTATTTGACGCAGCAGTTCAGTTCGCCAAGGTAGAGACCATTCTTCCGGCTCCGGAATCCAGCCACGCCATCCGCGCCGCAATCGACGAAGCGCTCAAGTGCAAGGAGACCGGGCGAAGCTAAGACCATCCTGTTCGGTCTGACCGGTACCGGCTACTTTGATATGGCAGCATACGAGGCATATCATAACGCACCATGCGCAACCACGTTCCCACCGATGAAGAACTGCAGGTCGGCTTCGATACCATTCCGCCGCAGGAATAAAACGCAATATAAGGTATATGGCAGACCTCCAACTTCTCTGCTGTATATAGCCGCCTGTTCCCCCACAGGCGGCTTTGTTTTGCCGAAAACAGGTTTCCGAAAAAAACTTTCAAAAAATCTGAAAATAATTATTGACATCAGGGCCCACCCGTGATATTATAATAAGGCAGTCAGCGAGAACGACAAAGCGAAACGCCGACAGCAAAAGAAAATAGATCGTGTATGCGCCAGTAGCTCAGCTGGATAGAGTGTTTGGCTACGAACCAAAAGGTCGGGGGTTCGAATCCCTTCTGGCGTACCAGATCAACCGGTTATTTCGTTTGAAATGACCGGTTTTTCTTATTTTCTGATACATTTAAGGCAACGCCGCAATACCATGACCGGTATGGCAGATGATTTTTGAACACTGTAATTTATCCAAATGAATCGTTTCTTCTTTACAAACCTAAAAAAAGAGATGGCAGTAAGCATTTTTGCTTCCATCATTCTCTTTTTCTTTATGTAACTTCTCGTATATCGTGTTGTGCTTGACACCTGCACGTTCTTTGACACCAATCACATCTTCGGCGTACTCACCGAAGATTTTGCGGTTGTCGATCTCGTAACCCTGTCGATTTTTTCTATATTCTTCATATGTACCTTGACTACGGATCCACATTTCAATACCTGTACCAAATATCTCAGCAGAAACATCCCATCCTCCATCCGAAGACGTTTTGACCTCAGCCGTTCACCTTTTCGGAGCTGTCGCCGGTCTCTGGTCTGCACCAGATCAGGAAGCAAGGGAACGGCAAAAGTTCAAAAGGAAGGAAAAATAAAAGGACGTACCATGAAAGTACGTCCTTTCCCTTATTCTGCTTCCTGCAGATAATAGCCGATGCCTCGCTCAGAGATCAGCTCGGCCTTCGAGCCGACCGCACGCAGCTTGCGGCGCACAAGTGTCAAATAAACCTCGATGTTATTGTAGGTCGCGTCCCTGCCTGCTCCCCAGACCTTCTGGTGCAGCATTTCACGCGGCAGCACCTGTCCCGGTTCCCGCAGGAACATCTCTACAAGCTGCAGCTCCTTGCCGGACAGACGGACTTCGCCGTCATTGCTCGACAGCACACAGCGGCCGCGGTCGAGCGTCAGGTCGCCGGCGGTCAGGATTTCACTCTGCATCATTCTCGGCCGACGTGCCAGTGCATTGACATGCGCCAGAATCTCATCGCTCTGGCACGGACGCATGAGCACATTGTCCGCACCCGCATTCAGAATACGGATACGCGCCCGCGCGGTCGTGTGACCTGCCATGACGAGCAACGGTGTCATATCGCCACTTTCGCGCAGAGAGTGCACCGCGTCGATGGTCTTCTCATCCAGCTTAGTGGCATTGTACACGATTACATCATATATATTCTCCGAAATATCAAGCGTGTCGCTCTCCGGCTGCTGATCATACAGAATATGTTCATGCTTGAAAGTGGCGAACAGGCGCTCGTCCTCCTCCGCATTGATTAACAAAATACGCATGAGAACATCTCCTCCTATCGGTGTAACCATTGTGCCGAACTTGTGTGGATTTTTTGTGTATAGCTTATGGATAAATTGTTAAATTGATTCTTTTTCATCAAGCCGCCGTCAAGCGATGCGGCAACCGATTTTCAACATTCACGGAATATAAAAAAGGGAGAAACAGTGTTTTCTCCCTTTTTTACAATTTACAGAACGATAAGCTGCTTGGGTGCATCGGTCAGATCAATGCAGCCGTCCTCAATGACGTACAGCATATCCTCAATACGCACGCCAAACTTGCCCGGCAGATAAATACCCGGCTCTGCGGTGACGATACTGCCTGCCGGCAGCGGCGCTTCTCCGCGCGGAGAGGCCACCGGAGCCTCGTGGATCTCCAGTCCTACACCATGGCCGAAGCCGTGGCCGAAGGCATCACCGTAGCCTGCCGCCTCGATAATCTTACGGCCTGCCGCGTCAACGTCCCGACCGGTCACACCGGCCTTGCAGGCAGCAATGCCTGCAAGCTGTGCGTTCAGCACCGTATCGTACACGGTCTGCATCTCATTGGTGACATGGCCGATCGCGACCGTGCGCGTCATATCCGAGCAGTAGCCGTCATAAATACAGCCGAAGTCCATCGTCACGAAATCGCCCGCCTCGATGGTCTTTTCACCCGGTACGCCATGCGGCTTGGAGCTGTTTGCACCCGAAACGACGATCGGGTCAAACGACATGTTCTCCGCACCGTAGTGCAGCATGAGGTAGGTCAGCCGTGCCGCGATCTCCTTCTCGGTCACGCCGACCTTGATGTCGTTCAGTACCTCCTCGAGCGCCTGCTCCGCGATTCGCTGTGCCGCGACGATCTTCTCAACCTCGTCCTCTTCCTTGCACATGCGCAGCTGCTCCACACCGTCCTCGAGACGGACAGCTGTCGCGTGCAGCGCCGTGCCCCAGGACATGAACTCCGCATAAGTGAGCGTTTTGTCCTCGAGAGCGACCTTTTTCGCGCCGTCCTCGTCAAGCAGCTCATTGATAAGCGCAGAATAGCTCTGCCCCGCCTTGATCTCGCGCACCTCAAAGTCCTTGATGGCCGCGCGTGCCGCCTCGACATAGCGGAAATCGGTGAAGAACACCGCCTGCTTGGCCGACAGATACACTGCGCCCGCTGTCGAGTGAAAGCCGGTCGCGTAGCGGCGGCTGATCTCGCTGGTCAGCACCAGCGCGTCATACGGCTGCTCGAGCAGCATGGCACGCAGTTCGTTTCTTTTCATGGTAATCGCCTCTTAAATATTAGCCGATGATGGATTTTACCGCATCCACGGCGAGCAGATAGCTGTGCTTGCCGAAGCCTGCAATGACACCCGCACACACCGGTCCGATGACCGACTTGTGGCGGAATTCCTCGCGCGCATGCACGTTGGACATATGTACCTCCACGCAGGGCAGGCGCACAGCCGCAATCGCATCGCGGATGGCGTAGCTGTAGTGCGTGTACGCACCGGCGTTCATGATGATCGCATCGCAGTCCTCACGAGCCGCGTGAATGCGGTCGATCAGCGCACCCTCGGAGTTGGATTGAAACACCGCGCATTCCATCCCCAGCCGTTCGCACTTCTGTACAACCTCCGCGTTGATGGATGCCAGCGTGTTCGAACCATAAATGCCCGGCTCGCGCTGACCGGTCAGGTTCAGGTTGGGACCGTGGATCAGTAATACCTTTTTCATGGTGATACCCCCAGTTTTCTTTTGTCATCGTTTTCGATGGAAGCCTATTTTTCTTTTTAATCAGTAATTACGCATTGGGAATTTCTAATTTGTCCATGAAGCACTGCTTCATAGCTAAAGCGTCCTCCGCCTGCGTTCCGGCGGATTCGCAGATAAACGTCGGTGCGTAGCCGCGTGCGGCGGTTTCCTCAGCGACCGGCGTGAAATCCGGACCGTATACCGTATCCGCGAACGTCAGATGGCGCACCTCGCCCTTATCGTTATACTCGATATGAGAGAAGTGGGCGTGCAGCTTGGCGGTACGCTCATGGCCGATGGTATTTTCCATCAGGTCGAACAGCGCTTTCACTTCCTCGCGGGTGTTCATGTGCCCGCCCGTGCGGCAGTTGAGATGACCGAAGTCGATGCACGGCAGCAGGCGGTCATCGGCAGCCACCAGCTCGCAGACCTCCTCGGCGGTGCCGAGCACGCTCTTTTTGCCCATGGTTTCCAGACAGACCGTGCAGCCGGTCAGGTGGGCCTCATCCAGCGCACGCAGAATATTTTTACGTTTTCGTGCGAGTTGCGCATAGCGCGGTCACGGGTCAGCTTGCCCTGACCGCCGCAGTGCACGACCATGCGCGTTGCGCCAAGCGGCACGGCCAGCCGCGCGGTCTCCAGCACATAGCCGACGTTTTCTCCATGCGCTCGCTCTCCTCGGACGAGAGATTGATGAAATACGGCGCATGAATGCTCATCTGAATGCTGTGCTGCTCGGCTGCCGCACCGATTTTGAGTGCGGTCTCCTCGCCGCAGCGCACGCCGCGTCCGCACTGATACTCAAACGCGGTCAGTCCTATCTGTGCGAGCCATGCAGGCGCATCCTCGCTTTTCTTGAAGCCTGCGGCGGCAAACGACTCCGAGTTGCCCGCAGGACCGAATTTCGGCTCAGCCATGATGTGCTCTCGCCTCCATTCTGCGCCGTCCGCGCGCGATAAAACCGCGCTCAAGCTGATAGCGCACATTGATCCAGAAGAACCGACGGTCGAGCGTTTCGACGTAGCAGGTCAGCGCGCCTGCGCGGTTGCCGCCGAACACGTCGGTGAAAATCTGGTCGCCGATGACGGCAATCTCGCGCATGGACAGGCCAAGCCGGTTTGCCGCCTTGCGGAAGCCGCGGGAAAACGGCTTCCCGGCATGGCTGATATAGCCCACACCGAGCGGCTCACAGAACTTCCCTACCCGCTCGGGATGGTTGTTGGAGAACACCAGCACAGCAATGCCGGCATCCTTCAGCCGATCGACAAAGAGGTGCAGCGTATCGGGCGGCAAAGCAGCCTTGTGGGACGCCATTGTGCCGTCCAGATCGACCAGCACGCCGCGTACGCCGTGGGCAGTCAGCACCTCCGGCGTAATATCGTAAATCGAATCAAATACATAATCGGGAATCAGTTTGCTCATTCATACACTCCTGTTAATACCCGTATTCTAATTTAGCGTAATGCTACATATAGTGTAATGGAATTTATTCAAAAAGTCCAGAAAAGAAGCTGTTGCAAAACTACAGTTTTGCCGACAGGAGGAACGGACCGCGGGCCGTTCCAACGTATTTCTATCATCAAGGAGTTGACGATTATGGTCTACACGAAAAATCTTATTCTGGTATGCACCGGACGCGACACAACGAAAGCCGCTTCGCTCGGCATGCCGGTTTGCAGCTTTGCCTTGGTATTTCACCGTCCGGAGCGCTGCAGCGGCTCAAGGTGTCCGCGGTGCAGCGGCACTGCCTGCTCGCGTGACCGACCCGCCGCAGGCTATCAACTTCTGCAGCGCAGAGCGCATTGCCGCCGATCTGGTTTTCGAGGCGCGGCGCACGGAAGCGCCCGGCGTGTTCGCGGATTTTGAACACGACACGCCGCTGAACCGCCGTCTGCTGGCCGCATTCGACGAAGCACTGTACGATGCGGATATTCCGTTGTATGTGCCGCTCGAGTGCGGACGCACGCTGTCGCACGCGATACTCACGGTCTCCACCGCGATTTCGGGCGGCAGTCTGACCGAGTACATTTCCTCCCTGCAGGGCATTTACGGCGCGGCGCGGATTGCCGCATTTCTGCAGCCGGTTTCGCAGGATTTCACCCTGCCGTCACCCACGCCGAACGGCGTTTCGCTCAGTGCCGCAGCAAGAGCCGCGCTGCTCGCGCAGACCGGTGCACAGCCGTTCTTTTCGCGCGAGCTGTGCGCGAAATACTTCACCTACATGAATGCAGACGGACAGGCACACTTTGTCCTGTACGACGATGATTCCACGCTGGCAGCCAAGCTGGCGCAGCTGGCAGGCTGCGGCGTGCAGAACGTGTTCGCGCTGTTTCCGGATGCGGCAGGGCTGCTGAAGCCGCAGGCGTAAGGCAACACTGCACAATTAAGACTGCGGCGCTTTGCGGAAATTTTGTGCCCTGACTTTATAGCGGTCCCTTGCGCAGGCTCCGGTCGCGCTGCCGCTGATTCTACGGTAATACATCAAGTATTACCGCAAAACCACGCCTCGTCAGTGCACAAAATCCACTCGCAAATCGCTCTTGTTTAATCATGCAGTATTGCCTTAATCCGTCGTAATATGCGCGGTCGTGGCGCGTACCAGCTTGATGAGATCCGCCGGTGCACATTCGATCTGGAAACCGATCTTGCCCGCAGAGACCATCACGGTCGGGACATTGTTCACGCTCTCGTCAAACACGGTCGGGAACGCCTTCTTCATGCCCACCGGCGAGCAGCCGCCGCGTACATATCCTGTAAGTCCCAACAGTTCCTTGACATGCACCATCTCGACCGACTTTTCGCCTGCCGCCTTGGCTGCCTTTTTCAGGTCAAGCTCCTTTGCAACCGGAATAACGAATACATGAAAGCCGCCCGATTTGCCTCGTGCAACCAGCGTCTTGAAGACCTGATCGGGGTTCTGGCCGAGCAGCTCCGCAACCGAAACACCGTCTACTGCGTCCTTGCCGTGCGGGTATTCGTGCGGCTTATAGGCGATCTTGTGCTGCTCGAGCACACGCATTACATTTGTTTTATCCGAAGCCATATTGTTCGCTCCTATCTGCAATTTATACAAATATTATAGACTTCACTTGTGCGATATGCAAGGGAATATCGGAATTGAAAATTGAGAATGAAGAATGGAAAATTATCGCGGCGGTTGAATCAATACATCATTTGTAAATTCATTTGCACACGCATACCCGCAGGGACGAACCGTGTTCGCCCAAGTCATCGTTAAATGGGTGCGGGAGCACACTGTGCTCCCCTACGGGGTAGACTGTACAGACATTGGACAACTGCGGTACCCATTTTGCCCGCCATTCATTATCCATCCTCCATTATCCATTCTCAATTCAAAAAGGGAACCGAAATCGGTTCCCTTTTTGCTTACTGCTTGCGGATTTTTCCTTATGGAAGTTAAACTTCGGCAGCTTGATTTTCTTAAACAGGCCGGAAAGGCGGGCAGCGACGCTGTCGGTCAGCGAATAGTAAACCGGGGTGAATAACAGCGTTGCGATGGTGGAGATAACCATACCGGTCATCATAACAACACCCATCGGCTTCATCATCTCGGAGCCTTCGCCGCTGGAGCATACCATCGGCACAAGGCCGAGGATAGTGGTCATAGCGGTCATCAGCACCGGACGGACACGGCGCGGACATGCGTTCAGGATAGCCGTATTCTTATCCTCACCGCGCTGACGGCGCTGCAGGCTATAGTCGATCAGCACGATGGACGAGTTGACGACTGTACCGGCCAGAATGATAACACCGAGCAGTGCGACCATGGAAACATGATTTCCGGTCGGCACAGCAGGATCATCGAGCCGAGCAGGCCGATCGGCAGGATCAGCATGATTGCAATCGGCAGCGAGAACGAGTTGAACTGCGTTGCCAGAATGAAGTATACCAGCATAATTGCCACCGCAAGGGCCAGCATCAGCGTACCGGTGGTCTCCGCGATCTGCGAAGCAGCGGTATCGCCTTCTCCGACCTCTACGCCGTCCGGCAGCTCGTACTTGGCAACAATGTCGTCAACGGCTGCCTTAATGGCATTGCTGTCACCGGATTCGCTCTCACCGGTGATGGTAACGGTCTCCTTCTGGTTCTTGCGCACGATGGACTGCGGGCTGAGCTCGGTATAGACATCCGCCACCATGGACAGCGGTACGGTGCCGCCGGTCATGGTCGGAATCTGCATGGAGCGCAGTGCGTCCAGACTGGTTGCTACATCCTCGTCGCCGGCAACGGTAACGTCGTATTCCTCACCGTTCATGCGGAGCGTGGTCGCGGTCGAGCCGGTCAGCTCACCACGAACCAGACCGCCGATAGCAGTCGCACTCAGACCGAAGCGAGACGCATTCTCGCGGTTGATCTTAACGGCAACACGCGGGGTCTGCTCGCCTGCCGAGGATTCCACGTTGATAGCATCCGGCAGTGCGCCGATCTGATTTGCCAGATCGTCTGCCGTCTCAGCCAGCTGGTCGTAGTCATCGCCGGTCAGCTCAACGCTGATGTCCGAATCCGTGGACATCGACATGGTGCTGCTGGTCGAAACCGTCAGTTCACAGCCTGCAATATCCTGCAGGTCACGGCGCAGCTGCTTGGCGATATCCGCTGACGAGCGGTCACGCTGATCAAGATCTACCAGCGAAATGGTAACGCTTGCGCCCGAGGACGAGGACATGATCGAGGTCGAAGAACCGGTCGAGTAGTAGATCTGCTCCAGCTCCGGGATGGTATCAACTGCGATGGCCGCAATGCGGTCCTCGATGGCGGCAGTGTCCTCCATAGTCGAACCGTTCGGCATGGAAACCGTAACACTCACCTGACCCTCATCCATCTCCGGGATGAGCTCCATGCCCGCCTGGCTGACGCTGAGCACGCTGACAATACAGATGACAACGGTCAGCGCGATGCCTGCCCAGCGGTGGGTGATCAGGGAATTCAGCGAACTGCGGTATGCACGCGAGAGCGGCTTTTCGGTGATCGGCGTTGCGCCCGAGCCCTGCGGCTTGACACTCTTCTGCTTGGTGCTGCCGAGCAGGAAGTAGCACAGCAGCGGCACGAGCGTGACGGAAATGATCAGCGAGCTGAGCAGCAGCGCTACGATGGTGATACAGAATTCCTTGAACATCATGCCGGCCATGCCGCCGGACAGTGCAATCGGCAGGAATACGGCAACCGTGGTCAGCGTGGAAGCGATAACCGCACCGATGACCTCGCCGGTGCCCTTGGTGCAGGCATCCAGACGGTCGTAGCCGTCCGCTCGATAGGTAAAGATGTTCTCCAGAACAACGATGGAGTTATCCACGATCATACCTACGCCGAGCGTGATACCGCCGAGCGACATCATGTTCAGCGTAATGCCCAGCACGTTCATAATCAGGAACGTAAACAGGATACAGCACGGCATTGCGATGGTAACAGCCATGGTCGCGCCGAAGTCGCGCAAGAAAAGGAACAGCACGATCGCGGCGAACAGCACGCCCATCCAGATGTTCTGAATAGCGTTATCAACCGTCATGTTGATATAGTCGGACTGATCCATAACGATATTCCACTGCAGGGAATCGTTGCTCTTAAGCAGCGAGTCAAACTCAGCCTTGGCCAGCTCGGCAATCTGCACGGTGTTCGAGCCGGACTGCTTGTTGACCGACAGGATGATACATTCCTCACCGTCAACCTTGGAGATGGCGTCCTGATCCTTCGGCTGCATGGAAACATCCGCAATCTGGCTCAGACGGACCGTGCCGCCTGCCGGAAGCGAGATCAGGGCGTTCTTAATCATCATCAATGGACGAATACTCGCC
>ENA-OQDA01000859-OQDA01000859.1-human-gut-metagenome-genome-assembly--contig:-NODE-859-length-11572-cov-2.601747_pt1 | contig 11572 bp, 7 predicted proteins | sample MGYA00242771_ERZ504603 | MGnify/ENA primary metagenome ERZ504603 (study PRJEB26092, sample SAMD00036328) | human gut metagenome | host: Homo sapiens | study: EMG produced TPA metagenomics assembly of...
GACGCTCCACGCCTGCGACACGGCGCCCCGAGGCGCATGCGGAGGATCGCCGTCGAACAGCTCGTTGATCGATCCGATACCGTAACTCTGAATCTCCTCGCCGAAACGGGCGAGCAGCTCCTCCGCCCGAGGCAGAAACTCACGGCCACCGAGGTCGAACGAAGCCTTGACATAAAACCAAAGCGGCCAAACCCATACGGAGCCGTTCATCGAAGCCTCCGCACGAACGGCTTCATCGCCCTCGCAGCGGTTCTTATAGCGAGGATTGCGGGGCGAAAGCGAACGCAGCCCTTTGGGTGTCAGCAAATGCTGCCCCACGATCCGAAGCACCGAAGCCTGCTGCTCCTCATCGAGCATCTTGTAATCCAAACCGCACGCCACCACCATATTCGGACGAATCCACCGATTCGGCCCTTCAGGACCTACGAAATCGGCCAGATACCCGTCGTCGTCGCTCCAGAACATCTCCCGGAAAGCGTTCCGAATCCACTCGGGCCACGCTTTCCACTCGCCGACGAACTCCTCCTCGCCGAAACGGGAAGCCAGCTCAAGGGCATAACACACGGCGTTGTACCAAAGTGCGTTGATTTCGACCGGATACCCGTCCCGCGACACGACGGGGACACCACCCGCCAGCGCATTCATCCAGGTGAGGGCTTTGTCGGCGCCGAGGCCCACACCAAACCGTTATCGTGCACGGCCACGCCGCCGACGCCCCGGCGATAAGCCGCCAGCAGCTCTTTCATCACGATACCGTAGCGCTTCCATATCTCCTCCTCACCCAGCGTCCGCTGCAACTGCTGAAGCACCCAGAAAAACCAAAGCGGAGCATCCGCAGCCTCGGCAGCCGAGAAAGAACCCGTAAACATACCGTCCCGGCGTCCGCGCACGACCGTATCGAGCACATCCAGGCAATCCTCCGTGCGTCCCTGCTCCAGCGCGATGCCGGGCAGCGCTACGAGCGTCTGACGTCCGATCTGCCCATACCAGGGATACCCGGCCAGCACCTCGGCCCGCCCGTCCCGGCGGCGGACGACGAACTGCCGGGCAGAGTGGCGCAGGCAGCTCAGAAAATCGACCTTGCGGCTGCGGGCGCTCAGAGCCTCCGCAAACATTCCGCCGATGGCCGCAGGATCGGGAATGGCTTCGACGGACGCAGAGAAAATCACGCTTTGCCGCCGACCGAGACTGAGTTCGAAATAACCCGTCGTAAGCAGATCCTCATCTCCCTCGTATCCTCGCTCGATCTCTCTGGCGTATTCGAAATTATAGTACCAGTCGGGAGCCGGCACGAACTCCGCATCCCGACAATCGGTTTGCAGGTACAGCCAGGGAAAATCGGAATACAACCGACACTTCACCCCGCCCGGAATCGGCCGGGAACGTCCGTCGGCCTCCATATTGGCATGCGTGAGCGCATGTTTGTCCCGGAAGGCGAAGAAAGGCCGGAGCCTAAGCCGGACATCGGACGGCGCCTCCAGCAGCGTATAGCGGATCATCAACTGCGTGCGGTTGTGTATCCAGAGCAGCTCTTTCCGCAACACGATGCTTCCCACGCGGTAGGTGATCGTCGGTGTCGGCGTATATTCGAAATCGGTGATGTACTTATGCCCCCGAGGTTCATAGGTTCCCGGGAAACGGTGCAGCACCAGGTTGAAGGATTGCCCGTCGTGCACGACGGTTTCATCCACCGACGAGAGCAGCACGTAAGCGCGGTCGCTGTCGTCGATGGGTGCCACCATCAGGCCATGATACTTGCGCGTGTTGCAGCAAACGATGGTCGTGCTCATATAGCCGCCTCTGCGATCCGTAGCCAGCATTTCGCGCTGCAACGAATACTCCAGATTTCCCAGTTCCTTCTTATCAAATGTAAGTACCGACATAACTGTTTGTTCTTTATGTTCATTTCCGACAGAGCGGAACGGCAAAATCAGCCCGTACTCCTGCCGGACCCGTCGAATCGTTTATTTCGTTTTCTCCGCCGACCGGATCAGAAAAAGTTCCGGTCCGCTTGAACGATCTTTTCTGAAAGATACTCTTTTTTTCGCAGACCATCAAGTCCAAACCGTGCGAAAAATCAAAAATTATCAGAAAACGACCTTTTTTTCAACAATCATTTCATGCCCACTTCACCAATGCGAAATCCATACGATGCGGCAACATCGGATTCTGCGGGAAAATGCGCAGCGCCATATCGAACATCCCGGCCTGTTCGGGAACATAGTCCAAGGCGAAAGTCACCTGGCTGCCCGAAACCTGCACCTGGCTGAGCGGCACGGTACGGATGACCTCCACGACCCGGTCCGGCTCCACGGGACGGGCCACGACCAGTTCGGCCCCCACGTCCTCCGGAGCGAGTCCGGCCAGGTCGAGCGTAAGCTCGAAATGGTAACTGCGTCCTATGAAGATCGGCTTGTCGCCGACCCGGGCACGCTGCACGTCCACGATCTTCACGGCAGGCCACGCAGCCAGCACCTTGTGCTTCCAGGCGACGATCTCGCGCGCAACGGCGAAGTCGTTCTCCGACAGTTCCCGCTTGCGGGCCGCCAGCCGGTTGTAGAAACGCACCTCATAGTCGCGCAGCATCCGGTTGGTCGTGAAGTTCGAAGCGATTTCGGCAATACATTTTTTCACCGAAGCCATCCACGCACGGGGAATACCGTCGGCATCCCGGTCGTAGTATTTCGGCACGATCTCCTCTTCGATCGTATTGTAAATCATCTCGGCGTCGAGTTCGTTCTGATACTGCGGATCGGAAAAGACCGTCTCCATCGGCAGTGCCCAACCGGCACCCTCCTTGTATCCTTCGACCCACCAGCCGTCGAGCACCGAAAACTGCAGCACGCCGTTCATCACGCACTTTTCACCCGACGTACCCGACGCCTCGAGCGGACGAGTCGGGGTATTGAGCCACACGTCCACCCCCTGCACCAGACGACGCGCCAGCTCCATATCGTAATTCTGCAGGAAGATGATCTTGCCGGAGAACTGCGGCATGGCTGCGACTTCGATGATTCGCTTGATCAGATCCTGCCCCGGCTTGTCGTTGGGATGCGCCTTGCCCGCGAAGATAAACTGCACGGGACGCTCCTTGTTATTGACAATGGCCGCCAGGCGATCCAAATCGGAGAAGAGCAGCAACGCTCGTTTGTAAGTGGCGAACCGGCGTGCGAAACCGATCTTCAGCACGTCGGGCTTGATCCCTTCGAGTACCTGCATGACCTGATGGGGCGAATCCATGCGCACATGGCCGGGATCGCAATAGCGACGGCGGATCATGCGGACGAGTTTCTCCTTGAGCACCAGACGTTCCCGCCACAGGTCTTCGTCCGGGATGTCGTACACCTTCTTCCACTCGGAAATACGATATTCGTACCCCTCGAACCCTTCGGGAAAATAGCGGGCATACAGACGACGCAGGCGCGTAGCCGTCCAGGTCGGGAAGTGCACACCGTTGGTCACGTAACCGATATGCAGCTCGTTTTTTGAAGTAGCCCGGCCATAAATTCCCCAAAATCTCTTTGGAAACCTCGCCGTGCAGCCACGACACCCCATTGACCTCCTGCGAAAGGTTGCAGGCGAGCACCGACATCGAGAATTTCTCGTTCGGATCCTCCGGATCGACACGTCCCAGACCGATGAACTGCGCCCAGTCGATCCCCAGTTCCCCGGGATAGTGCGACAGGTACTGCCGAACCATCGCTTCGGGAAACGCATCGTGTCCCGCCGGAACGGGCGTATGAGTCGTAAACAGCGAGGAGGAGCGGACCACTTCCAGCGCTTCGGCGAAAGTCAGGCGGCGGCGCAGCACCAGGTTGCGGATGCGCTCCAGCCCGAGAAATGCCGCATGACCCTCGTTGCAATGGGAAACGTCTTGCGCGATATGCAGCGATGGAGCGCCCGCACACCGCGATACCCAGCAGAATCTCCTGTTTGAGCCGGTTCTCCCAATCGCCGCCGTACAGGTAATGCGTCACCCGGCGATCCTCCTCGAGATTGGCCTCGTAATCGGCGTCGAGCAGGTACAAGTCGGTACGTCCCACCCGGCAAAGCCAGATGCGGGCCGTGAGCGTACGTCCCGGCAGGGGAATCGACACGGTCGCCCAGTTGCCCACCGCATCGCGCACGGGCTGGATCGGCAGCTTCGAGAAGTTCTGTGCTTCGTAAGTCGCCTGCTGAGCCCCCTGAGCGGAGAGTTTTTGAGTAAAATAACCGTACCGGTACAGCAATCCGACCGCGACCATCGGCACGTTCTTGTCGGACGCCTCCTTCAGATAGTCGCCGGCCAGGATGCCCAAACCGCCCGAATAGATCTTCAGCGAAGCGTGCAGGCCGTACTCCATCGAGAAATAGGCGATTTTCGGCGTCGCCGGATCGGGTTTTTCGGACATGTAGCTCTTGAACTGCGCATATACCGCATCAAGCGAAGCCAGGAACGACTCGTCCCGCTCCAACTCTTTCAGCCGGTTTATGGTCAGCAGATCGAGAAAAGCGATCGGATTACGTTCGCTTCGGTTCCAAAGGTCGGGATCGATCTCCTCGAACCAGATCCCGGGCGCCGGGATTCCAGCACCACCAAAGGTTGTGGGCCAGCTCCTCGAGCGGACGGAGCCGTTCGGGAAGGTTCTTCTCCACCATCATCCGGTTCCACTCCGGACGCTCCGGACGAAGCGCCTGATGCACGAGCTTGACCTGCTGCTCGGGCAGCGGCGTCGCATTCGAAGCCACATGGTTCATCCGCACGTCGGCATTATCGAGCGCCAGCGCGTAAGCCTCTTCGTACGCCTCGAAAAGCCGGCTCCAGAGCGCCTCTTTCGACAGCACGCCCGCAGCACGACGCATCTCCTCCACACGAGCGGCATCCAACTGCGAAAACCGCAGCACGGCATCGGCCAGCGCAGAGGCCACTTCGTCGTCGTTGCCATCCTCGCGGCAAAGTACCGCTACGCCGGGATGCTCCTCCCGCCGGTCGATCCAAAGACCGAATCCGGCGAGGGTCGTGGTGACGGTCGGCACGGAAAAGGCGATCGACTCGAGCGGTGTATAGCCCCAGGGTTCATAATACGACGGAAACAGGGGTCAGATCCATGCCCCACGAAGCAACTCAGTAATATGCAATCTTCGTCCGCAAAATACCGTACCCGGTACATCCAAATACGAAGGCACGAAAATCACATGCACTTTGGATGCAGGATCGGCCAGCGGACTGCCGTCGATCGCCCGCACGATCGGATCCCACTGCATATTCTCCAGATAATGGGTCGCCCAAGGCCATTGCGAGCCGTCGATCGGCTGCGATGGATCCTGCAGGTGCTTCTGCAAGTCGGCACGGGCTCCCCGGTTGGCGGCAGGCACCATGACATACAACACGACCTCCCGATCCAGGCGTTCCAGCCCGGCCAGCCGCTTCATACCCTCCAGCAGCACATCCAGCCCCTTATTGCGGAATTCGTATCGGCCGCTCGTGCCGACGATCAGCGGATTATCCTGCAACTTGCGGCCCAGGCAAGCCTCCGCCACAGCGATCAGAGCCGCACGAGCCTCTTCACGTTTGATCCGATAGTCGTCGTCCTGCCAAACGAAATCGTCCTCAAAACCGTTGGGCGTCACGACATCTACCTCGTGCCCCAGCAAATAGCGACATTCGGTAGCCGTAATTCCGCTCACGGTCAGGAAAGCGTCGCTGTTGGCCGCCGCCTTCTTCTCGATCGAATGCTTGGCCGTCACGCCGAAACGACGGGCCAGGTCGTCCGCATTGTACGTAGTCAGATCCCTATAAAGCGGCATTCCGTTTCCGGCGATGCTGCGTCCCAGCACGGTAGCGTGCGTAGTGAACAACGTGGCCACGTAAGGCGACTCCCGACGCAGATAAAGTCCTCCGGCGGCGGTCATCCACTCGTGGAAATGAGCCGCGACCCGGTTTGCGGACTTACAGAAAGTTTCGACGTAGGAAGCTACGACCAGTCCGGCGGCATAGCCGAACAACACCGGCTCGATGTAATCCCACTGGCCCGAAATCGAATCCACACGGTAGCTCTCCCAAAGGAACTTCAAGATGTCGTCCTTGCGGGGAATCAGCGAGGAAAAATCGACCAGAATCACCTGCGGCCGCCCGACGATGCGCCAATGTCCTACACGGACACGGATCCCCTTCTCATACAGGGTCTGCCGCCACCCCTTGAGCAGCGCCGGATCCTCCTCGAACTCCCGGTCAGCCCCCTGCCCCAGCATCGGGACCGATCGTAAAATAGCGGTCGCCGTACTTTACGCACACGGTCCGGGCCTTGGTCGCTATCACGGTATTGATACCGCCCACCTTATTGCACACTTCCCAACTGATCTCGAAGAGAAAGTCGGGTTTCAGTTTCATATCGTTCATATTTCAATGATTTGATTATTCAACAATCAGTCGTCCGCTTCGAACAACGCGCCGATCACGGCATCCGACACCAGGAACTTCTCCGCCGGAATCGCCAGTCGGCCGGCCGCGAAACACAGCTCTCCGATCCCCATGAAAGGCTCCGCCTGCCGCAGCAGCCGCTCTGCCCGCTCTTTTCCGAAACGAGTTTCGACCGCAGCCAGCTCGAGTCCCTCGGCCGTGCGCAGGCGGGTCATCAGATACTCATTGTAGCGATCCCGCTCCGTAAGCCGCTCCTGTTCGTAAATCGCCTCCGTTCCGGCACCGGCCAGGTAGCCGTCGATCGACGCAGCGGCCCAGCGGCGCGACTTCCCGTTGAAGGAGTGGGCTGCAGGCCCGATGCCCAAATACTCGTCGCCCGACCAGTAGGCGGCATTGTGACGGGCCCGGCAACCGGGCAGCGCATAATTCGACACTTCGTAATGCTCGAACCCGGCCTCAGTCAGCGTTCGGTGCACCTCCAGGTATTCGCGTTCGCTCACCTGCTCGTCCACCTCGGAGAACTGCCCGCGCTCCAGGCGACGCCCGAAGGCCGTATTTTTCTCTATCGTCAAATGGTATGCCGAAATATGCTGTACACCGAGCGCCAAAGCCCGGTCGAGGTTACGGCGCAGTACTTCGCCGCCGAAACCCGGCACGCCAAAGATCAGGTCGATCGTCAGATTCGCAAAACCCGCAGCCTGCGCCCGGCGGACAGCTTCGACGGCCTGCATCCCCGTATGACGCCGGTTCATCAGCCGCAACTCGTCATCGTCGAAAGACTGCACGCCCACGCTCAACCGGTTTGCACCCGTACGGGCCAGCGCCTCCAGCCACTCTCCGGTCATATCGTCGGGATTGGCCTCGACGGTAAACTCCTCCACACCGCTGCAATCCAGCAACGCCGCCGCCCGGTCCGCCAATCCCTGCAACCGGGCGGGATCGCAGAGCGACGGGGTTCCGCCGCCGAAATAGACAGTACGGATCCGACGGTCGGAGAGCCAATCGACGGCTCCGTCCAATTCGCGCTCCATCGCCTCCAGTACGGAATCAACACGTCCCACCTCGGCGCTTTTGAAAAAGTCGCAATAGGCGCAAATCCTGCGGCAAAAAGGGATATGGAAATAAAGTCCGGCCATGTGGCAACGAGTGAAAAGCGAACGCCGGGCCGAATCTACCTCAACGCCGCCCGAACGCATCCTATATTGTTACAAATATAGAAAAATATAACGCGCATTATCTGCTTGTAACAGAAAATTCACAACACGGAAAAATCCGAAACGAACCGATCCGGTCTGCAGGGCTGCGAACAAAAAAGGAAATGCAATTTCCATAAATACAGACGGAGGAGCCCCGAAAGGTTCCTCCGTCGCAAAATCCGCATAATCCGGCTATCTGGCCTGCAAAACAGCCCGCAGTTCGCCGTCGGTAAGAAGCATCAGCATATCGCCGTCCACTTCGTAGTGGGTCGCTCCCGACAAAACGTCGCTGAAAGCCTGCTCCTGGTCCAAACCGGGACAAAACATCCGGGTCGAAGCCATCTGGCCGACGGTCAGTCCGCCCGTTTCCGTGGTTTCATACGAACCCATAAGCCGGTTGCAGGCTCCAAGCCCCGAAAGGCGTCCGTCCTCACCGAAAACGACGGTAAAAAGGTCGCCTTCGACCGGTACGGCACGGCCGTTGAGCTGCACCAGCTGCCATTCGGTGCTGACAAAAGGTTTGCTGTCGCCTTTCCGGTGTTTACGGCAGGGACAGCAGGAGGCTACGAGCATCACGAGGGCGGCGAATGCCGCCAGTTTCATAAAACGTGTCATAAGCTATCGGTTTTGAATCTTTATCCAGCAAAATATGTGCAAACATAACCAAAATAATCGTAACTTTGTACTCCGTCACGGTTCCCGAAGACAAAAACGGCCCGGTCGCAGGAAAATAGAACTCAAAATCGAACATTCATGCGAAACGGAGCGAAAACGGGGCTACCGACATACCCGGCAACCGAAAAAGCACGCACCCTATTTTACGATCAAACGGGAACCGAATGCAACGAAAAAGAAAATTCAACCATAAATTTTAACGAATCAAAATAATACGACACTATGAAAACCATTATCGCATCTCCCAAAGCCCCCAAAGCGGTGGGCCCCTATTCGCAGGCCGTAAAGTGCGGCGACACGCTCTACATTTCGGGGCAGCTCCCGATCGACGGCGCCACCGGCGCGATGCCCGAAAGCATCGAAGATCAGACGCGCCAGTCGCTCACCAACCTGGGACATATTCTCGAAGAGGCGGGTTACTCGCATGCCGACATCGTGAAAACGACGGTTCTGCTCACCGACATCGCCGACTTCGCGGCGATGAACGCCGTCTATGCCACATTCTTTACGAAAGATATGCCCGCACGCATCTGCTATCAGGTATCCAAGCTGCCGATGGGTGCGAAGGTCGAGATCGACGCTGTCGCCGTCAAGTAAAACGCATCCGGCGGAAAGCATGGACGGAAGGACCTGACTTCGCCGCCCATAAAAAACGATTATATACCGAACGACGCGAGATTCCGCGTTGTTTTTCGGGCTTGTTCGCAACCGTCTGCGATCGGCGTGCGTATGCGCGAATCCGATCCGCCCTCTTCTCTCCGGTCGGAGGAAAACCGAACTCCAGAGCGGGAAAGGATTTCCGGCAGGGAGTATCGAGCACAGGCGCAATAAAGCTATATAATCGTGTTACATAGGCAGTAAGCCCAACGTTTCACTATACAGGCACACGACGGGCGAACCGACTTGGCGGACAAAAAAACGAAGACAGACGACTCCGCCATATCCCAAATCGTGCGTCCCGGATCACTGGGACGCACATTTTATCCATTGTTGATAACTTTGGAATAATTTGTCGCGGGAAGATTCGAAAATCCCGAAGAAAAGCAGGAAATTTGTATAGTTGGGACCGAACGGAACAAGCCTGCATCGGCCCCGATTCCTGCAAAGACATAAAGAAATAAAACTCAAGATATCATGTCAAGCAATAAACAACCGGGCCTCCCGACCGAAGTGTCCTACAACGAAGCGGTCGAAGCGTCGAAAAAATATTTCGACGGAGACGACCTGGCCGCTACGGTCTGGGTAAGCAAATACGCCCTGAAAGATTCGTACGGCCATATTTACGAAAAAACTCCGCGCGATATGCACGAGCGCATCGCCGCCGAGATCGAACGGATCGAAAAGAAGTACCCCAATCCTATGAACCGGCAGGAGGTGTTCGAACTGCTCGACCACTTCCGCTACATCATCCCGCAAGGCGGTCCCATGACCGGTATCGGCAATAACTTCCAGGCGGCTTCGCTTTCGAACTGCTTCGTCATCGGCCACAAGAATCCGGCCGACTCCTACGGAGGCATCTTCCGCATGGACGAGGAGCAGGTGCAACTGATGAAGCGGCGCGGCGGCGTGGGGCACGACCTCTCGCACATCCGCCCCACAGGTAGTCCGGTGCTCAACTCGGCGCTCACCTCGACCGGTATCGTCCCCTTCATGGAGCGTTACTCGAACTCGACGCGCGAAGTGGCTCAGGACGGTCGCCGGGGCGCCCTGATGCTCACCCTTTCGATCAAACATCCCGATGCGGAACGCTTTATCGATGCCAAAGTCGATACGAGCAAGGTGACCGGCGCCAATGTTTCGGTCAAAATCGACGACGAATTCATGCGCGCGGCACTCGCCGGGAAGAAATACCACCAACAGTTCCCGATTCACTCGGACAAACCGCTCTACCAGCAGGATATCGACGCCAAGAAACTTTGGGACAAGATCATCCACAACGCCTGGAAATCGGCCGAACCGGGCGTAATGTTCTGGGACACGATCATCCGTGAAAGTATTCCCGACTGCTATGCCGACGAAGGATTTACGACCGTGGCGACCAACCCCTGCGGCGAAATTCCGCTTTGCCCCTACGACTCGTGCCGTCTGCTGGCGATCAACCTGTTGAGTTACGTGGATAAACCTTTCACCAAAGAAGCGTCGTTCAACTTCGAGAAATTCAAGCAACACGTCGAGAAGGCGATGCGTATGATGGACGACATCATCGACCTGGAGCTCGAAAAAGTCGAACTCATCATCAACAAGATCGCTGCGGATCCCGAAGACGAGGACATTCGCCGTGTGGAAATGGAGCTTTGGAAAAAGATTCGTACGATGGCCCGCAAAGGACGCCGTACGGGACTGGGCATCACGGCCGAAGGCGACATGCTCGCAGCATTGGGCCTGCGCTACGGCACGCCCGAAGCGACGGCTTTCGCCGTGAAGGTGCAGAAGACCCTCGCACTGGAAGCCTACCGTGCCTCAGTAAAGATGGCCGCAGAGCGCGGAGCGTTCGAAATTTTCGATGCACGCAAGGAGGAGAAGAACCCGATGATCGGCCGCATCCGGGAGGCCGATCCGGAGCTCTACGCCGAAATGGTAAAACACGGACGACGCAATATCGCCATGCTGACCATCGCCCCTACGGGAACCACCTCGCTCATGTCGCAAACCACGTCGGGCATCGAACCGGTTTTCCGTCCCGTCTATAAGCGTCGCCGCAAGATCAACCCTTCGGATCAGGATGCCAAAGTGGCTTTCGTGGACGATATGGGCGAAAAGTTCGAAGAGTATAACGTCTATCACCACAACTTCGTCAAATGGCTCGAAGCCAACGGATACGACACTTCGAAACTGCAAGACATATCGGACGATGAGCTCAACCGGTGGGTGGCCGCATCGCCCTATCACGGCGCGACGGCCAACGACATCGACTGGGTGGCCAAAGTCAAGATGCAGGGCGAGATTCAGAAGCGGGTCGATCACTCGATTTCGGTGACGGTCAATCTGCCGAACGACGTTTCCGAGGCACTCGTAGCGGACGTATATCGCACGGCCTGGGAGTGCGGCTGCAAAGGGGTAACGGTTTACCGCGACGGCTGCCGCGAAGGTGTACTGATCGATAAGAAGAAAAAAGCGGCAAAAGAGGAGAACGGACAGACCATTCTCAAACGCCCAATACGATCCCAGCGGACATCGTGCGTTTCAAAAACGGCAACGAAAACTGGATCGCCTTCGTCGGCCTGCAGGACGGACGCCTCACGAAATCTTCACGGGTAAAATCGAAGAAGGATGCCATGTATATTCCGCCCAAAATCAACAA
>ENA-OQDA01000860-OQDA01000860.1-human-gut-metagenome-genome-assembly--contig:-NODE-860-length-11569-cov-2.997028_pt1 | contig 11569 bp, 9 predicted proteins | sample MGYA00242771_ERZ504603 | MGnify/ENA primary metagenome ERZ504603 (study PRJEB26092, sample SAMD00036328) | human gut metagenome | host: Homo sapiens | study: EMG produced TPA metagenomics assembly of...
AACCGGGGCTGGCCCAGGGTGCCGATCGGGCACGCACCGGTAGTACAGGGCCGTCCGCTCCAGCAGCTTGCGCAGTTGTACCGCCATGGCCTCCAGAATGGCCTCCTGCCCCTCCGCTTCTGGAGGGTCTGGCTGGCCTCCAGAAGCACCTGGGTGCGGGTAGGCCTGCCGGGAGGCCAGCCGCGCCTGCCGCTTGATGCGGGTGGTCAGCGAGCTGCTCAGGAAGGCCACCAGGAACATCACCAGGAAGGTGGCCAGATAGCTCTTGTCGTTGAAGTGGAGCGTGAACAGCGGGACGGTAAAGAAGAAATTGAAGATAAGAATGGACAGGATGGAGGCCGCCAGGCTATAGAGCCGCCCGCTGGTGACCATGGCCACCACCAGCACGCCCAACTGGTAGATCATGATGATGTTGGCCTCGCTGAAGTCCAGATAGGCGAAGGCCAGGCCCACCATCGTGCACACCGCCAGGATCACCAGGGTGCGCAGCGCGTCCTTGACGGTGAACCGCTCGCTGAGGTTCCAGCTCTTCCGCGGCGCCCGGTAGGCGGGGTAGGTGTCCGGGATGATGTGGATGTCCAGATCGGGGGCCAGGGCGTTGAGCCGATCCACCAGGTTTTTGCTCCGCTCCCAAAAGAAGCGCTTGTTATTGCTCCGGCCCAGGACGATTTTAGTCACGCCGCTGGCCCGGGCGTACTCGGCGATCTGGAGGGGGGTGTCGTCGCCGTACACCGTGGCGATGCGGGCCCCCAGCTCCTCCGCCAGGCGCAGGTTGGCCCGCAGGCGGCTGCGGTTGTCGTCGCTCATGTCCTTGAAGTCGGAGGTCTCCACGAACAGGGCGGTGAAGCTGCTGCGGAAGGCCTCCGCCATGCGGGCCGCCGTGCGGATGACATTGGCGTTGGACGGCGCGCCGGACAGGCAGACCAGGATGTGCTCGCTGCTCTTGGCCTTGGTGCCCACCCCGGTGTCCGCCGCCCGGTTGAGCCGGTCTGCGGTGCGCCGCAGGGCGATCTCGCGCAGGGCGGCCAGATTCTTCAGGGTGAAGAAGCGGTCCATGGCCCGGGCCGCCTGGTTGGGCCGGTAGATCTTGCCCTCCTTGAGCCGCTCCAGCAGATCCGCCGGCTCGATGTCCACTACCTCAACCTGGTCGGCGCGGTCAAAGATCCGGTCGGGCAGCCGCTCCGCCACCGCAATGCCGGTGATGGAGGCCACCACGTCATTGAGGCTCTCCAGGTGCTGCACGTTGACGGTGGTGTAGACGCTGATACCTGCCCGCAGCAGCTCCTCGATATCCTGGTAGCGCTTGCGGTGCGCCGCTGCCGGCGGCGTTGGTGTGGGCCAGCTCATCCACCAGGATGAGCTGGGGCTTCCGCGCCAGGGCCCCGTCCAGATCAAACTCCCGCAGCGTGATATTCTTATAGGGGATCTCCTTGTTGGGGAGCTGCTCCAGCCCGTCCAGCAGCGCCAGGGTTTCCGGCCGGACGTGCGGCTCGATGTACCCGGCCACCACGTCCACGCCCATCTCCTTGGCGTGGTGGGCGGCCTCCAGCATGGCGTAGGTCTTGCCCACGCCCGCCGCATAACCGAAGAATATCTTCAGCTTTCCCGTCCTGGTCTCCTCTTTCAGCTTGAGCTCCCGCAGCAGTGCGTCCGGATCCGGCCGCTGGTCCGTCATGGTTCCCGCCTCCCCTGCATAAAATTTTACATTATATTATATCACAGCTTTTGTTGGAATTTCGCTGCCTTTTTCACTTTCATATAAAGATTGCGTTAAGATTTCGCCAGGGCATGCGCTCACGCTCCTTTACATATAAATGAAAAAACGGCCTATTTGAGAAGGGAGCGGATTTTTGTATGAAGTGTTTGATCCTGCGGCGCCGGACCCTGACCGTGCTGGCGTGCGCCCTGCTGGCGGCGGCCATGTTTGCCCTGGTCAACGCCCCGGCAGTGGCGGAGGCCTCCGCCACCGACCGGCAGCTTCCCATCTACTGCGTTCAGCGGGACCAGAAGATGCTGGCCATCTCCTTTGACGCCGCCTGGGGCAACGAGGACACCCAGCAGCTCATCGACATCCTTGGAAAATACAACGTAAAGGCCACCTTCTTCGTGGTGGGGGACTGGGTGGACAAATACCCGGAGTCCGTCAAGGCCCTCCACGACGCCGGCCACGAGGTGATGAACCACTCCAACTCCCACGCCCACATGTCTCAGCTCTCCAGCGAGGCGATCGTCGCCGATGTGGAGGCCTGCAACGACAAAATTGAGGCCGTCACCGGCGTGCGCCCCACCCTGATCCGCCCGCCCTACGGAGAATACGACAACAATGTAATTACGTCCATCCGCTCCATCGGGATGGAGCCCATCCAGTGGGACGTGGACAGTCTGGACTGGAAGGATCTCCCCGCCGGGGAGATCACGGAGCGGGTGGTGAGCCGGGTCCAGCCCGGGTCCATCGTTCTCTTCCACAACGCCGCCCTCCATACCCCAGAGGCCCTGCCCGCCATCCTCGAAACCCTGCTACAGGAGGGCTACACCTTCGTCCCCATCTCCGAGTTGATTCTCCCCGGGGAATACAACGTGGACTACACCATCGACCACACCGGCCGCCAGCTTCCGGCGCAGCCATCGTCATCCCCCCCGCATAAGGGTTCAGGTCTGCCCGGACCCGCTTCACCTGTGCAGCCCCAGCAGAGCCTGGTGCCGCAGATGAGCTATTGATTGCTTCGGGAGCAATGATGTTGTCTTACTCATCGGCCCCAGGATTCCCCGCTGAATGTATGGCGCGCTTTCAGGCGAAAATCGGCCGGCGGGAACGGGCGGCCCTTTTATACTGCTGATAAACATACGGTTTTTTACATCTCTTAAGCCAGGCCCCCTGGAGCGTTTTGCTCCGGGGGCCTGGCTTTCGCTCGGGCATACGCCGGAGCGAAAGCCCTCCATAACTTTTCTGAAGGTAACCCTTTTGTTTTGGAATTTCTCTCACATGATAAGCTTTGGTATAATGAAATTGCACAAAACAAATCGTATATATTCTTATAAAGATTGGGAGTGTGCCTGCCATGGAAAAGAGAATTGCCGTTTTGCGCGGGGATGGAATTGGTCCGGAAGTCGTCAACGAAAGTATCAAGGTATTGGAGCGGGTCGCACAGAAATTTGGGCACACGTTCCATTATTATGATATAATCGGCGGTGTCGCCGGTCTGGAGGCCTACGGCGATGCCTTGCGTCCGCAGGATTACGAGCTGGGGCGTTCCTGCGACAGCATCCTGTTCGGCTCGGTGGGTGATCCCCGCAAATACACCTTCACCGGCGCCAACGGCACCAAAAAATACCCAAGCCGTAAGGAGGCCGCAGTGAAGGCCCTGGCTTCGTTCCGGCGCGGCATGGAGCTCTTTGCCAATATCCGTCCGGCCAAGGTCTATCCCCAACTGATCCAGGCCTCTCCGCTCAAGGATACGGTGGCCCGGGAACTGGATCTCATTGTTCTGCGGGAGAATACCGCGGGTATCTTCTATGCGGGCAAGTATAGGAAGGAGATCGGCGGCGAACTGACCGCCTGCGATGAGTGCGTCTACACCTGGTCACAGATCGAGCGGCACGCCCGCTGCGCGTTTGACCTGGCCATGGGCCGCAAAAAGCACGTCACGATGGTAAACAAGCCCAACGCCATGGAGACCGGCGTGCTGTGGCAGACGGTATATGAAAAGGTGGCCGAGGAATACCCTGAGGTTCACTATGAGACCATGCTGATTGACGGCTGCGCCGCCCGCCTGGTGAGCAGGCCGGGGTATTTTGACGTAATCGCGGCAGAAAATATGTTCGGCGATATCCTGTCCGACCTGGCCAACAGTGCCGCCGGCTCCATGGGTATTGCCGGCTCCGGCGACATTGGGAGCGAGGGCAAGGGATTATACGAGTGCGCCGGCGGCCCAGCGCCGGACATTGCCGGCCAGAACATTGCCAATCCCATTGCCGAGATCCTCTCTGCGGCACTGATGCTCCGCCTCTCCTTCCATATGACCGTTGAGGCCGACGCGATTGAGGCGGCCATTGTCAAGGTTTTGGACGACGGATACCGCACCGGCGACATTATGACTCCGGGAGGCAAGCGGCTCTCCTGCAGCGACATGGGGGATGCCATATCCGAGGCGATCTGACTGTGGGCCCCGGTGCGGCCTGAAAAAGGGAGGTTCCGCTATGCGCATCGAACAGCTTATCGCATTCGATAAAGTAGTGCAGCACAGCTCCTTCACAAAAGCGGCTAACGAGCTCTACACCACCCAGCCCTCTGTCAGTAAGATGATCGACGCCCTGGAGGACGAGCTGGGGCACCAGCTGCTGCGGCGGACGAGCCGCGGCATCGAGCTCACCGCCTATGGCAAGTGGGTTTACGGGGACGTAAAGATCATTCTTCAAATGGTGAACGGCTGGCAGGAATCCACCCCTCTGGAGGAGGTCCCCCGGGAGGTACACATACAGAGCACCACCACCATGTGCAATTTTCTCTCCGCGGGGTTTATCCCCTGCCTGAAGGACCGGCACCCCGACATCAATCTGCTGCTCCACGAATGCCGGCGCAGCGAGATCATTCACAAAATGGAGGAGAACGGGGTCCACATCGGCCTGCTCCCGATCCGCAAGGAAAATCAGGCGGACTCGACCGCCACCCTGGAGCGGATCCGCAAAAACGGCTGGGACTGCTGTGAGGTGATTGAAGACCCGGAATACCTGTTTCTCGGCTCCGGCCATCCCCTGGCTCTGACAGGGGAAATCACGCCTCAGATGCTTGCGCAGGTGCCCCTTGGCACCTATTCCCACGTAAACGACGACAACTGGCTTCTGTTCGGACACTATTTCAGTGGAGAGGCCGGATTCCGCTGCCACAGCAAGGACGTCATCTTGCAGTATGTGGCGCAGAACAGGTGCGCCGCTATCTTTCCCAGGTTTACCTCCCAGTACGAGTATTTTGTCAGCCAGGGAGCGGTGCAGCCCGTCATGGTTCATGGGCTGGATTTCGGACATGCCACCTTCCTGCTGGTCCACCAATCAGGAAAGTCCCTGCTTCGGGAGGAACAGTCGGTGGTGTGTGCGCTGAAGCGATACTTCAAGGATTGCACCTGCAAATAAAAAGGTTGAAAAGCCCCGCCGGTATCCTGTTGGGATACCGGCGGGGCTTTTCACGTATGCTCCAGCCCCTGCTGCATCAGAACATGACGTTTGCCATGGGGAAGATCACGGCCAGAATAAGAACCAGGGTGATGCCGCAGCAGACAAGGCCGTATTTCACGGCGTCACTTCCGGGAATCCACTCCTTTTCGCCGTGGACAATGGCCGCAGGAGCACTGGCGGGCGGGGTTGCCATACCCATATTGGTGGCCAGCAGCACACAGACCGCCAGTGCCGCCGGATTGGCGCCGCAGGCGATGCCCACACTGTAGGCGATGGGCGTCAGCATGGCTGCGGTGGCGATGTTATTAGCCACGTTGGTGAGGGCCATACCGACGACACACATTACTGCGGTGAGGACGAGAGGGCTCTTGCCCTGGACCACCGGCGTGATCAGCTCCACCAGCCAGGCCGAGATTCCGGTGGACTCGGCGGCCATGGCATCGGCGATACTCAGCGCGGCGGCCAGGATGAAGATGATGGACCAGCCAATATTCTTGGAGAACAGTTGGACGGCAGGCATGCCCTCCTTCAGACTGACCATGATATAGACGCCGACAGCGCCCAGCAGGATGCCGGTGGCGCCCACATTGTTCAGCACCGTACTGACAATAAAGGTCTTTGGCACGAAGGAGGGGAACAGCAGCAGGACGATCACAGTCACAAAGAAGACCATGATAAATTTCTGATACCGGCTCAGCTTGGGCAGCTCTTCCATGGATTTGTTGCTGGAGGCAATTACGCTGACGTCGCACCGGAGGACAAATTTCATCAGCACCAGCAGCAGGGCCATGGTAATAGCGGTGATGACGACCACGATCGCCAGATAGGGGACAAGCGCGATGGAGTCGCCGCCGGACATCTGGGTATAGCTGGAGAACACCACGGCGGGCAGAGACTTGAACGGCAGCAGCATGTAGAAGGAGCAGCCCACACAGATTGTGCCCACCAGGGTGATAGAGGCCCACTTGCTGCCGGGCTTAACGCCGTAGAGGCGGCAGATCTCCTTGATCAGGGGGAAAATTACCATGGTGGCCGCAGCGCAGGAAACCATGATGACCAGCGCGCACATGGCCAGGAAGATCATCAGGGTCAGCAGATATGGCCTGCCCTGCACAACCTTGCGGCTGACGATCCAGCGCGCGATATACTCGGTGATACCGGCGGCGCTGATGATGTTGGTAAAGGCGAAGAAGAAGAACAGCAGCAGGACGGTGGAATTGCCGAAGCCATCCCTCAGGACGGCGGGTACGGTGGAGTAGCTGCTCAGGCCCAGGAAAAGCAGGCCGAAAATGCTGGGCCAGAAGGAGTCGTTGGCGATCAGCCAGCCATAGAGCATCCCCAGAAAGATACCGATCACCTCCACCCCGAGAGGGGTCAGCGGCTCCGCGGCGGGGACAAACTTGAAACAGACCATGATTGCCAGGGATATCAGGATGTGGATCACCTTGATCGGAGTGAGATTGGTCAATCCTTGCTGTGCTTTCAGTTGCGTACTCACATTTGAGACCTCCCTTGAAAGTTGTATTTATCTCAGGCTGGACTCACACACGCTCCAGCTCCAAGATTCTGCGGGCGTTGCCGGCCAGGAAAGCAGGCTGGGCCACGGGTCTCAGGCACCCCTCCAGGAAGTAGTCCACCGCCTCCCGCAGGGAGACATAGGGGTAGGCGGAACCAAAGAGCATCTGATCCCGCAGGATATAGTTCGCCGCAGCCAGGTACTCTCCGCTTCCCGGGCCGTTGAACTGGTACAAATCCGGCAGCAGATAGACATTTTTATAGCGATACGCCACGTGAATGGCCTCCGTCACCCAGGGCCAGCCTCCGTGGGAGAGGATGATGTTCAATTTGGGAAACGCCTTGGCCACCCGCTCGGCGTGCTCCGGCTTGGAGTACTCGATGTCCGGGCCGCAGTTGGAGCCCACCATGAGCATGACGGGGACACCCAGCGCCTGGCAGCGCTCATAGAGCGGGAAAATCCGTTCATCCTCCACGAACATGGGGGTCTTGGTCAGTCCCGGTTCCATGACGATGCCCCGCAGGCCCTCGCCCACGACGTACCGCTCCAGTTCCTCCATGGCCTCCGGCCCGTCGCTGGGGTCCACCCCCGCCATGCCGGTAAACCGCCCGGGGTAGGCGTGGATCAGATCCACAATGTCTTGATTGTCGACAACGCCGATGTGAGGAAGTACCTTGCGTCCGGCCAGCACCGCCATGCCGATGCCCGCCCGATCCATTTCCGCCAGAGACGCCTCCATATCCCTGGCAGCCACAGCCGGGGACTGGTTCATACCGAACGCCTCGGAACAGCGCTTTGCCCGCTCCAGATCCCGGTACATGATGGTCTCCCGGTAGCTGCCATAGGGCGGACGGTAACGAAAATCAATGATATCCATGAAAATCACTCCTGTCCCGGCCGCAGGCCCAACTCAGCCCGCAGCTCGTCGTTGAGGCGCCTTACCGCCCCCCTGTCCGGCGGCTCCAGTCCGGCCAGGGGATAGCTCCGGCCCAGTTGGCGGTACTTTCCCTCCCCCCAGTTGTGATAGGGGAGCAGCTCGTAGTCGGCCAGCGATGGGAGCCTCCGCAGGAACTGCACGATTTCGGACAACTGTTCCCGGCCGTCGTTGACGCCGGGGATCAGAGGGGTGCGCACCCGGAGAGGCAAATCAGGGAATTCCCGGGAGAGCGCCATCAGGTTGTCCAGAATCCGCCGGTTGTCCACCCCGGTGTACCGCCTGTGTACCTCCGGAGCCATACATTTGAGATCAAAAAAGATAAGCTGGCAAAAGGGCGCGGCCTTCTGGAACGCCTCAAAGGGCACGTATCCACAGGTCTCCAGGGCCGCTTCCCACCCCCCTCCTCCCGGAACCGTTGCAGCAGCTCGGCAGCAAAATCGGGTTGGGCCAGAGGCTCACCCCCGCTAAGCGTCACGCCGCCTTCGGCGCGCCAGCTCATGTGCTGGGCCATCACCCGCTCCACCAGGGTCCTGGCGTCAAGCTCTTCACCGAGTCCGGCTCAGCCGCGCCGGACGCAGCAGGCCCGGACACAGGCAAGCAGCTCCGGCAGGCGGCGCGGTCCACCTGAATCCGGCCGCCGGCCGCCACGGCGGCGGCCCCGGTGGGGCACGCAGCCGTGCAGGCCCGGCAGCCGATGCATTTAGCCGGGCGGCAGCTCAACTCAGGCTCCCCATGCTGTGACTCCGGGTTGGCGCACCACTCACACCGGAGCGGGCAGCCCTTTAGAAAAATCAGGTCCCGCATGCCGGGGCCGTCGTGAAGGCTGAAGCGCTGCACATTGAAGATGGTTCCCACTGCGGATTGGCTCATGCCGCCCCACCTCCCTCCTGCGGATGGTTTATTCGGTGCACATGCTGGTGTGCTCGGTACGGTTGATAATCTCCGTCTGCAGCTTCTCACTCAGGTCGGTGAAGTAGGCGCAGTAACCTGCCACACGCACCACCAGGTTGCGGTATTTGTCCGGGTCCTTCTGCGCGGCCAGCAGGGTCTCCCGGTTGACGACATTAAACTGAATGTGCCACAGTTTCAGATCCACAAAGGTGCGGATGATCTGGATAAAGTTCTGAATACCGCTCTCCCCCTCCAGGAATGCGGGAGACAGCTTGATGTTCAGCAGGCGCTGCATCGTCAGGTCGTGGGCATGGCTGTTGATGGCCGCCACAGCGTTAAGCGTGGTGATGGGGCCGTTCTCATCGGTGCCCTGGGTGGGGGAGATTCCCTCGGACAGGGCGACGCCCGCCCTGCGTCCGTTGGGTGTGGCAATGGTCTTGCCGCCCAGGGCCACGTGGGAGGCCACCGGCACAAACTTCAGGTGCTTCTGTCCGCCGTGCATGGTGCGGTGGCGGACAATGACGTTCTGCATCATGGCGTCAAACCGGCGGGCCAGCTCCAGGGCGTGCTGGTCGCCGTTGGCAAACTTGGGTGCGCTGAGCAGCTTCTGGCGCATGGGCTCATAGCCCTCAAAGTTGGCGTTTACCGCCTGGCGGACCTGCTCCAGGGTGAATTCCCTGCCCCGGAATACGAACTCATCCAGGGCGGAGAGCGATTCGATCAGGGTGCCGATGCCAATGACATTCACCGCACCGTTGTCGATATACAGGCCGTAGTCCCTGTCACAGGGCTGGTGCAGATCCTTCATGTTGATCCGCCCCGCCTCGCTGAGGGCGGAGGTAAACGGGCAGGCCAGCTTCAGGGCGTTGCTCTGCTCCAGGGTGCCGGTGCGCTTCATGATGTGGCGCACAAAGAAGGTAAACGCCGCCTCCAGGTTGACCATCAGATCGTCCATGTTCTGAATCTGTCCGGCGGGGATGGGCGTATCCAGGAATTTCTCGTACTTCCCGTCCCCGAAGTGAACCCAGCCGTCGCTCATGGCCATCTCCAGGACGGCGGTGATGTTCAGGTTGCACACGCCGCGGCCAGGTAAGTCTCATAGGTCGGGCCAGGCGGCCCCCGCAGCAGCCACAGGCGGCATAGTCGCGGGCAATGTGCAGCGGCACGCCGGCGGCGATGTAGTGGGTGATAAACTCCTCGTCGTTGAAGAACTTGGGGCAGCCGTATCCCACCTTCACCACCTCGGCGGCGGCCCGGAGCAGCTTATCCGGGGTATTGGCGTGAACCCGCAGGCTGACATCGGGATACTGGAAGGGGAACTCCTTCTTGGAGCGGAGGATGAGGTAGGTCAGTGGATTGGTGGCGTCCCGGCCGTCGGGGGTCAGGCCGCCCAGGGAAAGGGCCTCAAAGTGGGTGTAGCCCTCGTGGCCGCCCGCCGTGCTCTTGCCCTGGTAGGGAACCACCTCGCCCACCTTGATGAACATGCATTCCAGAATCTCCATGGCCCGCTCCTCCGTGAGGGTGCCGTCCTCCAGGCCCGCCTTGTAGAGGGGATAGAGATACTGGTCCAGTCGGCCCAGACCCACGCCGCCGCCGTTCATGTTCTCCAGCCGGTAGCCCACCTGAAGGAACCACTGGGCCTGCACCGCCTCATAGAAGTTCCGGGCGGGTGCTCGGGCACATGGCGGCAGATCTCCGCGATGGTCTCCAGCTCGGCCCGGCGTACCGGGTCGCTCTCCTCCGCGGCCATCGCCTCGGCCCTGTCCGCATAGCGGTGGGCATATGTAATCATGGCCTTGCAGGAGAGAATTGCGGCGTCCAGATAGTAGATCTTGTCCATCTGGTTGTGCAGCAGGTTGCCCTCGATGCCCGCCTTCTTCTCCTCCAGCTCGCGGATGATGCTCTCCAGGCCCTCCCTGATTACCTTTTCATAGGAGCCGGTCCAGCTCAGTGTATGGGCGTTGTTGGCCTCGTCGAAGATGAGGCCCTGGGTGGCATACTCCTCGTCGCCGTAGATCACCCTGCGGGTCTCCCTGGGGAGCATGTTCAGATAGAGCTCATGGGAGGTCTTGCCCTTCCAGTACGGAACCACCTCGTTGAGAACGGTATCCACCTCCGCCTGGGTCATGGCGTAGCCCGCCTTGCCCTCCGCCTTGAGGATCTTGGGCAGATCACGCGGGAACTGGCCGCCCCGGGTCTCAGGATATAGCACACAGTAGCGGCCCGGACCGCCGGCCGTGCCGACAATGAGCTCATGGGGCTGGATCACCACTTCTATGTGCTCCATCATGTACTGGATGGCCAGCGCGGTGCGGAGCACCTGGGGATAGGCCTCCGTCTGCATCATGGACTGCGTAAAGAGCACCGCTCGCTGGATATCCACCCGGGGCTTCCGGCCGTAAAAGCGGTCCTCCATGATCCTGTTGATGCGCGGCCGCGGAGCGGAGAGCTGCCGGCCATCCTGAATCCGCTGCTCCAAGTCGGTCATTACGGCGGTGTGTGCGTTTGCACTCATAGAACGTCCCTCCTATGTGGCTGCCATACTGTCTAAATTCTCCAGTTTTACAGCGCTGAGCAGCCCTATTTCTGTACTTATCATAAACGACATGGCTCTCAGAAACAAATTCACAGTTTTCACCGCCCCATTCCAGAAGGTTATCCTTTATTTGCGTACCTTTTGCATGGAAACCGTTGGACGCATATCAGTTCTCCAGAATGCAAAAAGGGCGTGTGCCGCAGCTAAGCTGCGGCACACGCCCAGTTGGCCGGAGCCGTTCCGCCAGGAACTCTCAACAGGAATTTGCCAGCGATAAAGGCCCCTCTGGAGCCCGGCCGCTGTCCGGTCTCCAGAGGGGCTTCTGTTCGTCTTCTCTCCGCTCAAACGCCCCTCAGGTCGCCGTCCTTCATGCACAGGTGGACGGCGGCGGTGGGTGAAGGTGCGGGGCAGGGCCAGGATGTTGGGGTTGGGGCCGGTATATTTGCGCATGGCGTCGGCCAGGGCCTCCTCGAAGGTGGCGCGGGTCTTGAGGCCCATGCCGCGGGCGATGCCCGGCTCC
>ENA-OQDA01000863-OQDA01000863.1-human-gut-metagenome-genome-assembly--contig:-NODE-863-length-11558-cov-2.348876_pt1 | contig 11558 bp, 12 predicted proteins | sample MGYA00242771_ERZ504603 | MGnify/ENA primary metagenome ERZ504603 (study PRJEB26092, sample SAMD00036328) | human gut metagenome | host: Homo sapiens | study: EMG produced TPA metagenomics assembly of...
CGGTCATCCTGCCGAAAGATTACCGCAATGAGATGCTCAACGACTCCAAACAGTTGAGCGAAAAGAAGCGGTATTTGTTGCGCGAACAGATAGAGCGGGACGCGTTGGCATGGGCCGTAGGTGTCGTCACGCCGCAGGAAATCGATGAAATCAATATCCTCAACGCTTCGTTCCTTGCCATGCACCGGGCACTCGACCAGTTGGCCGTTCGTCCGGAGGCTCTTTTGGTGGACGGAAACCGCTTCAAGCCTTACCGGGACTTGCCGCATACCACCGTAGTGAAAGGCGACGGGAAATATATGAGTATCGCCGCCGCTTCCATTTTGGCCAAGACTTACCGCGACGATTATATGCTTCGCTTGCATGAGGAATATCCCGTGTACCGTTGGGATTCCAACAAAGGTTATCCGGCCAAGGCGCACCGTGAAGCCATCCGACGCCATGGCGTGACGCCCTATCATCGGATGAGTTATAACCTGTTGGGAGACGGACAGATGGAACTCTTTGCTCCCGACGAGACGAAAGGGCGATGACCGATGGAACTGGGTATTTTTGAACGGCAGTTGAGGCTGATGGTGTTGCTCACGCAAAACCGTGAATATTCCCTGGACGAATTGTGCCGCAAGCTGGACATGAGCCGCCGCACGTTGTATCGTTATCTGGAACTGTTCCGCGACATCGGTTTCGAGGTGGTCAAGCAGGGTAACGTTTACCGTCTCGACAAGTCGTCGCCTTTCTTTAAGGAAATCACCCAGTTGGTCCATTTCACCGAGGACGAGGCGCTCACGTTGCGGCACGTGCTCGACATGGCCTCCGGCACGGATGTACAGGTGCGTCATTTGCGCCATAAACTGGAGCGTATTTATGATTTCGGGATATTGAATGCGGTGGAAGCCGACCCGGGACAGGCAGAAAAGCTTCAGCAGTTGTACGAAGCTGTGAAACTCCATCGTCAGGTGGTGTTGCACGATTACAGTTCCGCCCATAGCAACCGGACGAGCGACCGTGTGGTGGAACCCTATTTGTTTCTGGACCATCACGACGGGATTCGCTGCTACGAACTGCAAAGCGGCGAGAACAAGACGTTCAAAGTGAGCCGTATCGGCAGGGTGGAAGTTTTGGATTTGTTGTGGAGCCACGAAGAACAGCATGCGAGGGTGTACACCGACCTGTTCCGTTTCAGCGGCGAGGAACGCCGCCGGGTCGTGTTGCGGCTCGGCCGTTTGGCGTGCAGCCTGTTGAAGGAAGAATGTCCGCAGGCCGTCCGCTCGTTGCAGCCCGATGGGGCAGACCATTGGTTGTTGTCGACGGATGTGTGTAGTTTTCAGGGCGTCGGGCGGTTCGTGTTGGGGCTGTTTGAAGACGTGGAAGTGCTGGAGTCGCCCGAATTCAAGCTGTTTTTGCAGGAGAAAATCAAAGATTTAACAAAAAAGTAGGTGTTGTGTCGTAGATTGACACGGCGGCATCGTTTCTTTGCGTCATGAAGTTCAACCTTTAAAACTTTACGATGATGAAGAAAGAAATGATTCTGCCGTCCTCTTCCGTCCGTTCCGGACAGTATGCGGCTTCCCGTCCTCCCGTATTTGCGGCTCTCAAAGGTTATTGTTTGCGCAGCAAGGCGGTGCACTCCCTTTCCGCGTTCTACAGCCGTTTGTTGGAAACTCGCGTCACCCCTTTGCAGACGCTGCATCTTCTTCATGCACAACTGGCTTTTGTCCTGATGGTTTTTCCGATCCCGTTTTCTCCTTTTGTCCGTTTTTTGTTCTTGGGATGGTTTGCCTTGACGGTGGCGCAGTGCCGTCGTGCGGGATTGAAATAAACGGTACGGTCGGAGGGCTTTGAGGACTGTCTGACCTGAAATGCCGGCAGATTGCAATAGCTTGTTTATAAGCGTGTTATGTTTCTCCTTAATTTCGGATTTTTTTCTGCGCCAAACGGAAAATCAATCTCAGGCGATTGATTTTTCGTTCGGCTGAGATTGATTTTCCATTCTCAGCACATCGTGGAAACGAATGGCAGGGGCTTGAAAAAGTTTTGTCTTTTTGCCCATCGTACCAGGAGGTATGGGGAGGGCGTAGAGATAAAAGGTGTGAAATTCCTTCGCAGGCGGGAGTATTCTCGAAAACTATTCGTAAATTTGCACGGATAACGAGAAGGATAATCATTCTAAAAAATATAAAATTATGGCAAAGAAAGCACTTTTAATGATTCTCGACGGTTGGGGAATGGGCAATCACGGCAAGGGTGATGTAATCTTCAACACTCCGACACCGTATATGGACTATTTGGCCCAGAATTATCCGATGTCGCAGTTGCAGGCTTCGGGTGAGAACGTGGGACTGCCCGACGGACAGATGGGTAATTCCGAGGTGGGTCACCTCAATATCGGCGCAGGCCGTATCGTGTATCAGGATTTGGTGAAAATCAACCGTGCCTGTGCCGACGGCAGCATCTTGAAGAATCCCGAAATAGTTTCTGCCTACGAATATGCCAAGCAGAACGGCAAGAGCGTGCATTTGATGGGATTGACTTCTACCGGCGGTGTGCACTCCTCGTTGGATCATCTGTTCACGTTGTGCGGCATTTCCAAGACTTACGGCATCGAACATACTTACGTGCATTGTTTCATGGACGGCCGCGACACCGACCCGAAAAGCGGTAAGGGTTTCATTGAACAGTTGCAGGCTGAATGCGAAAAGACGGGTTGCGTCATCGCTTCCATCATCGGCCGTTTCTACGCCATGGACCGCGACAAGCGTTGGGAGCGTGTGAAAGAGGCCTACGACCTTTTGGTGAAAGGCGAGGGCAAGCAGGCAACGGATATGGTGGCTGCCATGCAGGAGTCGTACGACGAAGGCGTGACCGACGAATTTGTGAAGGCTATCAACAATTCTACGGTCGACGGAACTATCAAGGAAGGCGACGTGGTGATTTTCTTCAACTACCGCAACGACCGTGCCAAGGAGCTGACCGTAGTGCTCACCCAGCAGGACATGCCGGAGCAGGGCATGACGACGATACCGGGCTTGCAGTACTATTGCATGACGCCGTACGATGCCAGTTTCAAGGGCGTGCACATCCTCTTCCCGAAAGAGAACGTGCAGGACACGTTGGGCGAGTACCTCAGCAAGAAAGGCCTGAAACAGTTGCATACGGCTGAGACGGAAAAGTATGCCCATGTGACATTCTTCTTCAACGGCGGGCGTGAGACTCCGTTCGAGGGTGAAGACCGTATCTTGGTTCCGTCTCCGAAAGTGGCTACGTACGACCTGAAGCCGGAGATGAGCGTGTACGAGGTGAAAGACAAGCTCGTGGCTGCCATCAAGGAAGACAAGTATGACTTCATCGTGGTGAACTTTGCCAATGGCGACATGGTCGGCCATACGGGTATTTATACAGCCATAGAGAAAGCGGTGAAGGCCGTGGACGAATGCGTGAAAGAAGTGGTGGAGACGGCCAAGGCCATGAACGATTATGAAGTGATTATCATTGCCGACCATGGCAATGCCGACAATGCCGTGAATCCGGATGGTACGCCCAATACGGCGCATTCATTGAATCCTGTTCCGTTTATTTATGTGACGGCCAACAAGGAGGCTAAGGTTGAAAATGGTATTCTGGCCGACGTAGCACCTTCCATCCTGCATATCATGGGGCTGGAACAACCTGCCGACATGACAGGTAAGAACTTGATAAAAGATTAATCTCTTCGAATAGAAGTTTTCGGGCAAGGTTTCCGCTGTCAGGGGCGTGGGGGCCTTGCCCTTTTTTGTCCTCTCTTGTGTGTCGGCATTTCTTCTCTGTCATGGCGTGGAGGAGCCTTTGATGTGCCGATGGTCTCAAAAATGGGAATAAATCTCCGGATTACCGAAAAAAAGCTTTATTTTTGCAGAAGATAAGCTGCACCTCGGCAATGTCAAGCAAGCTTGATTGCGCTCGGTTTGCATTATCTTTGTTCCTCTAAAGAAAGAGTTTATGGATGTACAAATAGAACCGAGCTGGAAACAGCATTTGGCTCCGGAATTTGAGAAGCCTTATTTCGTGAAGTTGACGAATTTCGTTCGTCAGGAGTATCGTACGACGACTTGTTATCCTCCGGGAAAGTTGATTTTTAATGCTTTCAACCTCTGTCCGTATGACAAAGCGAAGGTGGTTATTATCGGACAAGACCCTTATCACGGGCCGGGGCAGGCGCATGGTTTGTGTTTTTCCGTCAATGACGGAGTCCCCTTTCCGCCGTCCTTGCAGAATATATTCAAGGAAATACAGACGGATTTGGGAACACCGGTGCCGCAAAGCGGGAACCTGACCCGTTGGGCGGAGCAGGGTGTGTTGTTGCTCAATGCCACACTGACGGTACGTGCCCATCAGGCCGGGTCGCATCAGCGGCAGGGATGGGAAGAATTCACCGATGCAGCCATCAAGGCACTGGCCGAGGGGCGTGAACATCTGGTTTTTATACTTTGGGGTTCTTATGCCCAGAAGAAAGGAGCGTTTATCGATCGTAGTCGCCATCTGGTACTGGCTTCGGCTCATCCGTCTCCGTTGTCTGCCTTCCATGGTTTCTTCGGGAACAGGCATTTCAGCTTGGCTAACGCTTATTTGGAGCAACATGGGGAAACACCGATAAACTGGTAGGATGTCATGAAGAACGACCGTATACCTATGATTCAGATAGACGATACCATAATCTCTATCGATTGCCTGAGCGAGAAGTTTTGTTGCGACCTCGATGCATGCAAGGGGGAGTGTTGCATAGAGGGAGATGCGGGGGCTCCTGTGGAATTGGACGAAGTGGCCGAGTTGGAGGAGGCTTTGCCGGTGGTATGGCCTTGGTTGTCGGCTTCGGCGCAGGCTGTGATCGACCGGCAAGGGGTTGTCTATACGGATGAGGACGGCGATTTGGTCACCAGCATTGTCAACGGAAAAGATTGTGTGTTCACGTGTTATGACGAGCGCGGTTATTGTTATTGTGCTTTGGAGAAAGCTTACCGCGAAGGGAAGAGTTCGTTCTACAAACCGTTGTCCTGCCATCTTTATCCCATCCGTTTGAAGAAGATTGGTGATTGTGTGGCGTTGAACTACCATCGTTGGGATGTATGCAAGATGGCCGTGATGAAGGGCGGGCATTTGAATCTTCCGGTTTACCGTTTCCTGAAAGAACCGCTCATACGCCGTTTCGGCGAAGAATGGTACACGGAACTGGAAAGTGCAGTGAAGGAATTGAAAGAACAGGGCTACCTGGAATGAAATCCGATATGCAGGGATGATGTGAATCGTAAACCGTCTGACGGCATAGGCTTGTTCTGCGAAAGTTAAAAATATCGGTCGCTCTCTTCCCAAGAGAGCGACCGATAACGCAAAAATACCATAATTATTTGAGAAAGAAGAAAGAACAATGCAAAATCTTTTAGCATTGTCCAATAAAATGAGCAATCTGCTTTAAATCATGTGGTTTGGCACCATCGTCAGGCATTCATTCATAATGTTTTAAATACGTCGGTCGCTTTCTTGGGAAGAGAGCGACTACTTATTAATTAAAAACATTAAGTTATGAAAAAGTTAAGTTATTTATGGACATTGCTCTTGGCTTTGATGGTGGGAGTAAGTTTTGTGTCGTGCGACGATGATGATGAGGGAGACGTTGGTGCACCTAAAGAGTTATTAGGGACATGGTTGTGGTACGGAGAAGAAATCACATTCAATGCTAATGGCAGTGGCGTGCTTGTAGAGGATGGCGAGAGTTATCCGTTCTCGTTTACTTATGATGCAGCTTCTAAAACGTTGACCGTCTCGGCCGATGGTGAAGTTATGCGTTGGACTATCGTTTCGATTTCAAACTCTAAAATGGTTGCTGTGGATGAGGACGGATATGAGGATGTTTTCTTACGTCCGGGAGCATCCGGAGGTGATGGCGAAGAAGGGGGCGATGTTTCTCAGTCGGCGCCTGAGTATGATACATCAGCTCCGGTTGATTTGCCTGATGCCGGACGTTATGCGGACGTAAGCGGAAAATATGAAGTCAATACGACCGAAATACCTTACAGTTCTATTGAACTGACGGCTGGCGGGCAGTATGTGGCGATGAAGGCTTCGTCTTATCCTTATAGCGTGAAGGCCGTGGCGCGTAGGACTACAAAGGTGGCCGGTTTGTTCAACCGCCGTCCGGTGTTCAAGCGCAATTTCGATAATTCGATATTGGTAGCTGGAAGTTTTGAACAAATCAGTGACAATGAATACAGCTTGGAGGGATTCGGCACGTTGGTGATAGACGGGCGTGACGGAAACGGCAATATATCGGCCTTCAAGCTGATAGGTAGTGATGGTACGGTGACGGATGTACCCGTCCGGAAGGCTGCGAATGTAGATGATGACCTGACGGGAAATTCCGGCAATCTCTGTCGCATGTGGACTGCTGTGGAAGAACGCGCACAGTATTATATGGAACGCATAGCCATATATGATGCCATTTACCGTGTGGATGCCGATGATGTGACTACGTATGTGAACCGTTACGGTATAGATTGGGCGGAAGACGGTATTTTTGATACAGGAGGTGATGCAATGGTACGTGTGCTTTTCTCACAGGCAGGTACTTACTTGCAGTTCTACCGTGACGGTTCGATGGAGCTTTCCTATTGGAAATGGGCAGACAAGGCCAATGGTACATTGTATGCCTATGATGAGGGTGAGGTGGCCGACGGAGCCACAGCCACAGCCGTTTTCTATGGAAACCGTGTCAATGTGATAGAGAACTTTACGGACTATTCTGAAGAAGATGACCTCGTTCTGAGAAGTATCTATACCACCGTATTGGAAGCTGCCTATTGATGGTGGGAAAAAAGGCCTGTTTTCTTATGAGAGGTATGAAGGTTTACCTCTGACTATTAAGCCGCTTTAGCTTCGAACGATGAGCTAAAGCGGCTTAATAGTTAAATGAAGATTGTAGGTTGCTTATGCGTCGATATTCGCATAAGTAGCGTTCTGTTCGATGAACTCACGGCGTGGTCCGACATCTTCTCCCATCAGCATGGAGAATACATAATCGGCTCCGGCTGCGTCTTCGATGGTGACTTGCTTCACAGGCGGTTTCCGGGTTCATGGTAGTTTCCCATAACTGTTCCGGATTCATCTCTCCCAAACCTTTGTAACGTTGGGTCGTCATACCTTGTTCGGAACCGTTGTTATATTGTTGCATGAAGCGCAGGCGGTCGGCTTCCGTGTAGCAATACTCTTCGATTTTACCCTTCTTGCAACGATAAAGCGGAGGAGTAGCGATATACAAGTGACCCTTCTGGATGAGTTCGGGCATGTAGCGGTAGAAAAGCGTCATCAGCAGTGTGTCGATGTGGGAACCATCGACATCGGCATCGGTCATGATTATTACTTTATAATAGCGTAGCTTTTCATAATTGGCTTCCTTGCTGTCTTCGCCTAAACCGAAACGTACGCCCAAAGCTTGTATGATGTTGTTCACTTCCTCATGTTCAAAGGCTTTGTGCCACATGACGCGCTCCACGTTGAATATCTTACCGCGGATGGGGAGGATAGCCTGATATTGACGGCTGCGCCCTTGTTTGGCAGAGCCGCCGGCCGAATCACCCTCGACGATGAACAATTCGCAGTTGGCTGCATCCTTGTCCGAACAGTCGGCCAGCTTGCCCGGCATGCCACCGCCCGACATCGGACTCTTGCGCTGTACGCTTTCACGGGCCTTGCGGGCAGCCACACGTGCTGTCGCAGCCAGGATGACTTTGTCCACAATCAGTTTGGCTTCTTTCGGATGCTCCTCCAAATTAATAGCTTAAGGCTTCGCCTACGGCTTGCTGTACGGCGCCGGCTACTTCGCTGTTACCCAATTTGGTTTTGGTCTGTCCTTCAAACTGCGGTTCGGCTACTTTGATGGAAATGACGGCGGTGAGCCCCTCGCGGAAGTCCTCGCCGGAGATTTCCACTTTGTTCTTCTCCAGCTTTTCCAATTCCTTGGCGTATTCGTCTTCAGCGTATTTCTTCAGCGTACGGGTCAGTGCCGTGCGGAAACCGGCCAAATGCGTACCGCCTTCTATGGTATTGATGTTGTTGACATAAGAATGGATGTTTTCCGTATAACCGTTGTTGTACATGATGGCTACTTCGATAGGAACCCCTTGCTTTTCCGTGTTCAGGTATATCACGTCGTTGAACAGGTGGATACGGCTGGAATCAATGTAGCGCACGAATTCTTTCAGACCGTCCTTGCTATGGAATGTCTCGCTGCGCGGCACACCGTTCTCGTCCTTCTCGCGCATGTCGGTCAGGGTAATTGTGATACCGGCATTCAGGAATGCCAGTTCGCGCATACGGTTAGCCAGAATCTCATATTTGTAAGTCGTAGTAATGAAGATGCTGCCGTCCGGCCAGAACTGTTGGCGTGTGCCTCGAAGTTCGGTTTCGCCTACGACCTTGACCGGATAGAGCGGCTTACCGCATTCGTATTCTTGCTGGTAGATTTTTCCGTTGCGGAAAACCTGCGTCGTCATGTGCGTGGACAATGCGTTTACACAAGATACACCAACGCCGTGCAAACCACCGGAAACTTTGTAGGAACCCTTGTCGAATTTACCGCCGGCATGCAGCACGGTCATGATCGTCTCCACGGCGGAGATGCCGGTCTTCTCATGGATGCCGACCGGCATGCCGCGTCCGTTGTCACTCACACAGATGACATTATCTTTCTCGATGACGACATCGATCTCATCGGCATAGCCGGCAAGCGCTTCGTCGATGCCGTTGTCCACGATTTCCCAAACGAGGTGGTGAAGGCCGCGCGCGCCGGTCGTTCCGATATACATTCCCGGGCGTTTCCGCACTGCTTCCAGTCCTTCCAGGACCTGAATGTCGTCCGCGGTATAGGAATGATCCACATGGATGTTTTCCATCTCCAGAATCTCAGCTGATTTCTCTTCACGCATAGCCTTACCTCCTTAAAATCCTGCCGCCTTCCACTTCATAAAAACTGACCGGACGCCCGGTCTCGTTCAGGCGGAGATGATCCGTCGTGCTGATGAAGATCTGCATCTGCGCAGGCAGGATGGAAAGCAGACGCTGTCTCCTTCCCTCATCCAGCTCCGAGAACACATCATCCAGCAGCAGTATCGGATATTCCTTGATCTTTTCTTTTATCATCACGCACAGCGCCGCCTTCATCGAAAGCAGCAGCGTGCGTTTCTGTCCCTGGCTCGCAAAGCTGTTCACATTCTGTCCGTCTACGGTGAATGTGACATCGTCCTTATGCACGCCGATATTCGTCTGACCGCTCAGCAGATCCCGCTGACGGCCTTTCTCGTATTTCTGCAAGAGCATCTCACGGTCATCCAGATGATCGCTGTCCAGACAAGTATGATACGTAAAGCCGATCTCTGTGTCATCCTGAGCCAGGCTGCGGTAAAAACCGGCCTGCACAGCGCGAAGAGCTCCTGCAGGAACGTCTGACGCTGCTTCATGATGATGATCTCACAATCGGCCATCTGCTCGCTCAGCACGCGCAGATAGACCTCATCCAGCGCATTCTGCTTGAGGAGGGCGTTGCGCTCCTTCAACAGCTTCTGAAACAGCCCCAGCGTCTGCGTATAGCGCCGCGACAGCTTGCTCAGCTCGATGTCGATGAACCTCCGCCTGATCCGCGGCGAAGAAGTGAACAGGTTCATATCGTCCGGACAAAACAGCACCGCGTTGACCTCGCCGATGAAATCAGATACTCTGCGGACCGGATTGCCATGCAGGAAAAGGTTTTTTCCCCTCTCGTTCACGCATACGCGCAGCTGTTCGCTGCGGCCTCGCCGATACAGGGAAAGGTCAATCAGAAAGGAAGATTCCTCATTCTGAATCAGATCCCGATCCTGTGCCGTCCGATGCGAACGCACCGTGGAACAGAAATAGAGCGCCTCCAGAAGATTCGTCTTCCCCTGTGCATTGCTCCCGCAGATCAGCTGGATGCCATCATCGAAACTGACACGCTCATCCGTATAGTTTCGAAAATGGACCAGCCTCATCCGAGTGATTCTCATTTCAGTTCGATCGTCGTCTCTTCGATGACTGCCGTATCCCCGGGATACAGCTTTCTTCCCCGCCGTGCTTCCGGCTCGCCGTTGACCGTGATCTTCATTTCCTTCACGGCAGATTTTGCCTCCGCACCGCTGGAGATCAAGTCACATGCCTTGAGCAGCTGGCCCAGGGTGATATACCCGTTTTTTACATGAAATTCCATAATGAAAGACCCTTTCCGCATCTATAATATTATAGCATAAAAAGGGCCTTTTTTGTTATATTTCGGTCAATTTCTCAAGAATACGTACGCAGCGGAACGACCAGCATCGTCACGCTTTCCTCATCGGCAGACTGGATCGTAAACGGCTTCATCTCTCCGCACAGACGGATGACGATCTCCCCTTGTTTCAGGGCCTTCAGCGCTTCGAACACATAACGTCCGTTGCAGCTGATCTCCAGATGACCACCGGTAAATGCCGCGTTGGACAGCACCTCGATGGAAGAACCGACTTCCGCTGAATTGGAAGTCAGCACACACTCCTGTTCATCCAGACGGAAACGGATGATGTAGACGCCGTCATTTTTGATGAAGCTGGCACGGTCGATCGCGCTGAGCAGCTCATGAGAATCGATGCGCAGCTCATAGCTGAAAGATGAAGGGATCAGCCGGCTCGTTTCCGGATAAGCGCCGTCGATCAATCGCGTCTGAATGATCGTATTGTCGATCAGAAACTGCACTTTTTTGTTATCGACAGAAATCACGACGGATTTTTCACCGCTGATGCTCTTATATACTTCCTGCAGGCTCTTTGCCGGGATCGTGATGTTGAACTGCAGCGCAGACTCCAGCGGGATCATCTTACGCGCCAGCCGGTAGGAATCCGTGGCCACGCACTGAAGCTGATTGTCATGGCAGGAGAAGTTCACGCCGGTCAGGACCGGACGGGTCTCGCGGTCGCTGGTCGCAAAGCAGGTCTGCGTGATGATCTCCTTGAGCGTATCGGCTTCGATCTCAAAGGTATCTTTTGGCCGGGAGAAATCGATGGCAGGATAATCGGTCGATTTCATGCCGTTGATCTTGAACTGCGAACGATTGCCGGAAATCCTGGTCTGTGTATCATCCAGCACCTCAAATTCGATGATGTCGCCTTCGATCTTACGGACGACCTCCAGGATGTATTTGGCTTCGATGACGATGCTGCCTACATCATTGATCGACAGCGCATTGTTTTTATCTGGAGTGATCGTCGAAAGGATGGAGATATCTGAATCGCTTCCGGTCAATACGATGTCGGTCGCGCTGACATCGATCTTGATCCCGGAGAATGCCGGCAGCGGTGAAAAGACAGAGATGGCTCTGGAACGATCGAAAGCCTGTCATAGAAAAACGCTTGTTGATTGTGAAATTCATCATGGACCTCCTGTTTCTGTTTATTTATATTCTTTTATATAATAACATAATAAGGGTGTGGAAACTGTGGAAAAGTAGAGAATATGCCTGATTTATCGCGATATCCTTCATTTTTCCCTAT
>ENA-OQDA01000864-OQDA01000864.1-human-gut-metagenome-genome-assembly--contig:-NODE-864-length-11555-cov-7.666783_pt1 | contig 11555 bp, 10 predicted proteins | sample MGYA00242771_ERZ504603 | MGnify/ENA primary metagenome ERZ504603 (study PRJEB26092, sample SAMD00036328) | human gut metagenome | host: Homo sapiens | study: EMG produced TPA metagenomics assembly of...
CCGGCTGCGCCCGGCCCGTCACGGTGGAAGCCAGCGTGCGGTGCACACGCGGGCGGGGTCGTGCGCGCCGTACAGCTGGCATGCCACGGCGTGTGCCGCCGCAGCCATCGTGGGCTCGGCCACCTCGGGTACGGTGCCGTAAAATGTGCGCAGCGCGGCGGCGTCGCCCTTGCCGATGCGGTTCTGCGCCAGCACACGCTCAAAGAACGGGCCGGACGCCGCCTCATACAGAAAAGGGCCGAACAGCAGCACGCTGCGCGGCTTTGGACCGGGCACAGGCATGAAAACATAGTTCAACTCCAGCGTATTGTGCACATAGTACACGGTGCCTTCCTCCAGCCCGTGCATGGCGCTTGCGCTGAAAATGTCCTTGTAATCAAAATCCGCGCGCAGAATGCGGGACAGCCGGTAGTCGAACTCCTGCGCGTCCTTGTAGGGCGGGCGCAGCAGATGCGCCTCCACGCCCAGCGCGGCGGCCATCATACTCGCGGCAGTGAATACGCAAAGGGGAACGTCTGCCATGAATGATAATGCTCCTGTAAAATTTTTATGATATTTGAATGTTACCCAAAAATTGTACAAATGTCAATAAAATCTTCCTAACGGGGCATCCTTGGTATATGTTATCTTGATAAAGGAGTAGTTTGCATATGGCATTGCAGCCTCAAAATGAGCGCCCGTTCGGGTTCCGCGATAAATTGGGATATCTGTTCGGGGATTTCGGCAACGACTTCACATTTATTTTCGCGGGCAGCTATCTGACACTGTTTTATACGGATGTGCTGGGCGTCAGCGCAGGGCTGGTGGGCGTGCTGTTCGTGGTGGCGCGCTGCGTGGACGCGTTCACGGACGTGGGCATGGGCCGTCTGGTGGATACGCTTCCGCCGTCCCGCGGCGGCCGGTTCCGGCCGTGGATCCTGCGCGTGTGCGTGCCCGTGGCGCTGGCCAGCGTGCTGATGTACCTTTATTTTGCACGCAGCTGGCCCTATGCGGGCAAGGTGGCTTACATGTTCGCCACCTATATTTTCTGGGGCAGCATCTGTTATACCGCCATCAATATCCCATACGGTTCCATGGCGTCGGTGCTCAGCGCCGACGCAGGCGAGCGCGCGTCGCTTTCCACGTTCCGCAGCGTGGGCGCCATGCTGGCGAACCTGATCATCGCTGCGGCGACGCCGTTGTTTTTGGTTCCGCACCGCTGGTCGGTACGGCACGCGAGACCGTTATCCCGGAGCGTCTTCCGACGGTGAGTCGCCGCTTGTCTACGGCGTGTGCGCCGTGGCCTGCTATCTGCTTTGCTATGCGCTGTGCCGTGAGCGTGTGCAGGCGGCGCCGCCCAGGGAGGCCAAACGGCAGAGCTTTGTCTCGCTGGCAAAGGCGCTGGCGGGCAACCGCGCCCTCACAGCCGTCATCGGCGCCGCGCTGCTGCTGCTTCTGGCAAGCCTGCTGGGCCAGGGCATGAACATGTACCTGTTCAAAGATTATTTCAACAGTGCGGACATGCTCTCGCTTGTAGGGTTCGCGGGCGTGCTGCCCATGCTGGCGCTGGCGCCCTTTGCGGCAAAGCTGTCCAAAAGGTTCGGCAAAAAAGAGGCCGGCTGTGTGGGCGTGGGCGTTGCCGCCGCGGCGTACCTGCTGATGTGGGCGCTGCGTCTGCGCTCGGGTTTCATACCTGGCGGTATCGAAGAACGTGAAGACTGCCCTCGGTCTGGGTATCGCCGTAACTTTCGTGCTGGTGGTTACCTTGCCGGTGAACTACCTTCTGCAGACGAAGGTACTGGCTGCCGACGGCATTCTGGGAATTGACCTGAGCTTCCTGAGCTTCATTCTTTTCATTGCCGTAATTGCGGCTATCGTTCAGCTGGTAGAAATGATTGTAGAACGCTTCAGTCCTTCACTGTATGCGTCACTGGGTATCTTCCTGCCGTTGATTGCTGTAAACTGTGCCATCATGGGTGCTTCTCTTTTCATGCAGCAGCGTATCACGCTGGGTGAGAGCGACCCGAAATTCATCGGTGGCATTGCTGATGCTGTCTCTTATGCGTTGGGCTCCGGTATCGGTTGGTTGCTGGCTATCGTAGGCTTGGCTGCCATCCGTGAGAAAATGGCCTATTCTGACGTTCCGGCTCCACTGAAAGGACTGGGCATCACGTTTATCACTGTAGGTCTGATGGCAATGGCATTTATGTGTTTCTCTGGTTTGAACATCTAAAAGAAAGGAATAAAACAATGGATATGAATATGATATTAGCAAGCATTGGAGTATTCCTCGTGGTTGTCATCCTGCTTGTTGTTATCCTGCTGGTTGCCAAGAATTTCTTGGTGCCTTCGGGTAATGTAAAACTGACTATCAATGGCGACAAGGAACTGGACGTAGCTTCCGGTTCTACATTGCTGAATACGCTGTCTGTAAACGGTGTGTTCCTTTCCTCCGCTTGCGGTGGTAAAGGTTCCTGCGGACAGTGCAAATGCCAGGTAATGGAAGGTGGGGGTGAAATCTTGCCTTCTGAGACTCCGCACTTCAGCCGTAAGCAAATACAAGATCACTGGCGTCTGGGTTGCCAGGTGAAAGTGAAAGGCGATATGGCCATCAAGGTTCCCGAAAGCGTACTGGGCGTAAAAGAGTGGGAGTGCGAGGTTATCTCCAACAAGAATGTGGCTACGTTCATCAAAGAGTTCATCGTTGCATTGCCCAAAGGCGAGCACATGGATTTCGTTCCGGGTTCTTATGCGCAGATTAAGATTCCTAAATATTCGATGGATTATGATAAGGACATCGACAAGAGCCTTATCGGTGATGAGTATCTGCCTGCATGGGAGAAATTCGGTCTGCTGGGCTTGAAGTGCCGCAATGACGAAGAAACCATCCGTGCCTATTCTATGGCCAACTATCCTGCCGAAGGCGACCGTATTATGCTGACGGTACGTATCGCCACGCCTCCGTTCAAGCCGAAAGACCAGGGCCCGGGCTTCATGGATGTAATGCCGGGTATCGCTTCTTCTTATATCTTTACCCTGAAACCGGGTGATAAGGTAACCATGAGTGGCCCTTACGGAGACTTCCATCCGATATTCGACTCCAAGAAGGAGATGATGTGGGTCGGTGGTGGTGCTGGTATGGCTCCGTTGCGTGCACAGATTATGCACATGACGAAGACACTGCACACTACAGACCGCGTGATGAATTACTTCTACGGTGCACGTGCATTGAATGAAGTGTTCTATCTGGAAGACTTCCTGCAGATTGAAAAGGATTTCCCCAACTTCAAGTTCCATCTTGCACTGGACCGTCCCGATCCGGCAGCCGATGCAGCGGGCGTGAAGTATACTCCGGGCTTCGTACACAACGTAATTTACGAGACTTACTTGAAAGACCACGAAGCTCCCGAAGACATCGAATACTACATGTGCGGTCCCGGTCCGATGTCGAAAGCTGTTGAGAAGATGCTCGACGACCTCGGTGTTCCGGCTCAGAACCTGATGTTCGATAACTTTGGCGGATAATCTTCCTTGTCCGTCTTGAGATAAAAAAAACTCCGGCTTGTCCTTCAGGGCTTTGCCGGAGTTTTTTGTTCGGGGCATTTCCTCTCTAATGAAAGAAAGTGGAGTGGATTCTTCGTCGCTTTTTCTTTATTCCTTGATATGAATCAGTGCATTTGCCAGAATGGCTGTTACTTCTCCGGTGGTAATTCCTGTTGACACAGACCTCGTATGAATGGTTCTTGGTGAAGGAGAATGCGGTCTTTCAGAGTTTTCATGTTGGATGTTTTATTGAATGTTATCGTTTTCCTCTTCTGTTTCTTCTTGAATGGTGTCTTTGGGCAGCAATCTTGGAGAAATGCGTTTCTTGGGAGTGAGGCTCATGCCTTTCAGCATTTCGGCCTGGCGTACTACACTGCCGTTACCGTCCGAGAGCTGGTTGAAGGCTTTATCGTAATCCCTTTGCAGGCTGGCCAGCCGGTCGCCGATACCGAGGAAGGTGTCGGTAAAGCCTGCGATTTTTTCATATAAGATGGTGCCGCGCTTGATGATGGCCTGCACATTCTTTACCTGGTTCTCCTTCTTCCAAAGGTCGAGCGAGAGGCGCAGGGCGCTAATCAGGTTGGTGGGGCTCATTAGTACCACCTTTTTGTTGTAGGCATATTCCCAGAGGTGGGCATCGCTTTGGATGGCGAGGAGGTAGGCACCTTCGGTGGGGATGAACATCATAACGAAATCCGGTGATTGGGCGTCGTAATGCGAGTAGTCTTTATGGCTGAGCTCGTCGATGTGGGAGCGGACAGATTGCAGGTGTGCTTTCAGGAAGTGTGCCTGCTCCTCCTTGCTTTCGGCAGAGGTGTAGGCAGCATAGGCAGTCAGCGACACTTTGGAGTCGATAATCATTTCCCGTTCGTCGGGGTATTTCACGATGATGTCGGGCTGCATCTTCTGCCCGCTTTCCTCGTTGATGATGGCTTCGCCCCGTTCGTCTTTTAGAAACTCCTGGCGGAAGTAGTGTTCGCCTTCAATCAGTCCGGAGGCTTGCAACAAACGTTCCAGAATCATTTCGCCCCAGTTGCCTTGCATTTTGGAGTCTCCTTTCAGGGCACGGGTCAGGTTGTTGGCATCTTCGCTGAGGCGGTTGTTCAGTTCCACCAGTTCCTTGATGCGTTCACCCAGCGAGAAGCGTTCTTTGGCTTCGGTGCTGTATACTTGTTCCACCTTTTGGCGGAAGTCCTTCAGGTTATCGCCCAGCGGGCGGAGCAGATTGCCCAGGTGTTCGGTATTCAGCCTGGTAAAGTCTTCGGCTTTGCTCTGGAAGATACGGTTGGAGAGATTCTCGAACTCGGTGTTCATGCGCTTGTGCAACGCTTCGGCTTCTTCCTTCTGCAGCTTCAATAATTCTATTTCCTTCTTTGTCCCGCTGATTTCTGCCCTCAGTGCGGCAGACTTGCGGTCTGCCGCCAGATAGCCGACTACGGTTCCGATGATTATCCCTATAATCAGTAATACTATCTCCATAGGTGTTTTGAAGTGTCCGCCTTATTGTGTCAATATTTCGTTTCCGTCTTCAGTAATCAGGATTTGGCTTTCCCATTGGGCAGAAGGCAGTCCGTCGTCTGTGCAGACGGTCCATCCGTCGGCTTCGTCGATAAAGACTTCGTAGCTTCCCATGTTAATCATCGGTTCGATGGTGAACGTCATGCCCGGCACTATCAGCATGCCCGTACCACGTTTGCCGAAGTGTTCCACATCCGGTTCTTCGTGGAACTTGACGCCGCAGCCATGTCCGCAGAGGTCGCGTACCACGCTGTATCCGTTCTTTTCCGCATGCTCCTGGATGGCGGCGCCTACGTCACCGAGGCGTGCCCAGGGCTGTGCGGTCTGTATGCCTATGTCACGGCATTCTTTGGTGACCTGTACCAGTCTCTGCATGTCGGGGCTGACTTCGCCAATCATGAACATGCGTGATGCGTCGGCAAAGTAACCTTTGTAAATGGTGGATACATCGACATTTACAATATCACCGCTTTTCAGGAATTCCCTGGTGCTGGGAATGCCGTGGCACACTACATCGTTGATGCTGGTACACACACTTTTGGGGAAGCCTTCGTACATGAAGGGGGCGGGGATGGCGTCGTGGTCTGTGGTGAAGCAATACACCATATGGTCAATTTCAGCTGTGGACATGCCTTCGCGAATGTTCTCGGAGAGATAATCCAGCAGGGCAGTGTTGATTTTGGCGCTTGCGCGGATACCGGCCAACTGCTCCTCGGTGCGGAGTGCGCTTCGCATCGGCAGTTTATATCCTTCTTTCTTATAATGTTGAATTTTGGCTTCTACTTCGTCGGAATAGTTTTTAGGAGTAAACCGGACTCCTTTCATGAACTTTTTCATTGTCTTTTCTTTTTTATGAGACTGCAAAAATACACAATAATGCAGGTGCTTGTACTATCAAGAGCCGAAAAAACATTCGTTTTCTTTATCCCGATACCAGCTTAGAGGGTATTCACCACTTCTATTTCGCTTCTTGAACTGTCTATCCTCCGTACTTGTATCTGGGTCTTTATGCGCTCTTTCAGTCCTTCCACATGACTGATGATGCCTACCTTCTTGCCGCCCATCTGGTGCAGTTTTTCCAATGTGTCCATAACGGTGTTCAGGTAGTCGCTGCTCAGTGTGCCGAAACCTTCGTCGATGAACAGTGTGTCTACCGAGAGGCTCTGGCGGCTGAGGGAAGAAAGTCCGAGGGCAAGTGACAGAGATACTAGGAAGCTTTCGCCGCCCGATAAGGTGCATGCCGGACGTGCCGCACCTCCTTGATGGAAGTCGCGCAGCAGGATGGTGAGCGAACCGGCCTGGCATTCCAGTTCGTAGCGGTCGGTCAAGCGTTGCAGATAGAAATTGGCGCCTGCCAGCAGTTCTTTTAAGACGAAGCTCTGGGCTATGTTGCGGAAGTTCTTTCCCCGTTCGTCACCGAAGTGGTGGCAGAGGCGGTCCCACTTCAGATACTCTTCGCGTAGCCGGTCGGCACGTTCCTTTTCTTCCTTTATCCGGTCGATGTTGCGAGTGTTTTCTTCCAGGCGTAACTTCTGCTGGCCGATGGATTGGTTGCCGGCGGTTATCTTTTCTTCGAGATTTGCGATGAGTGCATCCAGGGTTTCGAAGTTCTCGTTTTCTTCTATTTCGGGCTTCCGGCTGATGTGCTCTTCCACTTGTCCGGTGGCCAGATGAAAGGCGGTCGATGCAGCTACTTCTTCCTCTTTAAGTGTCTGCAATGAGGCACGTAATGCTTCTATCCGGGAGCCGGACCAAGCGGATAGGACGGTGATACGATTCTCGTCGAGAGTGGGGTTGGCGGCATAGAACCCGGTTAAATCCTTTTGCAGCCTTGCCATTTGGTCTGCGGTGGAGGATATGCTTTGTTTCAGTCCGCTTGCTTGTGTATTCAGATTATTCCAGGCAATCCCCAGGTCCTTGATTTCCATTTCCTGTGTTGCTGCAGGTGCGTTGCGCCAGTCGGGGAATGCGGCATCGATGCTTTCCTTGTTGATGTTTATCCCTTCCAGCTCTTTGTGGATAAGGGCAATGGCGGATTTCAGTTCTCTTTGTTTTTCCTGCGCCAGACGGTAGTTGCGCGTAGCTTGCGTCAGGCGGTCAATAAAGGAGAGGGGGGAGTTCTTCCATTCCGTGTTCCATCCTTCCCAGAGGATGTGGGGAGTGACGCGGTCCATGGTGGCACGTATGTTCTCCTTTTCGTTGGCGGTGAGCGACTCGTAATTGACGATGTTGTTTTTCAGCTCATTCAGCACTCTGTCGGCAGAGTTGAAGGCTTGGCGTGCAGCGTCCACATGTTTTTGGCATTCGTCCTTTTGCCGTTGCAGAGTTATGATTTGTGCGCTGAGCTTTTGAACTTCAGTGAGCTTTTCGTTCAGTTTGTCTGCTTCCAGCTTGTTCTCTTCCAGTAGCTTCTTCAGGGTTTCGCCGGTGGTTGTGGAGAGGCCGATGCCGTTGCATTGGGCGCATTTGGCTTGTGCGTCAGTACGGGCAAGGTTGTAGCTCCGGAGCGCTCTTGCTGTGGACTGACGGGCATTCTCTGCCAGCGTTCCGTAGGTCTTGGATTCTGTCCGATTGTTGTTCAATGCCTGCTCGGCTTCCTTGTATTCTTTCTCTTTTGTTTTCAGGGAGGTGCGTATGGGAGCAAGGACAGACTGGAAATCTTCATCTTTGCAAAGCGATTTTATTTCTTGTCCGCACACGGGGCAAGTATCCCCGACGACAAGCCGGGAGCGTGTTTCCTTTGCCCACTCTTCTACGGCTTCCTTTTGCTTGTCGTAGAGGGTGCGGATGTCATCATAACTTGTTTTCCTGCTGTCGAATGCCGTTTGCAGGAGGACGTATTGCTTTTGGCACGCCTCCACTTTGGCGTTCAAAGCCTTTTCGTTTTCCTTTGCCTCGTTCAGTGTCCTTTCCGTTTCAGCCAGTAAAGACAAGGCGCTCAATGCTTGCAGCAGGTTCTCCCGTCCGGCATCGAGTTTGTTTTTCTTGTCTTGCAGGGCAGGGCGGTCCATGGTTTCAAGCTGCTTGTTCCGGAGGTTTATTTCGTTTTGCAATGTATGGTTCTCTTGTTCTTTCCGGGTGAGGGCAGCTTCCTTGTCGGTACGCTCCTTGACTTTTACGGGTTGTTGCGCGGCAAGTCTTTCAAGGTGCGCGTTGTAGGTGCCGATGCGTGTTTGGGCATCGAGTGCGGATTTTAGGCCGGTAATGATGGATTGGCTTTGCTCGAACATGGGCAGTAAGGGCGAATGCTCTTGCAAGTACTTCTCGGCACGATGCAGCTTGTCTTCTTGCTCTTTCAGGAAACCGCATAGCCACTTGCTTCCTCCGTCCAGCCGGGCAAAGGATGCTCTTAACATTCCGGCTTGTGCATAGTTCTGTTGTTGTTGCTGTTGCTGCTGTTTCAAGGTAGAGAGCCAGTTGCGGGCATCGGCGGTGGCGTTCCATTCCTTAATCAGCAGTTCTTTCTGTTTGAATTCGTCCGATTGCAGTTGCGCTTGCTTCCCTTCCCACATCTTCTTTTGCTGTTCACGGGTGAGGAGGAGTTCGGAGTATTTCTTCAGCCAGTCCCTTTTTGCGAGGGCGATGGTTTTCTGCTCATTGGCTTCCTTGACTCCGGCATTTTGCGTGGCTATGGCTTCCTTGATTGTGGAGATTTCTTCTTCTGCCAGGATGTGGATGCCTTCCAGCTTCCGGTTCTGGTTTTCGTATTCCGTCCGTCTTTCCTTGGTGGCAGCATATATTTCGGCACCTATTTCGGAGTAGATACTTGTACCGGTCAGCTTTTCCAGAATATCCGATTTTTCGCTTTCCTTGCTTTGCAGGAACTTGGTGAAGTCGCCTTGTGCCAGCATGGTGGTGCGGCAGAATTGTTCGAAGGTCAACCCCACTGCAGCTTGTATTTCCGCCTTTATCTCATTCTTTTTGTTGAGCTGTATGCCGCTTTTATTGTTTTCCAGTGTCCAGCGCACATCCTGCACGGCTCCTGAAATCTTGCGGTGTGCCCGCGCCACGTACCATCGGGCGGTGTAGGGCATTTCGTTCGAGCCGGTAAACTCCAGCTCCGTCCATGCTTCACTGGTGTTACGGCGCATCAGTTGCCGGCTGTCGTTGATGGCAACATCTTCCTTTTTGGCAGAGAAAGTCTGGCTCAGGTCTTTGTATTTTTCGTTCTCGGCATGGTCCATGCGGGGCGTTTCGTTGTAGAGTGCCAGGCAAATGGCGTCGAGAATGGTTGTCTTCCCTGCACCCGTCTCGCCGCAGATAAGGAAAAGGGATTCCTCGCTTAGCGGTCCGTTCTCAAAGTCGATGACGGCATCTTCTATGGAGGCAAGGTTCTTTATGGTCAGTTTCTGGAGTTTCATGGTTCGGACAAATGATTAGGAGTTGTTCTTGCTTTTCACTTTTTGCATGACAGTCTCCATCAGCTGGCAAAGTTCTGGGTCCATCTCTTCTCCTTCGGTTTCGCGGTAGTAGAGTCTGGCTATTTCCAGGGGAGACATTTCCTGCATCTCTTGGATGGAGATAGGCTTGCTCTCGTCAGTGTCGGCCTGTCGCTCTCGGGTAGTCTTGATGTAGCAATATTTGCATGCCTTGCCTTTGGCGGCGTTCGAGGCTTTTTCGTTGCAGTCGGGGGGCAGGTAGCCTTTTGTCAGCACGTTCAGGCGGAGGTATGCAGGTTTCTCTTCCGGATATTCTTCCAGCAGTTTCAAGGCGTCTTCGAAAGGTGTCGGGTCATGGGGAAGCGTGACGAGGGGAATCGGATTTTCAATTTCCCTTGTACTGATTTGTGGCTCTGCCCCTTTCTCCAACTCGATGATGGAGACGGAGTGCGGATAGGTTTCGTCGAAGCTGACGGGGAGGGGAGTGCCGCAATAGCGTGCGTGGTGATGACTGCCTTTGATGTCCTGAGGGCAATGGATGTGTCCGAGTGCCAGGTAGTCGTACCCTTCTCCCATAGCGCTGAGGGGAACATACTCTATTCCGCCGATACTCTCATCGTGCCCGCTACGGTCGCTGCCTTCAATAGAGAGATGGGCCATGAGGACGACGGGAAGCTGTGCCGTATTCCGTTTCTTCACTTCGTCCAGCAGTGCCTGGAAGAAGCGTGCCTGCCGTTGGTCGCGCGGTGTTTCAGTGTCCAGCAGGGGGAAGTTTTGCGGATAGACGTGGGGCACGGCAATGACGTAGCCTATTGTCTTTTTTTCATTGTTTATCTCGATGATGTGCTTGTACAGATTCACTTCCTCGGCTGTACGTTCGATGTTTCCCACAACGTTCAAGCCGAAGTGCTGCCAGAGGCTGCTGTCTATCTCCAGTTTCGAGCTGCTGTCGTGGTTTCCGGCGGTGACTACGATGGCCATTCCGGGGCAGGCTTGATGGATGTTCAGCATGGCGTCGGTGTACATCTTCTGCGTGGCGGCAGCGGGAGAGGAGTAGTGGTAGATATCTCCGCTTACCACCATGGCGTCGGGCTGCTCTTCGGTTACTATGCGGGTGAGTTGCCGTAGGAAGGCCTGCTGTTCGGCGGTACGGTCGTAGTTGTAGAGGGTGTGTCCCAGGTGCCAGTCGCTGGTGTGTAGTATCTTCATTGTTTTTATGGTTTCAATGGATGTGGGTTATGGTTTCCTTAGAATATAAATCTTGTGTGTTCCTCGTCCTTTGTAGTCGATGCCCGATTCGGGATTGGCTATCCATTCGCGCAACTCGCGGGAGGCGGCAGACTTCAATAAGCCGGTCAGTTGGCAATAGTCGGCTTGGGTCATGAAGCTGTTCTTTTCCAGGTATTTTTTTGCCCGTTCCAGCCGTTCCTGCGGAGAAAACACTTGTGAGGAGCGTTGGAATTTGTCGGTGGAACGTTTCAGGTGGCAATGGCGAGCGGTACGGTACAGTAGTTCTTTGTCCACCTTGAAATGTATGTCCTTCAGGCAGATGCTGACGGCGTTTCGCTTGGTGTCTCCTTCTTCGCCCGTCTCCCGTTCACGGTCTTGCCGCAGACCGAGGGCAGGGGTGAATACTCCTAAGTTGTCAATCTTCACGGAGTAACCTTGCCCCATTTGGTAGGCTATTTCGTCGGTGATGGCTTGCATCAGTCCGATGATGTCTCCTCGTGTGAAGGATGAGGCGTATGCTATCTTTTCGGTGATGGTTTCCAAGTCCACCTGCCCGTATAGTTTCATTCGTGGGTAGAGGATGCGTTTGCCGTCTTCTCCCGGCAGGTTCAGTTCCTGCATGTTGTATTCTGCCATGATGGTAGCGTTGTTATGAGGTTCGTTTGTTTATTGGGGCTTACAGAGTTTGTCCCAAGGTTGCGGATGTGTATGCCAAGGTTGGGGATTTCTATCCCAAGGCTTGGGATAGACAAACCAAGGGCGAAGGTAATTCTTTATCTCTATACTTGCAAACTTTACTATTAGTAGTTAGGAAGTTTTTTATTGGTAGTCGGGAAGTTTTTTGTTATAGGTTTGAGAGAGGAATTGAAAAAAACGTTATCTTTGTTACATAAGAGAAGTGCATGA
>ENA-OQDA01000865-OQDA01000865.1-human-gut-metagenome-genome-assembly--contig:-NODE-865-length-11555-cov-6.367781_pt1 | contig 11555 bp, 14 predicted proteins | sample MGYA00242771_ERZ504603 | MGnify/ENA primary metagenome ERZ504603 (study PRJEB26092, sample SAMD00036328) | human gut metagenome | host: Homo sapiens | study: EMG produced TPA metagenomics assembly of...
AGATGTGCAAGCTCAGCAATCTCTTCCGGAAAATACAGCCGCTTTGCAAGAAAGGAAAATTTTTCTTCCAGCTCCCGCTCCCGCTCCTGCGAAACTGTACGCTGAAAAACGGAAACGTCTAACGTCTCCGTCTCATTTTCCACCAGCGCCTTTGCCAGCACATAATCCGCATATAAGATGTCATTTACCAGTACCGAATACCCATGCTCTTTTAACGCATAGGCCACGGAGCTGCCTCCGGCGAACAGATCAAGGACTGTGCCGGAACGCACCGGCATTTCCCTGATCAGCCAGCTAACTAACTTCTCTTTGTTTCCGATGTAATTGACTTTCGGTATTGGATCATTATCCAATCAGACTCCCTTCATCTGTATCGCTAATTTCTCCGCCAATTTGGGCGGCACGGCATTTCCGATCTGCTGCTGGATCCCGATAGACTGTCCCACAAACACAAAATCATCCGGGAACGACTGCAATCGTGCCAGTTCTCTGGCTGTCAGCGCGCGGTTCTGTTCATAATGGAATATCTTGCGCATATCTCCAGTCACACAGACTGATGGTTTCTGGCTGTTATAACGGATGTATTTACGGATATCTCCGGATTTTGGACGCAGCTCCTCCGGAATATCGTTGCGGTCGCGCCATCCTTACATAACTCATCTTGCGCAGCATCTGTGCGCTGTGGTTCATCGCTACATGATTGGGGATGTCGCTGGTCTCTCCGCTCTCCAGCGGCGGCAGATCCCCGATGGCTTCCTTTACCGTATAAACGTGGTCACATTTGGCGGATAGGAAAATTCCGTTTTTACATCCTTCCGAATGCCTATGATTACAACTCTTCTTCGCTCCTGCGCCACAACCGTAATTTACACTGTTGAGCACTTCCCACTGTAACGTATATCCCGATCCCGCATCAGAAAATGCATCCACAACTGCAGCCATCGTCTTTCCCTTCAGATGAGTCGCCATGGCTGCCACGTTTTCCAATAAAAACATCTTCGGCTGCACCACATCCCACAAAACGGACAAAATTCTTTAAACAGTTTGTTTCTGTCGTCTTCTAAAAAGCTTCTGCCGATCTTACCAGCCAGTGAAAAGCCCTGACAAGGCGGACCGCCCATGATCACATCCACCTGTTTCCAGCAGCCAGCTCCCCTGATACGTTCGTTATCAATATTTCTCACATCATCTACAATCAGCTGATGCGTCGGGAAATTCCGCCGATATGTCTTGGCAAAATCTGCATTAAACTCCACAGAGAAAACATTCTCAAAACCTGCCCGGTCAAATCCGAGTGAGAGTCCGCCTGCTCCGCAAAACAGATCAATATAAGTATATTTTTTCATTCAGACAGACCCCCTTTTTCTCTCAGATCTTTCGTTAAATATTTCTCTGATGCATCTGCCTTCTCATTTCCATTGTCTTTGCCATTCTGCTCTCTTTCTTTAATCAGCCTTCAATATGACGAAATAAAAGCCTTTCTGAAAGTACAGCTTCCGGACAAAGTTTCTGACACAATAAACAATTTGAAGGTGCTCTGCCGGGATACGGTTTTAAAATATCTCAAGGCCCTTTTTATCCTCATGCTGTGCACCTTTGCGGAACTGAGCGTCGGATTTTTCCTGCTGGAGTTTAACAACCCCGAAACAATGGGAGATATGAATCTTCTTGAGAAGATGACGGCATCTTTATTTCAGTCGGTGACGACAAGAACGGCGGGATTTGCGACAGTTCCGCAAGGAGACTTAAGAGAAAGTTCGAAGCTTTTGGGCTGTATGCTTATGTTCATCGGAGGATCTCCGGCGGGTACGGCAGGCGGCGTTAAGACAACGACGATCGCGATGCTTTTGCTGACGGTTCTCTGTGTACTGAAAAACAAAAGAGATACAGAGTGTTTTGCAAGAAAGATTGATAATAATATCGTCAGATCGGGAATTACGATCACAATGATCACTTTGATCTTCCTGATGTCGGGAATTACCGCACTGACAATCTTTGAACCCGGAATTGATTTCCTTGATCTTACTTATGAAGCGGCGTCCGCAATGGGAACGGTCGGACTGACGGCAGACCTTACTCCGATCCTGAGCAGGGGAAGTCATGTGATCCTTATGATCCTTATGTATGTCGGAAGGATAGGACCGCTTACTATGGCGCTTGCATTATCGGGAAGAAGCGATAAGATTTCTAAGTTCAGAGAACTTCCGGAAGAAAATGTGATGCTCGGCTAAGTGGGAGAGACAACGTAATGCTTGGATAATTGGGAAAGAAAATGCAATGCAGAGCATGAAGATGAGAATATGGACAGAGAAATAAAAAAGTAGAAATACAAAACCGGAAATGTAAAGACAGAAGCATTTAAAAGGAGGGAACATATTATGGATAAACAATTTGCGGTGTTGGGACTTGGAAGTTTCGGGTCAAGCGTTGCGCTTACATTGGAAAATATGGGATGCGATGTGCTCGTCGTAGACGAGTCTTACGAGAAAGTACAGGAAATATCCGACAAAGTTTCTTACGCGGTCAAAGCGGACGTGTCAGAGCCTGACGCGCTGCAGGCTCTCGGAGGACGTAATCTTGACGGAGTGGTAGTTGCCATTTCGGAAAGTTTAGAGGCAAGTATTATGGCGACGATGCTTTGCAAAGAAATGGGAATTCCTCTCGTCGTTGCAAAGGCGAAAGACAAACTTCAGGGCGCGATCCTGCAAAGAGTCGGAGCGGATCGTATCGTGTATCCTGAGATCGAGATGGGAAGCCGCGTGGCAAAAAGCCTCGTGTCGAAAGAATTTGTGGACTGGATCTCTCTTTCAAATGATTACAGTATGGTAGAGATCGTCGTGCCGCAAAACTGGGTAGGAAAGAGTCTTGTCGATCTCGGAGTCAGAGAGCGTCTGGGAATCAATGTCGTCGGTATTATCAAGAACGGAAAGATCGAAGTCGCGATCAATCCGCAGGAGCCGCTTCGGGAAAAAGAAATATTGATCGTGATCGGTTCTAACGATATTCTTGAGAAATTTGACATGAAAAACAGATAGAAAATGCAGGTGAGAAAATGATTACAAGTACATCGAATATACAAGTAAAAGAATTGCTTCGTTTGCAGAAAAAAAGCCGTGAGCGGGAGAAAGAGGGCGTATTTATCGTAGAAGGACCGCGCATGGCGGAAGAGATCCCACGGGAGCGCATTGTAAAACTGTATGTGTCGGAAAGTTTTCAGGCGAAATGCGTCAAAGAAAAAAACGATCGGTTTATTCAAGAGGCGGAAGTGATGTCGGATACGGTATTTGCGCATGTGTCGGACACGAAGACTCCGCAGGGAATCCTTGCCGTCGTACGCCGGATGGAGTATACGGCGGAAGATATTTTAGGGGAGACTCCGCATGTGCTCGTTCTTGAAAATATTCAGGATCCGGGCAATCTCGGAACGATTTTCAGGACTGCAGAGGCGGCGGGGGCTACAGGCATTGTTTTGAGCAAAGACTGTGTAGATCTGTATAATCCGAAAGTGATCCGTTCTACGATGGGAGCGATTTTTCGGATTCCGTTTATTTATACGGATGATCTGAAAGGAACGATCGACGAACTGAAACGGGAAGGAATCACGGTTTATGCGGCGCATCTTAAAGGGGAAAACTCCTATGATATGGAAGATTACAAGATGGCATGCGCATTTCTTATCGGAAATGAAGGAAACGGTCTGACAGAAGAAACTGCGGCATGTGCGGATCGGAAAATACTGATCCCGATGGAAGGCGGCGCAGAGTCGCTGAATGCAGCGGTGGCTTCGGCAGTACTTATGTTTGAAGCGGGCAGACAAAGGCGGAACAAGAGAAAATAAGGCGGCGCGAGTCTGTAAATGATGATCAAAGTAAATGAAAACAAATGTGAATAATTGAAAGTAAATAAATACAGATAAAAAATAAATGAAAAGAGAGGATAAGACAATGGATTTAAAGGGAAGACATTTTTTGACACTGAAAGATTTTACACCGGAAGAGATCATTTATCTTTTGGACCTTGCCGCAGAATTAAAAGAAAAGAAGAAAAAAGGGATACTTGTCGATCATCACAGAGGGAAAAATGTGGCGCTGATCTTTGAAAAAGACAGTACGCGTACACGCAGTTCTTTTGAGATAGCGGCACATGATCTCGGAATGGGGACGACTTATATCGGAACGATGGGATCTCAGTTCGGGAAGAAAGAGAGCATCAAAGATACGGCAAGAGTACTTGGAAGAATGTATGAAGGAATCGAGTACAGAGGATTCGGACAGGAGATTGTCGAAGAGCTGGCTCAGTATGCGGGAGTACCTGTATGGAACGGATTGACAAACGAGTATCATCCGACACAGATGCTGGCAGATATGCTGACGATCCGTGAACATTTCGGGAAACTGAAAGGTCTGAAACTTGTATATATGGGAGATGCCCGTTATAATATGGGCAATTCGCTCATGATCGCCTGATGCGAAAACTCGGACTTGATTTTGTGGCGTGTACGACAGAAGACTATTTCCCGAATGAGGAGCTTGTAGAGGAGTGCCGCGTATATGCAAAAGAATCAGGTTCTGAAATTACATTGACAAGCGATGTGAAAGAAGGAACAAAAGGCGCTGACGTCATCTATACAGACGTATGGGTATCTATGGGAGAACCTGACGAAGTGTGGGAGAAACGGATCAGAGAGCTGACTCCGTACAAAGTAACAAAAGAAGTGATGGAAAATGCAAAACCGGAAGCAATCTTTCTTCACTGCCTTCCGGCGTTTCATGATCTTGGAACGAAAGTCGGAAGAGAGATCGGCGAGCGTTTCGGAATCACAGATATGGAAGTGACGGACGAGGTATTTGAGTCTGAACAGTCGAAAGTGTTCGATGAGGCGGAAAACCGGATGCATACGATTAAAGCGGTTATGGATGCTACATTGAAGTAAAAAATAAGTAGAAAAGAAGATAAAAACAGAGAAGATACAAAGGCAAAAAGCAAGAAAGATAAAGACAACGAAAAGCTGAGAACGTAAAAAAGATAAAAAGTCGAGAGAATAAAAAGACGAAAACTTGAGAAGGCAAAAAGCCAAGAAAGTAAAATCAGAGAAGGCGAAAAGCAGATAAAATTATGAAAGCAGAGATTTTGAAAATGCTGCGGGAAGCAGACGGGTACATTTCGGGGCAGGAAATCTGTGAGAAGTTCAATGTGTCGCGCACTGCGGTCTGGAAGGTGATCCGCCGGCTTCAGGAAGACGGCTACGAGGTGGAAGCTGTGCGAAACAAAGGGTATCGCATGGTGGAAAGTCCCGACATTTTGACAAAAGAAGAAGTGGAAAGCTGTATGCATACGGAATGGGCGGGAAGAAATGTCGTATGTTATAAAGTGACGGATTCAACGAATCTGCGCATCAAGCAGATGGGAGATGAAGGCGCTTTAGCCGGAACGCTGGCTGTGGCGGAAGAGCAGACGGCGGGAAGAGGGCGCAGAGGACGTTCGTGGGAATCACCTGCCGGAGCGGGGATCTTTATGTCGGTTCTTTTAAGACCGAAGATCACGCCGGATAAAGCGTCTATGCTGACGATCGTGACGGCGTGCAGTACGGCGAAAGGAATAAAAAAATATTTTGAAAATGAGGGAGCTTCCTGTCCGGATATTCAGATTAAGTGGCCGAACGATCTCGTTGTCAACGGGAAAAAACTGGCAGGTATTCTCACGGAGATGAGTACGCAGATCGATTATATCAATTATGTGACCGTCGGGATCGGAATTAATGCAAACACAAAAAAGTTCCCGGAAGAATTAAAAGATCATGCAACATCGCTGTATCTTGAATGCGGACATATGGTGAAACGAGCGTCTGTCATTGCGTCGATCATGAAATGTTTTGAGGAAGATTACCGCCTGTTTCTTGAGACGGAAGATTTATCCGGACTGATGGAAACGTATATGTCGATGCTTGTCAACCGGGATCGGGACGTTCTTGTACTTGATCCAAGCGGAACATATAAGGCAAAGGCACTGGGGATCGATAAAAACGGAGAGTTGATCGTGAGAAGGGAAGACGGAACTTCGGAACATGTCTATGCCGGAGAAGTCTCGGTCAGAGGTGTGTACGGTTATGTATAAATGCATGTGCGGGATAAGAAATGCATGCATAGGATAAGCTGAGAGATATGGATGAGTATAGACGAACTAAATGCAGATTTTAAGTTCGGAAAAAACAGGAAAAAGAGAGGTAATGTATGGAAGAAGAGGTTGTGCTTTGTGCGGCAAGCGCATATGAACAGAAATTTTATTTGAATCCTCAGTTTGAGTCGCTGCCGGAAGCAGTGCGTCAGGAACTGCAGATCATGTGCGTATTGTATACGGAAGATGTGGGAGGCATTCTCCTTGTCGTATATGATGAAGAAGGAAATCTCGAGTTAAAAGTAGAGCACGAAGAAAATGATTTTGCTTTTGATGAGATAGGAAGTGTGCTGAAGATCAAACAGCTTCAGCAGACGAAAAGAGAATTGTTTGAATCGCTTGAAACATTTTACAGGGTGTTTTATCTCGGAGAGGAGTAGGGTGTGGAATTTTTACAAAAGGTCATCCAACTGTATGCTGAGAGAAAAGAATGGTTTCTGGATTTGTTTGCGGCACATGTGGGGCTGGCTTTAACGGCGGCTGTGAGCGCGGGGATCATAGGACTTCTTTTAGGGATTTTTATTTCGGAACATAAAAAAGCGGCAGGTCCCGTTCTGACGATCGCAAATATCGGTTATACGATTCCGGCGATCTCACTTCTGGGAATGCTGATCCCGGTTTTGGGGATCGGAGATAAGACGGCGATAACCGCTCTTACGATTTACGGCATCATGCCGATGGTGCGAAATACGTATGCGGGAATTACCGGCGTCGGGGAAGAAGTAGTCGCGGCGGCGGAAGGAATGGGGAGCACGCGCTTCCAGATCATGACAAAAATCAAACTTCCACTGGCAGCGGGAGTCATCATAGCAGGCGTAAGAAATATGGTCGTTATGACAATCTCTGTGTCGGCGATCGCGTCGTTTATAGGAGCGGGAGGTCTTGGAGTAGCGATTTACAGAGGTATTACGATCTATGATTCGGCAATGACGTTTTGCGGTAGTTTTCTGATCGCGCTTCTGGCGATCGTAAGCGATCTTTTGCTCGGATTGCTGGAACGGAAAGTGAAAAAGAAAACAGGCATAAAAAACAGATAAAACAGGAAAACATAAATAAAAAAACATAAATAGAAAAATATAAATAGAAAAATATAAACAGAAAATCATAAAAGGACACTATGAATAAGGAGGCAAAAGATGAGATTAAAGAAGATCACGGCGCTTTTTCTGACCGGCGCGCTTATACTTTCGATGGCCGGATGCGCGGGAAACGGAAGCAAAGATAAGAAAGAAGGAAGTGCGGGAAACGAAGCTCAAGAACCGGTTAAGATCGCCACAAAGCCGATGACAGAGCAGTTTATCCTCGGAGAAATGTTGAAAAAGCTTATCGAGGAGAAGGCAGGTTATGAAGTAGAACTTACAAAAGGTATCGGCGGAGGAACGAGCAATATCCAGCCGGCAATGGAAAAGGGAGAGTTTGATCTCTATCCGGAATATACATCCAGCGGATGGATTCTTGTGCTCGGACATAAGGCAGGTGAAGTAAGCGATGATAAGATGCTTGCAAAACTTCAGGAAGAATACGAAGAAAAATTCGATATGACGTGGGTAGGACTGTATGGTCAGAACAATACGTATGCCGTTGTCGTAAGAGAAGATACGGCAAAGAAATACAATCTTGAGACATGCTCGGATCTGGCGGCGGTTTCGGATCAGCTTGTTTTCGGAGGAAACCCGGATTATATCGAGAGAGCGGACGGTCTTCCGGGGATGTCTGCGGCGTATGGATTTCAGTTTAAAGAGATCAAAGATATTGATATCGGTTTGAAATATCAGGCGCTTAGAAACGGTGATATTGATGTGACGAACGGGTATACGACAGACGCTCAGATCAGTCAGGATGATGTGAGAGCGTTAAAAGACGATAAGTCTTATCAGGTAAATTATTTTTGTTCAACGGTTGTCCGCAAAGATGCGCTTGAAAAATATCCGAAGCTCAAAGAGACGTTAGAGCTGATGGACGGAATTCTTACAGATCAAAAAATGGCGGAACTGAATTATCAGGTTGAGGAAGAAGGACGTGACGAAGCGGAAGTGGCGGAAGAATTTTTAAAAACGTCCGGGTTACTGTAAAATATTTTCCGAAAACCGTGAGAACAGAACCGTTTGAAGAAACTTTCGAGAAGAAACAAAAAAGTACAGGGGAATGAATGCGTATGGAAATGATACGTCTGGAACATGTGACGAAAAGCTTTGGCAGATATAAAGCATTGGATGATGTGAGCATTGTTGTGGAAGAAGGCGAATTTTTGACGGTGATCGGCAGATCGGGATGTGGAAAGACGACGATGCTTCGGATGATAAACGGATTGCAAAAGCCGGATTCGGGAAAAGTATATGCGGCAGGGGAAGACGTAGGAGAGGCAGATTTGATCCGGCTTCGAAGAAAGATCGGCTACGTGATACAAAATAAAGGGCTTTTTCCTCATATGACTGTTGAAAAAAACATTATTTACGTTCCTGTTATAAGCGGACAGAAGGATAAACGGCAAAACCGGAAACTGGCGGAAGAATTGATCGGTCTGGTCGGTTTGGAGCGTGAGATGCTTGACCGTTATCCCGAAGAACTCTCCGGAGGTCAGCAGCAAAGAGTCGGGATCGCAAGGGCGCTTGCGTCCCGCCCGAAACTTCTTCTGATGGACGAGCCATTCGGGGCGCTGGATGAAATTACAAAGCGGGCTATGCAAAATGAACTTCTGGCATTACAGAAAAAATTAGGAATGACAGTCGTGTTTATTACGCATGATATCAGGGAAGCGATGAAATTGGGAGACCGGGTTCTTGTGATGGAGCAGGGAAAGATCGCGCAGTGCGATACGCCGGAAAATGTAAAGAAAAATCCGGCGGATGAATTTGTGAAAGAACTGATCGGATGAAAAAACTATGAAAAAACGTAATCTGACAAAAGGAAATGTGACGGCTGTAATGCTGCTGTTTGCCGTGCCGATGATCCTTGGAAACATCATGCAGCAATGTTACAATCTGGCAGATACATGGATTGTCGGGAGGTTTGTCGGCGCGGAAGCGCTGGCGGCTGTCGGAAGCGCATATACGCTTATGACGTTTTTAAATTCGATCCTGATCGGCATGTGTATGGGGAGCGGAGCGCTTTTTTCAATCTGTTATGGCCGAAGAGCGTTAAGAAAACTAAAAGAATATATTGTTTCATCGTTTGTGCTTATTTTTTCAGTGACAGTGATTTGACGCATTGCTTTCCATATGTGTGCCTTGATCCGATTCTCACGCTGATGCAGATTCCGGCGGATATTTACGGACTGATGCGCTCTTATATGGGGCTGATCCTCGCCGGATTGATCTTTGTTTTTCTCTATAATTATTTTGCGTTTCTGCTCCGTTCATCGGGAAATTCGGTGATTCCTCTGATTTTTCTCGGCGTCGGAACTGCGCTTAATATCGGACTGGATTTTTTCTTTGTCGCAAAACTCGGGCGCGGAGTGAAAGGGGCGGCTGAGGCAACGGTTCTTGCTCAGGCAGCGGCAGGACTTGGAATCGCATTATACGCTCTTGTGAAAGAACCGGAACTTAACATGAAGAAAATGAAAGAAGAGGGGATCGGTATAAGGGCAGATCTTTTGAAAGAGATCTTTTCTTATTCTGCATCGACGGGAATCCAGCAGTCTGTGATGAATTTCGGGATACTTATGGTTCAGGGACTTGTGAACAGTTTCGGAACATCGGTTATGGCGGCGTTCGCTGCAGGGGTAAAGATTGATACATTGGCATATATGCCGGCACAGGAATTCGGGAATGCATATTCGATATTTATCTCGCAGAATTATGGGGCGGATAAAAAAGAACGGATCAGAAAAGGAACAAAAAGCGCTGCCGTGACTGTCATAATGTTTTGCGCGGCGGCATCTGCGGCAGTCTTTTTCGGAGCAGAGTTTTTGATGGGGATTTTTATTGATCCGCAGAAAACACAGATCATTCAGATCGGAACAGGGTATTTGAAAACAGAGGGAGCGTGTTATTGCGGGATCGGAATCCTGTTTTTGCTCTACGGATATTTCCGGGCAGTGGAAAGACCGAAAGTTTCTCTTCTTCTTACGATCCTCTCACTTGGAACACGGGTTGTCCTTGCCTATGCATGTGCGCCGTTGTTCGGCGTTGGAGCGATCTGGACGGCGATACCGATCGGCTGGGCGATGGCGGATGCGGCAGGAATCATCCTGTTAAGACGCGGCGAGCGTACTAACAGGATGAATGAAATTATGTAATTGTCGTCTGTCAACGTATAAACTGTTTTCTGTAAGCGGTAGGAGTCATGCCGCATATTTTTCGGAAACATTGGGAAAAATAGCTTGAAGAAGAGAAGCCGCACTGTTTTGCAATCGCTGCCTGGTTCAGATCCGTTGAAGTAAGAAGTTCCTGACTTGTGAAGATCCGTTTCTGAGCAAGATAGTTCATAGGCGCGATCCCGTAAATTTCGGTAAATGTATGGGCAAAATAATATTTATTCAGATGGGTCAGCTCCGCAAGTGTGTCAAGAGTGATGTTTTCTCTGAAGTTAGAATCGATGAAGCGCTTTGCGTAACTGCATTCGCGGGTAATCTTTTTTGAGGAAGGAAGCATTTCTACGGGCGATCCGGTATGTCGTGAAAGTTGAATGATGAGAGCTTCGAGAAGATTTTGACAGATCGTCTCGTAGCTTTCTTTTTGTTCGTCCATCTCCCGGAGGATCGTATGAAAGTAGAAGTCGAGATTTTCGGAGAAATCTTCGCACTGTATATTTAAATATTCTTTGTCGTTATAAATAAGAAAGTTTAGTCCCTCCACGCCGAGGACAATGTATTCCAAGGGAGAAATTTTTGTCTGAAACTTCCGTGTGGCGGATGCTCGGGTTGATGATGATCAGATTCTGTTTTCGGATCGGAAATGATTCTTCTTCTACAATGAAGCTTCCGCATCCGTTCAGTACGTAAAAAAGCTCGGAAAAATAATGGGTGTGCGGGTAGCTTTCCCAGTCTTGTTCGTACTTTGAATAACTGGAGTAGAGCAGGCGGTACGGCATTTGCGAAAATGTTGTTTCCTGATTAGAAGTGTTGAATGAATGTCGTATATTTCCCATAAATACAGCCTCCGTTGTTTATCTGGAATAGTTTAGAAATTTTGTTTTTAACTAAAAAAGTAAAAAATTAATGTGTTTATTATAGTGAATTCTTAAAAAAAAATCAAGGGAAAATGGATGTATTGTAGAAGCGGCGAAAAAAGAAATTATATATAATGCACAAAAAATAAATATAAAAAGTTTTTGTCGGAAAAACGCAAAAAAAGTCGGGGGGAAATACAAAAAAGCAATATTTATAAAAAAAGGACAAGAATGGGTATTGAAAAATTATCGGATTTCGTTTATTCTAAGAC
>ENA-OQDA01000866-OQDA01000866.1-human-gut-metagenome-genome-assembly--contig:-NODE-866-length-11554-cov-10.763367_pt1 | contig 11554 bp, 11 predicted proteins | sample MGYA00242771_ERZ504603 | MGnify/ENA primary metagenome ERZ504603 (study PRJEB26092, sample SAMD00036328) | human gut metagenome | host: Homo sapiens | study: EMG produced TPA metagenomics assembly of...
AAATGAATGATATAATCTGTATACATAAGCATTCTCCTTTGTGTGAGTATTGATTGGTTTTGGTGATTTCATTATAGCACACATCGGTGGATGCTTATATGTTTATTTAGAACTTTTCACTCTCAAGAATATGAATATATGCAGGTGTAAATAAGGAGGAATTTATCTTGGAAGAAAAAGGAATTTCGCGGGCAGTTATCAAAAGACTTCCTAGATATTATCGTTACCTGGGCGAATTGCTGGAGGACGGAGTAGAACGGATCTCTTCCGGTGAGCTGAGCGAGCGGATGAAAGTGACAGCTTCCCAGATTCGCCAGGATTTAAATAATTTCGGCGGCTTCGGCCAGCAGGGGTATGGTTATAACGTGCGGTATCTGTACAGCGAGATTGGAAAAATTTTAGGTCTGGACAGAGTCCACAATATGATTTTTGTCGGAGCCGGAAATCTGGGACAGGCGCTTGCTAATTATGCGGCCTTTGAAAGAAGCGGATTCAAAACGGTCGGTATTTTTGACGTCAACCCGGTATTAAAAGGAATCTCCGTGCGCGGAATTGAAATCCGCATGGCGGACGAGCTTCCGGAATTTATCAAGGAACACCATGTAGAGATTGCGGCTTTGACACTGCCAAAAGCAAAAGCGGTAGAGATGGCAGAGATTCTCGTGGACAACGGTGTAAAAGCAATCTGGAATTTTGCACATACCGATCTAAACTTAAAACTTCCGAAAGATGTGATCGTCGAGAACGTCCATCTTTCCGAAAGTCTGATGCGTCTCTCCTACAATCTGACCAGATATGAGGCGGAGCATCCAAAGAACAATTAAGAAACCAAAACAAAAGCAGGAGAGTCTTCGGGAAACCGGAGACTTTTTCTGTTCACTTTCCGGATAAGGCAGGAAAAGGAGGAAAAGCGATGAAACGGATTCTTACAGCAGCACAGATGAAGCAGGCAGACCGCAATACGATCGAAACCATGGGGGTACCGTCCCTGGTACTGATGGAGCGCGCAGCGCTGTCCTGCGTGGAGGAGCTTCAAAATGGAACATGGGATACAGGAAAAGTCCTTGCTGTGTGCGGTCCCGGAAATAATGGAGGGGACGGTGCGGCAATTGCACGGATTTTAAAGACGAAAGGGGTGGATGCGGAACTGTTCTGTCTTGGAAATCCGGAAAAATACAGTGAAGGCATGAGAGCACAGAAGAAAATTGCGGAAAATTATGGGGTCCGTGAGGTTAAGAATCCGGATTTCCGGGAATATACTGTTATCATAGATGCCATCTTTGGAATTGGCGTATCCCGTCCGCTGGCAGGGGAGTACCGGAGGGCAGTGGAAGCAATCTGCGCAAGCGGTGTTCCTGTTCTTGCCGTGGACATCCCTTCGGGGATCCACACGGATACCGGAGAGGTCCTTGATGCGGCGGTGAAAGCCAGAGCCACGGTGACATTTGCCTGTGCAAAGCCAGGGCTTCTCTTTGATCCCGGAAAACGATATGCCGGAGAGGTCCTGGTCCGTGATATCGGAATCGGCTTTGATGCAGGAGAAGAGGAGACGCCCTGGTACGGTTCAGTGGAAAAAGAAGATCTGGACCGGTTTCTTACCCGCACGCCGATGGGAAATAAGGGAACCTTCGGAAAGGTGCTGGTACTTGCCGGTTCCGGTGCCATGTGCGGAGCCGCTGTTTTGTGTGCCAGGGCAGTCCTTGCATCCGGTGCCGGCATGGTAAAGGTTGTGACAGAGGAAAGAAACCGTACGCCGCTTTTCTGTGCCCTGCCGGAAGCAATGGCGGATTTCTGGAAGGAGGATGAGCCGCTTCCGGAAGAAGCCCTGCTGCAGGATCTCGCCTGGGCGGACGCTGTTGTTGCGGGACCGGGACTTTCCAAAAGCCGGACGGCAAAAGAACTGCTCGTTTTTACGGTGCAGCACACAGAAGTTCCTCTTGTTCTGGATGCAGATGCGCTGAACCTGATTGCAGAAGATGCAGAGATTCTTTCGGGCTGCCGGGCAGAAAAAATTTTAACGCCTCATGTAGGAGAGCTTGCACGGCTGCTGCACATGACCATTGCAGAATGCCAGCGTGACCCGGCAGGAAGCGCCGGAAGGGCAGCCGAAAAATACCAGGCCTGCTGTGTACGAAAGGATTCCGTAACCGTGACAGCAGAGGAAGGGCGTGAGCAGTATTACATAAACACAAGCGGAAGCAGTGCGCTTGCGACGGCGGGAAGCGGCGATGTGCTCGCGGGAATCACAGGCGCCTTTGCAGCAAAACGTCAGTGTGAAAAAAACGAGAAAAAAATCAGCCTTGCCAAAACAGCGGCACTGGCGGCATATGCGCATGGAAAGGCGGGAGAGGCTGCGGAAGAAAAAAGCAGTGCTTCCTATGTAACAGCATCCGAGATTATCAGAGGATTGCAGTCAATCTGAGCAAAGCAGATCAGAATCACGGGTTCCCAAAAGGACTCCGGGCGGACTTTTTTGAAACGCCGGATGAAATTTGTGAATACCTCCGGAAAAACAGGCAATATTAAATACATGGAAACGATTTTAAAAGGCGTAAAACGCCGGATCGTTATCGTATGGGAAAGCAAAACGGAAAGAATCGGAGAGTGAGCACAAGTGGTAATCAAGCGTGGCGATGTATATTATGCCGACCTGCGGCCCGTTGTGGGAAGTGAGCAGGGCGGTGTCCGTCCGGTGCTGATCATTCAGAATGACATCGGCAACCGGCACAGTCCGACGGTGATCTGTGCGGCGATTACATCGAGGATGAATAAGGCGAAGCTGCCGACGCACATTGAGATCGAAGCGTCCGCCTATGGGATTGTACGGGATTCTGTTATTTTACTGGAACAGCTTCGGACGATCGATAAGAGAAGGCTGAAAGATAAAATCTGTCATCTGACGCCGGAACAGCTGGCCCTTGTGAACGAAGCACTGAAAATCAGCCTGGATCTGCCTACATAAGGGGTATTTTTGGCGCGGTTCACGGTTGACGAATGAGAAAGATCGTGCTATATTCTATATTATATGGGCTTCTGCCGTTTTTCGGGGAAACCTTTTTACAGAAAAGTAATACTTTAAATAAAGGAGACAAAAGAGGTATGTCAGGACATTCAAAATTTGCCAATATTAAGCATAAGAAAGAAAAAAACGACGCAAAAAAAGGTAAAATCTTTACCATCATCGGCCGTGAGATCGTAATCGCTGTCAAAGAGGGCGGACCGGATCCGGCAAACAACAGCAAGCTGCGTGACGTTATCGCAAAAGCAAAAGCAAACAACATGCCGAACGATACCATCGACCGCGGTATTAAAAAAGCTGCCGGAGATGCAAACGCAGACAACTACGAGCGTATCACCTACGAAGGTTATGGCCCGAATGGTATCGCGATCATCGTAGAGACTCTGACCGACAACAAGAACCGTACCGCAGCAAACGTAAGAAGCGCTTTCACCAAAGGAAACGGAAGCGTTGGAACACCGGGATGCGTATCCTACATGTTCGACAAAAAAGGCCAGATCATCATCGACAAAGAAGAGTGCGAAATGGATGCTGACGATCTGATGATGCTTGCTCTGGATGCAGGCGCAGAAGACTTCGCAGACGAAGAGGACAGCTACGAAATCATCACCGATCCGGATGACTTCTCCGCAGTACGTGAGGCTCTGGAGAAAGACGGTATCGCCATGGCAGAGGCAGACGTTACCATGATCCCACAGACCTACGTAGAGCTGACCGATCCGCAGGCATTAAAAGACCTGAACCGTACCCTGGATCTGCTGGATGACGACGACGACGTACAGTACGTATATACCAACCTGGACGAGTAATTTCACTGGAAATTACATAGAATCATAAGAATCTGCGCATACTGATGAGGCTATTTTGGAATAGCAGAAAAGAGGAAATCCGTATGGCAGAATCACAGAAAAACCAGACAGAAAAAGAAAATATTGTAGAACTGAAGACCAACATTTATCTGCTGTCCATCATCGGCGAGGTGGAGGGGCATGAATCACTCGGCGAGCGCACGAAAGCGACGCGCTATGAGCACATTCTCCCTGCTCTTGCCCGTGCAGAGGAGGACAAAAGTATTGATGGTCTTCTGATTCTCCTGAATACCGTAGGCGGAGATGTGGAGGCCGGTCTTGCAATTGCAGAGATGATTGCGTCCATGCGAAAGCCTGCGGTATCGCTCGTTTTAGGGGGTGGTCATTCGATCGGTGTCCCGCTCGCCGTTGCAGCAGACTATTCGCTGATCGTGCCGAGTGCCACCATGGTCATTCACCCGGTGCGTACAAACGGCATGTTCATCGGTGTTGCACAGACGTACCGTAATATGGAAAAGACGCAGGATCGGATCACAGGTTTTGTATCGGCCCATTCTAAAATCACCAAGGAACGGCTCGAGGAGCTGATGCTCGATACGAAAATGCTGGTCAAGGATGTCGGAACAATGCTGGACGGCCCGCAGGCAGTGGAAGAAGGCCTGATCGACGAGGTCGGCGGCATTGCCCGCGCGCTCGAAAAGCTGAATGAGCTGATGAAAAAGGCAGCAGGGACAGAAAATTGACTTCACGGCGCGGCTTGTGTTTCAGGGGATTTTGTGTTAGAATGAGTTCGCTGTGAAAATTCGAACGGAAGTTTTGTCCGGACTTTCACAAAAGAGAAAAATAAGGGAACAGGATAAAAAAATGACAGTAATAGAAGCTTTATTTCTGGGCCTGATCCAGGGAATCACGGAATTCCTGCCGATCAGCAGCTCCGCACATCTGATTATCTTCCGTCACTTTATGAAGATCGAAGATACGCAGACGGTGTTTTTCAATGTGCTTTTGCACTTTGGCTCCATGATTGCAATTCTGCTCACATTTTCGAAGGAATGGAAACGTCTCTTCCTCGCGCTGTGCGGAATCATAATCGATCTGTTTCATAATTTAAAGGAACACTTTTCCAGTCAGCATCAGGAGAGAAAGCAGTACCGGAAGGTACTCGGCAGCAACTACCGTATGCTTGCTTTCCTGCTGATTCTGACCACCATCCCGACTGCTGTAATCGGTGGCATGATTCAGAGCCTTGTCACACTGACCTCCTCGAATCTGCTGGCACCTGGCGTTGGTCTGTATCTGACGGCGATTCTGCTTGTGGTGGCAGATATGCTTCCGGAGGGAGAAAAAACGCAGAAAAATTTGAAGCCGAAAGATGCACTGATTGCTGGATTCTTCCAAGGCTTTTCCACGATTCCGGGTCTTTCCCGTCTTGGTTCGACTATTTCTGCGTGTGTGATCGGCGGCATGACCCGTTCGTACGCTGTGAAATACTCTCTGATTGTGAGTGTTCCGGCGATTATCGGGGCAACGATCGTTGAAATTGCGACCATGGGAAAAAATAAAATTGTTTTTCATCCGGTATATCTGGTCGGCGTTTTCATGGCGGCACTTGCCGGTTACTTTACGATCCGCATTCTGATGCGTGTGGTGAAAAAACGGAAACTGAAATATTTTGCTTTGTACTGTCTTCTTGTCGGGACATTCTCCATTGCAGGATATTTTCTGCTGTAATACGAGAAAGGGGAGAAGTTCTGCATGGCAAATACAACAAAGGGAAGCGGGAAGACAAAGAAAAAAACTTCTGCTTCCGGAACAGCAAAAAAGAAACAGACCCAAACAACGGCCAGAAAAACAACGGCGAAAAAGAGCAGTACCGCAAAACGTACCTCCGGCACAAGGAAAAACACAGTCCGTGAGCCGATGGACGAGGGAGTGCGCGCAGAAATTATTCTGCTTTCCGTGCTTGCTGTTTCGATTCTGCTGATGCTCAGTAATTTCGGTATGGGCGGCGTGATCGGACAGGCTGTCTGCGACTTCTTTTTCGGCCTTTTCGGCGTGACAGAGTGGGCAGCACCGGTTCTGATCTTCTTTGGAACAGCATTTTACATAGCAAACAGACAGAACTTTTTAATTGTGCGGAAAACCGGGGGAGCGATCAGCTGCTTCGTCTTTTTCTGCGCTTTTATGCAGCTTCTGGCGTCCGGCTATACGAGAGATACGACATTTCTGGATTACTATTTTGACAGCGCCTACGATCATCTCGGCGGAGGAATCTTAGGAGGGTCTGTCGTGAAAATTCTCGGCATGGGATTCGGCCAGATCGGTGCGTGGGTGATTATTGTGATCGCCATCGTGATTTCCGTGATCGTGATGACGCAGAAGCCGATTCTCGCGCCGATCCATGAAAAGACGAATGACCACCGCCGGATGGCGGAGGAGCGCCGCCAGGAGCGTCTGGCGCGCCAAGCTGCGATGGAGGAAGAGGAAGGAAAAGAGCTGATTCTTGAGCCAGTGGAGGAACCGAAAAAAGCCGGGAAGAAAAAGAAATCCCGCCTTCTTTCTCATGTGGAATCGAAGGCTGATTTAAACGAAAACGACGATACCCATCAGATGGATATGCCGGAGCTTTCGATTCACCGTGGTTCTGTGCCGGCTGAAGAGCCGGAAAAGACGGAACCGGAGATGACACGGCAAGCTGCAGAAGAGGCGAAAAAAGAGAAAACGTCTGCGGATCATACGAGAAATCCGCGGTCTTCCTATGAAGAGATCGAGGCGGATGTAGACGGCATTCGTCAGGAAATCGGGAAAAAAGCAGAGGAAAAGCGGCCGGAGTACAAAACACCGCCGATGAATCTTCTGAAAAAAGGGACGCGCGGTGCCATGGGCGATTCCGATGCGCATCTGCGGGAAGTAGCGCGGAAACTGGAGGAGACGCTGGACAGCTTCGGTGTCAAAGTTACAGTCAATAACGTAAGCTGCGGACCGACCGTCACACGGTATGAGCTGATGCCGGAACAGGGCGTGAAAGTAAGCCGGATTGTCGGATTGACCGACGATATCAAGCTGAGTCTTGCAGCAGCAGATGTCCGCATTGAGGCACCGATCCCGGGAAAATCCGCAGTCGGAATCGAGGTTCCAAATAAGACGAACACGGCCGTGATGCTGCGTGATCTTCTTGAAACACCGGAGTTTAAGAACTTTTCTTCGAATCTGGCCTTTGCTGTCGGAAAAGACATCGCCGGTCAGCCGGTCATCGCAGATATCGCGAAAATGCCTCATCTTCTGATCGCCGGTGCGACCGGTTCCGGTAAATCGGTCTGCATCAACACGCTGATTATGAGTATTATTTATAAGGCAAAACCGGAAGACGTCAAACTGATCATGATCGACCCGAAGGTCGTTGAGCTTTCTGTTTATAACGGCATTCCGCACCTTTTTATCCCTGTTGTCACAGACCCGAAAAAGGCTTCCGGAGCTCTGAACTGGGCGGTTGCGGAGATGACAGACCGTTATAACAAATTTGCGGAATTCAACGTGCGCGATATGAAAGGCTACAATGCGAAAGTTGCCGAGCTGCCGCCGGATGAAAACGGCAAAAAACCGGAAAAACTGCCGCAGATCGTCATTATCGTGGACGAGCTTGCCGACCTGATGATGGTTGCGCCGGGAGAAGTGGAGGATGCGATCTGCCGTCTGGCACAGCTTGCCCGTGCGGCCGGCATCCATCTGATTATTGCAACACAGAGACCTTCCGTCAATGTCATCACTGGTCTTATCAAGGCAAATATGCCGTCCCGTATTGCATTCTCGGTTTCTTCCAGCGTAGATTCCCGTACGATCCTCGACATGGGAGGTGCGGAAAAACTGCTTGGAAAAGGCGATATGCTCTACAAGCCGCAGGATTACCAGAAACCGGCCCGTCTGCAGGGATCCTTTGTTTCGGATAAAGAGGTCAGCGATGTCGTTGCCTACTTAAAAGATCACTACGGCGAGAACGCTTATGATCCGGATATCGAAAAACGGATTCACACCGTAAGCCTGGATGGCGGTTCTGCCGCAGGCGGCGGAGATAACCGCGATAATTACTTCGTGGAAGCCGGAAAATTTATCATCGAAAAAGATAAGGCATCGATCGGCATGCTCCAGAGAGTGCTGAAAATCGGTTTCAACCGCGCGGCCAGAATCATGGATCAGCTCGCGGATGCCGGTGTCGTAGGACCGGAGGAAGGAACCAAGCCGAGAAAAGTTCTGATGTCCATGGAACAGTTCGAAAATTATCTGGAGGAACACGGATGATGGGAAAAGATGTTGTCCGTTGTTTACAAATAACCGGAAACGTGATAAAGTATTAACATAAAATGCGCGAAAATCCAAGTCGTGCTTTTGTTAAAATATTTCTAACAAGATTAGGAGGATATTATGTACAAGATTCAAGAAGCGGAAATGCTCGCGAATAACATCTACCGTATGGTAGTAGAAGCACCGCGAGTAGCACAGCACTGCCTCCCTGGACAGTTTGTTATTGTCAAGGCAGATGAAGAAGGAGAAAGAATTCCTCTGACCATTTGTGATTACGATAGAGAAGCAGGAACTATCACCATCGTATTCATGCCGATCGGAGAATCTACCAAAAAAAATGAAAGATCTCAAAGCGGGAGATGCTTTCATGGATTTCGTAGGACCTCTGGGGCAGCCGTCCGAGTTCTGCAGCGAAGATATCGAAGAACTGAAGAAAAAACGGATCGTATTCGTAGCCGGCGGTGTTGGAACTGCACCGGTTTACCCGCAGTTAAAATGGCTGCATGAGCATGGAATCACTGCTGACGCCATTGTCGGAGCAAAGACAAAAGATCTCGTTATTCTCGAGAAAGAAATGTCTGCTGTCAGCAATCTGTACATAACCACAGACGATGGTTCTTACGTAAGAAAAGGTATGGGTACCGATGTACTCCGCGACCTTGTACAGAACCAGGGCAAACAGTATGATGTCTGTGTTGCCATCGGACCGATGATCATGATGAAATTCGTATGTCTTCTGACAAAAGAACTGAACATCCCGACCGTTGTCAGCATGAACCCGATCATGGTAGACGGAACCGGTATGTGCGGTGCCTGTCGTCTAATGGTAGGCAATGAAGTAAAATTTGCCTGCGTAGACGGACCGGAGTTTGACGGTCATCTGGTAGACTTCGACCTGGCTATGAAACGTCAGCAGATGTATAAGACAGAAGAGGGAAGAGCTCTCTTAAGATACCAGGAAGGCGCAACCCATCACGGTGGATGCGGCCAGTGCGGAGGTGACAAATAATGGCAAAGGGATTAAACAGAGTACCGGTACGTGAGCAGGAGCCGAAGGTACGTGCCACAAATTTTGACGAGGTATGTCTTGGATACAACAAAGACGAAGCAGTAGAAGAAGCACAGCGCTGCCTGGGCTGTAAAAATGCAAAATGTATCACAGGATGCCCGGTTAATATCAACATTCCGGCATTCATTGCACAGGTAAAAGAAGGAAACTTCGAGGAAGCATACAAAATTATCGGTGAGTCCAGTGCACTCCCGGCAGTCTGCGGCCGTGTATGTCCGCAGGAGAGCCAGTGCGAGGGCAAATGTGTCCGCGGAATCAAAGGCGACGCTGTTTCCATCGGTAAACTGGAGCGTTTCGTTGCTGACTGGGCAAAAGAAAACGGTATCAAACCGGTTCCGGCAGCAGAGAAAAACGGCCACAAGATCGCGGTTATCGGTTCCGGCCCTGCAGGTCTTACCTGCGCAGGAGACCTTGCAAAACTTGGCTACGATGTAACCATCTTCGAGGCACTTCACAAAGCCGGCGGTGTATTAAGCTACGGTATTCCGGAGTTCCGTCTTCCGAAAGACAAAGTAGTTGCCGCTGAAATCGAGAACGTAAAATCTCTCGGTGTTAAAATTGAGACCAACGTTATCATCGGAAAATCCGTTACCATCGACGAGCTGTTAAAAGACGAAGGATTTGAAGCAGTATTCATCGGTTCCGGTGCTGGCCTTCCGATGTTCATGGGAATCCCGGGTGAGAACGCAAACGGCGTATTCTCCGCAAACGAGTTCCTGACCAGAAACAACCTGATGAAAGCATTCCGCGATGATTACGATACCCCGATCGCACACGGCAAGAAAGTTGCTGTAGTCGGCGGCGGCAACGTAGCTATGGACGCTGCAAGAACCGCACTTCGTCTCGGCGCAGAGGTACACGTTATTTACCGTCGTTCTGAGGCAGAGCTTCCGGCCATTCCAGATCTTCCGCGGATACCTTGTTTGTATTGATGTCGTTGTGGCGCACCGCACCGTCACGGAGCTTGATCACATGGTCTGCCATATTTTTGATGGCCTCGTTATGCGTTACCATAATGATCGTGTTGCCGTATTTTTGATTGACCTCCTCGATCAGTTTTAAGATTTCCTTGGACGTATTGTAATCGAGTGCTCCCGTCGGCTCATCGCAGAGCAGGATATCCGGATTTTTTACAATCGCACGCCCGATGGAAACACGCTGCTGCTGGCCTCCGGACAACTGGTTCGGCAGTTTGTAGCGGTGCTCGTAAAGTCCGAGCGTATGTAACAGATCATCAATATCAAGGGCGTTATCCGACAGATATGCCCCCACTTCAATATTTTCTTTTACATTTAAATTGCCGATCAGATTATACATCTGGAATACATAGCCGAGATGTTTTCTGCGGTACTGTGTCAGTTTTTTCTCACTCATATCCTCTAACTTATCGCCGTTGATATTGATGTACCCGGAATCGGCGTTATCAATGCCTCCGATAATATTGAGCAGTGTGGATTTTCCGGAACCGGATGGTCCTAACAGCACACAGAACTCCCCCTTTTGCAACGGAAAAATTCATGCCGCGGAGTACTTCCTGACGCGTCTGTCCGCTTCCGAATCCTTTCTTAAATCTACAATTTCCAAAAACTTCTTTTCTTCTTCTGACATAGAAACTCCCCTTTCTTTTTTGGTTTTACTTTCATACTAATATTAGTTTCACTAACCTCTGGTTCTTTTTTTTTATGGTCTCCCCGGCAAAAAAGCGAAAGACCTGTGCTTCTTTTTCTAAAACCCTTTTTGTCCAAACGCGGACGATCTGTGCTTCTTTTCCCGACCTTCCGTCAAAACATACGGACAGCCTACGATCTGATGAGTCCGTACCAGCCTGCCAGCAGATATTTTACACCTTTTTTCCGCAAACCGCAGTGCTTCTTCCTCATCATCAATGTGCGTTACCATAAATATAAACATATCGATCTGTGAATGGGACATCCAGTGTACAACGCTTTGTTCCACCATCGGCACATGGTAAGCTTTGCACATCGCTTCACAGATAAATGCATTGTGCTCATCCATCTGGTCGACCAACCGGTCCGGCATATGTTCCATGCTTGATCCCTGCGCTTTTGTCAGCACTAAAAGCACTTCATCCCGGTAGGTGTACAGTTCATGGACAACCTGTGCGACTGCTTCAAAATCGCTGCTGTCATCATGCTCTTTTGCCTTGCCGCTCTCCATCTCCCTGACTTCAAAAGAAAAATGCTCCCGCAGAATTTCATTGAGCCGATCCATAAAATTTCCTACCACCTCACAGAACAGATCGTCCTTGTCCTGAAAGAAAAAATACAGTGCCCCTGTGGTCACACCCGCCTTCTGGCAGATTCCGCGGAGAGACGCCCCCACAAACCCTTTTTCCAT
>ENA-OQDA01000867-OQDA01000867.1-human-gut-metagenome-genome-assembly--contig:-NODE-867-length-11543-cov-2.065434_pt1 | contig 11543 bp, 16 predicted proteins | sample MGYA00242771_ERZ504603 | MGnify/ENA primary metagenome ERZ504603 (study PRJEB26092, sample SAMD00036328) | human gut metagenome | host: Homo sapiens | study: EMG produced TPA metagenomics assembly of...
AACAACGGTCATTGATACTGACGGGCATTTGGCCTGATGTTGATTGTCGTTATTCCCGCCATCTTGATGGCTGTTGGCTTTTGCCTGGGAAGTATCGTGCAAGCAATAAAGATGCGAAGTACAGCCCGAACTGGTCACACTCCAATAAAGTGGAAGCTGTGGTCTGGACGGTGCCGATCTTAATCATCATCTTCCTTGCGGTACTGACCTGGAAAACCACTCACGCTCTTGAGCCAAGCAAACCGCTGGCGCATGACGAGAAGGCCCATTACCATCGAAGTGGTTTCCATGGACTGGAAATGGTTCTTCATCTATCCGGAACAGGGTATCGCTACCGTGAATGAAATCGCCTTCCCGGCGAATACTCCGGTTGAATTCAAAGTGACTTCCAACTCCGTGATGAACTCCTTCTTTATCCCGCGTCTGGGTAGCCAGATTTATGCCATGGCCGGTATGCAGACTCGACTGCATCTGATCGCCAACGAAGTCGGTACTTATGATGGTATCTCCGCAAGTTATAGCGGACCAGGCTTCTCCGGTATGAAGTTCAAGGCTATCGCAACAAAGGACCGCGCCGAATTCGACCAATGGGTTGCTAAAGCTAAACAGTCCACGAACACCATGAGCGACATGGCAGCGTTCGAGAAAGTGGCTGCGCCAAGCGAATACAACCAGGTGGAATACTTCTCCAACGTGAAACCGGATTTGTTTAAAGACGTTATTAACAAATTTATGGCTCACGGTAAGAGCATGGACATGACCCAACCCGAAGGTGAGCACAGCGCACACGAAGGAATGGAAGGCATGGACATGAGCCACGCGGAATCCGCTCACTAAGGGGCCGAGGAAGAAAACGATGTTCGGAAAATTGACGCTGGATGCAGTTCCGTTCCATGAACCTATTGTCATGGTTACGATTGCTGCCATTATCATCGGTGGTGCGGCCTTACTGGGCCTTATCACTTACTTCGGTAAGTGGACCTACCTGTGGAAAGAGTGGCTAACCTCGGTTGACCACAAACGCCTTGGCATCATGTATGTCATCGTCGCAATCGTCATGTTGATTCGTGGCTTTGCCGACGCCATCATGATGCGTAGTCAGCAAGCGCTGGCTTCTGCAGGTGAAGCGGGCTTCCTGCCTCCTCACCACTACGACCAGATCTTCACGGCTCACGGCGTGATTATGATCTTCTTCGTGGCAATGCCATTTGTTATCGGTCTGATGAACCTGGTGGTTCCGCTGCAGATCGGCGCACGTGACGTTGCATTCCCGTTCCTGAACAACCTGAGCTTCTGGTTCACCGTTGTCGGCGTAATCCTGGTTAACCTTTCTCTGGGCGTGGGTGAATTCGCGCAGACCGGTTGGCTGGCGTATCCGCCACTTTCGGGAATAGAGTACAGTCCAAGCGTCGGGGTCGACTATTGGATATGGGCAGTCCAGTTGTCCGGTATTGGTACAACCCTGACCGGTATCAACTTCTTTGTGACCATCATTAAGATGCGTGCGCCAGGAATGACCATGTTCAAGATGCCGGTGTTTAGCTGGGCATCTCTGTGCGCGAACATCCTGATCATCGCTTCTTTCCCAATCCTGACGGTTACCGTCGCGTTGCTGACCCTGGATCGCTATCTGGGCACCCATTTCTTTACCAACGATATGGGCGGCAACATGATGATGTACATCAACCTGATTTGGGCCTGGGGCCATCCGGAAGTGTACATTCTGGTTCTGCCAGTCTTCGGTGTGTTCTCCGAAATCGCGGCAACCTTCTCACGTAAACGTCTGTTTGGTTACACCTCTCTGGTGTGGGCAACCGTGTGTATCACCGTTCTGTCGTTCGTTGTTTGGCTACACCACTTCTTCACCATGGGTGCGGGCGCTAACGTAAACGCCTTCTTCGGTATCACCACCATGATTATCGCCATCCCGACTGGGGTGAAGATCTTCAACTGGCTGTTCACTATGTATCAGGGCCGTATCGTATTCCACTCAGCAATGCTGTGGACGATTGGCTTTATCGTCACCTTCTCAGTCGGCGGCATGACCGGTGTACTGCTGGCGGTGCCGGGTGCGGACTTCGTTCTGCACAACAGTCTGTTCCTGATTGCGCACTTCCATAACGTTATCATCGGCGGCGTTGTATTTGGATGCTTCGCTGGTATGACCTACTGGTGGCCAAAAGCGTTTGGCTTCACGCTGAACGAAACCTGGGGTAAACGCGCATTCTGGTTCTGGATCATCGGCTTCTTCGTAGCATTTATGCCACTGTACGTGCTGGGCTTCATGGGTATGACCCGTCGCCTCAGCCAGCAGATTGATCCACAGTTCCATCCGATGCTGGTCGTTGCCGCCTGCGGCGCCGCGCTGATTGCACTGGGTATCCTGTGCCAGCTGATTCAGATCTTCGTTTCTATTCGCGACCGCGAGCAGAACCGTGACCTGACCGGTGCAGCCAGTGGGAGGTCGTACGCTGGAGTGGGCAACCCTCTTCCCCGCCTCCGTTCTATAACTTTGCCGTTGTGCCGCACGTTCACGAGCGTGATGCCTTCTGGGAAATGAAAGAAAAAGGTGAAGCGTACAAGCAGCCTGCGCACTATGAAGAAATTCATATGCCGAAGAACAGCGGTGCCGGTATCGTCATTACCGCCTTCGCAACACTGTTTGGTTTCGCCATGATCTGGCATATCTGGTGGCTGGCGATTGCAAGCTTCGCAGGCATGATCATCAGCTGGATTGTGAAAAGCTTTGATGAAGACGTGGATTACTACGTGCCGGTCCCGGAAGTCGAAAAACTGGAAAACCAGCATTTCGATGAGATTACTAAGGCAGGGCTGAAAAATGGCAACTGATACTTTAACGCACGCGACTGCCCACGCGCACGAACACGGGCACCACGATGCAGGCCAGACCAAGATCTTCGGATTCTGGGTCTACCTGATGAGCGACTGCATTCTGTTCTCTATTCTGTTTGCAACCTATGCCGTTCTGGTGAACGGCACCGCAGGTGGCCCGACAGGTAAGGACATTTTTGAACTGCCGTTCGTTCTGGTTGAAACATTCCTGCTGTTATTCAGCTCCATTACTTACGGCATGGCAGCGATTGCCATGTACAAGAACAACAAGAGCCAGGTTATCTCCTGGCTGGCGTTGACCTTCTTGTTCGGTGCCGGATTCATCGGGATGGAACTCTATGAATTCCATCACCTGATTGTTAACGGTATGGGCCCGGATCGCAGCGGCTTCCTGTCTGCGTTCTTCGCGCTGGTCGGTACGCACGGTCTGCACGTCACCTCCGGTCTTATCTGGATGGCGGTGCTGATGGTGCAAGTTGCTCGTCGCGGTCTGACCAGTACTAACCGTACCCGCATCATGTGCCTGAGCCTGTTCTGGCACTTCCTGGATGTGGTGTGGATCTGTGTGTTCACTGTTGTTTATCTGATGGGGGCGATGTAATGAGTCATTCTAACGAGAGCGGCGGCGCATCCCATGGCAGCGTAAAAACCTACATGACAGGTTTTATTCTGTCGATCATCCTGACGGTCATTCCGTTTTGGATGGTGATGACAGGTTCTGCCTCACCGGCCGTCATTCTGGGAACTATTCTGGCAATGGCAGTGGTACAGATTCTGGTGCACCTGGTGTGCTTCCTGCACATGAATAGCAAATCTGATGAAGGTTGGAACATGACGGCCTTTGTCTTTACTGTGCTAATCATCGCCATCCTGGTTGTGGGCTCCATCTGGATTATGTGGAACCTTAACTACAACATGATGATGCACTAAGAGCGGCGATTATGATGTTTAAGCAATACCTGCAAGTAACGAAACCAGGCATCATCTTTGGCAACCTGATCTCGGTGATTGGGGATTCCTGCTGGCCTCGAAAGGCAGCATTGATTATCCCTCGTTTATCTACACGCTGGTTGGGTGTCACTGGTTGTGGCGTCGGGTTGTGTATTTAACAACTACATCGACAGGGATATCGACAGGAAGATGGAGAGGACCAAAAATCCGCGTGCTGGTTAAAGGTCTGATTTCCCCTGCGGTCTCGCTGGTATACGCCACCCTGCTGGGTATTGCTGGCTTTATGCTGCTGTGGTTTGGCGCGAACCCTCTGGCCTGCTGGCTGGGGGTAATGGGCTTCGTGGTCTATGTGGGCGTTTATAGCCTGTACATGAAGCGCCATTCCGTTTATGGCACGCTGATTGGCTCACTCTCCGGCGCTGCGCCGCCGGTGATTGGCTACTGTGCCGTAACCGGTGAGTTCGATAGCGGTGCATTGATTCTGCTGGCTATTTTCAGCCTGTGGCAGATGCCGCACTCTTACGCGATTGCGATTTTCCGCTTCAAGGATTATCAGGCTGCCAACATCCCTGTACTGCCGGTGGTGAAAGGTATTTCGGTCGCGAAGAACCATATCACGCTGTACATCGTGGCGTTTGCTATCGCCACGCTGATGCTAACCCTGGGCGGCTATGCAGGTTATAAATACCTGATTGTTGCCGCGGCGGTGAGCGTCTGGTGGTTGGGCATGGCGCTGCGTGGTTATAAAGTGGAAGATGACAGAGTCTGGGCGCGCAAGCTGTTCGGTTTCTCCATCATCGCCATTACCGCGCTCAGCGTGATGATGTCGGTCGACTTTATGGTGCCAAACTCGCAGAACCTGCTGACTTACGTCTGGTAAGTTAATCGTCACACCTTCTATGCCGGATGGCGGCTGACGCCTTATCCGGCCTACAAAAAAGCACATAGCTTGTAGGCCGGATAAGTTACGTTCAGATCGCTATCCGGCATTTTCGTCTCCAGCCGACGCCCCTCACAACCCCAACATTTGTTAATAAAGCGCATATTTACCCAGCCTGCTTAGCGCTTTACACTAGGCGCGAAATTAATACAGAGGTGGGAATGAACGATTACAAAATGACGCCCGGTGAGTTGCGCGCCACCTGGGGTTTAGGGACCGTATTCTCGTTGCGCATGCTTGGCATGTTTATGGTCCTGCCGGTTCTGACCACGTACGGTATGGCGCTACAGGGTGCCAGCGAAGCGCTGATAGGCCTTGCCATCGGCATATATGGTCTGGCGCAAGCCGTTTTCCAAATCCCCTTTGGCCTGCTCTCTGACCGCATTGGTCGTAAGCCACTTATCGTCGGCGGGCTGGCGGTATTCGTTCTCGGCAGCATAATTGCTGCTCTCTCCGATTCAATCTGGGGCATTATTCTTGGTCGGGCTTTACAAGGCTCTGGCGCGATTGCTGCTGCCGTAATGGCGCTGCTTTCCGACTTAACCCGTGAGCAAAACCGTACCAAAGCGATGGCGTTTATCGGCGTCAGCTTTGGTATCACCTTCGCCATTGCGATGGTGCTGGGACCAATCGTTACCCATGCGCTGGGGCTACACGCGCTGTTCTGGATGATTGCAGCCCTTGCTACCACGGGTATCGTGCTGACCATTTGGGTCGTTCCCAATAGCACTACCCACGTGCTGAACCGCGAGTCGGGCATGGTAAAAGGCAGCTTCAGCAAAGTGCTGGCGGAGCCAAACTGCTGAAGCTCAACTTTGGCATCATGTGTCTGCACATATTGCTGATGTCCACCTTCGTCGCTTTACCAGGCCAACTGGCGAAAGCAGGCTTCCCTGCAGCAGAGCACTGGAAAATTTATCTGGTGACGATGCTGCTGTCCTTTGTTTCCGTGGTGCCGTTCATCATTTACGCCGAAGTGAAGCGCAAGATGAAACGCGTGTTCCTCGCCTGCGTGTTACTGATTCTTATTGCAGAGATTGTATTGTGGAGCGCTAACGTGCGTTTCTGGGGGTTGATTGCGGGCGTGCAGATATTCTTCCTCGCGTTCAACCTGATGGAAGCCCTCCTCCCCTCGCTTATCAGTAAAGAGTCTCCGGCTGGCTATAAAGGCACGGCGATGGGCGTTTACTCCACCAGCCAGTTTCTTGGCGTGGCGATTGGCGGTTCGCTCGGCGGTTGGGTGGTTGAAATGTTTGATGGTCAGGCCGTATTCCTGGCCGGTGCGCTTCTGGCGGCAGTGTGGTTATTGGTGGCGAGTACAATGAAAGAGCCGCCGTACGTCAGCAGCCTGCGGGTGGAAATCCCGCCTGAAATTGCTGCGGATGACACCCTGAAGCAGCGCCTGCTGGCAAAAGAAGGAATAAGCGAAGTGTTAATTGTGGCGAAAGAACATTCGGCCTACGTGAAAATCGACAGCAAAGTGACGAATCGATTTGAGGTTGAGCAGGCCATCAGCCAGGCGTGAAGATGAGATTTGTCAGATGGCGGCTTACGCCATCTGACATAACGACTTAATCGCGGAAGTTCTTAAACTGGAACGGTTGACCGAGGTCGCCGCCGCGAACCAGTGCCATGACGGATTGCAGGTCGTCACGCGCCTTGCCGGTTACACGGATTTCTTCGCCCTGAATCTGCGCCTGCACCTTCAGTTTGCTGTCTTTGATCAGCTTAACGATTTTCTTTTGCACTGCGCTTTCAATGCCTTGTTTCAGCTTAGCTTCAACAAACCAGGTTTTACCACTGTGCACGAAGGTTTCAGGTACGTCCAGCGACGTGCCTTCAATACCGCGTTTGAGCAGCTTGGCACGCAGAATATCCAGCAACTGATTGACCTGAAAATCAGACTCGCTCAGCACCTTAATCGTCTTATTTGACTCATTCAGCTCAAAAGTCGCTTCAACGCCACGAAAATCAAAGCGTGACTCCAACTTCGCGGCTGGCGTTATCTACCGCGTTACGGGCTTCCTGAAGATCAACTTCAGAGACAATATCGAAAAGATGGCATCTTTTCCTCTCCCTTCATTTTTGATGCGAAGCATAATACCTGCAAAGTTACCCAACAGACAGCGCTATACTAGGCTGTATCCTTTAATTGTACGTGGTACTGATACCTGCGAACAATAATGGGGTACGGCCGATATGGATTAACACCTGGTGCTGTTGCAGGTGAGGAGGAAGAATGAAAATTACCGTACTGGGATGTGGAGCGCTAGGACAGCTTTGGCTTACCGCGCTATGCAAACATGGACATGAGGTGCAAGGGTGGCTACGCGTACCGCAACCCTATTGCAAGCGTAAACCTGATCGAGCACGGATTAGGGTCAGTTTTTAACTGAATCCCTGACGGCAAACGACCCCGACTTTTTGGCAAAAAGCGACCTGCTGCTGGTCACCCTGAAAGCCTGGCAGGTTTCTGATGCGGTAAAAAGCCTGGCCGCAATTCTGCCTGAAACTACTCCCATTCTGCTGATTCACAACGGCATGGGGACAATTGAAGAGCTGCATAACATTAAGCAACCTCTGCTGATAGGCACCACCACCCACGCGGCACGCCGTGACGGCAACGTCATCATTCATGTCGCTCAGGGAACAACACGCATTGGTCCGGCACGTGAACAAGACGGTGATTTCAGTTATCTGGCTGAAGTCCTGCAAGAGGTGCTACCGGACGTCGCCTGGCACGACACTATTCGCGCCGAGCTGTGGCGAAAGCTGGCCGTCAACTGCGTCATTAACCCGCTGACCGCATTATGGAATTGCCCAAACGGCGAGTTACGCCATCATCCTGAAAAAATAGCACTCATCTGCGAGGAAGTGGCCGCGGTCATTGAACGCGAAGGCCACCACACATCTGTGGACGATTTACGCTATTATGTCGAGCAAGTGATTGACAGTACGGCGGAAAATATCTCATCAATGCTGCAAGACATTCGTGCCCTGCGCCATACTGAGATCGACTACATTACCGGTTATTTGTTAAAACGCGCCCGCGCGCACGGCATCGCCGTCCCGGAAAACGCCCAACTGTTTGAAATGGTAAAGAGAAAGGAAAGTGAGTATGAACGCTCAAGCACTGGTATGTCTCGCCCCTGGTAGTGAAGAGACCGAAGCGGTCACCACTATCGATCTGCTGGTGCGCGGCGGAATTAAGGTCACAACTGCCAGCGTCGCCAGCGATGGCGACCTGACGATCGTGTGCTCACGCGGAGTGAAGCTGCTGGCGGATGCGCCATTAGTCGAAGTTGCTGACGGCGATTTCGACATTATCGTGCTACCGGGCGGTATTAAAGGCGCCGAGTGTTTCCGCGACAGCCCGCTGCTTATCGAAACCGTGAAACAGTTTCATCGTTCCGGGCGCATTGTCGCGGCAATTTGCGCCGCGGCCGCCACCGTACTCGTCCCACACGATATTTTCCCCATCGGTAACATGACCGGTTTTCCGGCGCTGAAAGACCAAATTCCCGCTGACCAGTGGCAGGACAAGCGCGTCGTATGGGATCCGCGCGTCAATCTGTTAACCAGCCAGGGACCGGGGACTTCCATTGATTTCGGTTTGAAAATCATTGATCTTCTGGTGAGTCGCGAAAAAGCTCACGAGGTGGCGTCACAGCTGGTGATGGCCGCGGGAATCTATAACTACTACGAGTAAATCTTCGAGCCACTCCCTTATAAGGAATCATAATGAAAGGATATCTGAGTGGAGTGGCTTTACTGCTCCTTTCCGGTTATGCCACAGCGACGCAACTCGAAATAAAGAGTATTGAATATCGCTATCCCGGAAGCACTGAAATGCAGTATCGCTTGCCATGGTTTTCCTCGACGGATAACCCCAAAGTTGCAAAACGCATTAACGATTATATTTTCGCAAGCTTTATCAATCAGCTACCGGGTAATACTCCACAGGCCACAGTAAATCAGTTTGCGAAATCAGCCATGAATCCCACCGCAAACCTTGACTACACGGTTGAGTATCGCGACGCAAAAATCCTGACGCTCAACATGTTTGTCGAAGGTTGCGGGGCGTATTGCGAGTCGTACAATGTGCCGATCAGCTTCGATTTAGCCAGCGGTGCGGCAATTACCCTTAACGATCTCTTTTCCCGGGCTACAATCGCCGAATTAAACATCCGTATCAGAAAAGATATCCGCGGCCAAATCGATACCTTTGTTACGGCGCATAATTCGCAAACACCAGAACAAATAAAAGAAGAGAAAGGTGAAGATTTTAACTATGCCGAATTCTACGCATCGTGCGCAACCTACACCGACGGTTTGTACTACATCGACAAATTCTCCCTGCAAAAAGACCATCTGGCTTTCCTGAACGGACGCTGTAGCAACCACGCCAGCCGTGCGCTCGACGAGTTGGGTGATTTCACAACGAAAATCCCAACCGCGGAACTGCAAAATCGACTCACACCGTACGGCCAATATCTGACTACCGTAAAGAGTACAACACCAGTTTCGCCAGCGCCCGGCATTGACGGCAAAGTCATGTACGGCACACTGGGAAAAAGCATGCGTATTGTGTTGAAGGTGGACTGCAAATACGGTGAATTTTTTTGAAGGGGCTTACTTTTACCAAAAATTTGGCGCACCGATTGAATTGACCGGCAAATGCGACACAGCCGACAATCAACATTATGAACTGAAGACATCTGCGGCTGAACAAACGCAAGAGAAGATAACGCTAGAGTTAAAAGACGGTGTCTATCAGGGGCTCTGGGAGTCGAACGGGAAGACGCTTCCCGTGCGGTTTGAATAATATCGTTATATTGCCGGATGGCGGCGTAAACGCCTTATCCGGCCTACAACACGGTGTTTACTCAATTACGGGCGATACACCTTCACGTTCTCAAAGCCCTGCTCGCGCAGATAAAGCGCCTGCAGGCGACTCATCACCCCGCGTTCACACCACAGCAGCCAGGTTTTACTCTGGTCCAGATCGCCGAATTTAGTGCTCAGCTTGTAGAATGGCAGAGAAACGACGTCCACACCTTCAACCTTCAGCGGTTTATCATCCTGTTCATCCACAGAACGGATATCAAGGATTACGTCATTCGGGCCGAAACCGCTCACGGTTTCCACTTCTACCACGGTCTGCTGCGTCTGCTGGGCGATATCGCGAATATCGATATTGTTCGCTTCTTCAACCACTTTATCGAGGATAGAGAAATCGAAGTTTTCTTCTTCGGCCTCAATCTTCGCTTTGATCGCTTTCACCGTCGGGCTTTTTGAAATCACACCGCAGTATTCCGGCATGGTACGGGCAAAGTCCTCGGTACCAATTTCACGCGCCAGATTGATGATGTGCTCTTTATCATGGGAGATAAGCGGGCGCAGGATCAGGGTGTCAGAAACGTTATCGATCAGACGCAGGTTGGTCAGCGTCTGGCTGGACACCTGGCCCAGTGCTTCACCGGTTACCAGCGCCTGTACGCCGTAGCGCTCAGCGACTTTCGACGCTGCGCGAACCATCATACGTTTGAGAACCACGCCCATCTGGCCGTCATCAACTTTCTCCAGGATCTCACCGACCACCGGTTCAAAGTTGATAGCAACAAAACGCACGCGATGCGAACTACCGAAGCGATTCCACAGGTAATGCGCCACCTGGCGAACGCCGATTTCATGCGCTGCGCCGCCAAGGTTAAAGAAGCAATAGTGAACACGGCAGCCGCGACGCATCAGCATGTAGCTGGATACACCAGAGTCGAAACCGCCGGAAATCAGCGACAGTACGTCTTCCTGCGTCCCAATCGGGAAACCACCAATACCTTCATAGCGGCCTTTAACCAGCAGCAGACGGTCGTTTTCGATTTCAAGATTAACGGTCACATCCGGCTTCGTCAGCTTCACGCGTGCAGATTCAATATGTTGGTTCAGTCCACCGCCAACATAACGTTCCACCTCAATGGAGCTAAACTCATGCTTCCCGCGACGCTTCACGCGAACACAGAAGGTTTTACCTTCCAGTTGATCGCGATACTGAACCAGTGCTTTCTCGAAAATATCGTGCATATCGGTAAAACGGCACGTCTTCTACTTCGAGAATGTGGTGGATACCCGGAATACGGGTCAGCGCGTCGCGAATATCCAGGCGCTGGCTTTCATCTTTAGCGCGAACCTCAACGTGATCCCAGTGACGGACAACGGCAAGGTCTTCATCATAGTGCTTTAAAACGTTACGAATGTTCCCTGTCAGAATTTTTATAAAGCGCAAACGCACAGATTGGCTTTTGATGGTGATTTCTGGGAACAATTTAATGATAAACTTCATGGCGGCAATGGTTCGTTGGCAAGCCCGACGGGGCTTTAGGCAAAAAGATGTATCGCAGTGCACCGTTGTTACCGAGGGAGCCTGCGTCCAGGACGCGAAGTATACCATCATCCCGCTTACCATTGCGTGTTATTTGCTTCACGCCCAGACTCCGTTACCATAGACGCAGTCGCGACATAACAAGAGCCAAAAATTCACTATGCCAAAGAAAAATGAAGCCCCGGCCAGTTTTGAAACCGCATTAACCGAGCTGGAGCAGATTGTTAACCGTCTAGAAAGCGGCTCTCTGCCGCTGGAAGAGGCGTTAAACGAATTTGAACGTGGCGTGCAGCTGGCACGTCAGGGGCAGACAAAACTGCAACAAGCGGAACAACGCGTGCAGATCCTGCTGGCCGATAACGAAGACGCACCTTTAACGCCTTTCACTCCGGACGCCGAATAAAATGGATTTCTCGCAAC
>ENA-OQDA01000872-OQDA01000872.1-human-gut-metagenome-genome-assembly--contig:-NODE-872-length-11512-cov-2.552130_pt1 | contig 11512 bp, 11 predicted proteins | sample MGYA00242771_ERZ504603 | MGnify/ENA primary metagenome ERZ504603 (study PRJEB26092, sample SAMD00036328) | human gut metagenome | host: Homo sapiens | study: EMG produced TPA metagenomics assembly of...
GATTAATATTAAGAATAATGAAAAACGGCTGGCGCATTTTTCCCGCCGTTGTTTCCCGGATCCTTCGGATCCCTCTGATCCTGTTGATTGTCGTTTCATGTTTTCCTCCAAACCCTCTCGGTTTCTTTCACAGTAATAGATTATAGGAAACCTTTTCCCCAAAAGCAAGACGGAAGGTCTGGCTATTTTATGTTTTTTTTAATAAATTTTTTTCACAGTTTATACACCACTGGCCGTCCCTTTCTCCTCTTAGGATATCCACCGGGACGGCCAATCATGCTGGAAGTAATTCATAATGTTCATAGTGCCTCACAGCACCTTCGCGAGAAACGTCTGCAGACGCTCGCTCTTCGGATGATCAAAAATTTCTTCGGGCGTGTTCTCCTCCACGATGCGCCGGCATCCATGAAGATGACCCGGCTGGCCACTTCCCTGGCAAAGCCCATCTCATGGGTTACCACCGCCATGGTCATACCGCCCTCAGCAAGAGATTTCATCACGTCCAGCACCTCGCCGACCATCTCCGGATCCAGCGCGCTGGTGGGCTCGTCGAAGAGCAGGATCTCCGGTTCCATGCAAAGCGCCCGCACAATCGCGATTCTCTGCTTCTGGCCGCCGGAAAGCTGGCTCGGGTAGGCCTGGGCACGATCCTCAAGGCCAACGGTCCGCAGCAGCTCCATGGCCTTCTCTTCCGCCTCCTCCCTGGATTTGCGCAGAAGCTTCGTGGGCGCCAGCGTCATATTGCCGAGCACCGTCATGTTCGGAAAGAGGTTGAAGTGCTGGAAAACCATACCCATCTTCTGCCGGTGCAGGTTGATATTGACCTTCGGATCCGTGATATCCACGCCGTCCACCAGAATGTGCCCCTCCGTGGGAATTTCCAGAAGGTTCAGAGACCGCAGCAGCGTGGATTTTCCGCTGCCGCTGGGGCCGATGATAACCACCACCTCCCCCTTGTCGATATCCAGGGAAATCCCGTCCAGCGCCTTGATGGCCCCGCCGTTATAATATTTTTTCAGGCCCTGCACCTGTATCAGTTTCTTATCGCTCATCCCTGCGCAGCCTCCTTTCCAGTTTTCCCAGCAGCGCCGAGAGAATGACCACCATTACCAGATAGATCAGCGCCACTGTAATCAGCGGCATGAAGGGGGAATAGGTCGCCGCCCGGATAATGTCTCCGCCTTTGGTCAGATCCCGGATGCCGATGTAGCCCGCCACGGAAGTCTCCTTCAAGAGGACGATAAACTCGTTGCACAGAGTGGGCAGCACCGCCTTGAACACCTGGGGAATGATGATGTAGATCATCGTCTGTCCGTAGTTGAATCCCAGGGAGCGCCCCGCCTCAAACTGGCCGTTGTCAATGGACATGATGCCGCCCCGGATGATCTCCGCCACGTAGGCTCCGGAGTTGATGCCGAAGGCGATCATCGCCACCATCAGGCCGTTATTGGAGGAGGCGAAAATGATAAAGTACATGATCAGCAGCTGCACCACCATGGGTGTCCCCCGGATAACCGTCAGGTACAGTTTGCATATGATATTGAAAATAGACAGAACAACATATCCGCCCTTGTTCCGCTTGGCCATGTCCGCGCCGTTCTTATCATATGTAGAGCGGACCGTCGCCACGATGGATCCCAGAAGAATACCGATGATCAGCGCCACAAATGTAATTTTCAGCGTATTTCCCAGACCGGTAACCAGAAGTGTCCACCGGTCCTCATTGATAAAATTCAGGACAAAGTCGGCCTTTATCCCTTCCCACCACTCGCTCATAGCTTATCCTCTTTTCCCGTTTGTTCTTCCCGCGCATCCGCTCTCTCCGCGGCGTATCCGCGCGAACATTTAACCGCTAACCGCGTTTTGGGACACTCCGTGAAAGACACTCCCATACGCAAAACAAGGGGCAACCGAAAAGCTGCCCCTGTGCCTTACTGTCGATTACTCTCCGTCAGACGGTATGTACTTGTTGATGATCTCATCAACCGTTCCGTCCTCTTTCAGTTTCGCCAGGGCATCGTTGATCTTGTCCAGAAGCTCGTCATTGTCCTTGGCAACACAGATCGCGTAATCCTCTACCGCATACTCGGTATCCAGAATCTTCAGTCCCGGATTGGCCTCCACGAAGGATTTTGCCGGCTCATTGTCGATGATCACACAGTCCACCTTGTCGGTGACAAGCGCCTGCACCGCATCCGCGCCCTTGTTGAAGTTCACAACCGCGTCCTGACCGTAGTCATCCGCCGCGTACTGAGCGCCTGTGGTTCCCTGCTGCACACCGATCTTGGTGCTGGAGGACAGATCGTCCACGCTCTGGATCGGGCTGCCTTCCTTTACGATGATGGACTGAATGCCGGTAGCGTAGCTATCAGAGAAGTTCACGCTCTCCAGGCGATCCGGATCCACGGTCATGCCCGCCATACCCATGTCATACTTACCGCTGGCTACGCCGGCTACGATGGAGTCAAAGTCCACATCCTCGATCTGGAGCTCCATACCCAGCTCATCCGCGATGGCTGCAGCGATCTCCGGATCGATGCCGACAATCTCGTCGCCCTCCACATACTCGTAGGGCGGAAACGTCGCGTTTGTCGCCATAACCAGTGTATTCTCATCGCTGGAACTGCTGCCGCATCCTGCCAGCATGGATCCCGCCAGCACGAACACCGCCGCTGCGGAAAGTATTCTCTTCATATTCTTCATAATCTTTCAAACTCCTTTCACAACAGAAACTTTTAACAATTCTAGCACAAGGTCTCTGCCGGCGCAAGTTCCCCGGACGTATTTTCATGCAAAATTTGAATTTTTATGAAATTTTATTCAAAATTTCCACAAACTGTTCACAGAGAGAGCCCACAGGGCAGCGCTTCCTTTACCGTCAGGCTGTCTTTTTTTACCGCGCAGGGCAGGCAGAGCACCTGCACCCCCGCAGCAGCCGCCTCCCGCAGCACCTGTCCGAAAGCCGGGTGGGTCTCGTCATTTGGCCGCACCTCTGTGATCCCCTCCATCTGAATCACAAGGCCAGGTAACTGTCGTACCCCTCCGCCAGAGCCCGCTGCAGTTCCAGAATGTGCTTCACGCCCCGCTCCGTGGGGGCGTCGGGGAAATACGCAATTCCATCCCGCTCCAGGGTAACTCCCTTGACCTCCATGAGGCATTGCCGTGGTTCCCCGGGCGCGCCGTTTGTCTGCTGTTCTCCGCCCGGGTCCTTCCCGTTTGCCGCAAACCGCTCAAAGTAAAAATCCACTCTCGAGTCCCCGTACCGGTACTCGGGCCGTATATATGTAATGCCTGGCTGCTTTTCCAGAAATTCCCTGACCACCCGGTTGGGCGCCTGGGAATCCATATTGATCAGAAGGTTTCCCTTATAGACCGCGATTAGGTCAAATTCTGTTTTCCTTCCCATTTCCCTGGCGTGGGGGTGAAATTCCAGCACCACGGTACAGCCGGAGGTAAGCAGTTCTCTGCAGCGTCCTGTATTTTTTACATGGCAGATAACACGCTGGCCGTTTACCTCCACATAGGCGATAAAGCGATTGGGACGTTCCAGAAAACGTCCCTTCACTGTATGTTCATATCTCATGTCAACCTCATTTTTCCGGAAAAAGTCCGGTTTTTGTTTCGGCTATCATAATAAGGCAAATTTTGGGTTCACGCAAGTGTTTCCTGCGGCCGTTTTCTTCTTTTACAACAGTAATTTCAAGAAAAATTCCCGTTCCTGCCCCTTAACAGTTGCACCTCTCATTAAAATATGCTAAACTTTCTGCAAATAAGGGTCCGGGGCTGTGCGTTCAGACTGGCAGTCCCTCAAAGTATACATCGCATAAAGAAAGGAAATTGATTATGGCATTATCTTACCAGAGTACCAGAGGCGGACAGGCCGGGGTCACAGCATCCCAGGCCGTCCTTCAGGGTCTGGCTGCCGACGGCGGCCTGTTTATGCCCACTGAAATTCCGAAGCTGGATGTTTCTATTGAAAAGCTGGCCGGAATGACCTATCAGGAGACCGCATATGAGGTGATGAAGCTTTTCCTCACAGATTATACGGAAGAGGAATTGAAGTCCTGTATTGCGAAAGCCTATGACAGCAAATTTGACACAGAGGAGATCGCTCCGTTAGCAAAGGCCGATGGCGCTTATTATCTGGAACTTTACCATGGGAGCACCATTGCGTTTAAGGATATGGCATTATCTATTCTGCCTCATCTGATGACCACTGCGGCAAAGAAGAACCATGCAGATAAGGAAATCGTGATCTTAACGGCTACTTCCGGCGATACCGGAAAGGCAGCTATGGCAGGCTTTGCGGATGTACCCGGCACCCGTATCATCGTATTTTATCCCAAAGGCGGCGTAAGTCCGGTGCAGGAGCGCCAGATGCGCACCCAGAAGGGGGAGAACACGGCAGTTGTCGCCATCCACGGCAATTTTGACGACGCCCAGACCGGAGTAAAGAATCTTTTCAAATAACAAGGAGCTGGCAAAGGAGCTGGCAGAGAAGGGATTCCAGTTTTCCTCCGCCAATTCCATTAACATTGGCCGTCTGGTGCCTCAGGTTGTGTACTATGTATACGCCTATGCAAAGCTTCTGGCAAATGAGGAGATCGCTGCCGGGGAGGAGATCAATGTGGTGGTTCCCACAGGCAATTTCGGCAACATTCTCGCAGCCTATTTTGCTAAGAAAATGGGGCTTCCCATCCGTACTCTGATCTGTGCCTCCAATGATAATAAGGTGCTGTACGATTTCTTCACCACAGGCACTTATGACCGCAGAAGGGAGTTTATTCTTACCAATTCTCCGTCCATGGATATTTTGATCTCCAGCAATCTGGAGCGCCTGATCTATTTAAGTACAGGCTCGGATCCGAAAGCAAACGCCGCTCTGATGAAGGAGCTGGCAGAGGATGGCCATTATACCATTACGGATGAGATGCGGGCCTTTATGGCTGATTTTAAGGGCGGTTTTGCCACAGAGGAGGAAAATGAAGCTGCGATACGGACCATTTTCCAGGATACAGGCTATCTCATCGACACACATACAGGCGTGGCAGCGGCCGTATACGGACAGTATAAAAATGAAACAGGCGATCAGACAAAGACGGTTATTGCGTCCACGGCCAGTCCCTTTAAGTTCTCACGCAGTGTAATGGATGCTGTAAAGGGTAAAGCGGCCACAGAGGGAAAGGATGAGTTTGATGTGGCCGATGAGCTGGCTGCAGCTGCCGGCCTTGTGCTTCCAAAAGCGGTAGAGGAGATACGTACTGCGCCCATCCGCCATGACAGAGAGTGCGCTGTGGATGAGATGGAGGAAACCGTTAAGAATATCCTTGGGATTTCATAAAAGTTCTTCCATTTTTGGATGGTATGGTTTATAATGAATTCGAAACTGTTAAAAACATAACAAAGTAGAACTGCGTTCCAGGGCTGTTATCCGGGTTCCGGGTTCATGCAGCTGGGGGAGCGCCCAAGTATAAGGAGGAAATATTATGTTAGTATCAGCAAAAGATATGCTTGAAAAAGCAAGAGCAGGCAAATATGCAGTAGGTCACTTCAATATCAATAATCTGGAGTGGGCAAAAGCAGTTCTTCTGACTGCAGAAGAGCTTCAGTCCCCGGTTATCCTGGGTGTATCCGAGGGCGCAGGCAAGTACATGACCGGATTTAAGACCGTAGCAGCTATGGTTTCTGCTATGCTTGAGGAATTAAATATTACCGTACCGGTGGCACTTCACTTAGACCACGGCTCCTACGAGGGCTGCTATAAGTGCATTAAGGCCGGATTCTCCTCTATTATGTTTGACGGCTCTCATTATCCGATCGAAGAGAATGTGGAGAAGACAAAAGAGCTGGTTAAGATCGCTCATACAATGGGCCTGTCCTTAGAGGCTGAGGTAGGCTCTATCGGCGGCGAGGAAGACGGCGTGGTAGGCGCAGGCGAGTGTGCAGATCCTGCAGAGTGCAAGGCTATCGCTGATCTGGGTGTTGACTTCCTTGCAGCAGGTATCGGAAATATCCACGGTAAGTATCCGGAGAACTGGCAGGGCTTAAACTTCGACGTACTGGAGAAGGTTAAGGAAGCAACCGGTGATATGCCGTTAGTTCTTCACGGCGGTACAGGTATTCCCGAGGATATGATCAAGAAGGCTATCAGCCTGGGCGTTGCAAAGATCAACGTAAATACAGAGTGCCAGCTTTCCTTCGCAGAGGCTACCAGAAAGTACATCGAGGCAGGAAAGGATCAGCAGGGCAAGGGCTTTGACCCAAGAAAGCTGTTAGCTCCCGGCGCAGAGGCAATCCGCGCAACTGTAAAAGAGAAGATGGAGCTGTTTGGTTCTGTTGGAAAGGCAAATGCATAAGCTCTGTGAATTAAAACTTATTAGAATAAACTGATTCTGTTTTTGGAAAAACCGCTTGCATTTTCACGCGAAATGGTTTATTTTATAACAAAAGAACGAGGGCGTTCTCTTTTTGAAAAAGGAGAGAACGCCTTTTGCTGTACAAAACCGCCTTTTGGGGTGCATTGGGGAAAGGGGACACCATGAAAAGAGAGGATGGAGAATCTATGAGCAAAGTAATAAGTGTTACAGAGATGTTTGGCAAGGATGTGTTTAATGATGCCGTGATGAGAGACCGTCTGCCTAAAAGCGTATATAAGAAGCTTAAAAAGACCATTGAGGATGGCGCAGAGCTGGATCCCAGTATTGCAGATGTGGTAGCTCATGCTATGAAAGACTGGGCGATTGACCATGGTGCAACCCATTTTACTCACTGGTTCCAGCCTCTTACAGGCGTTACGGCTGAGAAGCACGATTCCTTTGTTTCCGCTCCCGTTGAAGGCCGTGTGATCATGGAGTTTTCTGGAAAAGAACTCATAAAGGGTGAACCGGATGCTTCCTCCTTCCCCTCCGGCGGCCTGCGCGCAACCTTTGAGGCCAGAGGCTATACGGTATGGGACTGTACCTCTCCGGCTTTCTTAAAAGAGGACGCTATCGGCGTGACCCTCTGTATTCCTACCTCCTTCTGTTCCTATAAGGGTGAGGCTCTGGATAAAAAGACCCCTCTGCTGCGCTCCATGCAGGCCATCAATGAGCAGTCCCTGCGGATCTTGCGCTTGTTTGGAAACACCACTGCAAAACGGGTCAATCCTTCCGTGGGACCAGAGCAGGAGTATTTCCTGGTTGACCGCCAGAAGTATCTGCAGAGAAAGGATTTAATTTATACCGGCCGCACCTTATTCGGCGCTATGCCGCCAAAGGGGCAGGAGATGGACGACCACTATTTCGGCATCATCAGAGAGCGGATTGGCGCCTATATGAACGATGTAAATAAGGAACTGTGGAAGCTGGGAGTGCCTGCCAAGACCCAGCACAACGAGGTAGCTCCGGCCCAGCATGAGCTGGCTCCCATCTATGAGGGCGTGAACCAGGCTGTAGACCACAATCAGCTGGTGATGGAGACCTTAAAGAAGGTAGCCGGACGCCACGGCATGGCCTGCCTTCTCCACGAAAAGCCTTTCTATGGGGTAAATGGCTCCGGTAAGCACAACAACTGGTCCCTGACTGCCGACGACGGCACCAACCTGATGAACCCCGGCGATACGCCCCATGAGAATATCCAGTTCCTTCTGGTTTTAGCCTGCATCATCAAGGCCGTAGACCGCCATGCAGATCTGCTCCGTGAATCTGCCTCTGATGTGGGAAATGATCACAGACTGGGAGCAGACGAGGCTCCGCCGGCAATTATTTCCATTTTCCTTGGAGAGCAGCTGGAGGATGTGATCGACCAGCTCTGCGACACCGGAGAAGCGACCCATTCCAAGAAGGGCGGAACTCTGCGCACCGGCGTAAATATCCTGCCGGATCTGGACAAGGATGCCACCGACCGGAACCGCACCTCACCCTTTGCTTTTACAGGCAATAAATTTGAGTTCCGTATGGTAGGTTCCTCTGATTCCGTAGCATCTGCCAATACGGTGTTAAATACCATTGTGGCAGAAGCCTTTAAGGAAGCGGCTGATCAGCTGGAGCAGGCCGAGGACTTTGATATGGCAGTCCATGACCTCATTAAGGAGCTTCTGGCAGCTCACAGAAGAGTTATCTTCAATGGAAACGGCTATTCTGAGGAGTGGGTAAAGGAAGCCGAACAGAGAGGGCTTCCCAACCTTCGCTCTATGGTAGACGCGATCCCGGCTCTTGTGACAGACAAGGCGGTAAAGCTGTTTGAGGAGTTCGGCGTATTCACCAGAGCCGAGCTGGAGTCCAGAGCCGAGGTAGAATACGAAAGCTATGCAAAGAGCATTAACATTGAGGCAAAGACCATGATCGATATGGCAGGAAAGCAGATCATTCCTGCAGTGATCCGCTACACCACCCAGCTGGCAGGTTCCATTTCCGCGGTTAGAAATGCCTGCCCGGAGGCAGACGTGAGCACACAGACAGAGCTTTTGCTGGAATCCTCAGACCTTCTGGCTGAGACAAAAACAGCCCTGTCTGCCTTGGAAGATGCAACGGCCCGCTGCGCAGCCATGGAAAGCGGAAAGGATCAGGCACTGGCATACCACAGTGAGGTCGTTCCTGCCATGGAGGCCTTAAGGACTCCTGTAGACCGTCTGGAGATGCTGGTGGACAAGGATCTGTGGCCCATGCCAAGCTACGGCGATCTGATTTTTGAAGTGTAATACGACAATTGTTTAACTGGTCATTTTAGAAGACAGAGCCTGCGGCTGCCCGGAAGGGGATAGCTGCAGGCTGTTTTCTTTGGCCGCTTTGCTGTATAATAGGGATATTATCAGTAAGTAAGGGGATGTATATGAAAATTCTGATCATAGAGGATGAGCGGCTGCTGGCCGGTTCTATAAAAGATCTTTTAGAGATCCAGGGTTTTGAGGCCGAGGCTGTATATGACGGAGAAACCGGTTTTACATATGCAGGCACCGGGATTTATGATCTGATCATACTGGATGTGATGATGCCGGGAAAAAGTGGCTATGAGGTGGCAAGGGAGCTTCGGGCCAGCCGTCTGGGAACGCCCATTCTAATGCTTACGGCCCGTTCTGCTCTGGAGGATCGGATCGCAGGGCTGGATGCCGGGGCAGATTATTATCTGACAAAGCCCTTTGACGCCAGAGAGCTTACTGCCTGCGTCCGCGCCTTGCTTCGCCGCCAGGGAGGACAGGTGGATGAGGTAGGGATGGGAAAGACCTGTTTGGATCTTTCGACGGCTGTTTTAAGCTGCGGGGACAGACAGATCCGGCTTTCTGCGAAAGAGTTTGATATTATGCGCCTTTTATTTCAGTCCGGGGCAGGAAATCTTTCTAAGGAAATGATCCTGGAAAAGGTGTGGGGCTATGATTCAGATGCAGTGGAAAACCATGTAGAGGTTTATATTGGTTTTTTGAGGAAAAAGCTGTTAAGCATTGGGTCAGATGTACGTATTGAGTCCATCCGGCGAATGGGATATCATCTGGAGGTGGCAGAACATGATTTATAGGCTGAGAGTGAAGTTTGTAGTTATCAACATGACGATAGTGGTTCTGATGATGAGTGTGGTATTCGGCCTGGTGTACCATTTTACAAGAGCAGATCTGGAAGAAAAGAGCATCCGCATGATGGAAAAGATTGCAAACCGACCCTTTCAGATTGAGATGCCCGGAGAACAGAGCGAGCAGATCCGTCTTCCTTTTTTTATCCTGCATCTGGGAACCGGGGGAGAACTGATCGCCAGCAGCGGCGGCTATTTTGATCTGTCTGATCAGGAATTTCTCATGGATCTCATTGTAAGGGCACGTTCCTCCCATCAAAAGGTAGGAGTGATAAAGGAATACGGCTTTCGGTACTATAAGACCAATACGCCCTACAGGTATAGCCTGGTATTTGCGGATATTTCCAGTGAAACGGCGGCGCTAAAGGGGCTGGTGAGAACCTGCGCCCTGATCGCGGGTCTGAGTTTTATCCTATTTTTAGCCATCAGCATCTGGCTTTCCGGCTGGGCGGTGCGGCCGGTGGAAAAGGCCTGGAAACAGCAGCGCCAGTTTGTGGCCGACGCCTCCCACGAGTTAAAAACGCCTTTGACTGTAATTATGACCAATGCGGAGCTTCTGCAGTCCTCCGGCTGTGGGGAAGAAGAGCAGAGACGTTTTTCCGAAGCCATCCTTGCCATGTCACGGCAGATGAGGGGGCTGATCGAACAGATGCTGGATCTGGCCCGTGCTGACAGCGGACAGGCAGAAGCAGCTTTTGAACAGGTGGATTTAAGCCGGACAGCAGAGGATTCGCTTCTTCTTTTTGAACCCCTTTATTTTGAACAGGGATTAACGCTTTATGCAGAAATAGAAGAAGGTATTCTGATCTGGGGCTTAAAGGACAGGCTGAGCCAGCTTCTGGATATTCTTTTAGACAATGCCTGCAAATATTCGAGCCAGGGCGGAACCACCTGGGTAAAGCTTAAAAAACAGGGAAAAAGCCACTGCATACTCACTGTAGAAAATCAGGGTCCTTCGATTGATCCCGAAGACTTAAGCCAGATCTTCAAACGCTTTTACCGCGCCGATCCCGCCCGCAATACCTCCGGAAGCTACGGCCTGGGCCTTTCCATTGCGGAAAAGACCGTACAGCTTCATCACGGAAAAATACACGCTGAAAGCAGGGATGGGATCAATCGATTTTGGGTGGAGCTGCCCTGTGTTCTGGGGCCTGGTGTGCAGGGCTACGGTTTCCGGCTATAAAGTCGGATGATTCCCTCTTGCATCCATATATTTCCAGTGCTATACTGAAGCCATACTTCAGATTTTTCCGGTTACTCCCATGAGAAGATTACAAAAGAAATTTACAACAGGCAGGGATTGTTATGAAGAAGAAAATTGGGAAAATGAGAGGTGTGCTGCTTCTGACGTTTGCATTGTTTCTGACAGCGTGTGGCACAGGTGGAGCAGATGCGCAAAGTGCATCATATGGAAACAGTCAGGCAGCAGTAGTTGAAAGGCAGTCGGGTAGCGGAGAAAATGAATCGACAGCAGGTGGCAGCCAGGATCCGGTGAGCGCTACATTGGATAATATTCCGGCATACAGCGGAACACCGTATGTAGTGATTGACGATAATGAACCGGATTTTACCGAAGATGAGCTGACAGATCAGTCTTATGAAAGCTACAGTGATCTGGATGAGCTGGGACGATGCGGCGTTGCCGTGTCCAACATTGGGACAGATCTGATGCCGACCGGGAAAAGAGGAAAGATTGGACAGGTGAAACCGTCCGGGTGGCAGACAATAAAATTTGACAATGTGGATGGAAAATATCTTTACAACCGTTGTCATCTGATAGGCTATCAGCTGACGGCAGAAAATGCAAACGAAAAGAATCTGATTACAGGAACCCGCTATATGAATGTGGATGGGATGCTGCCATTTGAAAATATGGTTGCCGACTACATCAAAGAGACAGATAATCATGTAATGTATCGTGTCACACCGGTATTTGAAGGGGAGAATCTGGTTGCATCCGGAGTTTTAATGG
>ENA-OQDA01000873-OQDA01000873.1-human-gut-metagenome-genome-assembly--contig:-NODE-873-length-11508-cov-2.363940_pt1 | contig 11508 bp, 9 predicted proteins | sample MGYA00242771_ERZ504603 | MGnify/ENA primary metagenome ERZ504603 (study PRJEB26092, sample SAMD00036328) | human gut metagenome | host: Homo sapiens | study: EMG produced TPA metagenomics assembly of...
TACAAAGGTATCTACCAATGTGCCGGATAAGACCATGGAGGACATAATAGGCACCGGGAAATACCTCTTTGTGCCGGGAAATACCATCCGTATGGAGACCAACATGGCCACGGTTCCTGCCAATGCGGCCACGCTCCTGGAGATATGGAATCCCTATAAAAACGATAAGAATTACATGGTCCTGTCCGTGGACACCAGCTACCCAAATACGGATGCGTATTCCATAGAGGCAAAGGCATATAAGGAAGCCAGAAACGAATTTATTCTGGGCATGGGAAGCGTTATCCTGGGCGGCCTTGGATGTGTAATTACACTGGCCATGCTGATGCTTATGTCTGGCCACACCACGGATGGAAGCGCGGAAATACGTCTGTTCCCTATTGATGAGATTCACACGGAACTATGCCTGATTCTCTGGGCGGCGGCGACAGCGGTGTTTATCTACATAGGAAGGTATGTGGGTATCCGGCTGTTCAGCCTGTTTGCTCCCAATGAACAATGGAATTACTGGAATAAGATGATTAAACTGGTCATTGTGTACGGGAGCGTTGTATTGTGCGGCTTTGATTTGCTGCGCAGGTATAAGGCCAGGACCTTATGGACCAACAGCCTTGCAAAAAGAGCTCTGGAAGCCTCAAAGGAATATGTGGGAAGAGTCAGCTATGCAGTGGGTACCGGGTTCTGCTATCTGCTGTTTTTGGGATTTAACGCCGGCATGCTGTGGGGACTGATTTTCCTCTTTTTCTATAAGGAGAACAGGATAAGCTACCAGATTATGTTCTATGTATTCGTGGTGCTGTACCTGGGGCTGGATGGGTGGATATACCATCAGCTGTTTAAAAAGTCAGTGCAGAGGGATGTGCTGGACATGGCTGTCAGCACCATATCCCGGGGCGATACCAGCTATCAGATTGATACCTCCCGCCTGTCGGGCAAGGAGCGGGAGATGGCAGAGCATCTCAACAATATCAGCAGCGGCCTGGATTCAGCCATCCAGGAGCAGGTTAAGAGCGAGCGTCTGAAGGCAAGCCTGATAACAAATGTATCCCATGACATCAAGACCCCTCTTACGTCCATTATCAATTATGTGGACCTGCTGAAGCGGGAGAAAATACAGGATCCCAAGATTGCCGCATACCTGGAAGTGCTGGACCAGAAGTCTCAGCGCCTTAAGACTCTGACAGAGGATTTGGTGGAGGCATCCAAGGCCAGTTCCGGCAATATGAAGTTAGATATATCAGATATTGACCTGGTGGAGCTGGTACAGCAGACCAACGGCGAATTTGAGGAGCGGTTTGCCCTGCGCAGGCTGGAGCTGGTTTCCAATATCCCGGATGAGGTGCTTATCATCCAGGCTGACGGACGCCGCCTGTGGCGTGTCCTGGAAAATCTCTATACCAATGCAGTAAAGTATGCCATGGAGCACAGCCGGGTCTATGTGGATGTGCTGGACGAGGCTGGCAGGGCCATATTTACAATCAAGAATGTTTCCGAATCATCACTGAATATCAGTCCGGAAGAGCTGACCGAGCGCTTTGTGAGAGGGGATGTGTCCAGAGCTACAGAAGGCAGCGGTCTGGGATTATCCATATCCAAGGATTTGACCCAGCTTCAGGGCGGTGAGTTCCAGGTGGTTATAGACGGTGATCTGTTTAAGGCGGTTGTGTCCTTCCCGGTAAAAAGAGCTGAACTGAAAGCGGAAAAAACCATTGGAGAACCAGGAGACTTGTCTCAGGATGTTGGTCTTGAAGAAGAAATATAGTGTTGAGGAGAATTGGGATTTCAGAAAAAACTGATAAATATTTCACGAACAATTTGTAAAATATTTGAAATTATTGTGATATAAACCCTGTTTATTGGTCATTGTGACTATGGAAATTTTTGAAAAAAGGCGCCGGAAGATATCTTCCGGCGCCTCTTTTTCCATGTGCAGGCGGATGTTACTGATAATCAAATACGTTAATCCAGCTTTCCAGCAGTTCCTTTTCCTCAGGACGTTTGTAAGCTAACTGGGCAGCTGCCACAATGGGAAGCCAGCCCTGTACATAGCGCTTTTCTGTGCCCGTTTTATCACAGAACAGATCCATGTACATATCAGCTATCTTCTTATCCTTCAGGCTCAGAAGCAGATAAGTTCTGGCTACGTCGGCACTTGCGTTGCCCTGGGATGCATGTACCCAGTCAACCAGATACCACTTGCCGTCGTCGCCTACGATAATATTGGACGGGCAGAAATCGCCGTGGCACAGCTTGGTGTGCTTTGGCATGCCGTCCAGCCTTGTAAGCAGCTCGTAGCGCAGGTTTTCATCCAGCTGTTCCTCGGATTTAAGGGCGCGGATGGTCTTTTCCTTCAGCTTGTTTAACAGTGGGCAGGCCTGGGCAAAAATCAACAGGTGTAAATCAACCATCTGCTCCAGGTACTCCCCTGTCTTGTCAGGATTTTCTTCCATCAGCTGCTGAAGGGTCTTGCCCTCCACAAATTCCCTGGTAATAGACCATTTGCCATCAATTACAGACACCCCCAGAACCTTAGGAACATTCAGGGCTTCAATGGTTTCCACACGTGCGTTGCACAGTGCTTCATTCAGGACCTCGGCTTTTGGGAAGCCTTCGCAGAATTCCTTGATGGCAGTGCTTCCGTCACGGTAAACGGATTTTGTTTCGCTACTGGAAATTAATTGTTTTGCCATAATTATACTCTCCTTCCACACATTATAAACGGTGCTGCGACAGGTAATCCATCGCACTGCCTTTATTCTACTACAACATGGCTGAAAAGTACATACCCAATTTGATAAATTTTTAACGTACTTTTAGGCCCTAAAAGGATAATATTTCTTAAAATTATTTTTAAAAATCGGAAGATGGCTGTTCCGTATGCAGGAAGAGGATAAGAGAAGGAGTAGGGCTGTCCGTCGCATTCGCTTTTTTGAGGATGAGAAGCAGGGGGGCCTTCTGCTGCCTTGTAAGCGCCGTGGCTGTCCAGGAGCAGGGTGTACCTGCCGCGTTTGGGAACACCTACACGGTAATCCGGTCTCTCCACCGGAGTAAAGTTTATAATGAACATCAGGTTTTTCTTACCCGTCTCATCCCGGCGGATGAAGCTGAAGATACTTCTGTCGCCGTCATTGGCATTAATCCACTGGAAACCGTTCCAGTCATTGTCCTGGCGGTAAAGGGAAGGATACTTTTTGTACAGATGGAGCAGATCCTTCACATAGTTCTGAAGATCCCTGTGGTCATCCTCGTCCGTGAGATACCAGTCCAGAGAAACCTTTTCGTCCCATTCATGGAGCTGGCCGAAATCCTGTCCCATGAACAGGAGCTTCTTGCCGGGATGGCCCATCATGAAAGTATAGCCGGCTTTCAGATTGGAGAACTTGTCCCTGCCAAGGCCGGGCATCTTGTTAATCATGGAGCATTTCAGATGAACCACCTCATCGTGGGAAAGGACCAGGATATAGTTCTCGCTTGTAAAGTAGGTGAGTCCGAAAGTCATGCGGTGATGGTTATATTTGCGGAAATAGGGGTCTAACTTCATGTACTCCAGGAAGTCATGCATCCATCCCATGTTCCACTTGAAGGTAAAGCCCAGTCCGTCCTGTTCGGGATGCTCCGTCACCTTTGGCCACGCGGTGGATTCCTCGGCAATGACAAGGGCTCCGTGGTTGCGTCCCTGGACAACTGTGTTCAGGTGCTTAAAGAACTCGATGGCTTCCAGGTTCTGGTTGCCTCCGTCTTTGTTGGGGACCCACTGGCCTTCCTGGCGTCCGTAGTCCAGGTACAGCATGGATGCCACCGCGTCCACCCTGAGGCCGTCTACGTGGTACTGCTCCACCCAATAGAGCGCATTGCTGATGAGGAAGTCTTTGACCTCATTTTTACCGTAATCAAATACCTTGGTGCCCCAGTCCGGATGTTCGCCCTTGCGCGGATCTTCATATTCATAGAGGGATGGCCGTCAAAATCAGCCAGTCCGTGGGCGTCCTTTGGAAAATGGGCAGGTACCCAGTCCAAAATGACGCCGATACCGTTTTTATGGAGATAATTTACAAAATACATGAAATCCTTTGGCGAGCCATATCGGGAGGTAGGCGCAAAATATCCGGTTACCTGATAGCCCCAGGAGCCGTCATAGGGATGTTCCGCAATTCCCATAAGCTCTACATGGGTGTATCCCATTTCCTTCACATAGGCAGCCAGCTCATGGGCGGCCTCGATGTATGTATAGCAGCCATCTTTTTCCGGGCGGTTCTTTTTACGCCAGGAGCCCAGATGAACTTCATAGATGCTCATGGGCTGCTTTTGAGAGTCTTTCTGAGCCCGTTTGGCGATCCAGTCCGTATCTGCCCAGGAAAAGCCGGAGAGGTCGGCTGTTACAGAAGCGGTGCCGGGTCTGTATTCTGCGCTGAAAGCAAAGGGATCGGCCTTATAAAGGATTTTTCCCGTATCGGTAGTAATGGTAAATTTGTAGAGTTCACCTGTTTTCATGCCTGGGTTAAAGTATTCCCAGATTCCCATATCAGAGATTTTTTTCATGGGATTGGCATCAGGGTTCCAGCCATTGAAGTCGCCTACCAGATGAACCTGCTCTGCATGCGGAGCCCAAACGGCAAAATAAATCCCTGCTTTTCCTTTGAAAGTCATGGGATGAGCCCCAGTTTCTGGTAAATATCATAATGAGTGCCGGCTCCGAAGAGATAGCAGTCCAGCTCCGAGATCATACCTGTTCCGGCAGGCGCTGAAGCTCTGGAAGAAGTTCCTGTTTTTTTTGCGGCAGCGGTTGGTTTTGCCGGTGTGCTTTTTCTTGCAGCCATATTACGGTTCCCCCTTGATCTTAAGAACTGCTCCGTCACAGCCCTTTAATGTAATCTGCAGTTTTCCGTCTCGAATGGGGAGGATCTCGCCATCCTCAAGAAGATTTACAGCCTGAGAGGCAGCCATGGGAACAGGAATATTTAATACAGCTTCGTTATCGTCATTGTTTAAAGCGGTAATGATCAGGCTGTGTTCACCGTGTCTGGCAAAGGCGTATTGACGGTTGGTTAAAAGCAGTTCCTGATAGCGTCCCATATGAAGCTCTTCATTCTCCTGATGAATGATACTCAGCTTTGAAATACGGTCTGTAAGGGTACAGCGGAGGGAATCAAACGCATCTGGTGAAATGGCAGGCCGCAGGGCGTCGTCGCAGGAGGGCGTCCGTTTCCCTTCGATTCCCCATTCGCCTCCGTAGTAGATGGATGGGATGCCCGGAAGGGTCATCAGGCAGGTGTATACGGGAAGCAGATGCTCCTTTGTACGAAGCTTACTGGCAATTCGATCCTCATCATGGTTGTCTACAAAGGTGTACAGACTGCGTCCGATAGCCTCCAGACGGCGTACATTGTGGGCGATTTCAAAGAAATTGTGGTCGTTAAAGCCGGAGTAAATGCTCTTGTGGAGTTCGTAGTTGGTTACAGAGTGGAGCATATGGTCATTGACCCAGCGGCCATAGTCTCCGTGGATGACTTCTCCCATGAGCCAGAAATCCTCTTTCATGGTTTTCGTTTCCCGGCGCATTTCTTCCATAAAATGGAAATCAAGTACGTTTGCGCAGTCCAGACGGATGCCGTCAATGTCAAAGGTGTCGACCCAGAACCGGATCACGTCAAAGAGATACCGGCAGACCTGGGGATTGGCATGGTTGAGACAGGGAAGTTCAAAATGTCCCTGCCAGGCCTCATAGCCGAAAGGGTCTCCCAGAGGGCTTGACCAGTCAAAGTTTACGCCCTTGTACCAGTCTTTATAGGGGGAATCCCATTTCTTTTCCTGAATGTCTTTGAAGGCAAAAAATTCCCGTCCCGTGTGGTTGAATACCCCGTCTACGACGACTCTGATCCCGTTTTCATGGCAGAGGGAAATGAAATGACGGAAGTCTTCGTTGGAGCCCAGACGGCGGTCGGTCTGTTTGTAATTTCTGGTATCATAGCCATGGCTGGTGGATTCAAAAAGGGGGCCTATGTAAATGGCATTGCAGCCCAGCGCTTTTATATGTGGAATCCATAATTCCAGCTCATCAAACCGGTCTGTCTGTTCTGTTCCGGTATTCTGCTTTGGGGCACCGGTCATACCAAGGGGATACATATGATAAAAACTGCTTTTTCATACCAAGCGCTCATAGTTGTTGTCCTCGCAATTCTGCCGGGAGTCAAAGCTCCCGGCTTTTAAATTTTCTTAAAAGGAACTGGTAACGCAGCTGCGCTGCATTCCATTCATAAATACAGCAGTCGATCAGTGTAGGATCTACTTCCTGCTCAAAATGGTTTCTGGCCGTTTCAATGGCATGTCTGGTATCTTCAATCTCGGCCCTCAGGCGAAGAAGCTGCGGATCCTGTTTTTTAAGAGTGGCTGCTGCGGTCTGGCAAACGGCCTTCATCCAATCACTCATAGAATATTATCTCCCTGCGCGTCTGCCCAAAACGGCAGAGCGGATTTTGACGGATTTACCGGTAACACAGTCAGTATATCCGAAAAATACCATTATATGCAGGATTGGGGAATAGAACCGAAGTCTTTTTAAAATATAAATTCTTCAATCCGGAAACCCAGTTCCATCAGCTGCCTGGTAGGCTCCCGGAGGGTGAGATAGTAGTAATTGGCAGTGCCGTCCTCGCGGACATCTACCAGTCCGGCGGCTTTCAATATTTTTAAATGATGGGAGATGGCCGGACGCGACAGGCTGGTGCGCCGGGTGATCTCGTTTACATTCATAGCGTGATCTGCAAAATCCACCGATACGCCTGGTGAATCCAGTGCCATGGCATTTTCCGTTAGGGCTTCTATGATGGAAAGCCGGACTTTATCACCAAGGGCAATGAATATAGGCATACAGGAATGAAACTGCTTCTGCAGTTCTGCCGCAGTGGTCATCCTTTGATCTCCTCCTTTGGTTTAAAATTTTAAACTAATGCTATTTTACCATTGTGATGAATGCGGGTCAAGATAAAATGGTAAAATGCATAAAAAATAAAATGAAAAAAGTGATAAATTATTCATTAGAACGACACAATTTGATAAAATGAACAGATGAAGGGAAAAATATGGTGTAAAATGAAAATAGCCCTTGACTTTTGTCGGAGGGTGGGGCATAATGTAGTAACATTCATTTCAAAATTCTATTTTTAATTCTAATTTTGTAATTCTTATGAGAGTCCATCCCCTGTCGGGGAGAGAATTTCAGATTTTTAAGCAGATCACAGCAGAGGACAGACGCGCAAACAGAGGGTTTCAGGGCAGTATGCGTCGTTTTTTCTGGAAGGAGGAATATAGTCTGTATTTTGTATGTAAATTTTTATATTGGCTTTTTATGGCAGCAGCTGCGGCAGGAGATATCAGGGAGTACAGGATTTCCAACCGATATCTGGGTTTGCGCTGATCGCCGGAATCAGCGGAGCGCTGACTTGGGGAGAGGGAAGTATGGCAGAACGCAGTTTGTTTGCGGCCGGATTTATGATCCGTCTGATTACAGTGGTGATATTGGGATTTCCCATATACCGAAGGGGGATGATCGGAGCTGGGGATGTAAAAATGGCAGCCTTGTTTACTGCATGGCTGGGGGTTCAGGATGGTCTAAAGGCCTTAACGATCGGATTTATGTTAGGAGCAGTTCTGGCTCTTCTTAAAATGCTGCGGCAGGGCAGCATGGTCAAACGATTTCTTTATTTATCAGCCTATATCAGGCACAGTTTTCAAAGCAGAATGATGGAAATATATTATGATCCCTCAAGGGACGGAAGAGAGGCGGTCATCCCGCTGGGAGCCTGCTTTTTTGTGGGAGCAGCCGCGGCAGAGATATGGCAGAGGCTGTGAACGGGGAGCCTGAGGCAGTGGGAGGAGGCGCATGGCAGAGGAGGCGTGGCATCCACAGGCCGGGTAAGGCAGAGAAGGGAAGAAAATCAGAAATACAGCAGGAGGAGTAAAGATGGTAAAAATAATGGCGGTGTATGATGAGGATGCGCTTTATGCCAGAAGGCTGGCAGAGTATGTAAACCGGAGGGAGACCATTCCTTTTACAGCGATGGCCTTTTCGAATCTGGAACGGTTAAAAGAGTACGGAGACAGCCATGAAATTGAAATTCTTTTAGTAGGAGAGACTGTAAAAGCGGCCGCAGATGAAGTGAAAGCAGGTTTAAAAATGGTGCTCTGCGGCGGAGAGTTTTCCATAGGGAAGGAGGAACCCTCTATTTATCGGTTTCAGTCGGGAGAAGGGATTTTGCGGGAGGTCATGACCTGCTACTGTACAGCTCCTCCGGAGCCTGCACTGGCTCTTTCGGGAATGGGTGCGCAGATTTTGGGTGTGTACTCTCCGGTGAACCGCTGCGGAAAAACAGCCTTTGCATTGACCTTGGCCCAGGTATTGTCCAGAACGGAATCGGTACTTTTTATCAGCCTGGAGGAATTTGCAGGATTTGAGGCTCTTTTGGGAGAAGATGTGAAGCAGGATTTTTCGGATGTGCTTTATCTCTGCCGTCAGGGAAGCTTTAACTGGATGAAGCTCCGGGCCATGGTGTGCTCTGTGGGACAGGTTGACATGATCCCGCCGGCAGCTTATGGGGAAGATCTGGATCAGATGGAGCCCGAGGAATTAGCCCTTCTTTTAAGGCGTATTGCCAGGGAAAGCGGATACAGGCGGCTGGTAGTGGATATGGGCCACATGGGAAGGGGATCGGCGGCGCTGCTGGACTGCTGTGACGGGGTGTATCTGCCGGTTTTAGAGGATCCGGTATCCAGGGCCAAGCTGCAGGCATTTGACAGGTATCTGTCAGCTGCAGGCGCGGTTTCCCTTAAAGAAAAAATCTGCCGTCTCCGTCTTCCAAAGACACGGCCTTTGAGCAGCATGGAAAACTGCATGGATCAGCTTCTCTGGGGAGAGATGGGAGATTTTTGTCCGGGCTCTTTTAGAGGGGGGAGGGGGAAATGACTGAAAGAAATCCAAGGGAGGGAATCCGCGAAGAGCTGCGCCAGAAGATTATGGAACAGCTTCAGGAATGCAGCCGCATGGAGGATGATGAGCTTTACGAACAGATTGACCGTGCGATCCGGGAAAAAGGGCAGGAACTATTTCTGCCTCTTAAAGAGCGGCTGTGGCTCAGGAGCAGCCTTTATGACAGCTTTCGCCGTCTGGACATCTTACAGGAGCTGTTAGATGACAGAAATGTAACAGAGATCATGGTAAATGGAGCCGGGAAGATTTTTATCGAAAGAAAAGACGGAACAGCTCTGTGGGAACGGAGATTTGAACGGCCGGAGCAGCTGGAGGATATTATCCAGCAGATCGTAGGGCGTGTAAACCGGGTGGTAAATGTGTCTTCGCCCATTGCAGATGCCCGTCTGGAGGATGGCTCCCGCGTTCATATCGTGCTGCCTCCGGTTGCGCTGGACGGCCCGGTGGTGACTATACGAAAGTTTCCGGAACCGATCACGATGGAAAAGCTGATTGGCTTTGGGGCTGTTACAGAGGAAGCGGCACAGTTTCTGGAAGGGCTGGTAGCTGCCCGGTACAATATTTTTGTCAGCGGGGGAACCAATTCAGGAAAGACGACATTTTTAAATGCCCTGTCATCCTTTATTCCCAGAACGGAGCGGGTAATTACCATTGAAGATTCGGCAGAGCTGCAGATTTCTCAGGTTCCCAATCTGGTGCGTTTAGAGACAAGGGACGCCAATACAGAGGGAAAGGGACAGATTACCATCAGCCAGTTAATCCGGGCTTCGCTGAGGATGAATCCGGATCGGATCATCGTGGGAGAGGTAAGAGGCGCCGAGGCTCTGGATATGCTGCAGGCTATGAACACAGGCCATCCGGGTTCTCTCTCAACGGGCCACAGCAATTCAGCCAGAGATATGCTGAACCGTCTGGAAACTATGGTTTTAATGGGAGCCAGACTGCCGCTGGAGGCGGTCCGAAGCCAGATCGCTTCGGCTTTGGATATTCTGGTTCATCTGGGACGGCTGGGAGACGGAAGCAGAAAGGTACTTTCCATTGTGGAGGTAAGAGGTATATCTATGGGAGAAATAGAAACAGAGGAGCTGTACAGATATGACAGAGAAACAGGGCGGCTTGAAAAGACGGGTGAACTTAAAAATAGGGAAAAGCTTGGAGATACAGGAAATTGTTAGGATAAAAGGGAAAAAATGGGAGAAAACTGCCGTGAAAACCGGGAGAAAAGGGCAGCCAGGCAGGAGGATTTCCCTGCGGGGCAGCCCGAAGCCCCGGGCTCCGGATGGAAAGGATTACCAGGTTTACCGTTTGTCTGCTAAAGAATATATGGGGCTTTCGGCAATCGGACTGGGGCTTTGCGGTCTTACTGCCTATGTGTTTTACCGGAGTTTTTTTGCCTTTATTCTCCTTATGCCTCTTGGTTTTTTGTATCCTATTTATAAAAAGAAGGATCTGAAAAAGAAAAGGCTGCGGCAGCTGACGCTGCAGTTTAAAGAGGCGATCCAGGTTTTATCTTCTTTTTTAAGCGCAGGATATTCGCTGGAAAATGGTCTTTTTATGAGCGTGCGGGAATTGGAAGCGCTGTACGGAAAAGACGCTATGATCACAGAAGAATTTGAACGTCTGGCAGCAGGGGTTCGGATGAACCGGCCGGTGGAGCAGCTTCTTGCCGAATTTGGAGAACGGAGCGGGATTCAGGATGTGGATCACTTTGCTCAGGTATTTGGAATGGCCCGCAGAAGTGGTGGGGAGCTGGTAGAGATCATCCGGCAGAGCGCAGGGGTAATCCGGGATAAGATCCAGGTTCAGGAAGAAATACAGACCATGACAGCGGCACGGATCTTTGAACAGAAGATCATGAATGGCATTCCTTTTGGAATGATTCTCTATATTGATTTCACCTCTCCGGGATTTTTTGACATTATGTATGGAACCTGGATGGGAAGACTGATTATGACCTTATGTCTGGCTTTTTATATGGGAGCAGTCATGCTGTCTGGAAAGATTCTGGATATTGAGATATAAGGGGGCAAAGAATTGAAGAAATGGAGTGGGAGAAGGGAAGGCTTCTGGAAAAGGGAAACAATGTCACGCTGGAAAAAGCAGCTGGCATGTGCGGCCGCAGGACTGTTTTTAGGTATTTTAGCCCAGTATTCAGAGGGATTTGATCCGGTTTTAAAGGATGGATACATTTTAAACAGAAATCCTTTGGGACAGGAAGAAGAGACATATCTGCTGGAAGTAAGGGGGCTGGCAGACAGCAGGGAGCCGGAGCGGCTGGAACTGATCCTTGAGGCAGAGCAGTATACAGAGAAGGAGGCTGAGGCAGTTTATGAGCAGGTTATAGGGGAACTTCCGGGGTATATTTTAGGGGATAATCCTTCACTGGAAGAGGTGCGGCTGCCTTTAAAGCTTATTTCAGAGCTCCCGGAATATGGGGTAGATTTAAGCTGGCGGTCCGGCTCTCCTGATCTTTTAGGATCAGACGGACAGATACATGGGGAGGGAGTGCCGGAGCAAGGGGAGCA
>ENA-OQDA01000874-OQDA01000874.1-human-gut-metagenome-genome-assembly--contig:-NODE-874-length-11507-cov-2.835764_pt1 | contig 11507 bp, 13 predicted proteins | sample MGYA00242771_ERZ504603 | MGnify/ENA primary metagenome ERZ504603 (study PRJEB26092, sample SAMD00036328) | human gut metagenome | host: Homo sapiens | study: EMG produced TPA metagenomics assembly of...
CTGACCCACCGCTATCCCGACCGCTGCCTGCTGCTGATCACCGACCAGTGCTCCATGTACTGCCGCCACTGCACCCGCCGCCGCTTCGCCGGCCAGAACGACGCCGGCCTGCCCGTGGATCAGGTCGACCAGGCCATCGAGTACATCCGCAATACGCCCCAGATCCGCGACGTGCTGCCTGTCCGGCGGCGACGCCCTGCTGGTGAGCGACGAGCGCCTGGAGTACATCATCTCCAAGCCTGCGCGAGATCCCCCACGTGGAGATCGTCCGCATCGGCTCCCGCACCCCCGTCGTGCTGCCCCAGCGCATCACTCCCGCGCTGTGCAACATGCTGAAGAAGTATCACCCCGTGTGGCTGAACACCCACTTCAACCACCCCAACGAGATCACCCCCGAGTCCGCCAAGGCCTGCGCCATGCTGGCCGACGCCGGTATCCCCCTGGGCAACCAGAGCGTGCTGCTGGCCGGCATCAACGACTGCGTCTTCACCATGAAGAAGCTGGTCAACGAGCTGGTCAAGATCCGCGTGCGCCCCTACTACATCTATCAGTGCGACCTGTCCATGGGCCTGGAGCACTTCCGCACCCCGTCAGCAAGGGCATCGAGATCATCGAAGGCCTGCGCGGCCACACCTCCGGCTTCTGCGTGCCCACCTTCGTGGTGGACGCCCCGGGCGGCGGCGGCAAGACCCCTGTCATGCCTCAGTACATCATCTCCCAGACCCCCAAGAAGGTCATCCTGCGCAACTACGAGGGCGTCATCACCACCTACACCGAGCCCGAGCACTACACCGACTGCCAGTGCGACTACTGCACCGGCAAGAAGAAGAAGGAGCTCATGGGTGTGGCCGGCCTGGAGCGCGGCCAGGCGTTGTCCATGGAGCCCGCCAACCTGGAGCGTCATAAGCGCTCCCATCACGAGGAATAATCAGGGAATATTCCCAAGCGGGCCGCTGCTTTGACAGCGGTCCGCTTCCCCCTGCTTTTGACTGAAACCGAGAATGGAAGTGATTATTGTTGGAATCCAAGCTGAATCTTGATTTCAAGCTGGTGGAGCAGGCCCGGGCCCACGCCGCCCGCGTGGCCGACGACACCCAGCGCTTTATCGACGGCTGCACCACCGTGGCTGTCGAGCGCACCATCTGCCGCCTGCTGGGCATTGACGGTGTGGACGCCTCCGATGTCCCCCTGCCCAGCGTCGTGGTGGACCACCTGATGGACAAGGGCGCGCTGCCCCAGGGCGCCGCCTTCTGGATCGGCAACGCCATGGTGGAGACCGGCAAGGGTCCCCAGGCCATCGCCGAGGACGTGGCCGCCGACAAGCTGGAGCTGACCGAGCTGCCCGTCCACAGCGAGGCGGACATCCACGCCGCCCTGGCTCCTATCGTGGAGGAGAGCCTGGCCAAGATCCGCGCCCGCCGCAAGCGCCGCGAGGACTTCATTGCCGCCCACGGCGGCGAGAAGCAGGGCCCCTGGGTCTACCTGATCGTGGCCACCGGCAACATCTATGAGGACGTGGTGCAGGCCACCGCCGCCGCCCGCCAGGGCGCCGACGTCATCGCCGTCATCCGCACCACCGGCCAGTCCCTGCTGGACTACGTGCCCTACGGCGCCACCACCGAGGGCTTCGGCGGCACCTACGCCACCCAGGAGAACTTCCGCCTGATGCGTGAGGCCATGGACAAGGTGGGCGAGGAGCTGGGCCGCTACATCCGCGTGTGCAACTACTGCTCCGGCCTGTGCATGCCCGAGATCGCCGCCATGGGCGCCTTCGAGGGCCTGGACGTCATGCTGAACGACGCCCTGTACGGCATCCTGTTCCGCGACATCAACATGCAGCGCACCCTGGTGGACCAGTCCTTCTCCCGCGCCATCAACGCCTATGCGGGCGTGGTCATCAACACCGGTGAGGACAACTACCTGACCACCGCCGACGCGGTGGAGGAGGCCCACACCGTGCTGGCCTCCCAGTTCCTCAACGAGGCCTTCGCCCTGCGGGCCGGCCTGCCCGAGGAGCAGCAGGGTCTGGGCCACGCCTTCGAGATCGACCCCGATGTGGAGAACGGCTTCCTGTATGAGCTGGCGCAGGCCGAGATGGCCCGCGAGATCTTCCCCAAGGCGCCCCTGAAGTACATGCCCCCCACGAAGTTCATGACCGGCAATATCTTCCGCGGCCAGGTGCAGGACGCCCTGTTCAACATGGTGACTATCCTGACCGGTCAGAAGATCCACCTGCTGGGCATGATGACCGAGGCCATCCACACCCCCTTCCTGTCCGACCGCTTCCTGGCCATTCAGAACGCCCAGTACATCTTCCGCACCATGCACGACCTGGGCAGCGAGATTGTCTTCAAGGACGGCGGCATCATGCAGAACCGCGCCGCCGACGTTCTGAAGAAGGCCACCGATCTGCTGGCCCAGATCGAGCAGCTCGGCATCTTCGAGACCCTGGAGCGGGGCATCTTTGCCGACATCAAGCGCCCCCGCGACGGCGGCAAGGGCCTGGACGGCGTTGTCAACAAGGCTGCTGGGTACTTCAACCCCTTCCTTGAGCCCATGATGAAAGGGGGGTGCCGGCAAATGAGCTCCGGACTGTATCAGATTCGCGATAAAAACCTCGACACAACCCTGGACCTGACCCGCCTGAAGCCCTATGGCGACACCATGAACGACGGCAAGGTTCAGACCTCCTTCACCCTGCCGGTGAAGGACGACGACAAGGGCGCGGCCGCGGCCGTCATGCTGGCCCAGAAGATGGGCCTGGCCGACCCCAACGTGGCCCTGCGCCAGAAGCTGGACGAGAACTTCACCTTCTACGTGGTCTACGGCTCCCTGACCCACTCCATCAACTACAATGAGATCGTGGTGCAGACCGTCACCGACGAGACCATGGACATGCACGAGAATGATGAGTTCCTCAAGGAGCGCCTGGGCCGCAAGATGGTGGTCATCGGCGCCTCCACCGGCACCGACGCCCACACCGTGGGCATCGACGCCATCATGAACCGCAAGGGCTTCGCCGGCCACTACGGCCTGGAGCGCTACGACATGATCGAGGCGTACAACTTGGGCTCCCAGGTGCCCAACGAGGAGTTCCTGCGCAAAGCCGCCGAGGTCAACGCCGACGTGCTGCTGGTCTCCCAGACCGTCACCCAGAAGGACGTGCACATCCAGAACCTGACCGAGCTCATCGAGCTGGCCGAGGCCGAGGGTGTCCGCGACAAGTATATCTTCTGCTGCGGCGGCGCCCGCATCACCCACGCCCTGGCCAAGGAGCTGGGCTATGACGCCGGCTTCGGCGCGGGCACCTACGCCGACGACGTGGCCACCTTCTGCTCCAAGGAGCTGGTCCGCCGCCTGGGCAAGTAAGACGTATTCTCCTCTCTTTCCTCTTTTTCCCAAGCGCACAGCCGCCGGAACTTTACAGTTCCGGCGGCTGTGCCTATCGAACTTATTTCGATAGGCACAGGCACTTTTCAGAATGAATTCATTCTGAAAAGTGGTTTGATCCAACGCGAACGGCCCAGGCCGGTCTCTCTTGGCCTGCGGCCAATTCACCTCCAGGGAACCCTGACGGTTCATCTCCGCACCAAGCGCCGCCGCAAGGCGGCGCTTGCGCTCCGAATCGCCCTGCGGGGCAGCCTTTCACACGATCCTTCTCTCCCAAATCATTCCCATGGCAATGGAGCCCCACCCAAGCTGCCGGAACCTTGCGGTTCCGGCGGCTGTCTTTTATTCTCCCTTTTTGTCGCCCATCTTTAAGGATTTTTAAGAAGTTCTTCCGCCTTTCTTTTCTCCGCCCTGTTATCCTTCTTATTATATAAGGTAAGGAGGCATTGGATATGCACATTGGAACCCGTCTTGGGGCGGCCGGTCTGGCCGCCGCGCTTCTGCTCCCCACCGGGGCTCTGGCGGCCGGACCGGATCAGGCCCAAGCCCGCCAGGAGGATCTGGACACTCTGTACGCGGCCCTGCAGGAGCACCACCCCGACCTGTACGCCAACACCCCCCAGGAGGCATTTGAGGCGAAAAAGGCGGAGATTGAGGGCCGTCTGGCGGAGGAGAGCGACGTGGACTTTGCCCTGGATCTCCAGAGTCTGGTGGCCCTCATCGGCGACTCCCACACCACCACCAATATCGGCTCCGTTCTGAACAGCACCGGCCTGTACCCCTTCGGCGCGGAGTGGTATGACGGAAGCTGGGTGCTCACTGGGGCGGAAGAGGAGGATGCCGCCCTGCTGGGCCAAACCGTTACCGCCCTCAACGGCGTGCCCATGGACGAGATCTGCACCCGTTTCGGCACCCTGGTGAGCGCCGACAACCCCGTGAAGCTCCGCCGACAGACCGAGCAGCTCCTCTACTCGGAGGCCTGTCTGGACTATCTGGGCATCGCGGAGTCCGGCGAACCGCTGGAGGTGACCACCTCCGGAGGCTCCTTCACCGTGGAGGCCCTGCCCATGGAGGCTTCGGGGACGCCGCCCTGTCCAGCCTGTCCCAGCAGCGGGAGAGCACGCCTGCCACCGCCTACCGGAAGGGCACCTACTACTTTGCCCAGTCCCTGGATGACACCACCTATTACATTCAATTTAACCAGTGCATGGAGGACCCCAAGCAGCCCATGGACGGCTTTGCCGCCCAGGTGGAGGCCGAGCTGGAGGCGGGAGACTACCGCCAGGTGCTGCTGGATCTCCGCAACAACGGCGGCGGCTCCGACGGCGTGCTGGTCCCCATCCTTATGCTGGTGCCCGGCCTGGTGGAGGAGGGCGTGAAGGTCTACGGTCTGGTGGGCGAGGCCACGTACTCCTCCGCCATCATCAACGCCGTAGAGCTGGTGGACGCGCGGCGTGCTGGCGGGCAGGTCCCACCAGCGGCAGCGTCAACCACTTCGGCTCCACCGGCTCCTTCACCCTGCCCAACTCCGGCATCCGGGTGAGCTGCTCCAGCAAATACATCGACCTGGGCACACTGCTGGAGGCCGGGCTGGGGGCCCAGGTGGAGCCCCTGGTCCCCACGGTCCGGGTGGAGCAGACCCTGGACGACTATCTGGCCGGGCGGGACACCCTGGTGGACTGGCTGCTGGCCAACGGCGCGGACTATACCGCCCCCGAGCAGCCCGACGCCCCTCTCACCCGGGGCCGCCTGGCCTGGATGCTCTGGCAGCGCCGCGCGCCCCGGAGGCCGAGCCCGCCCCCTTCTCCGATCTAATGCCCTTCGCCTATTATGCCCCCGGCGTGGGCTGGTGCGACCAGACCGGCGTAGCCAACGGCGTGCCCGGCGGGGCCTTCCGTGCCTCCTGCGCCGTCACCCTGGAGGAGGCCGCCCAGATGCTGGTCCGTTTCGTCCGGCAGCAGGGGCTGACCCCGGCAGAGGTGCGCTCTGGTGCCCCCGTCCTCGCCTCCGATCCCGCCCCCTGGGCATCGGAGTCCGTGGCGCAGGCGTGGCGCTGGGGACTGGTGGCGGAGGGGGCCGATCCCACCGGGGTCCTCACCCGCGCCCAGGGCGAGGCGCTGCTGGCACGGCTCACCTCCTGAAAGGGCAGTCAAATTTCTGGAAACAGCGTCGACTTTTTCCGTTCCCTGTGGTATGATAAGGATATCCACGGCAGGCACGCTCCGGCGTACCTATGCCCTTCGGAATGGGAAAGGAGATCATGTGATATGAGGAACAAACGGTTCGGCAAGCTGCTGTCCGCCGCTCTGGCGGCAGCCATGGCGCTCTCCCTCTCCTCTGCCGCCCTGGCGGCCGGGAACGGCGAGACCCATCTGACCATCATCGGCACCTCGGATACCCACGGCAATATCTGGGGCTACTCCTACGAGGACATGAAGGAGAGCACCGGAGACGGTCTAGCCCGGGTATCCGCCTACGTCAACCAGGTGCGCTCGGAGAACCCCAACACCATTCTGGTGGACGCGGGCGACACCATCCAGGGCACCATCATGACCGACGACCTCTACTCCAAGGACACCGCCAGCCACCCGGTGGCCGCCGCCCTCAACTACATGGACTATGATGCCTGGACCCTGGGCAACCATGAGTTTAATTTCGGTGTGGACACTCTCAAGTCCATTCTGGAGCAGGTGGACATGCCGGTGCTGGCGGCCAACATCAAGAACGCCGACGGCAGCTACTTCACCGGCGCGGGCTACACTATCGTGGAGCGGGGCGGCGTGAAGGTGGCCATTATCGGTGTCACCACTCCCAACATCCCCCGCTGGGACGGCACCAAGCAGGGCGTGGCTGACCTGACCTTTGAGCCTATGGCCGACGCCGTGGCCGCTTGTATCCAGGAGATCGGCGGCCAGGCCGACGTCATCATGGTGTCCACCCATGCCGGCCTGGGAGCCGAGTACTCCGCCGACGGCTCCGATGCAGCCCAGACCATCCTGGACAAGTGCCCCGAGGTGGACGTGCTCCAGTTGGGCCACACCCACACCACTTACATCAACAGCGCGCCCATCCCTGTGGGTGAGGCCAAGAACAATGCCGGCGAGGTGGTGCGCTACGACCTGACCCTCAACGCCGACAAGGAGATCACCTCCGCCACTGTGGAGACCGTATCCATGGAGGGCATCGAGCCCGACCAGGGCCTGCGTGAGCTGCCCGCCGTCAAGAGCGCCCAGGAAAAGACCGTCTCCTTCATTCAGGACAACGTGCTGGGCCATGCCTCCGCCGACTTCCAGCCGGTGGACGAGATCAAGGGCATCCCCTCCGGCCGCATCGAGGACACCGCTGTCATCGATCTCATCGGCACCGTCCAGCTGGAGAACTCCGGCGCCGACGTGACCGCTGTTGCGTTGTTCAAGGACACCAGCGACCTGAAAAAGGGCGATCTCAACTACGGCAACCTGTTCGACATCTACAAGTACCCCAATGTGCTCTACACCGTCAAGGTGTCCGGCGCGGAGATGAAGGCTTACATGGAGTGGGCCGCCGCGTGCTGGAACCAGTGGAAAGAAGGGGATGTATCCATCTCCTTTAACCCGCAGAAGCCTGGCTATCTCCACGACCACTTCATCGGCCTGAACTATGAGGTCAACCTGTCCAAGCCCGCCGGGGAGCGCATCGAGAATGTGACTTTCCAGGGCAAGCCCCTCACCGACGACATGACCCTCACCCTCTGTGTCAACGACTACCGCTACACCGGCCTGAAGAACGAGGGCATCATCTCCGGCGAGAAGGAGTGGGAGTCCTCCGCCTCCGTCCGCGACATGCTGGTGGCCTATCTGGCCGAGCACGACCCCCTGGAGCCCGCGGTGGACCACAACTGGAAGATCACCGGCGTGGATCTCCAGAAGGACAACCCGGACCGGGCCACCCTAATTGAGCTGGTCAATACCGGCCGCCTGGAGTCCCCCTATAGCCAGAGTCTCAACCTGGACACCTACTCCGAGGTGCTTGGCATGGTGGACAATGTAAAGGTCAGCGATCTGGACAAGACCGGTACCGCCGCCTCCTTTGTGGGCGCCGACGGAGCCCCCTACTTCCGTATGCGGGATCTGGCATACACCTTTAATGGCTCCAAGAACCAGTTCAACGTATCCTGGGCCGATGGTAAGGTGGCCCATTACCACCAGCACGGCCTATGACGGAGAGCTGTTCCCCCTGCCCGTGCGCATCCCCCGCTGCGGTTCAGGAGCAAATCCCTGCGGACATCACCGTATCTGTGGACGGTACGGACATCACCGTGCCCGCCATTCTCTTTGACGGCCACTACTACCTGACCGTGGACGGCATGAACGCCCTGCTGGGCACCAACGCCACCATCCAGGAGAAGGCCGCCTGATCCTGTTCCTCCCCAAGTTCCCCGGCGGCATTGCCGCCGGGGAACTTTTCTGTTACAATGACAGGGACACGAGTGAAGAAAGGATGTGACGCCCATGGCGCTGCCCAAGCTGATTGTGGTGCTGGGTACCACCGCCTGCGGCAAGAGCGGGCTGGGGTGGAGCTGGCCAAGCGCTTCGGCGGGGAGATCGTCTCCGCCGACTCCCGGCAGGTGTACCGGGGCCTGGATCTGGGCACCGGCAAGGTGACGGAGGAGGAGATGGAGGGGGTGCCCCACCACATGCTGGACGTGGTGGAGCCCAACCAGCCCTATTCGGTGGCCGAGTTCCAGGCCGGGGCCTATGCCGCCATCGACGGCATCCTGTCCCGGGGAAACACCCCCTTCCTGGTGGGGGGAACCGGGCTGTACGTCCGGGCGGTGACCGAGGGCTTCACCTTCACCGACGCCCGGCCCGACCCGGCCCTCCGGGCGGAGCTGGAGGGAAAGACCACAGCGGAGCTCTACGCCCTGCTGCGGGAAAAGACCGGCGTCACCCTCACCGACGGGGAGGAGTTCAACCGCCAGCGGCTTATGCGCTCGGTGGAGAAGGCCCTCTCCGGCCAGTGGGAGAGCCCCCCGCCCCGCCCCCGGTACGACTGCCTGCTGCTGGGGGTGACCTTCCCCCGGGACGTGGTGTGCCGCCGCATTGACGAGCGGCTCCAGGCCCGCCTGGACGCCGGAATGGTGGAGGAGGTGGCCGCCCTCCGCGCCGGCGGGGCCGACGACTCCTTTTTGGAGGGGCTGGGACTGGAGTACCGCTATATCCTCTGGTACCTCACGGGGAAAATCCCCACCTTGGACGCGCTGAAGGACGAGCTGGGCCGGGCCATCAAGCGCTTTGCCAAGCGGCAGATGGTGTGGTTTCAGAAGGATCGGGACGTGCTTTGGCTGGACATGGAGGGGGACTTTCTCACCCAGGCCGTCCGGGCAGTGGAGGATTTTCTGGCGTAATGGTTTCGCCTTTTATCAGAAAATCTTTACCAAATCGTAATCTTCTCTCCATGGACTCTTTCGCTTTTCACGGTATACTAAGAGGCAGATACCAAGCAAAGGAGTCCCAGCCATGTGGAATTTCAAATACAAGAACCAATATCTCAACTATGTCTCCGATCTGATGCAGGACACCGCCGTGCAGTCCATGCGCCTGCTGCCCCAGCACCGGGCCGGGGTGAGCTGCTACCACCACAGCGTGCTGGTGAGCTACGCCAGTTGGCGGGTGTGCGACTGGCTGGGACTGGACGCCCGGGCCGCCGCCCGTGGCGGCCTGCTCCACGATTTCTACCTCTACAACTGGAGGGACGCCGCCTCCCATCCGGGTATCCGCCACGGCTCCCAGCACCCGGAGGTGGCCCTGCGCAACGCCAGGGCCCGCTTCTCCCTCACCTGGCGGGAGGAGGACATCATCCGCTCCCACATGTTTCCCTATACCCCCACCAAGGTGTACCGCTGCCTGGAATCGGCGGTGGTAAGTACCATGGACAAGCTGTGTGCCGCCGCCGAGCTGGTAGGGCTGGTGCCCCTGCTCACCCGCTTCCGCCGGGAGACCCCCTTCTGGCTGGACGCCGACTGGGCTCCTACCCCGCTGCGCAAGGCCGGCTGATTCCAAGGCGCATGTCCTCGGAAATGACGGATTTTCATTCGATTCCTGCGGCTGCGGCCGCAGGAACTCTGCGAGGCTTTCCTTCGGGGAAGGTTTTTCGACAGACTGAGCGCCGCCCAATGGGCGGCGCTTTTTTCACCCTTTTATGGAAAGTGCACTTGACATACAGACTCTGCTGTGCTATAACATAGATATAAAGTCAGCTTTCCAAAGGAGGTGCACGCTTGAAGAACCGGCTGGAGGAACTGCGCAGGGAGCGGGGGATCACCCAGGAGGAGCTGGCCGCCATTCTGGAGGTCTCCCGGCAGACCATCAGCTCCCTGGAGAAAGGCCGGTACAACCCCTCGATCCTGCTGGCCTTTAAAATCGCCCGCTGCTTCGGGCAGAGCATCGAGGAGATTTTTTTGTATGAGGAGGATGCGCAATGACCAAACGGAGACGGCAGGGCTGGATGCTCTTTCTGGCGGGGCTGCTCCTGCTGGCCGGGGCCTGGCTGCTGCTGAAGCTGCTGCCCGGCCTGGATACCACCCCCTGGCGGGCGGTCCCCTTTCTATGCCCTGGGGGTGGGGCTGCGGCCTGTTCGGCGGCGGTACAGGGGAGCTGCTGGCCGTTCAGGCCATGAAGAAGCACCCGGAGCTCCAGAAACAGAACGAGATTGCGGAGCGGGACGAGCGCAACGTGGCCATCGGCAATGCCGCAAAAGCCAAGGGGTACGACGTGATGACCTTCGCCTTCGGGGCCATGCTCCTCTTCTCCGTCCTCATGGAGGCGGATCTGGCCCTCACCCTGGTGATGGTGGCGGTCTATCTGTTCATTCAGTTCTACTCCCTGTGGTGGCGCTTCAAGCTGGAAAAGGAGATGTAAGGATGGAACCCAAGGAATTTCTGGCCTTCCTGGCCAGGCTGGAGAAGCTCAAGTGCAATACCCGCCACTCCTGGACCTCCTCCGGGCGGCACGAGTCGGTGGCAGAGCACTCCTGGCGGCTGGCCATGCTGGCCATGCTGCTGCGGGACGCGCTGCCGGAGGTGGACATGGACAAGGTGCTGCGCATGTGCCTCATCCACGACGTTGGGGAGGCGGTCACCGGAGACATCCCCTCCTTCCAGAAGACCGACTCCAACGAGGAAACCGAGCGCCAGGCCATCGCAGAGCTGCTCTGCCCCCCTGCCCGACGGGCTGCGGGGGGAACTGACCGCCCTCTTTGCCGAGATGGACGCCCTGGCCACGCCGGAAGCCCGGGTCTACAAGGCTCTGGACAAGCTGGAGGTGGTGGTTACCTTCCTGGCGGTTTTGGAGCTTATGAAGATAGGAAAGATTCATTTGAGCCAGGAGGAGACCTTTGGGGACATGGACATAGAGACCCTGGAGCAGGAAGGCGAGGAAGAGGAGCTGGATTTGGCCCAACTGGGTGATTTTGAAGGATGATGGATGGAATCTTATGAGTAGTAAAGACAGAATAGAAGCCCTGGAGGCCGGAGCCGGCGTGGTTGAAACCCGCACCGGAAAGCTGGCCGGAAGTGAGAAAAGAGAAGCAAAGGAGCAGGAAGGGCAGATGGAGCTTGCCTTTCCTCCTACAGAGGATGAAAAAGAGCAGGAGGCGGTTATAGAGGCAGTGCTCTTTACCATGGGAAGGTCGGTGGAGCTTCGCCAGCTGGCGGCAGCCATCGGCCAGCCGGAAGAAGTGGCCAGGAAGGCAGTGGAGCGCCTGATAAAGCGGTACAGGTCAGCCAGAAGCGGCATGGAGATAACCCAGCTGGAGGACAGCTACCAGATGTGTACCAAGGCAGCCTACTACGAAAACCTGATACGGGTGGCCTCTGCCCCCAAAAAACAGGTGCTGACGGAAGTGGTGCTGGAGACCCTGTCCATCATTGCCTATAAGCAGCCTGTGACCAAGATGGAGATTGAGAAGATACGAGGCGTCAAGTCAGACCACGCGGTGAACCGTCTGGTGGAATACAACCTGGTATACGAGGTGGGCCGCCTGGACGCGCCGGCCGGCCGGCTCTTTTTGCCACCATCAGAGGAATTTCTGCGCATGTTCGGCGTGGGCTGCGCCCAGGATTTGCCGGATTTGGCGTC
>ENA-OQDA01000875-OQDA01000875.1-human-gut-metagenome-genome-assembly--contig:-NODE-875-length-11506-cov-2.670358_pt1 | contig 11506 bp, 8 predicted proteins | sample MGYA00242771_ERZ504603 | MGnify/ENA primary metagenome ERZ504603 (study PRJEB26092, sample SAMD00036328) | human gut metagenome | host: Homo sapiens | study: EMG produced TPA metagenomics assembly of...
TCATATCCTCCGGTCAGAATCACACTGTCGGTCCCGTCAGAGATCGGTTACTTTCCCCCAACGTACGATATAGTTTCAATATTCTGCATACCGGCATCTATGGCATGGGTTTCGCCCAATAAGACCACGGGGTAGCCGCCGTCCTCAATCCATCCCTCTACGACTAATTGCGTTTGGAGTTCTGCGTCTTCTTCCTCCATGCAGGCCGTAAGTGTGGCACATGTCAGAAGTATCAGTCCGAGTGTGTATATGCAATATGGTTTCATGGCTCAGAATTTTAAAGTATAACCGATGGAAGGCAGCATGCGGCAAAGGGAATACACATGTTTGTAGCCGAAGTTCTCTTCCTGAAAGCCCAAATAACTGAAAAGGACATTACGCCGGGCATATAAATTATAAATGGAGAGGTTCAGGCTTTGCTCTCTGTACCCACGGGGAGTGAAACGGTAGGTCAGGGCGATGTCCATGCGGTGGGTGGCAGGAAGGTTGGAGCCATTGTACTTTCCGTATTCGCTCACCAAATTGTTATTGATGACGTACACGCTTTTGGCTTTGGTGTAGGGCGTGCCACTGGCGTATACGAAATCTCCTCCCAAGCTCCAATGCCGGTTGAACCGGTAGTTGGCTACTACGGACAAGTCGTGGCGTCGGTCGAAAGTCGAATTGAACCATTCTGTCGGACTAAGTTCGGGGAAACGGCGTCGGCTGCTTCCTATGGCATAACTGATCCAACCGGAGAGTTTGCCTCTGTTCTTTTTCAGCATGAGATTCAGACCATAGTTATAGCCTTTCCCATGTATCATATTGTTTTCTATGTGGTAGACCTGCGTGAAGAAATCCAATATGGAACCTGAATATTCGTGCTGATGGATCAGCTTCTTATAGTAAACTTCCGCACTGATTTCCATCATTCCTTTTTGTGACCGGAAATGATAACCCAAGGCGATGGAATGAGCTTGTTGGGGGCGTACGGAAGGAGACGAAGAGGTCCAATAGTCTACGGGCAACCCACCGTTGGAGACGGACATCTGATGAAGGTACTGATGGTACAGACCGTAATGTACAGACAAAGTATGGGAGGGCGAGGGATGGTAGTGCAGGGTGATGCGCGGGTCAGGCGAAATGAAACTGCGGCCATGGCTGTGGTAGGATGACAATCTCACTCCTCCGAGTACCGACCAGGAGGGGTGGAGGGAAATGTCGGCCTGAAGGTAGGCATTGGCTTCGTGGGCATCTTCACGGAATTTGGGTGTTTCGTTTTCGATGAACGAACCGGAGACTTCGAACTGCATGGGACGGAAATAGTAATAGTGGTATTCCACACCGCCGTTCCATTGTAGATTGCCCCGTGTCCATTCCAAACGGGCGGCGTAATCGGCTTGCGTGATTCCGGAAGACAGGTTAAGGGATACGGAACTGATACCCATATCCAATGTGTTGCGGTAGCGGCTGAAAGTGGCGTTTTGTTGGAGGATAAACCGGGAAGAATGGTGTTGCCAGTGCAATGCGGCAGCCGTGTTTTGCCAATTCAGCTTGTTTTCGTCTGCAAAGTCTTCCTGCAACAGATTCATACGGTCTTGTCCGTGATACAGGCTAAGGCGGATTTTGTCGTGCGCTCCGGCTTGTTGCACAAAAGTCAGGTTATAGTCTTGCAGGCCATAGCGGAGTTGCATCTCGTCTATTTCCAACAGGTTGCCGTAGAGCAGGTTCAGATAGCTTCCCCGTCCGGATAAGTAGAGCGTGGAATGCTCGCCGGTCGGGAGCGTCAACGTACCTTCGCTTTCCATAAAACTGACAGTGGCGTCGAGATGGACTTTACGGGCTATGGAATCGGTAGGATAGAAAGAAACTTCTCCGCCCAAACGGTTGGAGAAAGCGGCATCGTGACGGTTCTTGACCAATGCCATGCCGCGGAAGTGGGAGGCGTTGAATACGGAAAACAGGCCTAACAGGTGGGAGGCGTTGAATATCGGTGCCCCGTCCATGTTTAATACGCTTTGGGAAGCTGCACATCCCTGTATGTGGATGCCGGAGGTATAGTCGTTGTTGGTGGCTACTCCCGGAAGAAGTTGCAGGCTGCGTAAGGGGTCTGCACTGCCCAATACATGAGGCATGTCTGCCAGCGACTCCATGTTCCAGTACAAACGTCCGTTCCGGTCGTCCGATAACGTGCGTGGACTGTAAGCCTTCACTTCCACTTCTTCCATTCGTTCGCTTTGCAGGCTGTCTGCGAGCGAGGCACGTAGATTTTGGTGGAACCCAACGAGCAGGAACAAAGTGCTAATGGTTTTGTACATGCGAGTATGCCGGACACACGTGAAAGCAGGCCGACAACGGATTCCGACGAAGTGGAAACGCGAGTCAGCCTGCCATGGTTAAATTAAAAAAGTATGTTATAAATTCTCGAAGCGCCCGAACAATTCTTCATACGCAGCAATCAAGGATTGGAAACGTGCAACCGTGAAATACTCTCCGAACGTGTAGGTCGTACCATTTTCGAAGTTCAATACCGGTTCGGCCGACCATTCACCGGAATAATAATAGCTCCCGGGATATGAATAATCGTAATGGACGGCTTGCCATGTCAGAGGTACGGAATAGGTGCTGTTCTTGAAGAACATCGCAGCCTGTACGTATTGGTTGGCGGCATCGACAGCCCTTTGTGTTTCCAATCGGGCAGCCTCTTTTACGCTTTCCAAAGAACCTTCCGCATTTCCTTGGTAGTAATAATAGTACCCGTCATAGTCGAAGGCATCTACCAGCCCGTTGTTGTTGTCGGCAGTGATGTTCAGGCTTATGTCGTCCATGATGTTGCAACCCAGGATTCCGTTTTTCAAGTTGGCGTTTCCGTCGAAATATCCGGATTCGATCAAATCTATGTCTGCCAAATTATGCCCGTTCACGCTGCATGACATGGTAATCAAGTCGTTCGTTTCCGCTGTAAAGTTCCGATTTCACGGCTGCATCGCTGTTATTGTCAAACAAAGAATGGGTGACTTTATAACCGGCATCGGCAGCCTCGAACGTTGCATTTGCGGAATATTGCTTGCCGACATAGTCGCAGGCTTCCGTGTTGACGGTAAGCTGAGCCATGAGTTTGCCGTCGAGTTTTACGGTGCCTGTAAGGGTGGCCGGAATCTTGATGGTTTCGGAATAGGCATTCCCGGTTGCATCTTTACGGACGAATTCAAACTCTTGGCCGCTGCCTTTCACTTCGGCTACACAGTTTTTTCCTTCGTATCTGAACGTATAGATGGCGGAATTCCTCATCGATGCATCGGCAATTTGATCCCACTCTTCCGTAGTTTCGTTCCATTTCCATTCTCCGTGGAGCTGGCTGATTTCGTACACATCGCCGATAGCTCGCTTGGAGGCCAGTGCGGCAATGTCTCCTTGTGCGCTAAGGCACATGGTGCGCATGAGGCTTCTCCAACCGTAATCCGGACGGTTCGGGTTGTCGGGGAGCATGACCTCGTCATCCTCGTTGAAGAACGTGTTTTCGCAATATTCCAACAGCGAGATGGTTGGTTTGAGGCGTTCCACATCTATCTTTGCGGCCAATGCCTTGCCCACACGGTCTATCTCCTCTTGTGCCTGCTCTACGGTCGTGACGGGGACGTTACCGTTTCCATTTCCACCGCCCGGACCTTCATTTCCGTTGTTGTCATCATCGCTGCACGCCGTTGTCATACACAATGCCGCACCTAAAAATAAAGAATAGAATAGTCTTTTTCTCATTGTTTAGTTGGTTTAAGTGGGAAGTTAACGGTATTTTTCTTGCATGCATACGGGAATGCTTCCCTTCATTTCCTTGAGCATGAATGTACTATTTCGCCTGCAAATATAGTAATTTTAATATAAGAAGAAATATATTCACTCTATTTTATATTATATTAATATATGGGTGTTACTCTGAATTTCAGTATTTGGATTTCTTTTCTTTTACAACACGGTAGAGGGGTAAGGACATCGGTACACGGTTCTGCGCCAAACGATTTTTTAGTCTCAGCCGATTGATTTTTCAATCACAGCCAATCTTTTTTTCGTTCTGCGGAGATTAATTTGTGTTTTGTTAGTATCTGAAATACAGCTTTTTATAATGCTGATTTTGTGGGACGGCTAAGACCTTTACGTTGTATTTCCAAGAGGAATAAAACCGGACAGACAGAAAAAGGCAAAACAAAAGCCGGTATTTTTTGGCGTACCTCCAAATACCGGCTTTTCCCGCTGTGGAAAGATTTATTTCTTGAGGTTGGCTTTTTCCAATCCGTAACCGTATTGCTTATCGGCGGACTTGAGCAGGAAAGCCACCAACAGGGAGAGAATGGCTATACCGGTGAAAATGCACATGGGGAGGGTATAGTCGTAAAGATTGGTTGTTTTACCGTTTACCACTTCCTGCCCCGTGATGCAATAGTTTTCGAGTACGCTGCCGATGAGAGCCGGGATACCCCATAATCCGATGTTCTGGATGAAAAATATCAGGGCGTATGCCGTACCCAGTTGTTTGACTGGGAATATCTTAGCCACGGAAGGCCACATGGCGGACGGGACGAGGGAGAAGGCGATGCCCAGGATAATCATCAGGATGATGGCTACCCAAGAGGCGTGGATGAAAGGAATGGCATAGATGGCATGCACGCAGATGAGCATGAAAGCTCCCAACATCATAATGGAAGCAGCCTTTCCTCTCCGGTCTATCATTCCGCCGAACACAGGAGTCAGGAACAGCGCGCCCAAAGCAGGAAGGCCCGCAAAGGTACCGGCAATGTCTTCGGATACGTTGTATTTCGTCACCATCAATTCGGTAGCGAATTTCTGGAAGGGGAATACACAAGAATAGAACAGGACACACAGGAGGGCAATGAGCCAGAATCCCGGATTGCTGACTACGGCCACCACATCCTTGAAGGAGAATTTTTCATCATCGCCGCAGGAGGTGTCGATCGTGACCTGGCGGTCGAGCTTGCGGTCCATGAAAGTGAAGCACAGGAAAGAAACCAGTCCGCCGACGAGCAGGATGGCACCGATGAGCAACGGAGTATCGAGGTGCCAGTTCTTGGCTACAGGGATGGCTACTGCGTATGCCACTTGCGAGCCGACGCGGGCCAAGGCGACCTGTACGCCCATGGCCAAAGCCATTTCCTTGCCGTGAAACCATTTGGCGATGATTTTTGTCACCGTTATGCCGGCCACTTCGGCACCGACACCGAATACGGAATATCCGGCCGAAGCCATGAAGACATCTAGTTTGTAACCGAACAGCATTTCTTCGGTTCCGCCGAAACGGGTGATGGCAGCGTATTCGCATATCGTGCCGCCTACCATCAGGATGGCGGACAGCATACCTGTGAAGCGGATGCCGAATTTATCCAAAATCAGTCCGCCCCAGATGAGCATGAGCAGGAAGACATTCAGGAAACTGTAGGCTCCCGTGAAGAAGCCGAACTCACCGCTTGTCCAGTGCAGTTCGCCTTCGAGCATGCTTTTGAGCGGAGCCATGATGTCGTTTACGTAGTAAGCGGCCATCATGGTGAAAGCCACAACGAAGAGGGCAGACCAACGTGCCCACGTCTTGTCATTTAATTTTTGATTCGAAGTTTGGTTCATGACGTTTATCGTTTAATTTATTTTTTCAACCAACGGTCCAGCCAGCGGAAGAAAGTGCGCTGCCACAATATGCCGTTTTGGGGTTTCAATACCCAGTGGTTCTCGTCGGGATACAACAGGAGTTCGGCGGGGATACCACGCATGACGGCGGCACTGAAAGCCGATTGTCCCTGTGAGCTGAGGATGCGGTAATCTTTCTCGCCGTGGATGCAAAGGATGGGCGTGTCCCAACGGTCTACGTAGAGGTGGGGACTGGTGGTGAAGGGATTCACCTTTTGCTGGTCGTCCACCTTTTCCGCGTTGTCCGGGTCGGCACTGATGCCCTTACGCCACGGACCTGCGCCGAGGTCCCAGTTGGGAAACCACATTTCTTCCGTTTCGTAATATTGCTGTTGCGTGTTGAAGATTCCGTCGTGCGAGATGAAGCATTTGAAGCGTTTGTCGTGGTGTCCGGCCAGATAGTACACGCTGTAGCCTCCGAAGCTGGCCCCCACGCATCCCAAGCGGTCTTTGTCTGCATACGGTTCTTTGCAAATGTCGTCGATGGCACTCAGGTAGTCTTGCATGCACTGGCCGCTGTAGTCGCCGCTGATTTCCTCCAGCCACTCCATGCCGAAGCCCGGCAGGCCGCGGCGATTGGGAGCGATGACGATATAGTCGTTGGCAGCCATGATTTGTAGGTTCCAACGGTAGCTCCAGAATTGACTGACGGGGCTTTGCGGGCCTCCTTCGCAGAACAGGAGTACCGGATATTTTTTGGACGGGTCGAAATGAGGCGGGTAAACCACCCAACAGAGTTCCTTCTTGCCGTCAGTGGTAGCGACCCAACGTTCTTTGACTTCACCCATCTTCAGGCGTTCCTGGAAATATTGGTTTTCCCGGGTGAGCTGCCTGACTTCCGCATTTTTCTTCTTTTTAAAGGAAAGGCTGTAGATGTCATCCGGCGCACTGATGCTGTGGCGGGTGACGATGAGGTTTTTACCGCATAAGGCCAGTCCGGCACCATAGTCGAAATCCCCCGTGGTCAGCGGTCGCACTTCGCCTTTGAGGTTGGTGGAGTGTATCATGCTACGTGCCTGCCATACGCCGGTGAAATAGAACGAGCGGCTGTCGGCTGCCCAACAGAATCCGTCTACTCCGGATTGGAAAGCTTCCGTAACGTAAGTTTTTGCACCCGTCTTCAGGTCCAGGACGCACAGCCGGGTACGGTCGCTTTCGTAACCGTTGCGCGCCATGCTGAGCCACGCCACATATTTCCCGTCGGGAGAATAAGCCGGGTTCGTGTCGTAGCCCACGTTACAATCCCGGTCCAGATGGTTTATGGCTTGGTGCTCCATGGAACGCGACGGGTCGATTTCAGGCTCTTTGTAGTCGGCCGGTTTGCATAGGTTCTCGGTTTGTCCGGTCGCCGTATCATAGCGGTAGATGTCGCTGTCCGTACTGATAGCGTAGTCCCGGCCTGTCTTTTTGCGACAGGTGTACACGATATAACGGCTGTCGGGACTCCAGTTGAATTGTTCGCTGCCTCCGAACGGTAACATCGGGCATTCAAACGGTTCGCCGTTCAGGAGGTCGATGCCGTCACCCGTCCGTCCGTCTTGGACATCCGCCACGAAGATGTGGGGGATGGTGGTCACGTAATGGTCCCAATGTTTGTAGTTGAGGTCGGTGATGACCATACCGCTGGATAATGGCAGGTCGTCGTATTTTTTCTCGATAGAAGTATAAGTGTCTACGGAATGGACGATGATGACTTTTTTCCCGTCGGGGGAAAACTTGTATCCTTCCACGTCCTTATGGCAGAAACTGACTTGACGGCGTGACGTGCCGTCCAAGGCCATTTCCCATATCTGGCTGCTTCCGCTTTTACCGCTCAGGAAGGTGATTCTTTGTCCGTCCGGAGTGAAAGCCGGTTCGCTTTCGTTGTCGGCCGTGGTGGTAAGCAGGGTCGGGTTCGCGCCGTCGGCATCCATCAGGTAAAGAACGGTATGGCTCTTGTTCTGCTGTACGCTGTAATAGCTGACGGTGTACACAATCTTTTGGGCGTCCGGAGAGACGGCGAAAGTCCCGATCCGTCCCATGGCCCATAATGCCTCGGGAGTGAGGCGGTCTCCGGTAAGTGTAATCTGGTTTTTTCCGATGATTTGTCCGTCGTTGGCTCCGGATACCGGACTGGCGGAAGCCAAGGTAAGGGCTGCGGTCATAACATGAATGAGATTCATAATAGATGTGAGCTAAAAAAAATGAATCATTCCGGACGGTTGCGGATAGCCCGGAATGATTCTTAAGGATGTATTATTATTTTTTGTTTTGAGCTTGTTTCTTTTTCTGTTCTTCCAAGATGGCTTGCTGCTGTTTTTGCAGTGCTTCCAACCGTGCGGCCATTCCCGACATCTTTTTGTTAGGGTTGGCTTTATTGGCTTGGTAGTTGGCTTCGAGCTTAGCCAAAAGCTTCTTGTCATCGGTGGTCTTGCGTAGGAACCACATGATGAGGATGCTGGTCAGACCGGAAAGGAAATAGTAATAGTTCAATCCGGACGAGTAGTTGTTGAACATGAAGAAGAAGGCTACAGGCATGATATACATCATATACTGCATGAACTTCATTTGTTGTGCTTGTTCGCCGGTCATGCTGTTCTGCTGCTGGCGCATGCTGATCCAAGTGTTGACGATATTGGTCAGGCAGAACAACAAGCAGAAAATGCTGAGATGGTCTCCGATGAGCCAGATGGACTTGTCCCATCGTATTACGTCATCGTATGCTGAAAGGTCGGAAGCCCAAAGGAAACTTTCTCCGCGCAATTCGATGGCGTTCGGAACGAAGTTGAACAAAGCGATCCAGATAGGCATCTGCAACAGCATCGGCAAGCATCCGCCCATCGGGCTGACCCCGTACTGGCTGTAAAGCTGCATGGTTTCCTGTTGCTTCTTCATGGCGTCTTCCGGTTTCGGATATTTGGCGTTAAGCTCGTCAATCTTCGGTTTCAGCACACGCATCTTGGCAGAAGACAAGTAAGACTTGCGTGTGGTGGGGTAGACCAGTACTTTCACCAATATCGTGAGCAACAACAGGACAATACCCATTGACAGTCCCAGACTGCTCAACCAATCGAAAATGTAGATGATGAAGAAACGGTTGATCCACTTGAAGAGCGGCCAGCCCAGATAAACAAGGTCTTCCAATTCTAAGTCTTTGTCACTGGTACTGAGTTTGTTCGTGTGTTGCAACAGATGGTAATTGTTCGGAGCGAACAGCATCTGCATTTGAGTAGGGGTCTTTCCGCTGGGATCGAAGAACGTTTTCATGTCGGCCTCGTAATCTTTCAGGTAACCGCTGGTTTTTTGCTGCGGCGTGCTGCTGAGGTGGGCTTCCGTGAAATCCTGATGTGCTATCAATACACAACTGAAAAACTGGTTCTTGAAAGCGACCCAGTCTAAGGGTTCTGCGATCTTTTCGGATTCGGCACTGGTTTCGCTCAGATAATCCGTTCCCTCATTCTTTATTTTATACGTCAGGGAAGAATAACGGCTTTCGAAATCGAAGCCTTTTTCTTGTTGGCGTGCCATTTCATTCCATGCGATGTCCAGAGTTTTCATAGACGGAGCGAAGATATTGCCCAAACCGTTGGCTTGGATGGTAAAGTCGATCATGTAGGAATGGGGCAACAACTTGTAATCGAAATCCAGTGTACCTCCTGTGGAAGCCTGGAGACGCATGGTGAGGGTCGTGTCGCTGACGTTGATTGGGGTGAAGAAAAAGTCACCGGAGTTGATGTTCTCCGTTTTCCCGCCCAACATGAATTGCATGCGTGCGTCTTTTTCGTCGAACAGCGTCACCGGGCAGCCCTGTTGGTTCTTATATTCTTTGAGTTCAACCTTTTGGACGGTTCCCCCACGTGTGTTGAACGTTAATTTAATCAGTTCGTTTTCCAATACGACGTTTTGTGCTTCTCCTCTCCTGTGGGCGTAAAACAATGACGTCGTGTCTAAAGCTACTTGTGCCTGATGCGCTATTTCAGCCTCTTCCTTGGCTTCTTGTGCCATCTGTGCCTTTTGTTGAGCCACGGTAGCGATAGAGTCCTGTCGGCGTTGGGCTTCCATTTCTGCTTCGCTCGGGCGACTGAAATAACTGAATCCGATAAGTACTGCCGCAATGAGGATAAATCCTGTAAGCGTGTTTTTGTCCATATTCTTATTTATTTGTCTTTAGATTGCTTTTTGGTGCTCAATGAATTCTCAATGGCTGCCTTTACGAATGAAAGGAACAATGGATGCGGTTTGAGTACCGTACTGCTGTATTCCGGATGGAATTGTGTACCGATGTACCATTTCAATGTCGGGATTTCCACGATCTCCACCAAGTTGCTGTCGGGGTTGGTGCCGACGCATTGCATGCCGGCCTTTTCATACTCCTTAATATATTGGTTGTTGAACTCGTAGCGGTGACGGTGGCGTTCGGAAATCTGCTTTTGTCCGTATGCTTCAAAAGTCTTACTGCCTTCACGTACATCACAATCGTAGGCTCCCAGACGCATTGTACCTCCCATTTGGGTGATATTTTTCTGTTCTTCCATGATGTCGATGACATTGTGCGGAGTCTTTTTCATCCTATTTCGCGGCTGTTGCATCTACTATCCTAATACGTTACAGTGCAAATTCGATAACCATCATTTGCATGCGAGACAATACCGAACGTCGGAATATCGTGGGTGCGGGTGTATTCGGCTGCAATGATTTTACCTTCGGTGCCCCGTTGTCCGAACCCCGGACAGATAACCACTCCCGCCATACCTTTCAGTTGCTCTTCCACATTTTTCACGGGTCAGTTTTTCGCTATTGACGAAATGTGTCTTGACTTTATAGTCATTGTAGGTTCCGGCATGTGCGAGTGACTCTAAAATACTCTTATATGCGTCTTGCAAATCATATTTGCCAACCAGGGCAATGTGGACGATTTCCGTAGCTTTGTTGCGACGGTCGAGGAAGGAGCGCCATGGACCGAGTTGGGGCGTTTCACCCACCGGCATATTCATCTTGCGTAAAATAATGGCATCGAGCTTCTGGGCTTGCATGCTCAGAGGTACTTCGTAGATGGACGGCATGTCCAGGCTTTGAATGACGGCTTCTTCGTCCACATTACAGAAATGAGCCACTTTCTTCCGGATGTCCGCATTCAGTTCATGTTCCGTACGAAGTACCAAAATATCCGGTTGTATACCCAAACTCTGCAATTGCTTGACCGATGTTTGGGTCGGCTTGGTCTTCAACTCTTTTGCAGCCGCCAGATAAGGAACGTAGGTCAGATGCAGGTTGATGGCATCTTTGCCCAATTCCCAACGTAATTGGCGGATGGCCTCCAGGAAGGGCAGGGATTCGATGTCACCTACCGTTCCCCCGATTTCGGTAATTACGAAATCAAACTTGTATTTTTTACCCATCAATTTGATGTTCCGTTTGATTTCGTCCGTGATATGAGGTACGACCTGAATGGTTTTACCCAAATAGTCCCCTCTGCGTTCTTTTTCGATAACGCTTTGGTATATCCGGCCGGTAGTTATATTATTGGCACGGGTAGTCTGGATTCCGGTGAAACGTTCGTAATGTCCTAAATCCAAATCCGTTTCCTGACCGTCTACGGTAACATAGCATTCGCCGTGTTCGTACGGATTGAGCGTACCCGGGTCGATGTTGATATAGGGGTCGAATTTTTGAATGGTAATGTTGTATCCACGAGCTTGCAACAATTTACCCACAGATGAGGATATAATGCCTTTGCCTAATGATGAGGCTACTCCGCCAGTAACGAAGATATACTTTGTTTCTCCCACAATGTTATAATTTTTGGATTAGAATTCAATTATAATACAACTATTAAGTTGCAAAATTACAAAAATCA
>ENA-OQDA01000876-OQDA01000876.1-human-gut-metagenome-genome-assembly--contig:-NODE-876-length-11496-cov-5.915912_pt1 | contig 11496 bp, 5 predicted proteins | sample MGYA00242771_ERZ504603 | MGnify/ENA primary metagenome ERZ504603 (study PRJEB26092, sample SAMD00036328) | human gut metagenome | host: Homo sapiens | study: EMG produced TPA metagenomics assembly of...
GCTTATAATCCAAGACAACTTCTTCTGTTTCATTCAAAGCTTCCTTCAAGATGACACGTCCTGCATACTCCTTGCCCACCTTCACGTCTTCATTGAACAACTGGAAACCGGTAAACATAACCTTGGGCAACGTACGGTTATACTTTATGTTGCCCGGCTGGAAGCGATTCAGCCCATACAGTCCTCCCACTACAATCTCGCCCGTATGCAGTCGTTTGAGGGAACGCTGGTTGAAGTCACAACTCTGCAACCCGTCCTTGTCATTATAGGTATAGCAACGGAACACGGGCTGCTCCGTCTTGCTGTCAACGGACAACACCACGTTTATCAGTTCTCCTCCGGTGCTGATCCATATACTTTTGTTTTCATCTTCCGTAATACCTAATATCAATAGTTTGGAGAAACCGGGCTTGATAGGCACTTCGTACAATTCATCCCGTTTGCTGTCATATACATTCAAGCCTTCACGCGTGGCTATCCATAGCAAACCGCGACTATCTTCGTAAACTTGATTGATATTTTGGTTGGAAAGTCTGGTCTTACCCGATTTTGTACCTGCAAAATTTGTAATCTCGCCGGTCCTCAGGTCCATGAAAGCCATCCCTGCCGAAGTACCGATAACCAGATTATTGTCACAGCTGATGCAGAGGGATGAGATATAGTCCGACACAAGGTTTGAATTACCTGTAGAATAGGTGGTAAATATCCCCGTCTGAGGATTCAGGCATTGCAATCCTCCCCCTAACGTACCGATCCAGATATTTTTGTCCGCATCTTCTGCCAATGCCCATACATTGTCATAGACCAGCGAGTTACTGTCTCCCTTACGGGACCGGTAATGGATAAAGCGGTTCCCATCATAGCAATTCAGTCCGCCCCAGAAAGTACCTGCCCACACTCTGCCGCTACTGTCCCGAAGAAGGCAGACTATGACATCACTCGAGATAGAGTGGGGATCTGCCGTATGCGAAAAAACCATACGTTCATCTGTCACGCTATTCCAGCGCACCAGCCCGCGGTCGTTGGTTCCCAGCCATACGATGTCACCGCCTCCGTCCTCCACGCAATTGATGTCGCCTACATCGGCAATACCGAACTTGAAAATGCTTTCATTATAGAAAGAGATGCCTTTCTTGTAGGTTCCCACCCACATCGTACCGGCCTCATCTTCATAAAGAGCCGTTATTGTATTGTTGGACAGAGTACGCCCGTTATTAGGTTCATTCGCCAGACGGATTTTCCGTCCCGCCGGTTCTATCAATTCAACGCCATCCTGATCCCTGCCTACCCATATACATCCGTATTTATCCTGTGCCACTGCACGTACGGTATTGTAGGTGTCCGTTCGGGGAGAACGCTGTTCCCAAACCTTCTGAGAAAGGCTATAAATCCACATCCCCTCCACACTGAATATCCACGCCCGCCCACTATGGTCGACAAACAAATCAAAGGTAGCATTCTTTACTTCCCTGCAATCTTCGGCAATGCCCGGATTGGTCCACTTGATATTTTGCTTTTCCTCATCTATACAAGCCAAGATACCGTTACTCAGAACCAGCAGGATTCCTTCGCCGCATTCTTTCATGTCGGACACTTCGGCTTTCGCAAGCAGTTCATCCGCCCCTTTACTGCTACGGCATTTTTCTGTTCCTCTCTATAGCTGTAAACACCTTTACCATTAATATAGATCCAGAAAGTCTTTTCCTTATCAATATAGATAAGCGAAGGATTTCCGGTCAGACCGATGTTCCACATCCAGGCTTCCACATTACGGTCAAAAAACATCGGAAGCCGAGTTGTAAATGGCATACCCGCCTCCCGTAGTATCCACAAATTACCGGACGTATCTTCTTGTATATCCTCGACATAACTATCGGGAAGAGATTTCTCATCATCTTTCTGGCTGCGATAAATCTTTATATTGTAACCATCATAGCGGTTCAGCCCCGAAGCTGTACCAAACCACATGAATCCGTTTGAATCTTTATAAATAGCATTAACCTGATTATTGGAAAGTCCGTCTTTCACTTCCAAATGTTTAAACATGTAGTCGTGTGAAGCAGCAGAGAAACATACCATCCAAACCCACAAGAGCAGTAGTTGCAGTCTTTTCATACTATCAGAGCTAAGGGAAGTTATTTTTATTGCAAATGAAGTGAAAAACGAACAGAAAAGCAAGAAAAGGCAAGGATTTTTAAAGAAGGAGAAGCATATCCCTCGCGGACATACTTCTCCGTAACCAATCAAAAAAACTATATCAACAATCCTTGTAACCTATAAAACCTATTTGTATGATACTTTTAAAAACTGTCTTTTATTCTATCCACCACTCAATCAATAAGGGTATTGACCGGCTGCGGCTCCCTTCATGATGCCCTCAATGGCATAAGCCTCCTTCGCCGTACCCGTACCACGGTTCATGTCACCGCCGGTTTCCCAATAGAAGGGGACACAACCGTGTTTTTTGGCCTCTCGGGTGACTACCTCATTCCAATAGGCGCGGCTCTTGTTGTGCATCTCCCGGTCAATGTCGGGATAGGCAAGTTCGGAAGTACCCTCTATCTTGTCTTCTTTTGCCCGCTTCATGGCACTATACTCGCCTACAATCACAGGAATTCCCTTATCTGCATAGGCTGTCTTCATCTTCTGGAATTGCAGCTTCACATAATCTTCTTCGTAACCGGTGGCGTTATGAATGGAACCGGATACATGATTGTCCTTACCCCAATAAAGGAATACCTTGCCCCAAGTTTCGTCATGGTTCATCATGGTGAACTGATAGGGATCATAGAAGTGAACTTCCACCATCAGACGGTCGGGTACCTCATCCTTGGGCATCGTGTAGTCGTTCACCGTTTTGTCGATATTGGTATAAGGACCTTGCACAATCAGGCAACGGCTCGCATTATTCCCTCCGGTGGCACGCACGGCATCAATGAAGGTCTGTTCATATTTCAGAATGGCATCTATGGCCGATGTTCCAACGTTCCCCTGGTCTTGCTGTCCGGGTTCGTTACATCCGGCAAAGAGCAGGTGTTCGTCATAAGCATTCAGTTTATTGGCAATCTGTGTCCAGATAGCTTTTTGCTTGGCATCTACTTCGCTGCTGTAACCATGAGTGATACTCTCTTCGAGCCAACCGCCATCCCAATGGATATTGACAATGGCATACATATCATTGGCTACACAGTAACCCACCACTTCGCTCACCCGGTCGAGCCATACAGCATCTATCTCATAGGTCGATGGATTCACAATGTAATAATCCCACGCACAAGGGATGCGTACCGCATTAAATCCCAATGCCTTCAGCCCTTTGACATATGCCTCGCTTACTTTAGGATTTCCCCATAACGTTTCGCCCGCTATCTTGTTCTTGTTATCACAAGCTTCCAGCGTGTTGCCGATATTGATACCTGCATACATCTTGGCGGCAAGTGTCCTGGCATCGCTTTCCATATTGCCGGTTTCGCCCGCACCCTGCTTTACGGTCACAGTCTCCGTCAGGCTACCCAAAGTAAAAGAGATATGGCCTTCGCGCGCTCCCAAAGGATTGGGAGAGACGGTAAACTTGAAAATCTTGTCTTCCATGGCACGGGTATTGACCGCCTTTATCCAAGAAACATCAGAAACGGCTTGTACGTCACCATTGGTTTCCACCACCACAGAGACATCTCCTCCCGCAGCTGGCAGGTCGAAAGAGGTAGAGTTGGATATGATTAGTCCGTCGGCAGCCGTCTGTTTCACTGTGAAGCTCCCTACTTCGCTGCCTCCGGCTTTCACCGTTACCTTGGCTTCACGGTCACTCGTGTCTGTATTGGCTTCTGCCATAACGGTATACTTCAAAATACTATTCGAAGCAGAACTTTCGGCAGTAACCTTACACCACTCCGGTGCGCTGCTGGTAACTTCCAATGCAACGTTCGACTTGATGTTCAGCGTACTTGTTCCTCCGGTCTTGGAGAAAGTCATTCCATCTGTCAGAATGTTCGCGGGAATCGTTATTTCCGGAGTCACAGTATCATCATTGCCGGAACATGCGGCAACGAAAGAAGAGAAAAGCAGTGCCGACAGCACCAGGCAAATTTGGAATTTTTCAATGATATTCTTCATCATGTCTTTACGTATTAAAAATAATGGTTAAATCAGTGAAAGCAAAAGTAACGGAAAAGGCGGAAAACACACCGATGTCATGTTATCTGCAACGGTATCATTTGTTTCCGAATAGGGTTCAAAAGTAATCATTGAATGACATCGGACACATCCGGCTTGTTTGAACCGAAGGAATACTTTATTTTTGCGTATAAATACTTCCTTCAACTACCCTGATTCATATATCTGATAAACTATTTAAAATACAATGTACTTATGAGAAAAAAGATGATGTTATTTTTAGGACTGGCGCTCAGCCTGTCCTGCTTTTCACAAAACCGGCAAGGTTATCAAAATCCCGTTATTCCCGGTTTCCATCCCGACCCGAGTGTCTGCCGCGCAGGAGATGACTTTTATCTGGTCAACAGTAGTTTCCAATATTTTCCGGGCGTACCGTTGTTCCACAGCAAAGACCTCATCAACTGGGAACAAATCGGACACTGCCTGACGCGCCCCTCACAACTGCCGCTTCACGACGCCGGCCCGTGGGGAGGAATCTATGCACCCACCATCCGCTACAACGACGGTACATTCTACATGATTACCACCAACGTGTCCGACAAAGGCAACTTCCTTGTACACACTACCGACCCGCGTGGCGAATGGTCAGAACCCGTATGGCTCAAGCAAGGCGGTATAGACCCGTCCCTCTATTTTGAAGACGACAAGTGTTACCTTGTCAGCAATCCGGGCGTAGGTATCTATCTGTGCGAAATCAACCCCAAAACCGGCGAACAACTCAACGAGTCCAAACGCATCTGGAACGGCACGGGCGGACGGCACCCTGAAGGACCGCACATTTACAAGAAAGACGGCTGGTATTATCTGCTGATTTCCGAAGGCGGCACGGAATACGGCCACAAAGTGACAATAGCCCGTAGCCGCGATATAGACGGCCCGTACGAAGAGAACCCCGCCAATCCCATCCTGACCCACATCAACAAGAATGCACAAAACAGCCCGATACAAGGAACCGGCCATGCCGACCTGATACAAGCCCCTGACGGTTCGTGGTGGATGGTGTGTCTCGCTTTCCGTCCGCAAAGCGGCAGCCATCACCTGCTGGGACGCGAAACGTTCCTTGCTCCCGTGCGCTGGGACAAGAATGCCTGGCCGGTAGTAAACGGAGATGGCACAATAGCCCTGCAAATGGATGTGCCAACCCTACCGCAACATCCTCTTGCCCCCAAGCCTGCACGCACCGATTTCAAAAACGGCAAATTAGGTCCCGAATGGGTTCATATCAGAAACTATCATCCGGAAAACTATACCTTTGCTTCCGGTAACCTCCGTCTGAAAGCAACCCCCGTAAACCTGAACAACGGGAAAGGCAGTCCTACTTTTGCCGGCCGCCGGCAAGAACATATCGACTTCACAGCCACCACTTCCATGCAACTGAAAAAAGCCGCCAGTGGCGACGAAGCCGGCCTGACGGTCTACATGTTCGAACCGTCCCATTACGATTTATTTGTCAAGCAATTGGCAGACGGGAAACAAGCTGTAGTATTGCGCTACCAATTGAATGAATTGACCCATACGGAAAAGGAAGTTATTCTGCCCCAGGGGAAAGTACAACTCCGTGTAAAAGGCAGCAACGAAATCTATTCGTTCGAGTATGCCACAAACGGAAAGGACTTTAAAGAACTGGGCCGAATGAATACGCGCTATATCAGTACAGAAACTGCCGGTGGCTTTACGGGAATCATGCTGGGATTATATGCTGTCTCCGGTTCTCAAACCTCAAAAGCATATGCAGACTTTGAATACTTTGATTACGAAGGAAAATAGCAGCCAATCTTAGAGAAAGCCCCTGCTTTTCTCCGCTTCCGCCCCTTTGTCTGTCCGATTCAGTACAAAGATTCATAAACGGGCCACTTAGGTGAACTGGTTTGTTCACCTAAGTGGGCTGATTTGTTCACTACTATGAACAAGGCGGACCATCTTAGTGAAGATACCATACAACCACTATGTTTATCGTGATAAGTACCCATCCCGTCCGAACAAAGTACAAGGCAAAGAGCTATCAAAGCGCCGCCTTACGAACCACCTCCTTTATTTTATTCTCTCTATGGTTCTTCAATCCATATCAGAACGAGACACACCGGTGAGAGCAAAACAAAAATCCGGGATGACTTGCATCCCGGATTTCCTATCTAACCAGTATATTTCCGTCTATCTCTCTTACCATTCAGGAACAGAGAAAAGAGTGTGGAACGTGAACTTCACTTCCATAGAACTGCTGAAACCAAGTTCCTTGATAACATCACCATCAGGAGTACCGAAAGCGCACCCTTTATCCTTTGTTGCCCCATAGCAATTCCAAAGTTCCAGACGATACTTCGGGGATTCATTGGCATCGAGCACTTTGGATGCATCAAATGTCACTTCCTTGCCATCCAGATAGAGGTTGTCAAGTGTGGCATGTAAACCGGGGAAATACTTGTAAATGTCAGCCACTTCAACGAAGGTCATGATGGAACCTGCCGCATAGTCGGCAGATTCGTACTTAATGTCGAACTGAGAAGCCACAAGGCTGTACTGGAAGTTCTCGTATTTCACCTCGAACGTAGCTCCTGCGTTATATCCCCATGCACTTCCCCAATCCGGATTGACAGTAACCAGATTGGGCGTATAAATACCTGCACCGGTACCGTCGGTAATGACGGTGCAGACAATCTCAAGCTTCTCCTTGAAATGGATGGCAGGCTCGGTACCTTGATTTTCTACATTGCTGAACGGACTGAGAGGAACAGCATTGCCTACAGAACCCGCCCCATAAGCATTGAACAACTGAACACGGTACTTGCCGTTTCCTTCAATGTCGCCATAATAGAAGCGGTTGGCATCAAACCGGATGGAAGTACCGTCCAGCTTGATGTCGTCAATGCGTACAAACGAATTGGGATAGCGCTTCGCCATACCGGCAAAGTCAAGCGTAAACACCATGGCATCGGTACAAGTTCCATCGAAAACAAACGTGTGCTGTCCCGCCAAGTCTTCGGGTGAAATGGCTGCAAGCGGTGCATCCCAACTTCCTGCCCATGACGAATCGGCGATATTGAGCAATACAGGAACCTGCGCATCGGCATCGGCCTTGGCCTGGCTGTAATAGTTCAACGAATAGCCATAGTCGCCATCGGGCAGGGCAATCTGCAAGCCGTCGGCAGTCAACGACAGAATGTTCAGCTTACCACTCTTCGTGCCAATCCAAGTATTGGCACAAAGCACATCTATGTCGATGTCAATCACTTTATTCGCCTCGTCAATCGTAAACTTACCGGTTTCATCGGTCACGGTGCCATCTTCGGCAATACGATGAATGTTCACCGTACCGTCTTCCTTGAGTTCCATATAGCCGTAGTCCTTTCCGTAGGTATAACCTATCCAGCCATTATCTGTACCCATCTCCCAATGAATCTGCTGTTCAATGTTGGGTTGTCCGTTGGAAACTGTGCTCCAGTTGTCCGTAACACCCCACTGCGTGAAAGGTCCTTCAAACACGTGCTGCTTACCGTCCTGGCCATTGTCAAGATACCACTTCTGATAGAGCAGAGCCTTGTTGAACGGTACGTTCTTGGCTGTGGAAACAGCGCGTACAGCCATACCTTGATAAACTGCGGCAGTGATACGGTGATTGACAGAAGCTGCAAACTGGTAACCTACCGCAAATTCTGTATTGGAAGAGTTGACAGTACCGGTGAGGTAATATCCTTCAGTACCCAGCGCTGTCACATCGTTTGCCACACGCGTACCGGCTGCAGGCAGGAAGATGGAATTACCATTAGGACCGGTGAACTTGAAACCTGTCACTCCATTCTGCTCAGTCCACTCTTTCTGGCACAACGTGAAGAGTTCCTCGAAATCATCGGCAGTAGGCAGTGTGGCACGCCCTTGAAATGCACGGAAAGCCAAGTCGGAAGCCGTTTTATAAGTATCGGCCGAAGCATAGTCGGCAGGGTCGATGCTATTGTTGCATCCGGTCAGGTCACCGAATCCGAAAAGGCCACCCAGTCCAGTCTCGCTCTTGGCACCCACATTGAAGCGAGCCCACTTCACGGAGAGTCCCAGGTCGACAAGGTCATTGTCGAGATCGAAGTCATAGGCAGGAGTAGTGAAGCTCTTCACCTCACCATACACAATGCCGCTACCCAGATTGAGGTAAGCCGCATAATAGTATTGCGTTTCGGGCACCAACCCTTCATGGACGAATGAATAGCTGTCCTTAAGTTCCTCATTCTTCACTATAAGGCCTGCACGAACCGCTTCTACATCGGATGAAGTAGAGATAACAACACCACAAGTAGCATCGGCCGTAGCATCGGTCAATGTCCCACCCAATACAGCCGAGGCGAAGTCGACAGATGCGGCATCGGCAGTAGCCACCTTGGCATCGGTGGTGAGCAAGCTTTTCACCTCACCTTTGTAATACACCTTACCCTGCAAGCATACATAAGCCTGATAATAGAGCGTAGAGTTATTGTTCAACCCGTTCAACTGAGCACTGAAGGCGCTGCCGTCATAAGCAGCCTGCACGTCCTCGGGCAGGTTGTCTTGCGCAAAACCATAGAAGAAGCCGGTCTTATAGCTTCCGGCATCCATGCCATCCAACCCGGAGAGCGTGGCATGGAGTGTAGCGGTAGTGGCGGTCACATCGGACGACCCCGTCACCACCGACGATTCGTTCAGAATCGGGGTGGTGTGGATAGTATAGTCGTCATCTTCACTGCACGAAGCCAGCGAAAGACCCAGTACAAGTGAAAGTATTCCTAAATATATCTTTGTCTTCATATATACTAAATTCATTTAAGTGGTTATTCAATGGTCATCGAAATTATCTCAACCTTCACATCCGGCTGTCCGTCTTCGGTGGCAGCCACAGTAGCAAGTCCCTTATTCTGGATACCGATACAGATACAACTGCTTCCTTCGTAAGTCACAGTGGCACCGGTGGTATTGGTCACGGACACAGTCTGTACAGCTCCTTCGGCAGTATCAAAGGCCACGGCATGAGCCAGGTTGTAGCAGTCATCTTCCCAAGCATTTCCGATGTTATTGTCCATAATCACGGTCTTAGGAGTCGCGCCCTCGTTCCAAGTGATTCCACTCAGCACTTTGTACTGTATCTTCAGCGTCTGGTTCTTTTTCAACTTCACCTTCGTGATGTCGATCGGCCATCCCGCGTCACCACCGCCCCAAGGATTGTAGAACTGCAAGCGCAAACGATCGGGATTTCCGTCACCGAAAAGAATTTGTACCTTGCTGTTGTCTACCTTGATTTCAGTAGGCCCGGTAGGTCCGGTAGCGATAGGTTTGTAGTTGAGGTTGGCACAAAGATAAGAATCCACGGCTCCCTTGTCATTGGTCGTTGCAGGCACACCCATCTGGAAAGAGCTGGTGACATCGCAAGCCATTACGGTAAACTCGCTTCCCTTCACTTCCACCGTGCGCTTATCACCGGTAGCGGTGAGGACGGTTATCTCAACCGGATTGCCGTCGGCATCCATAAATTTCAATTTGCCGTCTTCAATGGCAAGCTTACCGGCATTGGTACCGTCATCCCATTTGTAGCCATCGGCCGTGCTGCTCAATACCAGCTCATAGTCGGCAATGGAAGCATCGGCCACAGGTGCCCATGAAGAACCGTACTGTCCCTTCACTACGCTTTCCCAAGCAGCAGAGCCACCATTCCACCATGTCCAGTCATAAGGTTCTTCATCATTGATGAGGAAGCGTGCCTCATTGCCCACATAGGTGACACCGTTGATTTCAGTAGTGAACAGTTTGGTTGCCAAATCTTCAATGGCAGGCTGTTGTACTTCGGCAGGCTGAAGCAAACCCGGATCTTCAGTCGGTATGATACTGGGGTCATTATAAGCCTCTTCGGAAATGAAGTTCCACACCAGCCACCACGGACCTTCGCTATTGGTACGCATCGTAGCTACCTGCAGCAGATAAGGAGTACATTCTATAATCTTGATGTCGTTGGTATAGTTGGAACAGACATCATCAAAACCCTCGTTATGCAATGAATAGGTACCGCCATAGAAAGATATGACAGGGCGTTTCGGGTCAGACACATTCAAGTTGAAAGTTCCGGTGGCATCCGTCGTGCCCGAAGCAGCCACCCGATGAAGTTCCACCGTACAGCCTTTCACAGCATCCAGGCCGAAAGTGATGTACGACTGGAAATAGGGGTCGTCTGCCGGAATGAGCCACGATTGGATACCCGGATCCCAGTTGGGAGCCCAATTGGCGCTACCAATCATAAGGTCGGTAATATTGCTTCCATCATTTTTCACATCAGTGTGGCTCATGTACATCACCGGTCCCGAACAACGGCCAATACCAAAGTTCTTGTCAATGGGAACCCACTTACGGCTCTTGCCCACTCCACCTGCAAGGTTAGCCCAGATAGGGTCTTCGAGCATGGCAAAGTTATTGGTCTCTACCTTGAAGGTATATGGTTCGCCATATACCGGACCTGCCGGTGTGGAAGCGCCGAAAGTCACGCTATATTCTCCGGCAAAAGGAAGTGCCAAGTCAAGAGTGGTCTTTTGAGAAGGACCGCTTGGAGTGACCCACAAGGGAGTGGCTCCCTTGATGAGCGAAGTCAGATGAATCGTATTAGGATCATTGGCATCAGGGGTCACCGTATAGGCGATACCTTCCACCAGATCATCGGAGACATAGGTTTTTGCCCCCATCTCGTACTCTTCGGGCGAGCAAGCGGAAAAATAATAAAGCCGCTCCTGCCAATAATGGAAAAGTAATGATTTAAGTCTCATATCTTATTGTTTTATTTTTATTTACTCTATTTAGGGAAGTTCTCCTTGCCTAAATTGAACTTCCACTTTATGATACTCTTATTACACACTTTTCTCTCTTCTATGGGAATATCGTGTTATATCCGCACATGTGAGGAACCAAATCATAATATATGTTCACTTTTGTGCGCAGTCAATCGCAATCTGCGTTTTCGGGAGGTTTTATTTTGCAGCTGTCTTTCCTATATCATAAGAAAAATATTCCTGGCGGGATATGGGCATCAGCACCGTGACCGCCATTCTGGCCAGCGCCTTTCTGGCCTTCGGCATGTACCATGTCCACTCGATTTCCAGGATCACCGAGGGCGGGGTACTGGGCGCAACCCTGCTGCTGGAGCATTGGTTCCACATTTCCCCGTCTATTTCCAACTTTGTCATGAATGCCATCTGCTACGTGATGGGCTGGCGGCTGTTCGGCAAGTGGTTCATCTTCTGCTCTGCCGTGGCGTCCACCAGCTTCTCCGTGACCTATGGCATCTGTGAGCAGTTTCCGCCGCTGTGGCCCCAGATCGCCCAGCAT